>Ga0308158_10000469_pt1 | contig 65329 bp, 65 predicted proteins | sample PhyBR2_FD_201038 | JGI IMG/M metagenome (GOLD analysis project Ga0308158, IMG submission 201038) | Phyllosphere microbial communities from UC Gill Tract Community Farm, Albany, California, United States - DLSLB.R2 | ecosystem: Host-associated > Plants > Phyllosphere > Unclassified | place: USA... | reverse complement strand
CACCCCAGCCGCGGCAGCACTTCGTCCCGTGTCCTCACCCGCCAGCAAGTGCTCATACGCACACGCACGAACCGACCACGGCAACTTCTTGACCATGACACCCCTCCAACTACAGGGGTGTTGCACTCGCCACCTGAAGACGCCACCCCGGGACTGTCATTAACTGCCATCCCGACGTGGTTAGCGCAGGCCCTTCAGGATGTTCTTGGGGCGCTGCATCTCTCCGTGCTTGGCACCGAGAATGATGACCCAGGCAGCGAACGCGGGAATGGCCCACTGGAGGGCCTTGAGCTGGGTCTGTGCCGACTTCAGCTCATCGGAGGCACCTGCGCGCGGTTCCGTGGCTCCTTCGGCGCCTTCGCCGGAGAGCTCGTCAACCTTCTTGCCCACGATGCCGGCGTAAAGTGTCACCGCAGCTCCGGCCAGGGTCACCACGGTCTTGTAGACGGTGTTGGCGGCCACGTTGTCCTGCTTGGCGATGCGCCCCTTGTTCTCCCAGGCGATGGCGAGGTCGGAGGCGAGGTGGCCCGCGAAGGCCGCGGTCTGGATCGGAGCCCATTTGCCCCAGCCCTTGCTGGACAAGCGGGTGCGCTCGGTGGGGTCCTTGGCTTCTGCGGCGGCTCCGTTGAGCCCGATGGCCCCCATCAATGAGCCGCCGAACCATGCCGCAGCGGTGAGGTCGTGGATGGAACGGGCTACAAGATTTCCTGCCATGATGCGCTTCCTATCGTTGATGCGGAAAGTACCTGATGTGGCTGCTTGATCCTGTTGCGGAGTTCAAGTGTTCCTCCATAGTAAGCATCCTTACTATGGGCTTGCCAGTTCGTGGCCTTTCGTTGAGCAGGCGGCGGCGCTCCCACACCTATGATGAAGTGGACTGGCGCCTGAACATTTGGCGCGGAAATGAGGATGTTTTCGATGTTCGCCGTCCCGGCACCCCCGGTGCGCCACCAGCAACTCCTCGTCACGATCTTTGGCCTCTACGGCCGGAACGCGGGCGACGCCTTGCCGGTCTCAGCACTGATTTCCATGCTGGGTTCCCTGGGATATGACGCTCCGGGAGTGCGTTCTTCCGTGTCCAGACTCAAGGCCAAGGGCGTGCTCAAGAGCGTGCGTGAAGGTGGCATCGCCAAGTACAAGATTTCCGAGTCCGTCAGCGATGTGTTCCGTGAGGGCGACCGGAGGATCTTCGCCCCTGAGCAGGCCGCCCCCGTGGACAAATGGGTACTGGCCGTGTTTTCAGTGCCGGAGTCCATGCGCAACCGCCGGCACCAGCTGCGCTCCGCACTGCTGGGGCTCGGCTTTGGGTCTGTGGCGAACGGCGTGTGGATCGCACCGGCGGGCAAGCTTGAGCAGGCCAGGGAGCGGCTGACAAGCAGTGGCTTGATCGAATTCGTGGACCTTTTCCGCAGCGACTACGTGTTTGACGGCCCCATGCGTCCGAAGATCGCCGAATGGTGGGACCTGAACGAACTCGACCAGCAATTCACCGAGTTCCTGGAACTCTATGAGGGGGCCGAAGAGCAGTGGACGCGGCGGGTTGGAGATGATCCCGAGGCCGCGTTGGCCGGTTCCACCGAGGAGTTGCGGCGCGAAGCCTTCCGTTACTACATCCCCATGCTCACTCTGTGGCGCAAGTTCCCGTACAAGGACCCGAACCTGCCCGCGGACTACCTGCCGCCCGAGTGGCATGGGCCTGCTGTCCGCAGGACCTTCCAGGCCGTCCACCGCTTGGCGGCGCCGCTTGCCGCAGCGCACGCACACGAGGTGATCTCGGAGGCGTTGGATCCCGCCGCCGCCTGATCGTGCAGCCGGACCGCTTAGTTGTTCGTCCGGGGCGCGTCGATGATGCCGAAGGTCTCACCTTGCGGGGCCCGCACGATGGCCGTGCGTCCCAAAGGGCTTTCCGCGGCCGGTCGGATGAGTGTGGCGCCGAGCTCCACCGCCTTCAGCGCGGTGGCTTGGACGTGGTCGCTGGCGAACCACGTCATCCAACGGTCGGGCAAAGAGGCCTCGGCATCGTGGAACACTCCGCCGACTTCCCTGCCGTCCAGGGGCCTGCAGATGGTGGAGTACACGTAGCCGTCGTCGTGGATTTCCTGGAAACTGACGTCGAAGACGTCCGTGTAGAAGGACCGCGCCGCCTCCTTGTCGCGGGTGTGGAGTTCGTTCCAGCACAGCGCACCATGTTCATTGACGCGTTCAGCCCCGATGTGGTTCCCGGCCTGCCAGATCCCAAACACCGAACCGAGACTGTCTGAAGCCAGGGCCATCCGGCCGGAGTCCATCACATCGAAAGGCGGCGCGATCAGTTGACCGCCGCTGCCCACGATTCTGCCGGCCGTCTGGTCAACGTCATCTGACGCCAGGTACGTAGTCCACGAGGCCGGGGCGTCCTTGTCCTGTTGAGGGCCGATTCCAGCCACCGCGCGGCCCCGGAGTTCCGCCAGGACGTAACCCCCGGACTCCGGGCCGCCGGAAGCGAAGGTCCACCCAAACAGATCCGCGTAGAAGGCCTTGGCCGCGTCCAGGTCATCCACTCCCAAATCCACCCACATGGGCGTCGCGGCGGGCCAAGCGGAGATTTTGGTGGACATGGGGCTCCTTGGTGTAGGGCTGCGCTGAGTGGTGCAGCTGCCTCCCCGGAAGCCCTATGCGCCGAGCATCCGAAGAGGCAGCCACCCATAAAGTGCAGTCACGGCCCGGTTCATGACACGGTTTCCTCCTGCAAATCCTCCAGGACCGCCATGGCGGCGTTGTGCCCGCCCAATCCACTGACTCCGCCCCCGCGGCGGGCACCTGCCCCGCAAAGGAAGACGTTCGGGTACCCCGTTGCGACGCCCCACCGTTCAGCCGGGGAAGCCCGGGGCTCGTCGTCCTCCAGGAAGGGCCACTGCAGCTTGCCGTGGAAGATATTGCCCCCCGACATGTTCAGGGCATGTTCAAGGTCAAGGGTGGTCTTGGCCTCGACGCACGGGTTTCCGTCGGCGTCCGTGAGCAGGAGGTCCTCGATGGGTTCGGCCAGGACCGAGTTGAGCGATTCGAGGACGGCGGCCTGGAGCTTGGCACGCATCACGTGGTTGTTTTCTTCCGTCACCAGCCGGTCGGGGGTGTGCAGCCCGAACACCGTCAATGTGTGCGCTCCGGCGGCTGCAAGCTCCCCGGAAAGGATGCTCGGATCAGTCAAGGAGTGGCAGTAGATCTCACAGGGGAGCGGGCTGGGTATCTGCCCGTCGGTGGCCGCACGGTGCGCGTCGGCAAGCTGTTGGTATCGCTCGTTGATGTGGAAGGTCCCGCCGAAGGCGGCTTCGGGAGTGACCGTGGCATCCCGGAGCTTCGGAAGGCGCTTCAGGAGCAGGTTCACCTTGATCTGCGCCCCTTCGGGCCGGGCGACCTCCTGCGGTGACGGTGCTCCCAGAAGGTCCTGCAGGACCCATGGCGAAACGTTGGCGAGGATACGCCTGCCCTGGAACACGCGTTCGCTGCCGTCGCGCCGGAACCGGACTTCGCCGTCGTCGGAAATGGCTGTTACCTCCGCCGATGGCAGCAGCACCGCCCCGGCCTCCCGGGCCGCCCGCTCGAGTTCGCGGGAAACGGACCCCATGCCGCCCAGGGGAATGTCCCACAACCCGGTCCCGTTGCCGATTACGTGGTAGAGGAAGCAGCGGTTGGCATCCAGGGAGGGGTCGTCGAGCGAAGTGAAGGTGCCGATCAGGGCGTCGGTGGAAACCATGCCCCGGACCAGATCGTGGGTGAGGCGCTCTGTGATGACCTGGTCCAGCGGATTCTCGATGAAGGAGTTCCACAGGTTGTCGTCAGCCACGAGGGCCCGGGCTTCCGAGCGGCTGGGTAGTGGTTCGCAAACGGTGGGAAACAAAGCTTGCGCGAGCTTGCCGGTGTCGGCGTAGAAGCCTTCCAGCGCGTCAAAGTCAGCTCCCGCACCCACATTTTCGAAGGATTCCCGGCTGGCGTGGGAGTCGCCGCCGTCGATGAGGAGGCCTTTTTCGGGGTTTTCCGGGTCCGGTGTGTAGGAGGAGTACCTGCGGCGGGCCAGCGCTATGTCCAAGTTCAACTCCTGGATAATCCGCTGGGGAAGCAGGCTGACCAGATAGGAGTAGCGCGAGAGGCGGGCATCGACGCCCTTGAAGGCGGCCGCTGAAACAGCCGCGCCGCCGAAGTGGTCGTCCCGCTCCAGGACGGCTACGCTCCTGCCCGCCCGAGCCAGGTACGCGGCCGCTGTGAGTCCGTTGTGGCCGCCGCCAACAATGACTGTGTCGTAAAGGGTCTTTTCCATAGGGCGAGACTAGACGGCGGGGGCTGCTGCTTATGGATACTGCCTCGAATGGTAAGAGGAACTTGGCCTTACCTTGAATGCTGCCGTGATGAGCACCACCTCCGCGCGGTGATGCCCGACTGTTCCACGACGTGCGACGGCGGACAAGCGCAAGCCGCCCGTCCGCCGTCGTGCGCTGTGGTTCAGTTGGTGCGGTTCGCCTTGGCGAGGTTCTCCCGAAGTTCATCCGCGTTCTGCCGAATGACATAGGCGGGACGGTCGCGCTCGACCCGCCAGCTGTCTGCAAGTGGCCCGATGTTGACGGTGTCGAAACCGAATTCGTCGTAAAGCCCGGTGACGAGCTCCGCTGCTTCCGGGAAGTCGCTGGCGGTTGCCAGGGCACGACGGTTCGGCGTCCCCGCAGGAGTGCCGTCCGTTGTGATGTCCTTGGCGAAGATGTGGTTGAAGCCCTTTGCCACCTTCGAGGTGGGGAGGTGCTTCTGGAGCAGGCCGGACGTGGTTGCTTCACCGTTGTCCAGCTCCGGAATGCGGCCGTCGCGCTCCCAGTAGTAGTTGTTCGTGTCGATAACCACCTTGCCTTCGAGCGGCTGGGCGGGAACGTCCCGGTAGTTCTTCAGGGGAACGGTCACGACGGCGAAATCGCCTGCCGCTGCTGCTTCGGCCGCCGTCGCGGCCCGGGCGCGCGGCCCCAGTTCCGCGACGAGGTCGCCGAGGGTCTCGGGTCCGCGTGAGTTGCTGATCACGACGTCGTAGCCGAGTTCGACCGCCTTGCGTGCGACCTGGCTGCCAATGTGTCCTGCACCGATAATTCCGATTGTTGTCATATCCACGCCAACAAGAAGTTGCAGGCGCCTATTTCCAGCGTTACGGATTATTTCCAAGGGCTTATACTAAGTAGTCTTACTAAGCTGTTTTTCATCGAAAACGAGGAGGTAGCGATGGCCGGCCGTTTGGAACTGGTGGAAACGCCCGATGGGGGATATCGGATTTTGATGGTGGATGGCGGGGATTGCCTGATGGGTTTGTCCAAGCGGTTCTCCACAGTGGATGACGCCGTTGAAGGGGTGGCTGCGATCCGGGAAGTGGCCGGCACCGGCCTGCTGCAAACCGGATCTGCGGAGCGGTACGCAGTATTGATGTTGGAAGAGCCCGTGATTGATTCCGCGCTCGCCGCCCAGGGGACGCCGACACAAGCGAAGGTGGTCAGCTGTGGCAACTGAGGCGACGTCAAAGAAGCGCGGTGTCCTGTTCGACGTGGACGGCACCCTGATTGATTCGAGCTACTTCCACACTATGGCGTGGTGGCAGGCGTTCCGGCGGGAAGGGGTGGACGTCGAAATGTCGGCCATCCACCGGCGCGTCGGCATGGGAGGCGACCGGCTCATTCAGAGCTTGGTGCCGGAGCCCTCGGAGGACTTGCAGGAAAACCTCAAGTCCTCGCACAGTGCGGTTTTTTCCACCTTCTGGCCCGCGCTGCGGACCTTCGAATCGGCCCGGGATCTCCTGGCCGCCTGTTCGGAAGCCGGGCTGGCGGTCGGATTGGCGTCCTCGGCGCAGGATCGCGACCTTGAGGTCAGCCGCAGGCTCCTCGACGCCGGATCCTCCATTGATGCGTGGACGAGTTCCAATGACGCGAAGGAGAGCAAGCCCGCGCCCGACATCCTGGAGGCGTGCTTGGAGAAGCTCCACCTGGAACCAAGGGACGTGGTTTTCGTGGGCGACGCTGTCTGGGACGTAAAGGCCGGCTCTGCCATTGGCGTCCCGGTGATCGCGCTGACCTGCGGCGGAATCAGCGAGGCCGAATTGCGCGACGCAGGTGCCGCGGAAGTCTATGACAATCCGCGGCACCTGCTCGAAAACCTCGAAGGCAGCCTTATCGGGAAGCTGGCCTAGCTTTCCCGGCTGATTCCCTTGTCCCGGCCGCGCCGGTTCCGCAGGGTCCAAATGATTAGCGCGATGATGATGACGGCGGCAACGCCCGCCAGCACCCACGGCACGGCGTTGGTGCGGGTCTGCTCCTGGGGTTCGGATTCTCCCGTGCCGGGGTTGGCTGGTCCGCTTCCTGCGGGGTTGGGTGTGCTGGGCGCACCCGAGGATGGCCCAGGGTTGGTGGGTGTCTGCGTTGACGGGCCCGAGGGGTTGCTTGCATCCGGCGAAGGCGTTGCCGTGGTGGCGGCTACGCTGCCCTGCGCGTGGACGGTGGTTGCGGCTGCCGCCGGGGTTGCGGCGTTTGCTGCGGCGTTTGCTGCGGCGGTGGTGGATGCCATCGACCCGGCAAAAAGGGCCAAGGCGGCTGTAGTTATGGCCAACTTACGAAGCATCGGTATCTCCTGAGTAGGGGGCGTGTCCTCAAATCCTCATACTCGTAAGCATGCTGACTAAATCCTTGCGGGTGGGTAGTCCTGCGGGTGCCGCTTCGGGAGTTCGCCCGCGAGATCCTCAACGTCGATAGCTTCGTCGATCTTGGGAACAGGTTTGAGGAAACCGGCACTGATTACCTCGACCAAGCGCTCAGAGCCCCAATGTGGCAGCGCCTTGATCACGCTGGGTGAACTATATTCCGGTCGACACCTGAGGCGGACACTGTGGTGTCTCGAAAACCTAATGTTTTAGGCGACAGCTGGGTAGCGCTGCGCCCTCGAACCGTTGCAGTAAGAATTTCCCAGAGAGGCGGGGCCCCGACCTTCGAAGACGTCTCGATATATCGTCTCGTCGTGAAGTGTCTTAGCAGAGGGTTGGGGGAGGGGTTTCTGAGTCGCAGTGACCTTAGGTTGGCAACCCGGCGCTCAAATAGCTATTTACTGGGGCTCGAGGCGCTTTCGGTAGGCTACATGCCTTGCTGTACCTGTGAATGACGGAGCGCTGAACAAGGACCGTTCAGCGAAATGCCGATCCGGTCCTCACTCCGGTTCGGGCAGTTGACGTTCAAGTTTTGCGGCTCCAGCACTCAGGATTCGGTCAATGTGTGCTTGAGTCGTCTGGTTGCATTGCGGCCCTTCTGCCAGCGAAGCCTGCAACCAGCCAGGGCCCTTCCTCGCTTCGATCTCTGGCGCGAGGCGCTCGAGTTCCCCCTCTCGAACCAAGACTACGCCTGCGTCCTCAAGCAGCTCGAGGAGCGCGCCAGCTGCCTTCCGGGCAGAGCCCTTGAATGCAGACATGCCGTGGTCCTTAACTGCTGCCCACGGCGATCCCTGGGTCCGAAGTTGGGCAAGCACAGCCTCTTTATCTTCAGGAGAGAATTGGGCATCTCGCTTTTCGTTGAGCGTGGCGACAATTGCGTCCAGCACATGGCTGACTTTGGCAGGTTCTCTTCGTGCATTCAGATCGACGGTTGCAAGCCTCCACAGCTTGGCCATCTCATCCGTCCAATTGCCGCCCACAGACTCGACTAGGGTTTGCAGCTTCTTTTGGTCGGAGAGCATATCCAGGTCGGGGGCGGCCACAACCGGAACATCGACGGCGGTGAGTGCAGCAGCGACTTTGGCCATGCCGTCTTTTCCACCGGTTGGGATGAACAAAATTTCATTTCTGGGCAAAGGTCCCTCCGTCCGGTCGTCGCAGTCAACTGCTGCGGCCAGATAGGCGCAGTCACCTTCGGCCTCCGCAAGCACCACAAGACGATGGAAGAGACCGTCCAGCACATTGGTATATCTCAGGACCGGGTCTGTCCAAAGGCCCCGCAGTTGGCCTGCATCGAGCTGGCTTGCTTTTGGAGTTCCCTCGCTTCGGGACAGCCGAACGACCGAAACGTCTACCCCTGAATCGAGAAGCCCGGTTATAAAGCTGCGGTCGTGAGTAGCAATGAGAATCTGAATGCCTGTTTTTGTGGCCAAGCGCCCCAGCTGTGCACCCAGAGCGTGAGCCTGGGGCGGGTGCAGAAAGGCTTCAGGTTCATCGAGAATGACGACTCTATACGCCGCTGTCACGATCGGGAGCAATTGGCCCAGCAAGCTCCGCATTCCGTCGCCCTGGTCATCGAGCGGCCGTAGAGACGCCATCCGATCGCGATACTCGACGGGAATATCGTTTATGCGAGGCGCCTCCATTCCCATTTCCCCAACGCGGAGGCGTACCGCCCGGCCGAGGGTGTCAAGAGTCAAAGGAAGCCCAAACACCTCCCGTGACACGCTACTCACTTCGTCGAAGAGGGGTTTGGAGTCCTGTAGATAGTGAACCGGATGCAGAGGTGGGTCCCCAACGTCGCGCATCTCCGCCATACTCCCAAGCGCAAAACGACCCTGGGCATTGCCATAGAAGACCAGAGAACTGGCTAGGTGGCCAAGTTCTATGAACCGATCCTGCCAAGTCATGACGAGGGCGCCGGGAGACAGGATATTGCCATCTCGCTGGAAGCCCGCGGACGACTCTCTCACCACAAAACTTGAGTTCTCTCCCATCCACGAAATGACATCGGCCTGGCTACCCAGGGCATGAAGATCAAGTGACTCCACGGCCAATCTTGGCTGCTCGTGGTATCCGGGGATGTGGGATAGCTTCTCCGACACTTCACGGAGCACCGTGGACTTGCCCGCGTTGTTGGCCCCGACAATGGCGGTCACCCCAGCGCGCTGCAAAGGGATCGATTGGCCACCGAACAAATTTATGCGGTCGATAGCAAAATCAAAATTTTCCGCTTTGCCGTTAACTAAGTGCGATTGGTCCGGGAAAGCCGCTTTAAGACGCTCCGTCCAGTCCTGCGTCAAGATGTTCCCCCGCTATTTCTCTCACCTGTACTTGTGGCAGACGTTCCCAAAACCGCGAACGGCGACACGCCCATTTTGACAGAAGCTCGCTGGAGTCTGCTTCTGATATCGATCATGACGATCTCACCAAGTGAACCCGCGGGCTTGAACGAACTATCTCACCGCCTTACCCGGGGAAGAACGACTATGCCCGACTGCGTCGGTCGATGTACTCGACCATCATCTCTTTCAGAGATCGGTAGTTGTCACCGACGTAGCCATGGAAGTCCGAAGAGACTAAACACATTTCCCAGCCTTCCTCTCCGATGCTGTACGGCTTGCCGAAGAGACGACGGTGGGTCTCGGAGCGTGCGTAGGTGGGGACAGCCCGATGGCCATCCGTGGTCAACAGGTACTCATAGATGTCCCAGCACTCTGCGACCTTGACTCGTGAGATGTCTTTACCGCGCGTCCGGTCCGCGTACCGGCTGCTGGAGTTCGGATGCTCGTGGTATTCGAACGTCACATGCTCGAGGACTTTGTCCGGTCTTATCCCGAGACGTGAGGCGGCGAGCAGGAATTCCTTTGCCAGCTCGGCCCCTCGTTTTTGGGCTTCCCGCTCTCGTGCCACTTCCTGCAGCATCCGTGCAGCGTCTTGTGCCTTTTTAGCTGCCAGTGCGTCTTCAAGCTCACCCATGAGCTCAGGGTAGTTGCTCAGCAGGTGCCTCCGTACAGTGACACAGCAAATCAAGAGCCAGCCCCACGAGGAGCCGACCACAGCAGTGAGTTGGGCGACCGATAAAGGTCGTCTTCGGGGCGGAGAACCAAGTGCAGGAACCTCACGACGCAGGGGATGAGCCAGGGGCCACCGCTATCGGCCGAGCATATGCTACTGCTTGTTCGTCCTGCCGAGTGTGCGGTGTGAGCCAGCAAAACTCAATGGTCGAACTCTGAAGTTGACTGCCACAACCTTGGGATAAGCAAACCAACCCTCACGATGGAACAACGTAAGAGAGGCTGCATCCCGCTCAAGGTGCGTAAGCATTTGCAGGACGTGATTGTCAGTGACGGGTAGGCCATCACCTGCGCGGAGTAATACGTAAGGGATCTTCTGCCCCTTGGCGTGGAACTCGTACCGGAAGTTATAGCTGGGAAACTCTGCTTCCAAATCCTGCTGCAATTCCGGGAGGATGAGCGCCAGAAGACGAGCGGTATCCTCCCAATCGTCCGGGCCAGTCCTGCGCGGTGCGATGTGTTCCGCGAGGAGAGTGACGATCACTTGCGGTAAGAGGTTGCGGCGCCTGCGCGCCGCAACACGTCCGTGCCAAGCTAAGAGAAACCCAACTACCTGGATAGTTAGGCCGATTGGCTTCATGAACCTGAAAACAGCCTCTACGGTCTCCATGCCTGGGCCTCCAGCTGTCGCTCCTATCCCTAAAGGAATGGCCTTTTGGCAATCGATCCCTGCGTTTTTCAAGAAGCCCTGGACGTGATCGGATATGTTATCTGCATCCGGCCGGGCGAACGGGTTTCGCCTTACCCCTCGAGCATGCACATCCACCCCAATTGTGTCGTCTGGAACGTCCATGTAGTCCAGGCGTCTCCGTCTGTCCATTCGCTCCTGCTCGCTGTAGCTCAATGTGATGGTTCCCTTGACTAAACGGAGTCAACGGCAATGCCGGGACGAAGTTACGTTACAGGGTGAACTCCTTTGGGTCGAAGTCTTCCACCCGCTAAATGAGAATCTCAACAATGGATCCTTTGATAAGAACCGCGGAGCTGGCTGTGGGCGACGATTCCAACTCGTGGATTTCCGACACCTTACCTGTCTCAACAAAGTGTCTCACTGAGGTATTCTCAGAATCATCGGCATTAGTCCTTTGGTAAGACGGAGAAGTGATGGCACGCCTCGGATACGCCCGCGTCAGTCTGGCCGACCAAAATACCGATCTGCAGGTCCGTGAACTTGAAGCGGCCGGGTGCGAGCGAATCTATAAAGACCAGGGGATAAGCGGCGCCAGGGTAAGCCGTCCAGAGTTGGACCGGCTGCTAGACCGTCTCGGTCCTGGAGATGAAGTCGTGGTGTGGAAGCTGGACCGTTTGGGCCGCAACACTAGACACTTGCTCGAGCTCTTGGATGACTTCAAGGCGCAAGGCATCAAGTTCCGTTCTCTCAGGGACGGTATCGCCACTGACCCGGCCAGTGAGGTCGGGGGAGCGATGGCCCATGCGATGGTCACCATCATTTCCGCTTTCGCCCAGCTGGAACGAGACCAGCTTTCCGAACGCACTAAGGCCGGCATGGCGGCAGCAGCTGCCAACGGAAGGAAGGCAGGCCGCCGGGAGATCACTACAGACCATGAGAAGGTCAAGAGAGCACATGAACTGAAAGCCAGAGGCCTCAAGCCATCGGACATCGGAAAGATCATCGGAGCCAGCCGTGCGACCGTCTACCGGTACTTAGGTATGGAATCTTGAGTCCGCGGAGTCGGTTTCCCTACGTTGCAGACGTGCTGGCACCGGAACGGATTCTCTAGTTTGGTCGAGTCAAGAGATTACGCAGAAGAATGCGATGCCGGCGCTTGTCGTTCGGGTTAGGTCCCTTTCGATACCTCGAGGGTTTTGCAGTCGTTTGTCCGGGTCGTAGACGTAGGCGACGATAGCTTCACAGTTTGGATGGGCGGGGTAGCGTCCCAAATCGACTAAGAGCTCTTCACCCAATTTCTTAGCGCTCATGCTCTCGCGTGTCATCTTGGTTTCGACGATGACCCCTACCTCGGGCAGAACGAAGTCGACCCGTGAGTTCGCTCCTGCCCTGGAGGGTATGCCCACAGCTTATGGGGCGGAGTTCCGCCAGGAGGATGTTATTGATGTGGCCCGCAAGGGCGAAGCACCGCTGGCGCAGATTGCGAAGGATTTCGGGCTCTCGGTTACGACGTTGAAGCGTTGGATTGCCATTGCCGAACGTAAAGAATCCGGGACCGGCCCGGCAAACGGTGATTCGGCCGAGATGCGGGAGCTGAAGAAACGCAACCGCCTGCTTGAGCAGGAGAACGAGATTCTGCGCCGGCCGCGGCGTATCTGGCCAGGGACATCAACCCAAAATGATCTACCCGCTGGTCACGGACCTTGCCGCACACGGTGTTCCAGTGGCGGTGACCTGCCGGGTGTTGGGATTCAGCAAGCAAGGCTACTACCGGTGGAGGGCCAGCCCGGTGACGGAACGGGACTGGGTAGATGCGCACCTGGTCAACGCTGCCTTGGACATCCACGCGGACGACCCGGCATTCGGGTACCGTTTTATCGCCGATGTGCTCCTGGAGAAGGGCATCACGGCGGATGAGAACAGGGTCCAGCGCCTATGCAAGGATCACGGCATATGGTCGGTGTTCTGGAAGAAACGCGGCCTGAACCGCAGACCCGGGCCGCCAGTTCATGACGATCTGGTCGAGCGGGACTTTACCGCCGCGGCACCGAACGAGCTGTGGCTCACAGACATCACCGAGCACCCCACTGGCGAAGGGAAGCTCTACCTCTGCGCGGTGAAGGACGTCTACTCCGGCAGGATCGTCGGCTACTCGATGGACTCGCGGATGAAGTCCTCGCTGGCCGTCGCCGCGCTGGAGAACGCGGTGCGGGCACGCAACCCTGCAGGGACAGTGGTGCACTCGGATCGAGGGTCCCAGGGCGTATTCAACCGGTCGAAGCAACAGTTGCTATTGGAACTGAGCTTAGCTGGTCCGCGAAGGCTTCCGCTGGAGTGCGCCATCCTAGGACGCCGCGCGGCCGGTTGTTGATGATGTCAGCGACAGCTTGGATCTCCGGGGTGCTCCAGCGAGAGATGTCGGTGCCTTTCGGGAAGTACTGCCGAAGTAGCCCATTGAGATGTTCGTTGCTCCCGCGCTGCCACGGGCTCTTCGCGTCGGCAAAATAAACCGGCAACCCGATCTCCTGCGTCAGAAGGGCGTGCGCGGACATCTCCTTCCCGCGGTCCCAGGTCAGGGAGCGTCGCAGGTCCGCCGGGAGCGGCTCGAAAGTCCGGACGAGTGCGTTCTTCGTCGTGACCGCCCCGTAGCCAGCCAATGCAGGCCCATTCTTCGTCGGCTTGACCAGCCCGTATCCCTTCTGCCGAGGCAGATGTAAGAGCATGGCGAAACGCGTCGTGCGGTCGATAAGAGTCGCGATGGCCGACCGGTTGAGACCAACGATGAGGTCCCCTTCGCAATGGCCTGCGACTTTTCGCTCGTCGGCTTCGGAAGGTCTCTTCTTCAAGGTTGTGGCGTCGGTGACATGCGCCCAGGCTTGCTGGCGTGTTCGGGCTCGTGGCGTGCGTTTCGTGCGCCCCCGGCGCAGGTGCCACGCCTGCTGCCTCGTGAGTCCGCCTCGGCTCGGAACGTAAAGGGCTTGGTAGATCGCTTCATGCGAGATCCGCATCGTTGGATCATTCGGGAACTCAACCGGCAGGCGTTCCGCGATCTGCTGAGGGCTCCCCCCTCACCCATTCGCGGTCCTCCCGATGCGGCTTGTTCTTCCCGTCCCAGACCGGGCCGACCGGGCCCAAGCGTTCTCCTCCGCCCGATCTGACGTGTCCGCTGAGCTTGTCGTTGACGTAGTCGCGGAGGTCATCGTTTGTGAGCAGCTTCGCGGTCTTGGGGCGGCGGGCTCGTCGTTCGGCATGCCACCGCGCTGTAGACGCCTTGTAGTCCAAGCGATACGTTCTCGTCGACGCGTTCCGACGCAGCTCCCGCGAGATCGTCGACGGGCTTCGGCCCAGCCGGCGAGCGATCTCTCGCACCCCACAGTCCTGCGCACGCCACAACGCGATGTCCTCACGGTCGCTTGAGGACAGATACCGCCCGGACAATGTCGGGGCCAGCTGAGGATTCACACCGCCAGCGTGCAGGAACCAGCGATGCGCCACCGGTTCTGACACGCCCGCCGCGACGCCGGCGTCACGGGTCTTCGCACCGGAAGCGATGGCGACCCAGAACCGTACCCGGTCCTCGCGCCAAGCCACCGACGGCCGACCCGGTGAAGGGATCTGCCCTCGATAAGCCCGTACCTGCTTCTGATGATTTCGAACCGACATCCAACACCTCCATGATCAGGCGTTGCTTCGACCGGTTGAATACGCCCAGTTCCGGTCTCGCCGCTTCGTCGAATCACTCCGCCACCACAGTCTGACCGGCTCGATGGGCAGGGTCGGTGCGTGCGCGGACAACGCCGCGATGGAGTCATTCTTTTCGCTGCTGCAGAAGAACGTTCTGGACCGTCAGCGGTGGCTCACCAGGCAGGAGTTGCGGCTGGCGATCACGACCTGGATCGAGCGGACCTACCACCGCCGGCGTCGGCAGCGACGGCTGGGAAAACTAACGCCCATCGAATATGAAACAATCAACCGGACCGCGCTCACAGCGGCCTAAGACCCCGAGTCAACAAAAGCCGGGGCAGTCCCCTGATAGCTGTACTGTCACTAGGCCAAACATCAGCACGGCGGCGCTTCGCACCAACAGAAACCCTCGTGAGGTCTTTGCCCTGCCGGGACCAAAGCGTCACGGATTCAACGTCCACGACCAGGACCGCCCGGCATGTAACTGCACTTTGTGTTACTTAGAGCGGCTCTTTAGCTTCCGGTGAGGTATCGGCTGTGGGATCGTGGGCCCGTCCTAGTAAGTGTCTCATTGTGTGCTCAGTCCACCTCCAAACTTGGGGGCCAGGTTGAAGGCATCCGTGGAGGCTACCGATTGAGGTGCATACGGGCGAAGAATTGGCGTCCGTACTTGTCTCCCAAGTCTGGTACGCGGCGGTGTAGAGGACGGAGTTGCCGGAGAATTGGACGCTGAGGCCGTGTGTAGTGAGAAGTACGTTTCGGTTCCCCGGGGCGAACCAGTCGATGACGTTACGGGCGCCCAACGTCTCGGACGCATGTTTGACCGCTCCGACGGAGACCTGGGTGGTGCGGAGGATGGTTGTCAGGGAGTCCTCATCCCGGGTCACCACCGCGTGCGAGAAGGCCGCGAGAAGGTTCTCCAGATGATGCCGGGCCACGACGAGGCTCGATCTAAACTCCAGATCCTGTCGCGCCGCTGAGTAGATCCGGTCCGAAAGCTCAGATGGAATGTCGAGCGCGGTCGGAGGTCCTTGTGGGGTAAAAATCCGCGTGGGTTTGGGGCATAGGTCCTGAGGAGTCCCGGTGGGCGGCGTCTCCGTTTGAATGGTCATGCCTGTTTCTCGAAGTGGATGCACATCTTCTCCTGACAGGTGCCTGCAGCGATGACATTCTGTCCTTTTGATAATCCAGTGCCTGGTCCGGAGATCGACCTTTCTCCGATTGGGTGCCGGTCACGATGGTTCAAGTTCCCGCCGGGTCCACGGGTTTCATTTCCAGATGGCCATTCCTTGTGAATCTCGCGGCTAACAAGTGTCCATCGCGCGGTCTTCGACAGGACTGCGACCGGCTACGGGTGGCGGCCCCTGGTCTGTCCCAACAAAGGAGCAAAGGGGCGCCGCCATCCGTGCATGATGGCGAGTGGCGTCATTGGGTGAGGGTGAAAGGGGCGCGAAGCAGGTCAGTGTCGCGTGAACTGTGGCCAACGAGCAGGTCGAACGCTCCTGGTTCTACGACTCGCTGGCCGCTGGCGTTGACCAGTGAGCATTCGGTAGCCGGGATTGAGATGCCGATGTCGGTGGATTCGCCTGGTGAAATGGTCGCCTGGGCGAATGCTTTGAGTTCCTTTTCTGCCCAGGTGACACTGGTGACGTTGTCTCGGATGTAGGCCTGAACTGTTTCAGTTGCGGTGCGATTCCCTGTATTGGTGAGCGTGACTTGGGCTTTGATCGTTCCGTCGGACGTGATTCGATCGGATTCGAGCCGCAGGTCCGAATATTCGATGGTGGTGTAGCTGAGGCCTTCACCGAAGGCGAAGAGGGGATCCTGAGTTAAGTCGGCGTAGCGGTTGCCGTGCTGCCCGCGCAGCTGGTTGTAGTAGACCGGCAGCTGTCCGGCGTGGCGGGCAAACGTGACAGGCAGCCGACCGCTGGGTTCGATAAGCCCGAGGACGAGTTCGGCGATCGCCCGCCCGCCCTGCATTCCTGGGTTGAAGGCTTCGATGATGGCGGCAGCCCCGTTCAGGACGGCGTCGGGCAGGGTTGATGGCTTGGACTGGATCAGGACCACAACAACGGGTTTTCCGGTGGCGATCAGTGCCTCAAGCAGGGCGTTTTGGCCTCCCTGCAGGTCCAGGGTTGCTGTTGACTTCATTTCACCGGCAAGGGCCACGGTGTCACCGACCACGGCAACTATGAAGTCAGCCTCGTTGGCGGCCTCAATCGCGTCGAGCTGCATCGCTCCGTTGACGGACGCGCTTTGGAACAGCGGCGGCCGCGGCTGGCCGTCCGGGTAAGTGATTCCGGCCGGATCCGGGAGGAGTTCGCCGATGTCGGCGCCCCGGGAATGTGTGATCGTCCAGTTGTGGGGTGCGAATTCCCGGAAACCGTCCAGCACCGTGGTGATGAGTTCCCGGGGGTGGCCCTCCGGCATCCAGTCGACCTGCCCGGACGCTCCGGCCCAGTCGCCGAGTTGGGCGTGCGGGTCATCGGCGTTCGGACCGATGACCGCTATAGTTTTTGCGCCGTGGTGCTCGGCGCGGCCATCGGATCCGGCGTTGAGTCCGCCGGCCAACGGCAGGGTGCCATCGTTGCGGAGCAGGACCAGGGCCTTGCGGGCCATATTCAGGTTGATGGCCGTGTGCGCCTGGCATCCGATGAGTGCTTGCTGGGCGTCCTGGTCGGGGAGCCGGGGGTCTTCGAAGAGGCCGAGGTCGAACTTCAGGGTCAGGATGCGGCGCACTGCGTCGTCGATGAGTGTTTCGCTGAGCCGCCCGGCTTGAACTGCCTGTTGAGCGGCAGTCAAGAACTGCGGAGTGTTCATGATCAGATCGTTGCCGGCCTCGACCGCGACGCAGGCTGCTTCCGTGTCCGTGGCGCACACCTTTTGTTCCCACACCATGCGGCCCACGTTGTCCCAGTCAGTGACCAGAGTTCCGGTGAATCCCCACTCACCTTTGAGCACTTCGTTGAGCAGCCAGCCGTTGGCTGTGATGGGAATCCCGTCGATGGCCTGGTAGCCGAGCATGAACGTCCGGCAGCCGGCCTGAACGGCCTTCTGGAACGGGGGCAGAAACCAGGACCTGAGCTTGCGCCGGCTGAGGTCAGCTTCGCTGGCGTCCCGGCCGCCCTGAGTTTCGGAGTATCCGACGAAATGCTTGGCGGTGGCAAGCACGGCTGTGCGGTCCGTGAGTCCTTCACCCTGGTACCCGCGGATCATCGCGGCGCCAAGTTCCCCGATGAGGTGCGGGTCTTCGCCGAACGTTTCGTTCACGCGGCCCCAGCGCAGGTCCCGGCTGATGCACAGAACCGGGGAGAAGGTCCAGTGCAGCCCCGTAGCTGCGATCTCAACGGCCGCTGCGTTTGCGCCCCGCTCGATAAGGTCCGGGTCCCACGTGCAGGCCATGCCAAGCTGCGTGGGGAAGATGGTGGCGCCGGGCCAGAACGAATGTCCGTGAATGCAGTCGTCGGCCATCAGCAACGGGATCTGCAGGCGTGTTTTGGCGACGAGGTCGGCTGTCTTCAGCATGGTCTCGGGCGAGGCATGCAGGAGGGACCCGCCGAGTTTGACGCAAACGAGGTCCGCGATGTCCCCGCGCGCGTCCAGCTGGAGCATCTGGCCGACTTTTTCGGCCAACGTCATCCGGGACAGAAGGTCCTCGACCCTATCGGCGGTGGGGATCGAGGGGTCCTTGTAGACGGCCAAGAGTCCTGCGGTAGTTCTTGCTGTGTCCATGGCGACAGGATTGCCTTTCAGAGAAGCGGTCTAAGCGGGAGGCTACGGTGCAGCGACCTCGGGCGCGACGGTATATTCGGCCGCTAATGAGTGCCGTGCACGGGCGCTGGCAGGGGAGCCTGTCAGCATGCAGTGCGTCCGATGTGAAGGGTGGACGGCCCGGAGGCGGTGTGTGGACGGAGTCATCGCTGGCGAGATCAGTTGGAGGTCCTGAGCACCCGCTGCCGTGCCGGGAACGTCCAAGCGTGGTTGGCATGGACGTTCCCGGCACGGCTGCCGGTAGCTGTTCTGTCCGTCCGTGGTTATCGGGCCGCGGGCGAGGCCATTGCGTAGGGTTCCCTGGGCGCTGCCGGTTCTGTGATCAGCTCGATGTGGGACGGCAGCCCGTTCACGGCGACCTCGGTGCCTCGCCGAGCGCTGACCGTCAGGAGCGATCCGCCTAGCGGCATGTTGGTTAGTTCCAGGTCCGGGCAGGCATCTGGAAGCACTGGGCTTATGGTCAGCGTTTGGTCGCGCATGTTGGGTTCGAAGCGCAGCAGGGTGCGTACGATCAGCAGCGGAGCGGCTGCGGCCCATGCCTGCGGTGAGCAGCCTGCCGGGAATTCCACTGGAGTAGCAAATTCGGAGCGGTCGAAGCCGCAAAAGAGCTCTGGCAGCCGTCCGGAGAAGAAATCTGCAGCATCAATGAGCCCCTCCGCGATGCGCTGGGCGTGGGAGACAAATCCGTACCGCATCAGGCCAGCGGCGATGAGGGCGTTGTCATGGGGCCAGACTCCGCCGTGCTGGTAGCTGGCCGGATTGTAGGAGCGCGTCGACTTCGCCATCGTCCGAACGCCGAACCCGGTGAACATGTCTGATGAGAGCAGGTGGTCGGCCACGGCCTGTGCGTTGTCCGTGTCAATGATTCCAGTCCACAGGCAATGACCCATATTCGATGCCAGGCTGTCTACAGGTTGCTTCCGGCCGTCCAGTGCGACTGCGTAATATCCGCGGTCAGCCAGCCAGAAGCGCTCGTTGAACCGTTCCTTCATGGATTTCGCCTTCTCGACGCATCGGGTGGCGGTGTCGCTGTCTCCTCGCGTGCGGGCTAGCTCCGCCCGTGCCAGGTATGCGGCGTAAACGTATCCCTGTACCTCGGCCAAAGCGAGCGGACCCTCTGCAGGAGTGCCATCGGCGAAATGGATAGCATCGGCGCTGCCGTCCTTCCAGGCCAGATGCGCCAGCCGGCCCGGCTCCAAACGGACTTCGTATTCGACCAGGCCGTCGCCGTCTAGGTCGCCATATTGCTCTATCCATTCCAGAGCCGCGTCGGCGCACGGCAGGAGCTCATCGATCTCGTCCTTGTCCGCGCCCCAGCGTTCAAGTTCGCCGAGCAGCATCACAAACAGCGGAGTCGCATCGACGGTTCCGTAATAGATGCGGCCGTCTCCAAGCGGAAAGCCTGATCCGGCCGAGCGCATCTCGTGCAGGATCCGTCCGGGTTCCTCTTCGGTGACCGGGTCGGATTTGCGGCCCTGGAAGCCGGCGAGAGCCCGGAGTGTTCCGAGGGGAAGGGATTGATTGAATGGCAGCATCATCATGCTCGTCAGTAGTGAATCCCTCCCGAACAGGGTCATGAACCAAGGCACCCCGGCTGCGACTGCTTCAATCTCCGGGCGTCCCGGAACGGTAATCCGTAAGGCGCCCAAGTCCCGCTCGGAGCACGAGAGCGCCTGCTGGAGCGAGGCCCATGAGGTCGTGTAGCCCGGATAGGCGCTCCGCCAGGCTGCAAGTCCTGTGCCGGGGGGCTTGGGGGCAGCGTGTCGGTCCGCCAGAGCCCCTGGTTCCATGCCGGATCCGGGAGTGGACGCTGTGACATGCACGGATGCCGTCCAGGTGCCGCCAGCCGGGATGCTCACTTGGAACAGCAGCTTCCCGGAAATGGCGTTCGCCCCTTCGGCGACTATTTGCACCTCATGAGCCGTTCCATTGACGACCCTCGAAATCCGCAGCTCATCGCCGTTCGCGGACACGATCGGCGGCCGGTCACCTTCACCGCTTATCTGCCTGCCGCCGAGGTCGAACCGGCCAATGAAGTCGGCGTCCGCCTCCATCTCGAGGCTGAATTCGGCTGGCTGCAGGCTATAGTTGCGCACCTTCAAATCCTCGCGCAAGCCGGTCCCTACAGTCCGGTACCGCTCGAGGACAAGCGTGGGCTCAGCGCCGGGCTTCGGGGCGGCCTTGGCGATAAAGTTCGCCTCGAACGGCTCGCCGGCAATGGTTGACAAGCGTTCCGGCGCTTTCCCGTTGATAGTCAGCCGCCAGCGCGAGAGGACCCGGACGTCCTGCACAAACATGCCCCGTACAGCGGAGCTGTCGGTGATGTCTCCCCCTGCGCCGCTTATGGCAAATGTGGACCCATCGATCAGAGTGATGTCGGCACTCATGCGCTGCCTTCTTCCTGGCGATCAATTCCGCCATATCTAAGTACGTGGTGAACAAAAACTACGTAGCCGCGCGAGTCTGAAATCGCGTCAATGCGTGTATCTCGGTCGTATTGCTGCTGCTGTGGCTCAGGATTTGGAGCCGGACAGGGCGACGCCTTCGACGATCTGGCGTTGCGCGAACGCGAACAGGATCAGCATCGGTGCCGCCAACAGGGTCGTGGCGGCCATCAGAGCGGGCCAATCGGACGTGAACTGGCCCTTGAACTGGTTGACCAGCAAAGGCAGCGTGAAATTCTCGGTGCTGTTCAGGAAGATCAACGGGTTGAAGAAGTTGTTCCACTGGCCAAGGAAGGTGAAGATCCCCAGCGCCGTCAGCGGGGTACGCAGCAGCGGCAGGGTAATGGTCAAGAACGTGCGGATCCGGCCGGCGCCGTCGATCTCGGCGGCTTCCTCCAGCTCTACCGGGATGCCTCTGATGTACTGACGCAACAGGAAGACCCCGAAGGCGTTGAAGAGCGCGGGCGGCACGATGAGCGCGAGGTGTGTGTCCACCCAGCCCAGCCCGCCCATGATGATGTACTGCGGGATGATCGTGAGCTGGCCGGGGATCATCATGGTCGCGAGGAAGAGCATGAACAGCCAACGGCGGCCCCAGAAATCGATCCGCGCGAACGCGTACGCGGCCATCGCGGAGGTGAGCAGGGAGACCACGGTGACGGTCACGGCGATGTAGGTGCTGTTCCAGAACCCGCGAACGAAGTCGGCCCCGCCCAGTGCGGTTCGGAAGCCATCCAGGTTCCATTCCTCGGGGAGGAGCTTGGGCGGCGGCGTGAAGATTTCCGGCAGGGGTTTGAACGCGGAAAACAGCATCCAGGCGAACGGCAGCGCCATGGCTAGCCCGCCGATGATCAGGACCGCATGCAGCAGCAGTTTGGGATGGACGGGACGGCGGGAGCGTGGACCGCCTTTGGCGGTCGTGAGCGGGCGGGTGGTGGCTGGGGAGGTGCTCATTCGGAGTAATGGACCCATCTCTTTTGTGCTGTGAGCTGGAGACCGGTGACCGCCAGCAAGGCCAGGAACAGGAGGAAGGCGAGAGCCGAGGCCTGTCCGAAGTTGAACTCCTGGAAGGCGATCTGGACGACTTCGTACACGATGGTGCGGGCTGCGTCCGGAGCTGTGGTGCCGAAGAAGACATAGATATAGTCGAACACCTGGAACGAGCCGAGGATTGAGGTAATTGACAGGAACAGGATGGTGGGGGACAGCAGCGGGATGGTGATCCGCTGCAGCTTCTGCCACTCCGAGCAGCCGTCGATCTCGGCGGCCTCCAGGCACGAACGGTCGATGCTTTGTAGGCCGGCCATGAACATCACCAGCTGGTAGCCCAAGGCCTGCCAGATCCCGACGATGGCAAAAGAGGGGATCACGAACCCGGGGTCCTGCAGCCAGTTCGGCGCGGGCAGCCCGATGTTGCGCAGGGCGCTGTTGACCGGGCTGATGTCGGGGTTGAACAGCCACAGCCAGATCGCCGCAACCGCCACCGAGGAAGTGATCACCGGAGCAAAGAAGGCCACCCGGTACACAGGGGTCAGCTTCGGGGTGCGCTGCATCAGCACGGCGAAGAACAGGCCGGCGATCATCAGTCCCGGCACCTGCAGAACCGTGTACCAGACAGTGTTCACTGCGGAGCGCTGGATGCGAGGATCGGAGAGGACATCGACGAAGTTGGACAGGCCGACGAAGGAGCGAGTGCCGAACCCGTCCCAGTGGTAGAACGCCAGTACGAGGGCGAAGAGCAGCGGGCCGACCATAAACACGACCATCCCCAGCAGTTGCGGCGTCAGGAACAGATATCCAGCCGTGGTGTCCTTTCGGCGCCGGCGTCGGCGGGTGCCCGCGTTCCCGGACTCCTGCCCTGGCCGTGTCCGGGAACTGGCTGTGAGAACAGCCATCAAGAACCCCCGTTGATCAGCTTGACGAGTTTGCCGCTGAACGACTTTGGTGTCTCGTTGCCAGCCTTGAACATCTGGTCCACAATCTTTGGGAGCTCGGTGGCCACCGTAGGGTTGCTGATGATCGCCCTCGGAACGGCGTAGCCTTTGGCCGCGATGTCGTTGAACAGTTTTCCGTGCGAGGGCAGATTGTCCTCAGTGACGATCTCGTCAAGGCCCCGGATTGACGGGACCGCGTTACCGCCGCCGGAAAGGCGGAACTTCTGTCCTTCAGCGCTCACGAAATTGGCAAGGAACTCAAGTGCCTTGGCCTGATTCTTGGAATTGATATTGACCGACAGTGCCGCCGTGTTGATAGGCACCGGCATGATGTCCTTACCAGACAGGGACGGGAAAGGGGCCATGTCATAGCCAAATTTGAGCTTTTTGAGGTTCGGCAGGACGTAGCGGGCGGAGCTGTAGGTCGCAACCTGGCCTGCGTAGAACAGTGTGTCACCGCTCTGACCCTGCGGGAGAGAGCCCGAGTAGCTGATGTTCCCGGACTTTAGCTGCTCGAAAAGCCACGCCAACGCCTCCTGAGACTTGGCATCGTCGTCGAATACGGCCTTCCCGGACTCGTCGAAGAGCGTCCCGCCGAAGGTGCTCATCCACCCGAACCAGTCGAACCAACCAGACCCAACCAAAAGACCCTTCTTGTCGGTGGCGCGGATCTTGTCCAACATGTCTGTGAGTGTGTCCTGGGTCCACGTGCCCGCATCGAAGTGGGCAGCCGGGTCGGTGGTGACACCTGCCTCGGCCAGGAGATCCTTGTTGAACCAGAAAACGGCCGGGTTGCAGTCTGTCGGCAGCCCGAACAGCCCGGGGCTGCCATCAGCAGGCCTGCACCATGGGTACAGTCCTTCGTAGAAGTCATCGAGTTTCACCGCCGCGCTGCCACTGTTCAGGTACGGGGTGAGGTCGAGCAACTGCTTAGTCTCGATCAGCTTGGACATATAGATGTCACCGACGTAGAAGGCGTCAGGGGCGGCGCCGGCAGAGAGCTGGGACAGCAGCTTTGCGAGATAGTCACCCACAACCTGCTGGTAGGTGACCTGCACCCCCATCTTCGAGGTCAGATTCTCGGAGAGCTGAATGAACCGCTCCGATGATGGTGGTCCGTCCCAGCCCGCCCACTTAATGGGGCCGCCCGCGGACGCTCCGCCGGAAGCGCCGGCGGAACCGCCGGAGCAGGCCGCCAATGATGGAGCGGCGGCCAGGCCCAAACCGGCGAACAAGCCGGCCCTGAGGACATTGCGGCGGCCAATATCAGAGGGAAAGAGGGAATTGGACATCGTAGTCGTTCCTTTCGAAGCCTAGAACAATGAGGTGCCAAGCTGGCTGAGCCGAATTCGGGGCCAGACTTGGCGCGGCCGGCGCAGGGTGGTCGCCGGTAGCGGGCAGGCCAGCTACGTTGTCCGCTGTGACACTACGCCTGGCCAAATCGCTTGTTTAACGTTAAACATGTTTTATCGTTAAACGGAAACAATAGTGCCGTAGCCCACACTGGTCAAGGCTTGGCCGGAGGCGGTCTTTCAAGATGAGTTCCCTTTGCCGTCAAGGAATTCACGCGCTGAGGTTCGAGATGGGTGCTTGGGCGCTTTCCTTTGACGTTAAGAACAGTACGGAGGAAGATGGGACCATGGATTTTAACGCTAAAACATCATTGGGGGGCGGCTCCGGCCGGGATGAAGGCACTCCGGGCAAGCCCCGGTCATCGCGGCCCACGATGGCCATGGTTGCCGAGCGGGTTGGGGTCTCCACGCAGACCGTCTCCTTTGCGCTGAGCTCTCCCGGCAGGCTCAGCCCCGCTACCTTGCGCAAGGTACTCAAGGCGGTCGACGAGTTGGGCTATCGACCGAATCAGGCTGCCCGATCACTGAGGTCCCGTTCCCCGCAAGCTCTGGGCTTCCGGCTATACCCTGCCGATCGTGACGTAGGCGGTGTGATGGCGAGCTACCTCTATGAGCTCTCGGCGGCCGCGCGTAAGGAAGGTTACGGCGTCTTCTCTTACGCGGCCGAGACCTACGAGGAAGAGACCCAGATCATAGAGGAGACGTTCCGTCGCAACACTGTCGACTGCTTTGTGATCACCTGCCCGTCGTCCGACGACCTGCCACTCCCGCTTTTCCTGCTCGAGCGCCAGATTCCATTCGTCGTCTTCGGGCGGCCCTGGGGATTGCCCATGTCGGATTGCTGGTGGGTGGATGTCGATGGGGCTGCTGGTCTCGAGCAGGCGGTGAACCACCTGTTCGAGCTCGGCCACCGACGCATCGCCTACCTCGGCTGGGAGAAATCGGCCGGTTTGGCCGAGGATCGCGAGTCCGGCTGGCAGCGCGCCATGGGCTCGCACGGTCTCCCCACTCGCGGGATGATTGTGCGCGGCCCGGACGACGTTGAGGCCGCGCGTCGGGCAGCCGGGGAACTACTCGACCGGCAGACACCGCCGACAGGGATCGTCTGTCCAAGCGACACCGTTGCAATCGGTGCAATGCGCGCATGCCAGGAACGAGGACTCGAACCCGGCCGCGACGTCGGCATCACCGGCTACGACGACAGTCTTGGCGGCCGCTTCGTCACGCCCGGGCTGACCAGCATCGCGCAGCCACTGGAAACCGCCTCGAAGCACACCGTCCGTCTGCTGCAGGACCTGCTCAACAGCCCGGACAGCAAACCCGAACAGGTGCTGCTGCGGCCCTCACTCGTTGTACGCGAGAGCACGATGCCACGATGACGCCCAGCTTTGAGCTGTACGGAGGGCTCCATCTGGCCCCCAGTGGGCACAACCCGTCCACCGCGAATCGCAGGGTTACCGGTTTTTGAGATGCAGTGGAAGTTCGACGCCGGCGGGATCGAGTTCGGGTCTGGCGCGAGCAGAATAATCGGGTGGCGGTAGGACTTGCCTGTCCATGCGACGTCGGACGCGATCTCCACCACGAACGGTTCGACCAACGTCAGCCGCACCGTCCCCTTGTCTTTGCTGAACCTGTTCAGCGACGTTTCGGTGATCTCTTCGGTCCAGGGACGCCCGGGCTGCGCCGGTCTTCGTTGAAAGCACGGTGGAGCGGCTGGAATACCCCTGGTCAGAAGGTGCTGTACTCCACGGATGATGTCTTCCAGAGCTCTGTCGCTGTACTCAGAGCGGAATCAACGTCTTCGCCCGTGACCGAGAACGTCATTTCAATATCCTGGCCCGTCCAGGTGAAAACCACCGACAACGCTCCTGCGGCGACTTTGTGATCAACCCAAAATGAGATGGTCCAGAAGTTGTTGTGCCCCTCATGCGTGACAATTTCAGCTGTGGAACGCCCGGAGCCATCCTGATCAATAGTTAGTAAAGGGCCCTCGGCCGGAGAATTCCGCAGATAGGCGCCGACCTGGCGATCGATGTCCCGCTGCTGCTCGAGTGTCAACGGGCCCCTAAATCTGACGCTTATCTGAACCCATAAACCAAAGGGGTAAACCTCAGCGAAGTTCAGGCTGCAGCCGGCTCCGTTCAGAAGAATCGAGCCCCTGCCAGCCACAAAGCCCGGTTGCCAGTTGTACGGTCTCCTGGGCATTAGGGCTCCTAACAAGTAACCAGACAGGTCGGGGTGTTTCTCGATCCTTTACTGATTGTGATGATAAGACCTGCCACCTGCAGCATCCAGTAAACCCGTCCCTGGGTACCGCTCAAGCCGTCCTAGTGGGCTCCAAACAGATTGACACAGTCACTCGCGGGGCTCGCGTCCCTACGGGCGTCCTCTCCGCTTCGCTCCGTGGCCGGCTGTTGGGCCCGGTCCCGACGACGCCGAGCTCCGCCGTGCCCGGCCCTGTTGTGTCTACGACGTTTTCTGGCTGCTGTCCTTATGTTGTTACCGGGTTCAGGTTCGCGGCCATTGTAGGGTCGTGGCTACCCAGGGGAGGCGGGTATGGCTTTGGCTGCTGTACCGGACGACTCGCGCGTGACGGCTTCGAAGGATTGGCCGCCCGCCACCCCGCGATAACCCGACCGCTAATTGAGAGACGCGACAAGATCGCCGGATAAGGACACGACGGCGCGGTTATCTGCTGGGCCCAATCCATCCAACAGACTGGAGGCTGTTCTTTGGTGCAACTATGGGCCGGCATTGACGCCGGCAAAGCCCACCACCACTGCGTCGTGATCGACGCCGAAGGAAACCGTCTGCTCTCGCGACGCGTCCCGAACGACGAACCAGACCTGCTAGTACTCATAGCCGCCGTCCTGGAGATCGCCGATGGGAACGAAGTGGTGTGGGCGACCGACCTGAATCACGGCGGACCGGCACTACTGCTCGCCATGCTCGTCGGCCACGGCCAAGACGTCCTCTATATCCCCGGCCGGACAGTTCACCATGCTTCGAAGATCTACCGCGGCGAGGGGAAAACGGACGCCAAAGATGCTGCCGTCATCGCAGACCAAGCCCGGATGCGAACTGACCTGCAGCCTCTGCGCGCAGGAGACGAGATCAGTACAGGGCTGCGGCTCCTGACTGCGCGACGGGCGGATAAATCCGCGGACCGGGTCAGGGCACTCAACCGCCTACAAGCCCAGCTGCTCGAATATTTCCCGGCGCTGGAGAGGGCGTTCGACTACAGCCGCTCTAAAGCGGGGCTCGTGCTGCTGACCAAGCACCGGACACCCGATGGGATCCGCCGCGCTGGCCAGGCCAGGATCCATACATGGTTGAAGAAACAGGGTGCGCGGTCCTCGGCGGCTGTCGCTGCAACCGCGGTGGAGGCGGCGAAGTCCCAGCACACCACGGTCCCGGCCCAGCACATGGGGGAGGGGATCGTTGCCGCATTGGCCCAGGAAATCCTCACCTTTAACGCGGAGCTTGCTCAACTGGATGAGCTTATCAGCGAGAAAGTGCTCGAGCACCAACACACTGAGGTGCTGCTGAGCATGCCGGGATTCGGGCCTGTCCTCGCTGCCGAATTCCTCGGTGCGACCGGTGGCGACCTCACCGTCTTCCAGTCAGCCGACCGGTTCGCCGGTGTTGCCGGGCTCGCTCCCGCCCCACGGGATTCCGGGAGAATCAGCGGAAACCACCACAGGCCCAGACGCTATGACAGACGTCTGCTCCGCGTCTTTTACCTCTCCGGACTCTCGGCATTGAAGTCCTGTCCCGCCTCTCGCGGCTACTACGACCGGAAACGTCTTGAAGGGAAGTCCCACATCCAGGCGATGCTCTCACTCGCCCGACGCCGACTCAACGTCTTGTGGGCCATGCTCCGCGACGGCACCACCTACACTCCACTTCCAGCGATGCCCCGATCTCTGGCTGCTTGAGCCGTAGCCGTTGCGTTGCTGCGCGCAGCGAGGGCTTGTTTGTGGCGATAGAGCGTTGCACGGCTCCATCCGACAAGCTGCGCTGCCTCTGCCGCCGTGTGCCCTTTCGAACGGGCTTCCTCGACAACTGCCAGTTTCTCCGAGATGAGCACCGGGTCAGACACGGGGCGACCAAAGCGTGTGCCGTTTTGCCTCGCCGCGGCGATGCCTGCGGTGATTCGTTCGAGGATCAATTCGCGTTCGTATTCGGCGAGGGTGGCGAGCATGTTCAACATGAGGCGTCCGGTTGAGGTTGTCGGGTCGATGCCGTCTGAGATGGAGCGAACGTTGACTCCTCGATCACGCAGCAGGGATACGGTGTTGAGGACGTCGATCAAGGACCGGCCCAGACGGTCGATCCGCCACACGACGACGGTGTCGCCCGCTTCGGCGTAATCGAGCAGCCTCTTGATGCCCGGTCGTTCGATCGCGGTTCTGCTGCCGGAGGTGACATCGGTGAACACGTCTCGATTTTCGACGCCGGCCGCGAGCAGCGCATCGAGCTGAAGTCGAGCGTCCTGGGCGGGTGTGCTGATTCGTGTGTAGCCGAGCTGTCTCATGGGACATTGTGCCTCGGAAAGTCGGGCTGCGGCCATGACTGAGACGTGTCCTGGTGAGGCGACTTATCGATACACGAAAGGACGTGAAATGGTGCCCTGTCCTGCCCTCAGGAGGGGTGTCTTGAAAAGCTGTTGTTTTTCAATACACTGGCTGACGGAACTATGAAATCTGGTTGCTTTCATCCCCCACTTCATTGTCACGGGTTTCCTGCAGTAAGAGAATTGAGGCGACGGCATCCAAACTCGTGCCGCCCGCGGGGCCACCCGGCTGCGGTGCCTCCCAGCACCTTGTAGCGGCCTGGTGGATCAATGAGTTCTGTGACACCCTCCGAAAGGGTCGCTCAGCGGTCGCACCAGATCCTGACTCTGGTGGCTGTCGCACTGATTGGATGTCTCGGCGGGTGCGAGTATGAGTCGGACGACGCGTCCCTCCCATCTGCCAGTTCTCCGTGGGAGGCTCGCTCGGTCTCACCGCTGCCAGAGAATCCCGACACTCGCACGGTGCCACCGCTTCCGGAGAGCGGTGACATCGACGCCGGCACATATTTAGTCCCTGTCGCCGGCTACAAGGAGCCTTTCGAGATCACCGTCCCAGGCGGCTGGGTAGCTCTCGACGGCAATAGCCTGGGCAAGGATGACCCGGAACACCCGGATGAATGGGCCGTCTACCTGACTCTTGGGTCCGCAAACCGTGTGGCGCAGGACGCCTGCACCTGGAGGGGTGCCCTTGCCGATGTCGGTCCTTCCGCCGAGGCCTTCATCAGGGCTATGGCGGCGCAGTCGTCAACGGCAAGCACTCCTCCCGTCAAAGTCATGGTGGGCGACTACCCCGGCTTCGAGTTCGACCACTCCGTCGAGGACAGCGTGGACATCAACGCCTGCGACGGCGGCGAGTTATGCATCCACGCGATACATACTCAGGCATGCTCGCGGTGGTACTCGACTAAGAACGAACACGAGACCTACCGGGTGGTCGACTTGGATGGCCGGCGGGCTGTGGTCGAGGTGGGCTACATCGACAAATCGATCAATCCGGAGCTGATGAGAGAGGCACGCGGCGTTTTCGACTCCATCGTGTTCAGGTCCTACAAGTGACCAGCTGCCCCATAGGTGATCCCGCCTGCGCTCCGGCTCCTTCTTTGAAGTCAGAGGGGTGCCTCCTAGCCTCAAGGTTTCAAGGCGGGTGTCGAGACGGTTCGAGCTTGCGCCGGAGGAGGATGCCTGCTGACACCGCAATAGACCGGCACCTCACCGATGACACAGGCCCGGTGCCACTGGGCATGTCGGCGCGTTGGAGCGCACCGGAATCGATCCTCGCTGCGCTCGGGCAGTAAAGGCGTCTTTCTTGTTTTGGCTGCTGTCCTGACGGATTGTACGTACCCGCTCCGGCCTGTCTAGCCCCTCCTTTGTCGGGGCCTGCGTGCCGGGAACTTCCCTGCCGCGCTCCTACGCCGCTGATTTCCTCCGGGAAATTTCCCGTCCTTTGCCCACGGGTAGACAGGCCTCCGACTGGCACAGCTCCGCAAGCTTCGCCAGCAGCCAAAACAACGGCGGGGGAGAGGGGAGCTGGCCACTCACCGCGAGCGCCCCACCCACCGACAAAACAACGAGACGACGGGCAATCCCGTTGGTCAGCCCAAACCCTTTCCGACGCTTGACAAGACACAGAAGCATCGGGGTGAGAGGGGAAGCTGGCCGGTCACCGATGGTCGCCCCACCCACCGACTTTCTCGGCAAAGAAGGAGCAACATGATTAACCACCTGGTCGCGCTCTATGTCCCGCCGCGCCTGAGCGAAAGCCTCACTGTCCACAGCTTTGACGCACGGCAGGCGAGCCCGCGGATCATCGTCGGCGGTGAGCTGGAATGCATCGCCTGTGGCGATTGCACGTCTACCTGAATGCGGAAACGCAAACCACCGGGCCGTCGAACGTCCGCGCGGACATCGACCTTTCCTCGTGGTCCCGGGGGTGCCGCCCAGGAGGAGCGGCACCCGCCCCTCGCCAATACAGCTAACGCGTGAGCTTGGCCGAATCCGGTGCCGGGTCGCCGATGTGACCCGGCGCGTTGGCTGCCAGGACGCGTTGTACGAACGCGCTGTACTCCTCCATATAGTGGCGCAACAGCGCGGCGGTCCCTTCGTCCTTAACGGAACCGTCGTCGTCGTACGCGTCTGCCACGAAGCGGATGTACGCCTCGGGCGCATTCAGCTGCGGCGCGTCCAGGAAGCTCAGAACGCTGCGCATGGATGACTGCATCACTGCGGTGCCGATGCCACCGGGCGAAGCGCCGATGATTCCGGTGGGTTTCCGTGCGAACGAGTTGGTGCCCCAGGGGCGCGAGCCCCAGTCGATGGCGTTCTTCAAGGCGCCCGGGATGGAACGGTTGTATTCGGGGGAGACGAACAGGATCCCGTCCGACGCCGCGATGGCATCCTTCAACTCCCTGCCCGCGGGCGGGAAGTCGGCATCGTAGTCAGAGCTGTAGAGGGGAAGATCCTTGATCGCGATTTCATGGAATTCGAGTTCCGGGGGTGCGACGCTGATCAGCGCTTTGGAGAGGACCCTGTTGATGGAATTGCTGGCCAGGCTTCCAACGAAATAGCCGATTTTGAAGGTGTCCATAGCGGCGTTCCTTTCCGACGGCGCGGCCGGAACCGGCTCGTCGACGGTGTGGTGGCGGGTTGACCCGACTCAACCGACACTAGTGGACTTGTTCACATAGCGCAGCCCCCTACTCCCGCCCGGACCCTCGCGGTCATAGACTCATGCCAACTGGTTTCTGGAGCGTTCCGGAAGAGGGGTGGCGGGTGAAAGCAGGCATAGCACGCGAAGCGCTCGACGGCGAGCGGCGGGTGGCAGCCACGCCGGAAACAATCAAGCAACTAGTGGGCCTCGGCCTGGCGGTGGACGTTGAATCCGGCGCGGGGCTCGCCTCGGGCCACAGCGACGACGACTACCGCAGCGCAGGAGCGTCCGTGGTGGGGTCGTTGGACCTCGGATCGCTGGACGTCTACTGCCACGTCCGTCCCATGGAACCGTCGACGGCGGGAGCCCTCCGCCGGGGTTGCGTCACCGTGGGCCTGGGGTCGCCGTCGTCGGAGTTGCCTACCGTCAGGGCGCTCGCGGCCGGCGGAATCACCGCTTTTGCATTGGAACTGGTGCCGCGCATTTCACGTGCCCAATCCATGGACGCACTGACCTCCCAAGCGCTCGTGGCGGGCTACCGCTGTGTGCTGGAGGCCGCTATGCGGCTGCCTCGGTTCTTCCCGCTGTACATGACTGCGGCCGGAACCATCCCTCCGGCCCGCGTTCTGGTGCTGGGGGCAGGGGTGGCCGGGCTGCAGGCCATCGGCACCGCCAAAAGGCTAGGCGCCAGGGTCTCTGCCAACGACATCCGGCCAGCGTCAGCAGATGAGGTTGCCTCCATGGGTGGAACGTTCATCAAGCTGGACCTTGAGACAGCAGAGGCCTCCGGGGGATACGCGCGGGAGCTCAGCGAGGACAGGGGAGCGCTTCAACGGGCGCTTCTGACACCGCATGTGGCACAGGCCGATGTGCTGATTACTACTGCTGCAGTTCCGGGCAGGCGGGCGCCCCTGCTGGTCAGCCGCGACATGGTGCAGGGCATGAGGCCGGGATCCGTGGTGGTGGACCTCGCCGCAGAATCGGGCGGGAACGTGGAGGGAAGCATTCCCGGGCAGGACATTTCCATCCCCACCGGCGATGGCCAAGGCACAGTAACCCTGGTGGGAATGAAGGATGTGGCCTCGGCGATGCCCGCAGATGCCTCCCGCTTGTATGCCAAGAACGTGGCCAACCTGCTGGCGTTGATGACCCGGGATGGCGTGGTTTCCCCGGACTTCGAGGACGAAGTGGTGGCCGGGACCTGCCTCACCCACGAAGGCACGGTCCGGCACGCGCCCACGGCGGAAGCACTCACCGCGCTCGCGGGCGGGGAAGCACCCTTTGGAAGTATCCACCCCGGGACCGAAGGAGGGCGCTAATGGACGGCATGAGCCTGCTGACAATCACTGTGCTGGCCGTGTTCGTGGGCTTTGAGGTTGTTTCCAAAGTCTCCAGCACCCTGCACACGCCCCTGATGTCGGGTGCGAACGCGATTCACGGCATCATCCTGGTAGGGGCCATCATCGTGGCAGGCCAAGCAGGCGATCCCTGGGTGTTGGCGGTCGCCCTGCTCGCTGTCGTCCTGGCCACAGCCAACCTCGTGGGCGGTTTCGTGGTGACCGACCGGATGCTGGAGATGTTCCGGGGAAGGCAGCGGCCGCCGTCGAAAGCCGACGCCGCAGCAGGTGCGGCTGAGGAGCGCCGCCCGTGACACTGTTGAATCCCACCTGGACGGCACTCCTGTATCTTGCGGCAGCAGCCTGTTTCATCCTTGCCCTCAAAGGCCTGAACTCGCCGCGCACGGCCCGGCGGGGAAACCTGATCGGGGCAGTCGGCGCCCTCCTGGCCGTGGTGACCGTGTTTGTGTCGGTGAAGCTGGATAACGTGCCCTGGATACTGGGAGCTGTTGCCGTTGGTGCCGGAGTGGCCGCTCCGGTTGCCCGCAAGGTGCAAATGACGCAGATGCCGCAGCTGGTGGCTCTTTTCAATGGCGTGGGCGGTGGCGCTGCGGCCTTGGTTGCCTTGCTGGAGCTTTCCCACACCAGCGACTCCTGGGTCCGCCTGGCGATTGTGTTCACCTTGCTGGTGGGGGCAGTCTCGTTCGCCGGCTCGGGGGTGACCTTTGCGAAACTCCAAGGCCTCATGACCACCCGGCCTGTGACCTTCCCCGGGCTTCCTGCGCTCATGGCCCTGGTGCTGCTGGCGGCAGTGGGTGCTGGCGTTGCAGTGATCCTGAACGGTTCGCTGCTGTTGGCGTTGATCCTCCTGGTTCTTGGCCTCGTTGCCGGCGTCCTTCTGGTGCTCCCGGTAGGTGGGGCCGATGTCCCGATCGTCATCTCCCTGCTGAACGCGTTTACGGGTTTGGCCGTAGCTGCGTCCGGACTGGTGCTGGGGAACGTGCTGCTCTTAGTGGCCGGTACCTTGGTTGGGGCGTCGGGCACCATCCTCACGCGGGCCATGGCGGCGGCGATGGGACGCAGTGTTGCCGGCATTATGTTCGGCGCCTTCAAAGGCGGGTCCACGGCCGGATCCACCGCTGTGAGTGAGCGGCCGGTGCGTTCGTCCAGTGCCGAGGACGTGGCGGTCCTGCTCGGGTACGCGCAACGGGTGATCATCGTCCCCGGCTACGGCCTCGCGGTGGCTCAAGGGCAGCACACGGCGGCTGAATTGGCGCTGGCCCTGGAATCGCGCGGAATCGAAGTGGACTTCGCCATCCACCCCGTCGCCGGGCGCATGCCCGGACACATGAATGTCCTGCTGGCAGAGGCCAATGTTCCTTATGAGTCCCTCAAGGAAATGAGCGAGATCAACTCCGAATTCAAGACCGCGGACGTCGCCTTGGTAGTAGGCGCCAACGACGTCGTGAACCCCGCCGCGAAGACCACCGCCGGTTCACCGATTTACGGGATGCCCATCCTGGAGGTTGCTGACGCACGGCAGGTGGTGTTCCTCAAACGCTCCATGCGCCCCGGGTTCGCAGGGATTGAGAACGAACTTCTCTACGAACCCCAGACCACGCTGTTGTTTGGTGATGCCAAGGACTCGTTGACCAAGGTACTCGGCGCCGTAAAGGCACTGTAGCGTCATTAAGTTGTGGGCATGGATTAATTTGGCCGGGAATCGCGTCATGGACTGAGCCGTGGCAGCACACCTCCTGTACAGGGTTTGTAGAGGACGCGAGGAGTCGTCGGTTGAAACAGGGTGCGAAAGATTCGCTGTTCGGGGTCAGCTTTGATCGATCAGGGGGCAGACGGGTGTCCGACTGGAGATCACTCGTGGGTCAAACTGTCCAGGTCCTGAGCGGCAAGGAAGTGGTGGACGAGGGAGTCGTGGATGCGGTGACGTTCGATGGCAGCGTCCTGTGGCTCCGCCAGAAAGGCCCCATTGGCCGGCGGTTGGTGATGAAGGAACGCGGTGTGGCCGTCAAGGTCCGCATTCTCAAATAGGGGTTCGCTTCCTTCCCCAAGGTCCGGGCCCCGGCTTGCTGGCGGCAGGGGGTCTTTTCGACTCGGGGTCCACGTCCTAAAGTGAACGATAGGAAGTAACCTGTCCTTTCCGATCGCACCATGAACGAGGTTGAGCCATGACCGTGAAACTCAACAAGAAGGCATTCGAGAACGCGAAGCACCTGATCCGTGATGGCAAGGCCGTCAAAGACACCAGGGACGACTGGAGCGAGCATGCCCCTTCCACCGGGGATGAAAACTCGTTCCTGGACAAACACGGACATGCCGAATACTCAAAGTGGTTCCTCGGCGTGGACGACGAGCATCCGGATGACCAAAAGGGACATTACAAGTTCCCGATCGGTGACTTCAAAAAGGTCCACCGCTGTGCAGTGATCTCGGCGGAGAGCAGGGCGGGCCAATACGACTACGACGACATCCGTGATGCTCTGGGCAAACTGCTGGAGAAGATCGACGGCGACTAACCCACCGCGGGGGCCGACCCCGCGTTCCTCCCCGGTTGCTCCATGCCAAATCATGGTCACCGCGTGTCCAGGGGGCACGCGGTGACCATGAGAAGCGACCGGAAGGGACGCGGCGGGCGGTTGACTCCCGTCCTAGGAGGCCTTGGTGGCGGTAAACATTTGGCGCAGGGTGAAGAAGCATCCAAGGGCACCGAAGAGCAGCGCGAGCAGGAAGTCCTTCATGTATCCGCTGATGAACTCCGGGTTGTATGCGAGGTTGTCGGCCATCAGGGCCCAAGGTTCGGAATTCATGACCATGGCCAGGGGCTCGCGGCCGAGGAACTGGACAACGTCGAGCCACACGCCACCGACGAATGACGACAGTGCCGTCACCACAGTTACGCCGACGACGATCCACACGCCTTTTCGGCTCAGGGCTCCCGCGCCAGCTACGTAGAATTTGGCGGCCATGACGGCGGCGGCAAATGTCACCAGGGAGGACATCCACCCGAGGCTCCATATGGCCATCCACAAGATAACGCCGATGGGCAGGGCAGCCAGTGCAAACAGGGCTCCGCGTCCCACGTCTTCGCGGGGAGTAACAGAGATGGGTTGGCCGTAGATTGCTTGGATGTGTTGGGCTTCCGGGTGCCATGCCGGAACGTCCGGGCCGGTCCCTTCGGGAAGCCGTACGCCGTACTGCGGTTCGGGTGTGTTGGTGTTGTTCCCGGCAGTTTCGGGCGTGCCGGAGTGAGTGTTTTCAGACAAAGGTCCCCCATGGGAAAGATGCGAATGGTGGACAAATATTCGCACGTTGGAAGTCCAGGAGTGCCTCACGACACGAATCCTGCAGGCGACCGGGATGCCGTCAGTCCCTCGCCGGGGTGGGAGCAGGGCCGTAAGCCAGGATTTCGGCCAGCTCAGCCAAGCGATGGGCCCTCGCGGATTCGGCCGGAGTGAACGGCTCGCCTGGGCGGGAGAACACGAGTGGACCATGCCAAGCGGTGGGAACCTTCAGCACATCCGTGGAACCCACGACGGCGGTCGCGGCCCCGGGTGGCCGACGTTCCGGACTGTTGGGCACTACTTTTGCGGACAGCAGCTCAGCCACGGCGTGTGGGAGCTCGGCAGGATTTCCGGCCACCCGGGCGGCCAGGCTCAGGGCCCTGGTTTGTCCGTCGGCCATGGCCAGCGCCGTGGTCGGCCAGACCTGGGACCCACGCCCGCCGCCGTCGTCCAATGCCTTCAGCAGTTCAACCTCGGTGACCTCGCCCGGGGCCGAGAGGACGAACTCGTCCATGACGCTGCCACCCGGCCCGGCGCCGTCCATCGGATGAACGTGGATGCTCAGGATGTTGGTCTCCAGACGGGCGAGTGACTGGGTGATCCTCTGCAGGGATCCGGGTTGGTCCAGCACGAGGGTCCGCGCCCGCCACAGGGCAGGCGCCATGTTCAGCTTGTGCCGGTGGCGGAGTGCCGGGGCATGCAACCAGCGCCTGAGGACCTTCGCGGCGGAGGGCTCGGCGACCCAGATCACCAGGACGGTCGCGGTCACGGTGAGCAGCAGGACCTTGGCCAGATAGGGAAGATGGGTTTCCACCACCGCCGCATGGACCAGAAGTTCAATGGGAAGCATGACCGCGATGTTGGCCAGGGTCAGCCTGGCTTTGGGCGGTTCGGGCAGTTGGCCGCAGACATCGCACAGCAGGTCCGCGGTAACGGGGGTGCTCAGGTTGCGCTTCATGGTTTCATGCTGCCCCGCGCCTGTTTCGAACCCGTTGCTGGTGCGTCACGTTCCGGCTACTTCCGGGTAGCCGGCCGGTCATGCCCGGTGAGTGGCCCATGTATCTGGGCGGACAAACGTAGAGCCCGGCACTCCCTCAGGGGTAGCGCCGGGCTCTACTTGGCCAAACGGGAAAGGCCGCAACAACAGGGATGTGCGGCGGGCTTTCCTAGCGGATGGAGTCGTCGTCCAAGTCCCGGGCATTTCCGCGGGCGGCGGCCGCATCCTTCAAGAGGTCGCGGATCTCGGCAAGCAGCGCGGTGTCGGCCGGAAGCGGCTCTTCCTCGGGCTCCTCGGTGGATAGGCGGTCCTTGACCAGTGAATTGATCTTGTTCATGGGAGCCACGAAGATGAAGTAGACCACGGCTGCGGTGATCACAAAGGTCACGAGTGCGGTCAGCACGGCGCCGAAATCGACAAAGGTAGCGGGGTTGTTTTCCCAGATCTTGAAGCCCAGGCCTTCGGCGTTCATGCCGCCGGCGGCGGCAATCACCGGGTTGATGATGTGGTTGGTGAAAGCTCCGACGAGTGCGGTGAATGCACTGCCGATAACGACAGCGATAGCCAGTTCGATCACGTTTCCGCGAAGTATGAAGTCCTTGAAACCCTTAAACATGGATGGTCCTCCGGTTGGGTGCGGGTGTCTGCCTCAGCAGGAATCAAACTACCATTCCGAGGTTTCAAGGTGGGGGTCAAGTGACCAGGGAGGAAACTTGACCCCCGCTCAGTGCGGGACGGCGCCCCTGAGGATCAGGCTGTAGCTTCTTCGAGTTCGAAGCCTGACACGCTGGCGCCCTTTCCCCGGTTGACCATCAGGGCCAAGAGGTCAAACACCACAGTTGCTGCGGCAACGCTGGTGATGTCGGCATGGTCATACGCCGGTGCCACTTCTACGACGTCGGCGCCCACGATGTTGATGCCGTTGAGTCCGCGGAGCAGTGCCAGGAGCTCCCGGGAATGCAGACCACCCATCTCCGGGGTGCCGGTGCCGGGTGCGTAGGACGGGTCCAGGACGTCGATGTCGATGGAAACGTAGACGGGGGTGTCGCCCAACCGCTGCCTGACCTGGTCGATCGCCGCCGGGACGCCTATGACATCCAGGTCCGAGCAGCGAATGATTTGGAAACCGAACTCGTGGTCGCGCAGGAAGTCGTTGCGGTCATACACAGGACCACGGATACCCACGTGCATCGACTTGTCTTCCAACAGCAAGCCCTCCTCGAACGCCCTCCGGAAGATGGTTCCGTGCGTGACCGGCTGGTCGAAGTACGTGTCCCAGGTGTCCAGGTGGGCATCGAAATGGAGTAGAGCCACTGGTCCGTGCACTTTGTTGAGCGCCTGCAACATGGGGAGCGCGATGGTGTGGTCGCCGCCGATGGAGATGAGTTTCCTGTCCTGGCTGATCAGCGGACGGGCTTGCTCCTCGATCTCGCGGATGGCACGGGCGATGTCATAAGGAGTGCAGGCGATATCCCCTGCATCCACGACCTGGACTTCGTTGACTGGCTCCACATCCAGCTCCGGGTGGTAACCAGGGCGCAGGAGGCGGGAGGCCTCGCGGACTGCGGCCGGACCAAACCGGGCCCCTGGGCGGTAGGAGGTACCGCCGTCGAACGGTACGCCGACAATGGCAATGTCGTAGTCGGGGACGCGGTCAATCTGCGGCAGACGGGCAAAGGTACCCAATCCTGCGAAGCGGGGAACCTTGGTGGCATCGACTGGTCCGACGGGCTGGTGAGTGGTCATGACAGGGATCCTTCGGTTACTTTATTCGGCTCCGGGGTGCCCGGATTCTTACGGGAGGTGAGTTCTGAAAGGGATTTGTTGGCCGTTTCCGGCGCGAGCAGGAAGGTCGCCACCAAACCGACCAGGGAGATCACGGCGCCGATGAGCAGGGAACCGGCGGCGCCGAAGCTCACTATTGCGATGGGCATCAGGTAAGTGCTGGCGGCAGATCCGATGCGGCTGATGGCGGTACCAAAACCCACTGCCGTTGCCCGCACTTCGGTGGGAAAAAGTTCGTTGGGGTAGACGACTTCGAGGAAGCTGGAGGCGCCGGAAGCCAAAGCGAATACGGCCAAGGCGATGAACAACGGCGCGGCCTGGACGTCGGGAATGAAAGCCGGGATGGCCAAGGCCACCACGATGACCCCGAAGCTCCAGAGAAGCAGCCGGCGTCGGCCGATTCTTTCCACCAGCCACAGTCCGGGGATGCCACCGACAACAAACAACATGGAAATCAAGAACGATCCTCCGTAGAGGTTGGCGTCTCCGTGCATTCCGAAGGATGCCAGAAGGTCAGGGGCGAAGGTGTACACAGCAAAGAGTGGGATCACCTGGGCTGTCCAGAAAATGGAAACAAACAACGTCCGCTTCCAGAACTGGCCCCGGAAAATGTCCAGGAGCCTGCCTTGCTTCGCCGGTCCCTCGCTGTCGGAAGCGATATCAGCCAGCCCATACTGCTGTCCGTAGACCTTCTTGATGACTGCATCAGCCTCCTCACGGCGACCACGTGACAGCAGCCAGCGTGGCGACTCAGGTGTCCCGAGCCGGCACAGCAGGGTGATGATGGCGAAGATCGCCGGGCTGGCGACCATCCAGCGCCAAGCGTCCGGCCCCATGTCGCGGAGCAGGAATCCGACGGCGTAGGCGACCGCTGCGCCAACAGCCCAGACCACAAAGGTGGCCCCAAGCAGGCGGCCGCGGTGCTTCTTGGGCAGGAACTCTGCCAGGAGCGACGTGGCGATGGGGTAGTCGGCGCCGATGGCCATCCCCAGGAAGAACCTGCACAGGACTACTTGCCAGACCTCAGTGGCAAAGCCGTTCAGCAGCGAGAAGACGGCCAGTGCTATGAGGTCGGCAATATACATTTTGTGGCGGCCGATCTTGTCCGTGAGCCACCCGAAGACGGCGCCGCCGAAGAAGATGCCTACCAGGCTGGCGGCACCGATCAGTCCAATTTCCCCGGTACTCAGCTGCAGTCCGGGGGTCATTGTGATCAGGGCGATGCCGATGATCGACAACGCGTAGCCATCGATGAACGGACCGCCGGAGGCGAAGAACGTCAGCTTTTTGTGGAACGCGGTCAGTGGGGCATCGTCAATGAGGTTGCTTGTTGCGCTCATTGCAACCCTCTCTCGTGAGTGCTCTTGGGGAGCGGGGAAGTAGTCATTCAATTCTTGGGTGACCGGCGTCACTCCGACTATCCGTAGATCGACTACAAATGATTAAGTTGCATATACATTTGTCTAAACGGTGCTGGCGACCATCCGGCACACCCCGGGAGGCCAAAGCATGGCAATCACCGTCGCTGAACTCATTGCTGAGCCACAGCTCGGCCTGACGCTCCTCGCAGGCGCCGCAGGCCTCGACAACCGCATCACCTGGGCCCACACGTCGGACCTGCCCCGGCTCTGGGAGTGGGTCACGGGCGGCGAACTCATGATGACCAACGGCCTCTCCATCCCGGCGGACGCTGAGGGCCAGGTGACGCTCGCGAAGGCGCTGATGGACTCCGGGGCCAGTGCCCTTGCCGTCGGAGAGAAGATGCACGCGCCGGAGCTGTTGCCGGAGTTCCTGGAGGCCTGCGACCACCTGCCGTTGCCGCTCATCAACATCCCCTACCCGCTGCCGTTCATCGCCATCGCCCGCTCCGTCGCCGAGGCGTCCTTGCTGGAAGAGTCGCGCCGCCTGCGCCAAACGGCCAGGGTCTACGACCTTCTCCGGACCGCCGGAGCTTCCGAGGACCACTGGCAGAGCCTCGTACAGCGGCTTGCGACGGAGCTTGACTCCGAGCTCTTCGTGGTGGACCGGCGCTGCCTCCATCCCTGGCACCCCGAAGGCGAGCCGCTTCCGGTCTTCCTCGCCGACGAGTGGGCTCCACTCTCCGGGCAGGTGTCGTTGGCCGGGAAGAACTTCCAGTGGCACCGCGTTCGGGGCAGGCACGTCCTGACCATGGATATCCCCACCCACACGAATGCGCTCTTGGTGGTGCTGCCCAAGGGCGAACCGCACCCGGACGCCGTCGTGCTCCTGCATGCGGCCACCGTGCTGGGACTGCAGCTTTCCCGCATCGTCCTGTCGCTGGAAGGCAGGCACCGCCTAGCGGGTGAGTTCTTGCTCCAGGCCATGGACGGGCGCTTGGGCGCGGCCGAGATAGAGAGCCGGCTCGCAGCTTTTGACGTTCCGCCACAGCGCTTCCTGCTCGCCTCCATGGCTGCGGACGGGTCCGCAGCGGACGACGGCGACAGGCTGGCCAACGTGCACATCGAACTGTGGCGGCACGGGGTTGCGTCGGCGTCGTTGAAGCGGAACAACAGGTTCCATGTGGTGGTCCCGGCCGACGTGCCCGACGACGTCCTGGTGCATTGCGCCGGTGTGGATGCCGCGATCGGGATAAGTGCGCCGGCAGCCGTTGCGAATATCCAACGCGCACTGCAGGAATCCCTCTGGGCGCTTGGTTCCGCCCGCGCCAACAAGCTGGCTTTGGCCCGTTATGCCCAGGGCCCGTCCTGGTTGGGCCTGACCAGTTTCGAGGAAGGGGCCGCGTTGGTCCGGCGGCTCCTGGGGCCGGTTTTCGACTACGAGCAGAGCCAGGAAGGCGATCTCATTGTCACGTTGCGGACGTATTTGGACTCGCAGCGGTCCTGGCAAAAGACGGCGGCAACCCTGTTCACGCACCGGCAAACCATCATCTACCGGATCCGGAAAATCGGTGAGCTGACGGGCCTGGACATGGGTGAAACCTCCACGGTGGCCCAGCTCTGGTTCGCCCTTCAGATCCACGAGGCCATGCACGGGTAGGGGCCGCTTGCTTGCACTTTTGCGAAACCCCGCGCTATGGTGTGAAGCGTGTCACTCGCGTGACGCAACGCTTTTGATCTGCGGCGGGAGAGTCCTGCCGGTACATCCAGTCAGGCGCCGTAGGAGCAAATCCTCCCCAGGAATCTCTCAGGCCCATGTACCGCCGCGGTTAGGCAACTCTGGAAAGCAGTTCGGGTAACCGGGCTCACCGACGGTGCAAGCAGGCAACCATTTCTGCGGAATCTCTCAGGTCCAATACAGAGCGGGGAGGAACCCACATCATCGTGGCGCTCAGTGGGCGCCTGAATCATGGAGTTCCTCTTGACTGTTCAATCAACCCCCACCGCTTTCGCGGACCGGCACATCGGCGCCCGGCGCCAGGCCGACGTTGACACCATGCTCAAGGCCATCGGCTACGACTCTGTCGACGGCCTGGTGGACGTCGCCGTCCCCGATTCCATCCGCCAGGACACGGCCCTGAAACTGCAGGATGCCCTCACCGAGGTGCAGGTCCTCGCTGAACTGCGGAAGCTCGCATCCAAGAACAAGACCGCGGTCCAGATGATCGGCCAGGGCTACTACGACACCGTCACGCCCCCGGTCATCCGCCGCAACATCCTGGAAGCTCCCGCGTGGTACACGGCCTACACGCCGTACCAGCCGGAAATTTCCCAGGGTCGCCTCGAAGCGCTCCTCAACTTCCAGACCATGGTGCAGGATCTCACCGGCCTTCCCGTGGCGAACGCTTCCCTGCTGGATGAAGCCACCGCCGTGGCCGAGGCCGTGCTGCTGATGCGCCGGGCCAACAAGAACAAGACGGCCAAGGATGGCAAGACTGTCCTGGACGCCGACCTCCTTCCGCAGACCATCGCCATCGTGAAGGGCCGTGCTGAGGCGCTGGGCTTCGAGGTGGAGGTCACGGACCTCTCCGCCGGTCTGCCCGACGGCGACATCAACGGCGTCGTCCTCCAGCAGCCTGGTGCTTCGGGCCGGGTTTTCGACCACTCCGGCGTCATTTCCGACGCGAAGGAACGCGGCGCACTGGTCACCGTGGCCGCCGATTTGCTGGCGCTCACCCTCATCACGCCCCCGGGCGAACAAGGTGCAGACATCGCCGTCGGAACTGCGCAGCGCTTCGGTGTTCCGCTGTTCTTCGGCGGCCCGCACGCGGCCTACATGGCCGTGCGTGAAGGCATGGAGCGGACGCTCCCGGGCCGTATCGTCGGCGTCTCCAAGGACAACGCCGGCGTCCCCGCCTACCGCCTCGCGCTGCAGACCCGCGAGCAGCACATCCGCCGCGAAAAGGCCACCTCCAACATCTGCACGGCACAGGCCTTGCTCGCGATCGTCGCTTCGATGTACGCGGTCTACCACGGCCCTGAAGGCCTGAAGGCGATCGCCGAAACCGTCCACGGCCACGCCCGCACCCTTGCCACTGCGCTGCAGAAGGCTGGCCGCGAGCTCGTCTCAGATTCCTTCTTCGACACCCTCACGGTCCGCGTCCCCGGCAAGGCGGACAAGGTCATCGCCGCCGCCGAAGCCCGCGGCATCAACCTGCGGATCATCGACGCCGACACCGTGGGGGTCAGCGTTGATGAAACCACGACGCCGGAAGTTCTCTCCGCGGTAGCCGTCGCCTTTGGTGCCGGTCCGGTGGGGGACGCCTCCGGGTTCGAACTGCCCGAATCCGTAGTCCGCACCTCTGATTTCCTGCAGCACCCGGTGTTCAACACGCATCGTTCAGAGACGCAGCTGTTGCGCTATATCCGCAAGCTGTCCGATCGGGACCTCGCGCTGGACCGCACCATGATCCCGCTGGGTTCGTGCACCATGAAGCTCAACGCCACTGCCGAGATGGAAGCCATTTCCTGGCCGGAGTTCGCTTCGATCCACCCGTTCGCTCCGGACCACCAGACGGCCGGTTGGCGCGAACTGATCGAAGACCTGGAAGCCGACCTCACCGAGATCACCGGTTACGACCAGGTGTCCATCCAGCCCAACGCCGGTTCCCAGGGTGAGCTTGCCGGACTCCTGGCGATCCGCGGCTACCACCTCTCCCGTGGTGATGAGCAGCGCAACGTCTGCCTCATCCCGGCCTCGGCCCACGGCACGAACGCTGCCTCCGCGGTGCTGGCCGGCATGAAGGTTGTCGTCGTGGCGACGGCATCCGACGGCACGATCGACCACGACGACCTGAAGGCCAAGATCGAGGCCAACAAGGACGCCCTGTCCTGCATCATGATCACCTACCCGTCCACGCACGGTGTGTACGACGCCGACGTCCGCGAAGTCTGCGATGCGGTCCACGCAGCCGGTGGCCAGGTGTACGTTGACGGCGCCAACCTCAACGCGCTGGTTGGCTTGGCCCAGCCGGGCAAGTTCGGTGGCGATGTCTCGCACCTGAACCTGCACAAGACCTTCTGCATCCCGCACGGCGGTGGTGGTCCGGGCGTTGGCCCGGTCGCAGCCAAGGCACACCTGGCGCCGTTCATGCCCGGTGACGCGAACAGTGATTCTTCCGAAGGCGGCGTCGCGATCTCGGCCTCGCGCTTCGGTTCGGCCGGGGTTCTTCCGATCTCCTGGGCGTACGTGAAGCTCATGGGCGGCCAGGGCCTGACCGAAGCCACCAAGTCCGCGCTGCTGGCCGCGAACTACATCGCATCGCGCCTCAACGAGCACTTCCCGGTGCTCTACACAGGTGAAGGCGGACTTGTGGCTCACGAGTGCATCCTGGACCTCCGCGAGCTGACAGCCCGTACGGGTGTCACGGCCGAGGATGTGGCCAAGCGCCTCATCGACTTCGGCTTCCACGCGCCCACGCTGGCCTTCCCTGTGGCGGGAACCTTGATGGTGGAACCCACCGAGTCCGAGGACCTGGCCGAGATCGACCGCTTCATCGAAGCCATGATCACCATCCGTGCCGAAATCGAGCAGGTGGCCAACGGTGATTTCACTGTTGAGAAGTCGCCGCTGCGCAACGCGCCGCACACGGCTGCCGCCGTCGTCAGTTCCGATTGGGACCGCGACTACCCGCGTGAGCAGGCCGCCTTCCCGGTCCACCACCTCAAGCAGGACAAGTACTTCCCGCCGGTAGGCCGCATTGACGGTGCCGCGGGCGACCGCAACCTCGTGTGCTCCTGCCCGCCCCTTACGGACTTCGAAAACTAAGGACTCCTGAGATGACTGAGAACTACACAGCCCTGTACGAGCAGCACAAAAAAGCCGGCGCTTCCTTCACGGATTTCGGCGGCTGGCAGATGCCCCTCAAGTACGAGTCCGAACTCGCCGAGCACCACGCGGTCCGCAACGCAGCCGGCCTGTTCGACCTCTCCCATATGGGCGAAGTCTGGGTCACCGGCCCCGACGCCGCAGCGTTCCTGGACTACGCCCTGGCGGGCAAGCTGTCCGCGATTGCGGTGGGCAAGGCCAAGTACTCGCTGATTTGCAACGCCGACGGCGGCATCATCGACGACCTCATCACGTACCGTCGCGCTGACGATAACTTCCTGGTGGTCCCCAATGCGGGCAACGCCAAGGTGGTTGCGGCGGCACTGAAGGAGCGGGCAGCCGGCTTCGACGTGCTGGTTGACGACGCCTCCGCCGAGACGTCCCTGATTGCCGTGCAGGGCCCAAACGCCGAGGCCATCCTGCTGAAACTGGTACCTGCCGAGCAGCGCTCCTTGGTGACGGAGCTGAAGTACTACGCGGCGGTGGAGGTTTCCATCACGTTCGACGGCGGCACCCAGGACTTGCTGGTGGCCCGCACGGGTTACACCGGGGAAGATGGCTTCGAGATCTACATCCCGAACGTTGACGCCCCCGGTCTGTGGGAAGCGCTCCTGGAAGCAGGCGAAGGCCACGGACTCATCCCCGCCGGCCTAGCCGCCCGGGACTCCTTGCGCCTAGAAGCCGGAATGCCCCTCTACGGCAACGAACTCTCCCGCCACGTGAACGCCTACGCCGCAGGTCTTGGCCCGGTAGTTTCCCTGGCCAAGGAAAGCGACTTTGTTGGCAAGGAAGCACTCGCCGCGATCAAGGCTGCCGGTGTGGGATCCACCATCGGCCAGAAGCTCGTGGGCCTCAAGGGCACCGGCCGTCGTGCCGCCCGTGCGCACTACTCCGTCCTCAAGGACGGTTCCCTGATCGGTGAGGTGACCTCGGGCCAGCCAAGCCCGACGCTCGGTTACCCGGTGGCGTTGGCCTATGTCGACGTCGAACATTCAGCGGTTGGCACCATCGTGGACGTTGACCTGCGCGGCAAAGCGGAGCCTTTCGAAGTGGTGCCGCTGCCGTTCTACAAGCGCCAAAAATAAGAGTTTTTGTACACATAACGCCCCTATGAGGCCCTTTTGAGGGCATCAACTGTACAAAAACTCGAAGAGAGAAGGAATTGGAATGAGCAAGGTAGTAGCTGAATTGAAGTACTCGGCCGAGCACGAGTGGGTTGCCGCTGACGGCGACGGGCCGGTGGGGATCGGGATCTCCGCCGTCGCCGCTGACGCCCTGGGCGACATCGTGTACGTGGACCTTCCCGAGGTTGGTTCCACAGTGACCGCGGGGGAGACCTGCGGCGAGGTGGAGTCCACCAAGTCGGTATCGGATCTGTACTCGCCTGTGACGGGTGAGGTGACCGAGATCAACGACGCCGTTGTCGGAGATCCCGCGCTGATCAACAACGACCCCTACGGCCAGGGCTGGCTGTTCAAGGTCGCCGCCACCGAAGAAGGTCCGCTCATGTCGGCCGAAGAGTACGCAGCAGCCAACGGAGGCGAACTGTGAACCCGGCAGCCGTGACCGAATTCGAGCAGGTTGTGTCGGCGTCGTTGGACGCGCAGCTCTCCGAGCTGGACCCCGAGATCGCCGCGAAGATCGACGACGAACTGGGCCGCCAGCGCGACGGCCTGGAGATGATCGCATCCGAGAACCACACTGCCGTGGCTGTCATGCAGGCGCAGGGCTCAGTGCTGACCAACAAGTACGCCGAGGGCTACCCCGGCAAGCGCTACTACGGCGGCTGCGAACACGTTGACGTCATTGAGCAGCTGGCCATTGACCGCATAAAGGCATTGTTCGGAGCCGAGTACGCGAACGTGCAGCCGCACTCCGGCGCACAGGCGAACGCCTCGGTGATGCACGCGCTGATCAAGCCGGGCGACACCATCATGGGCCTGAATCTCGCCCACGGCGGCCACCTGACCCACGGCATGCGGATCAACTTCTCTGGCAAGCTCTACAACGTGGTCCCGTACGGGGTTCGCGAGGACACCCACACTGTGGACATGGCTGAGGTGGAGCGCCTGGCCCAGGAGCACAAACCGGCACTGATCGTGGCCGGCTGGTCCGCGTATGCGCGGCAGCTGGACTTCGCTGAGTTCCGCCGGATCGCTGACTCCGTGGGCGCCTACCTGATGGTGGACATGGCCCACTTCGCCGGCCTGGTGGCTGCCGGCCTGCACCCTTCGCCGGTCCCGCACGCCCACGTCACCACCTCCACCACGCACAAGACGTTGGCCGGTCCGCGCGGCGGAATCATCCTGTCCAACGACGCCGACATCGCCAAGAAGATCAACTCGGCCGTGTTCCCGGGCCAGCAGGGCGGACCGCTGGAGCACGTGATCGCGGGCAAGGCTGTCGCGTTCAAGATTGCCGCTTCGGAGGAGTTCCGTGAGCGCCAGGAACGCGTCCTGGCCGGTTCCCGCATCCTGGCCGAACGCCTGGTCCAGCCCGACGTCGCTGCCAGGGGAATCTCTGTGGTTTCCGGTGGAACAGACGTGCACCTGGTCCTGGTGGATCTGCGCAACTGCGAACTCGATGGCCAGCAGGCCGAGGACCGTCTGGCCGCGATCGACATCACCGTCAACCGCAACGCCGTCCCGTTCGACCCGCGCCCGCCCATGGTCACCTCAGGCCTGCGGATCGGCACCCCTGCGCTGGCAACGCGCGGCTTCGGGGAAGCGGCCTTCCGTGAGGTCGCTGACATCATCGCCGAGGCACTGATTGCCGACGCCGATGCGGATCTTACCGGGTTGCGTCACCGCGTTGAGGCACTCGCTGCCGCGCACCCGCTGTACCCGGGAGTTGCGAACCTCGGGTAGCCACACGGTTGTGCCGTCCGATTCGTGGGCTCGCTGCGGAATGTGCCGTGCGAACGGCATGTTTCGCAGCGAACCCCCGTTTCCGACGAGGCGCTCCACGGCGTAGGCACATTGATCTCCCGGGTGGGCGGTCGCTTGGGAACGGGCGCCCACATAAAGACCGGGTTGGAGGTCCGCACTGGGACCTCCGGGGGCCGGGCCGCCTTGGCTCGGGATTGGCCCGGCCCCCACATTCTTTGTCTTGTTTCACTCTTCCCTGAAAGGGATCCCGGCTATGGCTGTTGGTGTTTTCGATCTGTTCTCTGTGGGCATTGGTCCGTCGAGTTCCCACACGGTGGGGCCGATGCGGGCCGGGGCGGTGTTTGCCCGTGAGCTGCGTGAGTCCGGTTTGCTTCCTGCCGTGGCCGGGCTCCGTGTTGATCTTTATGGCTCCTTGGCTGCCACGGGCAAGGGGCATGGCACCTTCACGGCTACCTTGCTGGGCCTGGAAGGTTACGAGCCCGAGGAGATCCTGCCGGACGAGGTGGAGGAGCGGCTGGCCTCGATCGCGGAGACAGGCAAGCTCAACCTCGCCGGTGAGGTCCCCCTGCCGTATGCGGTGGAGGATATGGTGTTGCATCCGTTGACGGTGTTGCCGCGGCATACGAACGGGATGAAGTTCGCCGTGGCTGATGCTGAGGGAAACACTGTGCGTGAGGCGACGTTCTTTTCGGTCGGTGGTGGGTTCATTGTCCGTGAGGGTGAGGAGGACGCTGCGCGGCAGGAGTTGGAGGAGTCGAAGAAGGAGTTGCCGTTGCCGTTCAGGACGGCGGCGGAGTTGTTGGGCAGGTGTGCGTCCAAGGGGTTGGGGATTTCGGACATCATGTTCATCAATGAGCGGGCGTCGCGGTCGGAGGAGGAGATCCGGGAGGGTCTTTTGCATATCTGGTCGGTGATGGAGGCCTGTGTTGAAACCAGTTTGAAGCGTGAGGGTGTGTTGCCTGGGGGGTTGCGGGTCCGGCGTCGTGCTCCTGATTGGTTGGAGCGGTTGTTGAAGGAGGACAAGGACCGGAATGATCCGAAGTATTGGCAGGAGTGGGTGAACCTGATTGCTTTGGCGGTCAATGAGGAGAACGCTTCTGGTGGTCGGGTGGTGACGGCGCCGACCAATGGGGCTGCGGGGATTATTCCGGCGGTGTTGTATTACGCGTTGAATTACGCTCCGGGCATGGATCAGGCCAGTCAGCAGGACAGGGATGATGTGGTGGTGAAGTTCCTGCTCGCTGCTGGTGCGGTGGGTGTGTTGTACAAGGAGCAGGCGTCGATTTCCGGTGCTGAGGTGGGGTGTCAGGGTGAGGTTGGTTCGGCGTCGTCGATGGCTGCTGCGGGGCTGGCTGAGGTGATGGGTGGTTCGCCGGGTCAGGTGGAGAACGCTGCGGAGATCGCGATGGAGCATAATCTGGGGTTGACGTGTGATCCGATCGGGGGGTTGGTGCAGATTCCGTGTATTGAGCGGAACGCGATTGCTGCGGCGAAGGCGATCAACGCGGCGAAGATGGCGTTGTGGGGGGATGGGACGCACCGGGTTTCCCTGGACGAGGTGATCGTGACGATGCGTGAGACGGGCAAGGACATGTCCGATAAGTACAAGGAAACCGCGATGGGCGGCCTCGCCGTCAACGTCGTCGAATGCTGAAGATCAACGTAAAGGAACCCCATGACACTCGCACCTGAAGGCCGTAAGTTGCTGCGCGTTGAGCAGCGTAATTCTGCGGTTCCGGTTGAACGTAAGCCTGAGTGGATCAAGGCCAAGGTCCAGATGGGGCCTGAGTTTGTCCAGCTCAAGAACCTGGTGAAGAAGGAAGGCCTGCACACGGTCTGTGAAGAGGCCGGCTGCCCGAACATTTTCGAGTGTTGGGAAGACAAGGAAGCGACGTTCCTGATCGGCGGGTCCGAGTGCACCCGGCGTTGTGATTTCTGCCAGATCGACACCGGCAAGCCCTCTCCGGTGGACATGTTCGAACCCACCAAGGTGGCCCGGAGTGTCCAGGCGATGCAGTTGCGCTACGCCACCGTGACCGGGGTGGCCCGTGATGACCTGGCCGATGAGGGTGTCTGGTTGTACGCCGAAACGGTCCGGAAGATCCATGAACTGAACCCGGGCACCGGGGTGGAGTTGCTGATCCCGGACTTCTCCGGCAAGCCTGAGCACATCGCGGCGATCTGTGATTCCAAGCCCGAGGTGTTCGCCCACAACGTCGAGACCGTGCCGAGGATTTTCAAGCGGATCCGTCCGGCGTTCCGGTACGAGAGGTCCCTGGATGTCATTACCCAGGGCCGGGATCTGGGCATGGTGACCAAGTCGAACCTGATCCTGGGCATGGGCGAGACCCGGGAGGAAATCTCCGAGGCCCTGCGTGATCTGCATCAGGCCGGTTGTGACTTGATCACCATCACCCAGTACCTGCGCCCATCCGAACGGCACTTGCCGGTGGACCGGTGGGTCAAGCCGCAGGAATTCGTGGACCTCCAGCACGAAGCCGAGGAGATCGGCTTCCTCGGTGTCATGTCCGGGCCGTTGGTGCGGTCCTCGTACCGGGCCGGCCGTTTGTGGGCCACCGCGATGCGGAAGAAAGGCTGGGAAATCCCCGAAGCCCTGGCCCACATCGAGTCCTCCGGCACCACCCGCCAGGAAGCCTCCACCATCCTCGCCGCCCACGGCTAGCCCCAAAACAGACGCACGACGGCGGTCGGGCCACCTTCTGAAGGTGACCTGGCCGCCGTCGGGGGTTAAAGGGGCACTTCGGAAGCTTCGAACACCAGCGCATTTTTTGCTCAAGATGGGCACAAGATTGCCGCATCAACGTCGTAGCGCCGTCTTCGGCCGCCGCCAGGGAAGTGTCCATTCCTTGGACAGTCTGGGAGAAGGCGAGTACTTAGGGCCCTGACAGGGCTGGAATGACGATCCGCCCGCCAAGTAGTCCGGGCCGAGAACGCGAGTACTTGCGTCACGCATGCGGGTATTTCCCAGCCTTTGTTCGAAGAAAAAATGGGGTAGCCGGAATCGTAGCCACACGACTTGCCATGGCTGAAACATTGGCTGCATCGCTTCATCCGCCAGCAAAGGCCGGATGCTGGGGGTTGCGCTGCGGCTCCCCGGACCAGATCAACCAAGGAGTCACATCATGCGCAAGCTTTCCAAGAAGAGCCGGATCACCGCCGCTGTTGCGGGCGTCGCACTGGTAGCAGTCGGCAGCGGCGCCGCCTACGCCTACTGGACCACCACTGGTTCCGGCAGTGGCAATGCCACCAACTCCGCCGGCGGCGGAACGGTCACCCTCCACGCCACCTTCGCTGGCGGCCTTGCTCCGGGCAACTCCGTCCCGGTGAGCTACACGGCCGACAACTCCACCACGTCCGGCACGGTGGTTGGAGCGTTGAGTGCGAACGTGACCACGAATGTGGCCGAATGCCTGCCGGCATGGTTCGAGGTCACAGCCGTCACCACGAACAGCCCGGTGGCAGCCAACAGCACCGGCACATCCGTTGGCTCCGGAACGCTGAAGTTCAACGACAGCAGCACCGTCAACCAGGACGCCTGCAAGGCGGCCATCGTGACGGTCAACGTCGGCAGCCTGTAAGACCTCGACGCCGGGGCCCGCCAGTTAGGCGGGCTCCGGCTCAGCCGTTTCGGCCCCTCCACCACCGCACCCAAGCCGACGTCCGAAAAGAGCTTCCATGGACCACCGCCCAGAGCGCACCGCACCGTTACTTCGAGGTGGGGTCCTGCGTGCGATTCTGCTGGCCGTATTGGTGGCCATCCTGCCAACCGCAGCCCTCGCTGCCAGCAACGGCCAAGGGAACGCTGCGAAGGCGCCGGTGGGAATCACGGTGGTGTTGTCCCCGTCGAGCCGCACGGTTGACCAGGGCCAGTCCACCACGTTCACCGTGTCGGCGACGTCGACCGGGGGCTTTGCGGGACAGTTGACCTTCACGACCAGCGGGCTGCCGGCTGGCGCAAGTGCCAGCTTCACGCCGTCGTCGGTTAACCTCACTGCCGGCGGCACCGTCCAGACGACCCTGACGGTTGGAACCGCCACCACAACAGCGGCGGCGAAGACCGATTTCTCGGTCAAGGCGGGCAGCGGGACCATCGTGTCGAACGCGGCTCCGGGCCAGTTGCAGGTCCTCGAAGTCAAGCGGTCGTTCGGCGTATCCGGTTCCGTGAATGGCTTGCTCGCACCGGGTGTCTCACGGTCGTTGGAACTGCAGATCTCCAATCCCGGCAACAAGAGCATCGCCGTGACCAACCTTTCCGTATCCATCACCCAGGTGGTCCGGACTCCGGCGGCCATTGCGAAGAACCTCCCCTGCACCACCGCTGACTACAAACTCACCCAATACTCCGGCGCGTATCCGTTGACCGTGGAGCCCGGCGTACGGGCATTGTCGGCGCTGGGCGTCCCGGAGTCGGCCTGGCCCCGGATCACGATGCACGACACGGCCCAACTCCAGGACGGCTGCAAAGGCGCCACCCTCCAGCTCACGTACTCCGGCACGGGACAAGGCAACTGACATGAAGACCACAGCCCGGACACCCCGCACCCCCGCCCCAGGCCGGCTGGCAAGAACCGCGGCAGCCACTGTCGCCCTGTGCGTGCTCGGCGGAGCGGGATCGGCCTATGCGTACTGGAGCGCCACAGGCCTCGGGAACGGATCATCGGTAAACGGAACAATGCAGAACGTCACGGTGGACGCACTCGTCCCGGGCGACACCCTGCAAAGCAGCCTGGTTCCCGGGGGAACGGCCGACGTCCTCCTCCGGGCCACGAACCCCAACCCTCACCCCGTCACCATTTACGGAATTGCCGCCAACGGACCCATTTCCGCGGACACTTCCCATAACGGGTGCACAACCACCGGAGTGACTTTCACACCTCCCGCCGCACCACTCAACCCGCCGATCACCATCGCCGCGAACACCTCCATCCTGGTGACGCTGCAAGGGGCAGCCAGCATGGGAGCCACCTCAGTCTCCGCCTGCCAGGGCGCCCAATTCGCCATCCCCGTGACGCTGGAGGTACGGAAGTGAGCCAGGACCGTCAGGTGTCGAGCATCAGCATGGGGCGATGGAACCGCATCATGGTTATTGCGTTGGGCATTCTCCTTCTTTCCTGCGCAGGGCCCGCTGCCAGCGCGTTCTGGGGTTCCGTCAGCAGCGGTTTCGGAGCCGCGAAGGCCGATTCCGTAGCCCAGGGCGCCAAGCCGGGCACCAGCGTGTCCGGTACCACCGTTACGGTCAACTGGACAGCCAGTACGACGGCGGGGGGCCGGCCCGTGACCGGCTACAGCATCGCCCGCTACAGCTCGGCCGCTGGCGGCACGCGCGTGGCCGCAACCGGCACCTGCCAAGGCCCGGTTGCGGGCCTTTCGTGTGCCGAGGCCAACGTCCCGGCAGGAACCTGGTACTACACAGTGACGCCTTTGTTGTCCCTTTGGCAGGGCACCGAAAGCATCCGCAGCACCGGCACTACTCCTGTCACGGATACAACACCACCCAACGCGCCGGTTGTGAACGCACCGGCAGTGGTCAACGCAGCCCTCGCAGACAAGGTGCCGGTCAGCGGCACGGCGGAAGCCAACTCATCGCTCGTCCTCACTGTGACAGGTGCGGGTGCGCAACCGGTAACCCAGTCGATGGTTGTCAACAGCGCCGGGAATTGGACAGCCTTGCCCGTTGATGTCCGGAACTTCACGGACGGCACCATCAGCTACTCCGCCAAGGCTACGGATGCGGCCGGGAACACCAGTGCCGCAGGGACGGCGACCTCATCCAAGGATGCAACGGCTCCGACGGTGACGAATGTACAGCTTGGCAACGGTGGTGTCGCCAACAAGCTCGACAAGGGCGACACAGTGACCCTGACGTTTTCCGAGGCGCTCAAGGCCAGCACGATCTGCAGTATATGGACCAACAACACCACTACGCAGACCATTAACGGCAATGGGCAGGTGACAGTCAGCGTGACTGCACTGGATACGCTTACGGTTACCACCAGTGTTTGCGCCATCAACCTGGGCAGCGTTGCACTGGGAGCTGATTACACGTCGACGGCCCTGACCTTGAACGGCAATGGCAATGGCAACGTCTCGTCCCTGGCTTGGAACCCCACAGCCAAGACCCTCACGATCACCCTTGGCACCGGAGGTACCGGCGACAAGACAATTCCCACGGATCCGGCGGTGTTCCCCACGTACAACCCCGCCGCTGGACTCACGGATATCGCCGGCAACAAATTGGACACCGCCCCGGTCTCGGGAGGAGCCGCCCGCTTCTGAAGCGGCCGCTTCCAAACCGGGGCGATCCCGCCAGCATCCAGGTGATGAGCCCCACAAACTGCACTCGATCCCGCAGTAGCCCAGCAACCGGAGCGTAACCTTGAGAGCGGACGCCAGTGCCGCCGTCGTACGTTTGATCCTGCGACGAAAGGCGAGCCGCCCCTTGAAGGCTGTAGCGGAAATGTTCACGATGGGTCCTGGCAACAAGGACCACCATCCCGCCCTCCGCTGCGCAGTTGGTGTGTTCGTTCCGCTGATCACGTTGACGTTGATAGGCCGACTGGATCTGGCGGTGTTTGCTTCGTTTGGAGCCTTCACGGGGATCTACGGACGCAACGAACCCCATAGCGTCCGTTTCAGGAGCCAGTTGCGCGCCGGCGGCTTCATGCTTTTCATCATTCTCCTGGCCACATTGTTAGCCCGTTTCGCCCACGCCTTGGGCATTGAAGGCGCTGAATATTCCTGGCTTTTGACCGCTGCCACTACGGTCGTGGCCGGCGTTTGCTCGGTGGTGGTTGCTGCGTGGCGGCTGCGGCCCGGTGGCTCCTTGTTTCATATTTTTGCTTTTGCTGCCATTGCGTCGATCGCAGCCCAACCGCCCCTGTGGGAAGCCCTCCTGGTGTCTGTCGGGACCACGGTTTTCTGCCTCTTGATCGGCATGTCGGCTCGTGTGCTCAAAAGCCACAGAACGCCGTGGAAACGCCCTCCGCGCATCCGGCACACCCCGGCTGAGCGCCGGGCGATCTGGCTGGAGGGTGGCGGCTACCTGGTCGCTGCCGGCCTGGCGGGAACCATCGCCACGTTGGTGGGGGAGCGGCTTGGCTTCGGGCACACCTACTGGGCGATGGTGGCGGCGGTTGTTCCCCTCGTCGGGCATTCAACGCGCCACAGGGTCAGTCGAGGCATCCAAAGAATCGCCGGAACAGTGCTGGGCCTGGTGCTGCTGGCGGGCATTCTGTGGCTCAACCCCGCACCTTGGGCGATGGTCCTGGTGATCGCTGCGTGCCAGTTCGGTGCTGAGATGTTTATCGCCCGGCAGTACCTGGTGGCGCAGGTTTTCGTGACGCCGCTCGCGCTGATCGCAACGCTTCTTGCAGCGCCTGTCGATCCTGGTTTGCTGCTTCGGGACCGCATCGTCGAGACGGTCATTGGTGCCGCCGTCGGCGTTGCCGTCGTGGTGGCTCCAGCTCTCTGGCGGCGCGTGCGGACGCTTCGGCAGGCAGCCTGAGCGTGCCGTCCTGACCGCCTGGTCAGCAAAGGAGCGGTAAATCGCCTAGTATCGATTGGTTAGACAAGCGAGATACATGTCTACCAAAGGACTGGTGATGAGCGACAAAAGTGAACGTCAGGGCTATTGGTACGGGCTGGAGAGCCGCAAGCAGATGGGCGCCGTGGATGTCCTGAATGCACTCAGGGACTACCGTGCCGCCGAAGCGGATATGCGCCGACGTACCCGCGCTTCCATGGGGATGGGCGAAACCGATCTTCTTGCCTTGCGGTACTTGCTTGAAGCCGAACGCGCAGGCCGTGAGGTCGGGCCCAAGGAGTTGGCTGTCCGCCTGGGCGTGACGTCGGCTTCCATGACGTCCCTGGTCGATCGGCTCGTGAGGTCCGGCTATGTCACGAGGGAGCCGCATCCGACTGACCGGCGTGCGCTCATCCTGCGCCCCACCCCCGGCTCGGATCAGGAGGTGCGCAGCACCCTGGGTGATATGCACGCCCGGATGATGGAGGCGGCCGAAACCCTGAGCAGCGAGGACTCTGCTGTGGTGGTCGAGTTCCTTCGGCGCATGCGAAAGGCGATCGACGGGATCGCGGCCTCCTGAAGCCCTGAGTGACTGCATCCTGACTGGACATAATTCATAAGTACACATATAACTAGATAGCCAAGCTACTTACTAGGGAATGTGTGGGAGAGAACGATGACAGTCGCGCTGCGTGAACCAAGCTCCACACCAGTGGCTGAAAATACCGTGGAAGTTCTCACGGAACAGGTAATTCCCATGGGTCCCGTGCACTGCGGGTCACACATGGCCATCTCCGCCGGCCCGGCCTACGACGCCATGAAGTGGGTCTCCGTGGAGCCCATCTGGCCCGAGTGGGCCTGCGGATGCGGATTCCGGATGGACATCGACGCCCTCGATCCCGTGAGCTCCGTATGGATCGCTGCCCTTCGCAGGCAGAGTCTCCAGCACGAACTGGCGATCTCGCAGAACACCCTGGCGCTCGCCTTCAAAAAAGCTGTTGACGCCGGAGTCAACCCGCATGCCCTCGCCGAAGTGGCCGGAGTGCCTGCGGCCGAGATCGAAACCCTCCTCGGGTGACCACGCTCGACGTTGCGGCTGTCCGCGCTGATCGCGGAGCCGCAAGTGCATGCGGCGTGCCCCGGGACCTTACGTCCCAGGACAGTGTGCGCCAGGACAGCGTGGCCCAAGACAGCGTTCACCGGGACCGGGTCATCGCCGGCCGGTACCGCCTCGCAGGACCCTTGGGCGGCGGCTCGGAAGCCAACGTCCAAAAGGGATTCGACCTCCACAGTGGCGACGCTGTGGCAGTCAAGATTTTCAGGTGTTCCGACGCCGCCAACGACGCCCCCTTCCGCCGGGAAGTGGACATCCACGGCCGGTTGCGGCACAAGAACATCGTCCGGGTCCTCGGTTCCGGAACTACCGGGCACCAGGAAAGCGGAGAAATCCGGAATTTCCTGGTGATGGAGCTGGTGGAAGGAATGGATCTGCGGACCCTCCTTCATCATCAGCCGGCTTCGCCCCGCGAGACGGCCGAGTGGGTGAGTGGAATTGCGCGTGCCTTGACGTACATCCACCGCAGGGGCATCGTCCACAACGACATCAAGCCCGGCAACATCCTGGTCAACCTCGCAGCAGACCCGGGTGGCCCCGGGGTAGCACAATTGACCGACTTTGGAATTGCCCTCACCGGCGGGACCGCCACACCGGACTCGTCCTCGGGCACCCCGCATTACCTCAGTCCTGAAGAGGTGCGTGGCGAAAATTCCACAACCGCCAGCGATGTCTACTCGCTCGGTCTCGTTGCTCTTGAGTGCTTGACCGGAACGAAGGCATTTCCTGGCCCTCCCCTCGAGTCCATGGTTGCCAGGACTCTTGGGGAACCCCGAATTCCCGGCACGGTCCTGCGGCGCTGGTCCATGGTGCTTCATGCCATGACAGACCCCGACCCTGCCGGCAGGCCGTCTGCCAGCCAAGTCGTCGGAATGTTCCGACGACTCAGCCGGTAGCCAACAATCAGGTCAATAGCGGCATACGTTCCTATGCCGGACTAGGACCTCTTCACGAAAGAGAGAATGAAAAATGGGATTCATCGGTTGGATTGTTTTGGGTTTGATCGCCGGCGCCATTGCCAAGGCCATTAAGCCCGGCCACCAGGGCGGCGGCTGGATCGCCACCCTGCTGCTCGGCATCGTCGGGGCCGTCCTCGGCGGTTGGATCGGCAGCGCGCTGTTCAACGTCGGTATCAACGAGTTCTGGTCGATTTCCACCTGGCTCCTCGCCATTGGCGGTGCTCTGCTGGTCCTGATCATCTGGGGTCTGCTGACCCGCAAGAAGGCCTAGCGTTTCACGAAGGCCCTGTCCCCGCGGTTATCGCCGGGAGGACAGGGCCTTTTCGCGTCTGTGGGGGCTTTTTCGGTCACAATTTCCCCGTACGACAGCGACTGCGGGCGGCATCATCAGTTCCGTTACGCTGCTCGGAGCCACCACACTCCGTACGCCAAGGGTCACCAATGACGCACTCTTCAGCTGCCACGTCCACCACCACAACGCCGCCCCAGCCGGCGCTGGGGTCCAGTGCCGCCGGTACGGCATTGGGCGCATTCGGCATGGCGGCTGCGGTAGGGCTGTTGTCCCTCCTCCTGCACGTCGCGGGAGAGGTTTCGCCCAGGGTTGGCCCGTCGTTCGAAGGATGGGCCGGTGAAGCCAACGACTCCCCGGTTTCCGGCCTGCGGTGGATCCTCGGCGACATGACCGAGCCCCTTTTCTACAAGGCGGATCTGGCGGCGCTGGGATTGCTGGCGGGTGCATTCCTGGCCTGGCGCGTTGCCCGTGGCGGCAAGGCCTGGGCTGGCTCGCTTGGCTACGGCAGCGGGCTTTGGCCGTGGGTGCTGGCGTCGGCGTCGTTGAGCCTGCTGTTGTCCAATCTGGCGTTCGGATGGATGCTCGACGACGGGTGGCAGCCAACGTTCGTGCCTTTCGTCTGCGCCGCGCCCGCCATGGTTCTGCTCTACGGTGCAGGATGGCGGACATGCGTCACCGGAGCCGTCCTCGGAGCAGCGACCGTGACGCCCTTGGCTCTGCTCTTCATCCCGACAGTTGCTGCCCCCTTGGGCTTGCCGCCCGTCGTCGGAAGCGTCCTGGCGATGGCGGTCGGTTCCGCCCTCACATTCTCTATTGCACGCCGCCTGCCGTGGCTTGTCCTGCGGAAGCCGAACCCATCCACGCCAAGCCACCATCCGGCGTCGGGGGTTGGGCAGAGCTTCCGACAGGATGCTAACCGGGCCGCGCGCCGGGTGCTCAAGGATTTCAGTGAAACGCACTTTTTCGCCAACGAAGCCGCCAGCCTGGGGATGATCCTGGGGGTCTCCGTGGCCTTCGTGATGAACCCCGGCTTGCCGTCATATGGTTCGGCCCTGCTTCCCAAGATTCTGTTCGCCCAGGCCCTGACATCAGCTGTCGGTGTGGTTCTGTGGCGGCGCTGGTACCGGGAGGAAGGGTGGGCGGCGACGTATGCATCCGTGGTGTCTGTTGCACCTGCCGCCGTCCTGGCCTCCGGAGGTTCCTGGATGGGGATCGTCGGCGGGGCGGTACTCGGCGCCGTTCTGGCACCGCCCCTCGCCCGCGCCATTTCCGGTTGGCTGCCGTCCGGTTTCCATCCGGTGATCGGCAACACTGCCGCCATGGCACTTTCGACGGCGGTTGCCTTGCCTGTGCTGGGACTGCTGGGCCCCTAGCCTCCCACGTGGTGGATGGTGAAGGCGCTGAGGAAGCCGACGGCGGCCGTCAGGCCTGTGAGGTTGTGGTGCTCTTCGAAGGCCTCGGGAATCATGGTGTCGGCCAGCATGGCCAGGATCCCTCCGGCGGCAATGGCCGTGATGAAGGCGATGACCGAGTCGGGTGCGTTTTCCAAGGCCGTGAAGCCAACAAGGGCCGCAATTCCGCTGAACACGGCGATGCCAACCCACGTGCCAAAGACGTAGGCAGGGCTGCGTCCTGATTTCTTCATTCCGGCCGTGCTGGAGAGTCCCTCCGGAACGTTCGAGATGAAAACGGCGGCGAGCATGGCCGGGCTAATGGCTCCGCCGGCCAGGAGTCCTACCCCGAGGACCACCGATTCGGGGATGCCGTCGATGAGGGCGCCTATGGCAATGGCCGTGCCGCTTCCGGGAGAGTCCTTTTCCGAGGGCTGGGCGCCGCCGGAGCGCTTACGATGCTTGGCACCGGCGCGTGAGAGGAGGACATTGGAGCCCACGAAGATCAGTGCCCCCAGCAGGAAGCCCAGTACGGTGGGCAGCAGTCCGCCGCCTTGCACGGCTTCGTCTACCAGTTCGAACGCCAGTGCCGAGATCAAGACACCGGCGCCAAAGGCCATCACCGTGGAGACGACCTTGGCGGGCACCTTCCACATCCACGCGATCCCCGCGCCGAGAACCAAAGCGCCTCCGGCCAGCGTTCCCCAGAGCAAGGCCTGCAACCACATCGGCATACGTTTTGCCCTTTCATCGGCTGATCAGGTGCACCCAAGAGTGTTTCACATGGTGCTTGGGGTGCTGCGGTTTTCTTGAGGGTTTCCTGAGGAAGTGTTGTGGGTTTGCAGGATTGGTTCTTGATCCAGGCCCGGCAAAGTATTTCTTGTCAGCCACACAGGCTGAAGAAACGGCCGGCCGGTCTCACGGTGGCCACACGAAAGGACACTGATCCCCATGGCCATCAGCCTCAAGACCACCTCCGGCAAAATCCTCGCCTCCGTCGCACTGGTCGGCACCGCAGCCGCCGTCGCCGGCATGGGAACCTACGGCGCGTTCACCTCCTCCACCTCCGCCTCCCAAGCCGTCACCGCAGGCACCGTCACCATCGCCCTGGGCGCCCCCGGACCAGCCAACACCCTCAACGTCCCCATCGCCGGCCTGCTGCCCGGCGACAAAGTCGAAAAACTCGTCACCCTGGCCAACACCGGCAACTCCGACCTGAACAACGTCACCCTCACCACCTCCGCCGGCGCCACCGCCTCCCTCCTCACCACCGACACCACCAACGGCCTGCAACTGACCATCGAAAACTGCTCCACCCCCTGGACCGGCACCGCCGCCCCCTACACCTGCGCCGGCACCAAAACCACCGTCCTGGCCAACAGCCCCGTCATCGCAGCGAACAAGGTCCTCAACAACCTCACCTCCCTGACCTCGGCCAAAACCGACAACCTCAAAGTCACCACCGCGTTCCCCACCACCGCGGACAACACCTTCCAAGGCGCCACCTCCACCATCGCCTTCGCCTTCACCGGCACCCAACGCACCGAAACCACCAAATAGACCACCCCCAAACCCCGCCGGGCCTGGTCGGGCGCCCCCCTGCCCGATCAGGTCCGCCGGTGCAGCACCAACTGAACGATCTACCGCACTGAATGATTTGCCCACTGAACGAAAGGAACGCCAGGACATGAGCACCATCGAGACCCTCAACGGACCAGCACTCCATGGCCGGCGTTCCGCTGCCTCTCAGCCGGCCGCCGTCGCCGTCGTCGAAGCTGCAGCCGTCGAATCTGCAGCCGTCGAAACTGTCGTCGAGACCCGGGCTGAAGCCCCTGCCCCCAAAAGTGCCATCCGCCGCGTTACCGGCACCGCGGCCAAGGTGATTGCCGTGGCCTTGCTGGTCCTTGGCGCGCTGGTGTTCCTGTTCCTCGCGATCGGGCCACGCGTTCTTGGCTACCAGACCTCCACCATGCTGACCGGTTCCATGGCTCCCCTGATCAACCCCGGTGACGTGGTGGTGACCGTGCCGACGCCCATCGAGGACGTCAAAGTGGGCGACATCATCACCTACCACATTCCGGTGGAAGACCACCGGGTGGAAACCCACCGCATCACCGAAATCACCACCACGGCGGACGGCGGGGTAGCTGTCCAGACGAAGGGCGACGCCAACAACGGCATCGATCCCTGGATCGCCACTCTTCAAGGCAAAACCGTGGACAAGCAGGTCGCCACCATCCCCTATGTCGGCAACGCGATCAGGGCCATCCGGGAACCGATGGTCCTTAACACCCTGATGTACGGCGCACCAGCCATCCTGGTCATCGGGATGCTGGCCTCCATCTGGACGAAAGACCCCAGCAAGTCGGCGCCGGAAGGCGTCGCACAGCCCCAGGCAGCAAGCGGTGAGTGACCGGGCGGCACCCCACCCGGGGTCGAGTCCGCTGGAACCTTGCAAGCTGCAAGCGCTGGCCGAGGAGTTGGGCGACTCCCGGCTGGCGCTGCGTTTCCTCTCCACGTACCTCACCATGCTGCCCGAAAGGATCCTCAGGCTTTCCAACGGACTGTGCGGGCACGACCTCGACGCCAGCATGGACGCGGTCCTTAGCCTCAAGATCTCCTCGGCCATGGTGGGCGCGGTGGAAACTGAAAGCCAGTGCCGGGCCATCGAGATGATGATTCGTGAGGATCATTTCGACTCGGCGGTAGCGGCGCTCCCGGAGCTGAGGAAGTCCAGCGACCGCTGCTTCGACGCCGTGCCCCAGTTGCTGGGTACCACGGAGTCCCTCCACCGGAGTCCTTGGAATCCAAGGATCGCTTAGTGGTCGGCCGTGACGGTTTCCTCGCTGTTTTTGACCTCATGCGGGACCAGGACCAGCGCCACGACAGCCAGCACGCCGGCGGCGGCAAACACGTAGAAGCCCGCCGGGTACGCGATGTTGGCCGCAACCAGGGTTCCTGTCACGGCTGGGCCGACAATGGCACCAAGCCGGCCCACTCCGGCAGCGAAGCCGAGGGCCGTTCCGCGGAGCCGTGGCGGGAACAACTGGCTCACCCAGGCGTAGACCAGCACCTGTGAACTGAACACGAAGATGCCCGTAACGAACACGGCGGCGTTGAGCAGGAATTCGTTCTGGATTTTGACGCTCAGGATGGCCAGGAAGACAGCTGACAGCCCAAACCAGAGCAGCACGATTTTCTTGGTCCCGTGCTTGTCGGCCAGGACCCCGGCCAGGAACAGCCCGGCAACAGCCCCGAGGTTCAGGACGAGTAGCAGCGTCAGGCCCGTGCTGACCGGATATCCGGCGGCAGCCATGAGCTGGGGCAGCCAGGTGTTGAGGCCGTAAACCAGCAGCAATCCCATGAATGACGCCACGCCAATTCCCAGGGCGACTACCGGATACGGCTTTTGGAGCAGGTCCCGGAAACCGTTCTTGGCTGCGGGATTTGCGGAACGCGCGACGCCGGCTGCGGGCTTGGGCGCCCCGCCCGCTTGGGCCGGGGCTGCTTCAGGCAGCGACTCGGGAAGCTTCGCCCACAGGAAGGGCAGGAGCACCAGCCCGGCGACTCCACCAATGATGAACATGAGACGCCAGTTCGGAACGATGATGATGGCCAGCAGCGCGGTGGCCACGGCGCCCACGTGGTATCCGGTCATGGTCCTGGTGGTGGATTTTCCTGCCGTACCGGAAGGGGCGTAGTCGTTCATGTACGCCAGGGCTGCAGGCAGGCACGCACCAAGGCCGAGGCCTGCAAGAAGACGCATCGCCGAGAAAACCGCCACATTGGGGGCGAACGCCACGGCGATGGTGAAAACCGAGAAGCCCGCCACGCAGGCGATCAGTAGCCTGCGGCGACCGAACTTGTCCGAGAGCGGTGCAATGAAGAGCGCTCCCAAGCCAACGCCGACCAGGGAGATGGTGGCTGCGAACGTGGCTCCCACGGCGTCAAAACCTAGTTCCCCGATCTTGATCAGTGTCGGGATAACGGTCCCGAGGACCACAAGGTCGAAACCGTCCAGGACCATGGCCAGCCAGCAAAGCCACACGGGCCATTGGGAGCGGCGGGCAGATGACATCGTTGGCATAGCGTCCTCGTTGCTAGGGTTCCGGTCGCCTGAACGTCCGGTTAGTTACGAGAGTTGTATCACCACTCCTTGTAACGCGGCACACGTCCTACCATTGAATGGAATCGATAATTCCGCTGGGTGGCGTCAGCTTGGTGCCATCGCGCAGTTTCGTGCGTCGTCCCTTACGCGCTTTCAGAAAGGTGGTGAACGGTGGCCAACTCATCATCCGGCGACTCCGTGGTCGAACGCGTCGTGCGGTTGATCGCGGCGTTTCCCGAGGGCGTGACATCGCTGCAGCTGACCGAACTCGCCGAACGGGCGGGCCTTCCGTTGTCCTCCGCCCACCGCCTGGTCCGCCAGCTTTCCCAGCAGGGGCTGCTGGATCTTGGCGCGGGCGGGACCGTGCGCCTCGGGCTGCGCTTATGGGAACTGGTGAACCGCAATTCGCCCACGCTGGCCCTGCGTCAGGCTGCCATGCCGTTCATGGAGGACATTCAGCAGGTCCTCAACCAGAACGTCAACCTGGCAATCCTCGAAGGCTGGGAAGCGCTGTTCGTGGAGCGCCTTTCCCGGCGCGGGTCCGTGGCCAACAGGGCGCGGGTCGCCGGGCGGATGCCCGTCCATATTTCGTCTGCCGGCCTGGCCCTCATGGCCAACCAACCACGGGAGCTGCAGGCGGAGTACCTCAAGCACTTCCGGGACCCGGCGGGAAAGGTTACCTCCGACGTCGTGCGCCATCTCCTGGCCGAAGCCGCGCAGCAAGGCTATGCCCAGCTGGCGGGCGTTGTTGATCCGGATACCTGGGGAATCGCTGTGCCCATACTGGACAGTAAGCGCCGGACGGTGGCGGCCCTCGGGGTGGTGGTTCCTTTGGCCGAGATGCGGCTCCAAGCGCTGGTGCCGGCGTTGCAGACCGCGGCACGTGGCATCGGACGCCAGTTGGGCGATAACAATCACAACTTCCGTTCAATGGAAGTGATGTAACGCCAGTCACTCCGTTCGGGCCACACTGATTCCAAGCTCATCCCAGCCGTTCGAAGCGCGGGGATCCGCAACGAAGCGAGGAATCATGAGACGCACACCCATCAGCACCCAGGTAGCCATCATGGGTGGAGGCCCTGCCGGGCTCATGCTTTCCCATCTGCTGGCCAGGCAGGGAATCGACTCTGTGGTGGTCGAAATCCGCAGCCGCAAGGACATCCAGGAAACAGTTCGCGCCGGAATCCTGGAGCACGGCACGGTGAACCTGCTGGTCGACTCAGGAGTGTCGGACAGAGTGCTCCGCGAGGGCGACCGGCACGACGGCATCGAGCTGCGCTTCAACGGTGAAAGCCACCGCATCAATTTCAAGGAACTCGTTGGCGAGTCCGTGTGGCTGTACCCGCAGACAGACGTTTTCATGGATCTCGCCGCTCGTCGGGAGGCTGACGGCGGCGATGTCAGGTACAGCGTCTCGGATACCACCGTGCATGACCTCGAAGGCAAACCGAAGGTCTGGTTCACTGACTCGGAAGGGCAGGAGTTCGAGATCCAGGCTGACTTCCTCGTCGGTGCCGACGGATCCCGCAGCCACTGCCGCTTCCAGATCCCCGAAGCTGATCGCAAGTGGTATTTCCACGAGTACCCGTTTGCGTGGTTCGGCATCCTGGCAGAAGCACCCCGCAGCGCCGACGAGCTGATCTACGCCAATTCCAAAGACGGCTTCGCCTTGATCAGCCAGCGCACCGAGACGGTGCAGCGCATGTACTTCCAATGTGATCCCAAGGAAAACGTGGCCGACTGGGACGACGAACGAATCTGGACCGAGTTCCGCAAGCGCGTCAATGGCAACGGGTTCGAGCTCAAGGAAGGCCCGGTCCTGGAGAAGATGGTCCTGCCGTTCCGCAGCTTCGTGCACACGCCCATGCGCCACGGCAACCTCTTCCTCGCAGGCGACGCCGCCCACACGGTCCCGCCGACGGGGGCCAAAGGCCTGAACCTGGCCATCCATGATGTCAAAGTGCTCTTCGAAGGGCTCGACTCCTTCTACGCCAACGGCTCCACGGCCCTCCTGGACTCCTACAGTGATCGCGCCCTGGACCGGGTTTGGAAGGCGCAGCACTTCTCCTATTGGATGACGTCCATGCTGCACACCGTCCCGGGAGCCGACGATTTCGACCGCGCCCGCCAACTCGGTGAGCTGCACTCGGTGGTTACGTCCGAGCATGCCAAGGCGTACCTGGCGGAGTCGTACACGGGCTGGCCCACCTCGCATTGATTCCGGCTGGGCTTGGTCCCGTGGCCTGCGGTGTGAGGCCCGGGTCCTGGAGCTAGCCCGTGGAGGTAGCCCACCGTCATCCTTCGTCCTGAACGCGACCACCATCGCCGTGACCTTGCACGGCCACCCTCGTTGAGTCCGCTTCAGGGGTGCTTGGCGTCGCGTTTCCCACGGGCGCCCCTCATCTGACTTTTGCGGAGCGGTTTGATCAGGCGTATCGCTCGGAGATGGCTGCGTTTGTTGAACTGGTGCGCGGGCAGCGGAAGAATCCCTGCACGCCGGAGGACGCTGTGGCTGCTTCCAAGGTGGCGGATGCAGCACAGGAGTCCCTGGATTCGGGTT
>Ga0308158_10000468_pt1 | contig 65341 bp, 49 predicted proteins | sample PhyBR2_FD_201038 | JGI IMG/M metagenome (GOLD analysis project Ga0308158, IMG submission 201038) | Phyllosphere microbial communities from UC Gill Tract Community Farm, Albany, California, United States - DLSLB.R2 | ecosystem: Host-associated > Plants > Phyllosphere > Unclassified | place: USA... | reverse complement strand
GCAAGCATGGAACGTGCTGCATTTATCGGTGGTTTGTTCCAGTTTGGCGGTGTCCTCAGTGCTTTATTTATTGGCTGGGCAATGGACCGTTTCAACCCGAACCGCATTATTGCAGGCTTCTACTTTGTCGCAGGGATCTTTGCTTTTGCCGTAGGACAAAGCTTAGCTAACCCGACATTACTTGCCATTTTAGTGCTTTGCGCAGGTATTGCCATAAATGGTGCACAGTCGGCTATGCCAGCATTGAGTGCTCGTTTTTATCCAACCCAATGCCGTGCAACTGGCGTGGCGTGGATGTCCGGGATTGGTCGTTTCGGTGCGGTATTTGGGGCTTGGATTGGCGCAGTTTTACTGGGTAATGACTGGTCATTTACTGCCATTTTAAGCCTGCTGTTAATTCCTGCAACGGCAGCAGCAGTCGCTATTTTTGTTAAATCACTGGTTGCACATACCGATGCGACTTAATTGAGATTTCTCCCATGAATGATGAACAACGTTATAAACAAGGAATCGCCGTACGCACCGAAGTACTGGGTGAAAAGCATGTCGGTCGTTCAATTGAGAACTTGAATGATTTTAATGCCGACTTTCAAAACTTTATTAGCCGTTTTGCGTGGGGCGAAGTCTGGTCTAGACCAGGCATGCCACGCCACACCCGTAGCTTAGTCACCATTGCCGTGTTATTGGCATTGGGCCGTGAAGACGAACTGCGGATGCATTTACGTGCTTGCTTTAATAATGGCGTGACCAAAGACGATTTAAAAGAATTGATTTTGCACTGTTCACTGTATGCCGGTTTGCCTGCAGCTAATGCAGCTATGCACATGGCAGAAGAGGTTTTTGCAGATTTGGGCATTGTCCCGCAAAAACTGAGTGAACAGCAGCTCAGCCAAGAACAAACCAATCAAGAGTAATGGAACAAGATTAAGAGGGACATCACATGTCACAACTTATTTTAGGTGCTTATGCACAACGCAATACCGAAGATCATCCGCCAGCATATGCACCCGGCTATAAAACCAGTGTATTACGCTCGCCAAAAAATGCTTTGATTTCGATTGCAGAAACTTTAACAGAAGTGACTTCACCACAGTTTAGTGCGGAGCAGTTTGGACCTAAAGATAATGATTTGATTTTGAACTATGCCAAAGAAGGTTTACCGGTCGGCGAGCGCATTATTGTGCATGGTTATGTGCGTGACCAGTTTGGTCGTCCGGTCAAAAATGCCTTGCTCGAAGTGTGGCAAGCCAATGCTTCAGGTCGTTACCGCCATCCAAATGACCAGTTTATTGGTGCAATGGACCCGAACTTTGGTGGCTGTGGCCGCATGATGACCGATGCCAACGGCTATTTTGTGTTCCGTACCATTAAGCCGGGTCCATACCCTTGGCGTAACCGCATTAATGAATGGCGTCCTGCGCATATCCATTTTTCTTTACTTGCCGATGGTTGGGCGCAGCGTCTTATTTCACAGTTCTATTTTGAAGGCGATACGCTGATTGATTCGTGTCCAATTATTAAAACCATTCCTTCGGAACAACAACGTCGCGCGCTGATTGCCCTTGAAGACAAGAGCAACTTCATTGAAGCAGACAGCCGTTGTTACCGCTTTGACATCACTTTACGTGGTCGTCGTGCGACTTATTTCGAAAATGATTTGACTTAATTTAGGGAGAACAACATGAACCATTGGAATTTTCAGGAATTGCATGAAACGCCATCTCAAACAGGTGGACCTTATGTACACATTGGTTTGTTGCCACAACAAGCCAACATCGAAGTGTTTGAAAACAATTTTAATAATCAGTTAGTTCAAGAAACAACTTTAGGCGAACGTATTCGCTTAGAAGGTCAAGTGTTTGACGGTCTGGGTTTACCGCTACGTGATGTGTTAATTGAAATCTGGCAGGCCGATGCCAATGGTGTTTATCCAAGTGCGGCCGATATTCAGGGCAAAGCAGTCGATCCCAATTTCCTCGGCTGGGGACGTACAGGGGCTGACTTTGAAACTGGTTTTTGGAGTTTCAATACCATTAAACCGGGTGCTGTTCCGGGACGTAAAGGGACAACTCAAGCCCCGCATATTGCACTGATCATCTTTGCTCGCGGAATTAACATTGGCTTGAATACCCGGGTGTATTTTGAAGATGAAGCTGAAGCCAATGCACAAGATCCTGTACTGAATGGCATTGAATGGGCACCACGTCGTCAGACCTTAATTGCTAAGCGCGAAGAACGTGATGGTGAAGTGGTTTATCGTTTTGATATTCATATACAAGGCGAAGACGAAACGGTGTTTTTAGATATCTAAACTCCCAAAGGCTTGGTGTAGGAGAGCTTACACTAGCCGAATAGGCAGACGCTTATACGTGGTGATTGCATGTCCCATTGCATGAATCCCACGTATGTTTGCGACTGATGATAAAAGTCAGGCAATAGTTTAAATATACAAGGAAATGTAATGATGAAGATTAAAAGAATTGCGATGCAACTCTGCTTAAGCAGTGCTGTTATCGTAGCAATGCCATCTGCATTTGCAGTTGGATCGGCTCAATCAAACGTACAACACTATATAGTGAAAAACCTCAATATTGGTGATTTACCTGTCAAAACCATTGTACCGATTACCGCAAAAACAGCAGAGCAAGCCATTACCCAAGCGCAAGTGATTGCCAGCGCCCCAAACGCAGATGTGGCTGAGTTTCGTATTGATTTACTCGAATTCTCTGTAGATACAAAAAAAGTCATCGCCTTGGGTCAGCAGCTGAATCAAATTTTAAAAGACAAACCGTTGATTGCCACTATCCGTACCCACAACGAAGGCGGAAAAATGACGGTGTCTGATCAAAACTATGAAAAGATTTATCGTGAATACCTGAAAAAGCCATTTATGCAATTGCTGGATATCGAAATGTTCCGTGATGCAGGCAGTGTAGCGAAATTAACCAAATTGGCACATGAAAAGAATGTGTTGGTAATCATGTCAAATCATGACTTTGCCAAAACCCCCGAACAGCAAGAAATTGAAAACCGTCTGCTAAAACAAGATCAGATGGGTGCCGATATTCTAAAAATTGCGGTGATGCCAAAGTCGAAACAAGATGTATTTACCCTCATGAATGCCACGTTAGCTGTGAGTCAAAAAAGTCAAAAACCACTGCTAACCATGTCGATGGGACAGTTAGGCACTATTTCACGTGTCTCGACTGCCAATATGGGCGGTAGCCTTAGTTTCGGCATGATTGGTGAGGCTTCAGCATCAGGTCAAATTGATGTGACCCAACTTAAGCAGTTCCTTAAAACTGTGCAGCCTACACCTTAAGACTTCAAGATATAAAAGGATTTGAACATGAAATTATCAGCTTTACGTTTAAGTACACTGATTTTAAGCTTGTTGGCTTCTGGTTTGGCCAGTGCAGAAACTTATATTGTTGACCGCTATCAAGATGATAGTGCAAAAGGCTCATTACGTTGGGCAATTGAACAATCCAATGCCAATGCTGCACACGAAAATGAAATTCAGATTCAAGCTGTAGGTAAAGCTCCGTATGTAATTAAGCTGAATCAACCTTTACCGCCGATTAAGTCCTCAGTGAAGATCATTGGGGCGCAATGGGACAAAACGGGCGAGTTTATTGCGATTGATGGTTCAAACTATATTAAAGGCGAGGGGGCTAAAGCATGTCCGGGGGCAAACCCTGAACAGTATGGCACCAATGTCCGTACCATGACTTTGCCTGGTCTGGTTTTGCAAGATGTGAATGGTGTGACTTTAAAAGGACTCGATATTCGTCGTTTCTGTATTGGCGTTTTGGTGAACCGTTCAAGCAATAACTTGATTCAACATAACCGTATTAGTAATAACTATGGTGGTTCGGGCGTAATGCTGACCGGTGATGATGGCAAGGGCAATCCGACCTCAACCACCACCAATAATAATAAAGTTCTGAACAACCTGTTTGTGGATAATGGCGATGGTCTTGAACTTACCCGTGGTGCAGCATTTAACCTTGTGGCCAATAATCTGTTTACTTCAACCAAAGCCAATCCAGAGCCATCTCAGGGTATCGAAATCCTGTGGGGCAATGACAATGCCGTGGTGGGTAACAAATTTGAAAACTACTCTGATGGTTTACAAATCAACTGGGGCAAGCGCAATTATATCGCCTATAACGAACTGACCAACAACTCGATTGGCTTTAACCTTACGGGTGATGGCAACATTTTTGACAGCAACAAAGTTCACGGTAACCGTCTTGGCATTGCCATTCGTTCAGAAAAAGATGCCAATGCACGTACAACTCTGACCAAAAACCGAATTTGGGACAATGGTAAAGATATTAAACGCTGTGAAGCGGGTGGTTCATGTGTACCCAATCAGCGTTTAGGTGCCATTGTTTTTGCTGTGCCAGCTTTAGAACATGCAGATTTTGTTGGTTCTCGTGGTGGCGGTGTAGTAATTGAAGCGGCGAAACTGCAAAAAACGTGTACACAGCCGAATGAACAGGGCTGTAACGCGATACCAAACCAGAATATTCAAGCCCCACGTTTGAGCTATAGCAAAGGCCAAGTCATGGCTCAAGTCCAGGCACAACCAAACCAGCGTTATCAGGTTGAGTTCTTTGCCAACCATCAGGCGAATGGTCAAGAAGCTGAGCAGTATTTAGGTACGCAAGTTGTAACGACCAATGCACAAGGTAAAGCTCAGGCGATTTTGAAGGCAGCCAGTGGTATTGCCAATGTGACTGCCACTGTCACAGACCATTTGGGCGCGACCTCTGAATTGAGTTCAGCCGTTCGAGTGAAGTGATAAAAACTGCATGGAAAGCTCACATTTAGAGCTTTCCTCACAAAAAAGGATGTTTGGTTATGCAAGAACAGTTATTAAAACCACCTATTTTAAAACTTGTCACATTGTCATTGGCATTATTAGGTTGCCAATTGGCTTCAGCCAATGAATTTTATTCGGCAGATCGTCAATGGTTATTCGGTGATTGGAACGGTGAACGGAAGCAACTGGAAGATCGAGGTTATAAATTTACTGCTTCGATTATGAGTCAGGCAGCGACCAATTTAGCTGGCGGTTATAACGATGACAACAGTTTTGACAATGCTGCACAGTTGATCTTAGGTGCCAATTTTGATTTAAACAAAATTGCAGGTTGGGAAAATACTACAGCAGGCTTAATGATTACCAAGCGAGATGGTAACGCCTTAACGCTTGAACGCATTAAAGACCCACGTGCAAGTACTTTGGGGAATAGTCAGGAAATTTATGGTCGTGGCAAAATCTGGCGCTTAACCCAAGCATGGATCAAAACAGGATTTGATGACAACCGTGTCCAGTTCAAGATTGGTCGGATGGGCATGTCCGATGACTTTAACAGCTCACAATGTGAATTTCAGAATTTACTTTTGTGTGGTGGACAGCTTGGAAAATCCATCGGTTCGATTTGGTATAACTGGCCTGTCGGCTTATGGGGAACAAACCTCAAATATCAATTTGCACCGGATTGGTCGCTAGGTGTAGGAGTCTATGAAGTCAATCCAGACAATGTCAAAACAGACTCGGATCGTGATGGCTTTAACCTCGATATGGACAATGTTGAAGGAGCCACGATTCCGGTTGAACTGGCATGGAAGCCTAAACTTGCCACATTTAACGCTTTACCGGGCGAATATAAAGTAGGTGCATTGTATTCCACAGCAGAAGCTAATGATGTGGGTACATCAGGAGAAATCCATGATGGCAAATATAGTTTTTGGTTGAATGCTCAACAACAACTGACCCAACGCGGGTCTGATCCTAAACGCGGCCTATATATTAGTTTTAATGGGGTCATCAATGACCGAGACACGACCGCTGTAGAAAGTACACAACAGCTGGCACTTTGGTATAAAGGCCCTTTTGACAGTCGCCCCAATGATTCGATTGGCTTGGGTTTAGCTAACTATGTGGTGAATGATCGTGCGACAGACAAGCAAATCGCCACCAACGAAGGGCGTGGTTATTACAGTTACGATGCTGTTGCGAGTGACTATGTCCCGATTCAACGTGATGAACTCAATGTAGAACTCAATTACACCTACCAATGGTCGCCTGCGGTGATGCTCAGACCTAACCTGCAATATATCTACCAACCTTCTGGCGTGAAGGAGGTTGATGATGCTTGGGTGGCTGGACTTAGCGTAAAGGTGAATTTTTAATCGTATATAAAGTGAAAAGAGTGTTTAAATTTTAGGCAATACGGTCGCCAGATTTAAACACTCTTTTTCGTTGCTGAAACAATTCAATTGTGAAGGCTCAAAAGTTTAGATGTGATGTGAATGATCCTCAGAATGAAGCAGAAGTGATCATTTAAAACACAGCATTTGGAGTAAAAAATATGTCCGAAGCGCAATCTCAACCCATATTTAAAATATGGTGTTTTATATTAGGTTTGGCTTTATTACTAACCGGCCTATTTTATTTAATTGGTGGCGTGAAGCTCATCAGTTTAGGCGGCTCTTGGTACTTCTTTATTGCAGGCTTAGTGATCATCGTTTCATCGATTTTCATTTTTAGAAAAAAAGCCCTTGGGGTTGGATTATTCAGTTTAGTCTTTGTAGGCACCGTCATTTGGGCATTGATTGATACTGGCCTGGAATTTTGGGCGCTCCATTCACGTTTAATGTTTCCTGCGGGTTTATTTGCTGCACTGTGTTTTACTTTACCTTCTATTCGTAAATATCAGCAACAAATTGCAATGTCTGCACCTGCTTATGTTGTAGGTGGACTGACTGTTCTAGGCATGTTGGGTGGTATGTACGGTATGTTTATTCCACATCCAACAGTGGAAGCTTCTGGTCAGGAATTACCGCTTGTACCAGTGGCGCCAAATAAACAACAGGTCAATTGGGATCACTATGGTGGTGATACAGGTGGTAGCCGTTTTGCCGCACTTGATCAAATTAACCGTAATAACGTATCTAAACTCAAGGAAGCTTGGCGTTTCAGGACGGGAGATATGACCACAGGTTCGGGTAATGGTGCAGAAGATCAAATGACGCCATTGCAGGTCGGCAATAAAGTATTTTTATGTACCCCGCATAACAACATGATTGCTCTGGATGCAGACTCAGGTAAACAAATATGGAAAGCCGAAGTCAACTCTAAAGCCGATGCTTGGGAGCGATGCCGTGGCGTTGCTTATTTCGATTCGACGCAAGCCTTGGTACAGCCAACATTGGCCGGTGCAAACGCAGTCACTGCTGTGGCAACCAATACCGCATGTCCACGTCGTGTTTATACCAACACACCTGATGGTCGTTTAATTGCAGTGAATGCCGATACAGGGGAGCGTTGTAAAGACTTCGGTGTCGATGGGACGGTGAATTTGCTTGAAGGCTTAGGTGACGGCACCAAAGCACCGCGTTTTGAAGTCACTTCAGCACCGACTATTGCAGGTACGTCAATCGTCATTGGCAGCCGTATTGCCGATAATGTTGGTGCAGACATGCCGGGTGGTGTAATTCGTGCATATGATGTTATTACAGGTCAGTTGCGTTGGGCCTTCGATCCACGTAATCCAGATCCGAACTATGTACTTAAACCGGGTGAAACCTATAAGCGTAGTTCAGCCAATTCATGGGCTGCAATGTCTTATGAACCACAAATGAATACCGTGTTCTTACCGATGGGAAGTTCTTCGGTCGACCTTTGGGGAGCAAACCGTCAGCCATTGGATCATAAATACAATACTTCGGTATTGGCACTAGATGCGACTACAGGTAAAGAAAAGTGGGTCTATCAAACAGTACATAATGATTTATGGGACTTTGACTTGCCAATGCAACCAAGTTTGGTGGATTTCCCACTGAAAGATGGTTCGACTAAGCCCGCCGTTGTAATTGGCACCAAGTCAGGTCAGTTCTTTGTATTAGACCGTCTTACTGGTAAACCTTTAACTAAAGTGATTGAGCAACCTGTAAAAGCTGCTGATATTCCTGATGAGCAATACAGTGCAACTCAGCCACGTTCAGTTGAAATGCCGCAGATTGGTAATCAAACTTTGACCGAATCGGACATGTGGGGCGCAACACCATTTGATCAGTTGATGTGTCGTATTAATTTTAAATCGATGCGTTATGAAGGCATCTTTACTGCACCAGGGACTGATGTTTCATTGAGCTTCCCAGGTTCACTGGGCGGTATGAACTGGGGTTCAATTGCATTTGACCCAACTCATCGTTATATGTTTGTGAATGACATGCGTCTAGGACTTTGGATTCAGTTAATTAAGCAAACGCCTGAAGATTTGGCCATTCAAGCCAATGGCGGTGAGAAAGTGAATACAGGTATGGGTGCTGTGCCAATGAAAGATACACCATACAAAGTAAACAAAAACCGGTTCTGGTCAGCGTTAAGTATTCCTTGTCAAAAACCACCTTTTGGCACCATGACCGCAATTGATATGAAAACTCGTCAAATTGCATGGCAGGTTCCGTTGGGTACAGTCGAAGATACGGGTCCAATGGGCATTAAGATGGGCTTGAAAGCGCCAATTGGTATGCCGACCATTGGTGGCCCAATGGCAACACAGGGTGGTTTAGTGTTCTTTGCAGCAACGCAGGATTATTACTTACGTGCATTTAACTCTTCAAATGGTGAAGAATTATGGAAAGCCCGTTTACCTGTTGGTAGCCAAGGTACGCCAATCAGCTATATTTCTCCAAAAACAGGCAAGCAATATGTGGTTGTTTCCGCAGGGGGCGCACGTCAGTCGCCTGATCATGGAGATTATGTGATTGCATATAGTTTAGCCGATTAAAACATTTTATCGTATGGGGAACCTGTCGAGAGGATAGGTTTCCCATTTTTTTGGCTAGGATCATACATATGTAAAAATACGGTAGTCAGAGGAAATTATACTAAAGGTTATCTAGTAAATTTTTTAATTAAAGATATCCTATCTTTAATTGATAAGGGTATGGTTTGAATAGCCATTAAAATTTATTGAAATTATATAAAGTTAAATTTTAGTAAAATACTGAAATTAAACAATAAAGTTAATATGATCACACATAATACCTACCTGCTGAAGCTAAATTAGGTAGGTATTATGTGTGATGCTAATATTTGATTTTTTTAAACATGATAAATATTTGATTTTAAATATTATTTTATTTATTTAGCATGACTGAAGTTTAAGATATAAAATTAGTAAGCTATTGAAATTAAATATAAAATTTAGAAAACATATCATAGCTACCTTGAGGCACAAAAGAAACTATTGTGTGTGTTGAGCAGGGCTTTATATGCAAAAACCTCTAGTTTTCTATCCTGTCTATCTGACTTGGAATATGATTCATATATCAGCTTTAGTTGGGAGTGAGGCACTATGTCAACAGTAGATCTAATTGATGAAGATGACAATGAATCAGATATTGCTGCCAGAGCTGCAAGTGTACTTCGAGATTGCTTTATTGCCGCAGCGCAAAGTGGAACAGTACTGTATGTAGAAAATGATAACCTAGTGAGTAAAACGCCAAATGGCGTATCAATCGTGATTAAACGTTTGGAAGGCCGGAATCCTGACCTTGCTCAACGCTTGGCGGCCCGCCGAACTTTTAAAATTAAAAAACGTAAAATTAATTCGAATTGAGGCAGGCTTTTACTCCCATTCGATCGAATTTCGCATAAGAGACATTATGTAAACTTGGAGTACAGCCTAAAATAAGGTTATGGCAGCCAAAATCTGAACTTACAATAAATCTTTTTAGAAGCTGTAAAACATTATTTTAGTGACGGTTTTAAATTTATAGGTGACAATAAAATGCCAGTCGATTGGACTGGCATTCTAAAATTCAAAGAATAGAATCTATTTACTTAAAAACATTACCTTATTATAAGGTCTTCCATTCTCTTCTTGCATCTTCTGCATTTCTGTTCAAAATCACATTTTCATCCTTGATTTCACTTACCCAGCTTAAGGGAATAATATGGTGCTCGTTATTTTCATCATCACTTCTTGTCAATTTAATCGAGTCTTGACCTTCTAAATGATCTACTTTGCCTATTTGAGTACCACATGAAGCGATGACTGAAGCATGTTCTTTGATCTCATTTGGATTAAAATTATTCATTATAATTACCTGTCTATAGGAGCCGAGATATACAGTCTACGCAATAAAAAATCGGCTATGTGTAAGGGTTATCAGAGTTTGAGTTTTTCTAAGTTAATAATGTAAGTGTGAAAAAGACATGTAGAATCAATAAAAATTGAAAATTTCTTTGGGAGGCCAGAGACCTAAATTTCTGAGTAATCGAGTATTTAAAATTTTAGATAATTTACAGAAATTAAAATAGAATACTTCTAGTTAGGAAGAATAAAAAAAGCGCAGATATTAAATCTACGCTTTTCTAATCATTCAAAAAATTATAAAAAATTTTCTAATTATCGAGACGTAAATCGTCCCTGTTCATCACGTGCTGGAGTTCTACCTGATCCCCGGCCACCGGAACGGCTGCCACGATCATCATCGTCATCATCACGGCTACGACCCCGGCCACCGGAACGGCTGCCACGATCATCATCATCGTCATCACGGCTGCGACCTCGACCACCGGAACGGCTGCCGCGATCATCATTGTCGTCATCACGGCTGCGACCTCGACCACCGGAACGGCTGCCGCGATCATCATTGTCGTCATCACGGCTGCGACCCCGGCCACCGGAACGGCTGCCACGATCATCATCATCGTCATCACGGCTATGACCTCGACCGCCGGAACGGCTGCCACGATCATCATCATCGTCATCACGGCTACGACTTCGACCGCCGGAACGGCTACCACGATCATCATTGTCGTCATCACGGCTGCGACCTCGGCCACCGGAACGGCTGCCGCGATCATCATCGTCGTCATCACGGCTGCGACCCCGGCCGCCGGAACGGCTGCCACGATCATCATCGTCGTCATCACGGCTGCGACCCCGGCCACCGGAACGGCTGCCACGATCATCATCGTCGTCATCGCGGCTACGACCTCGGCCACCGGAGCGGCTGCCACGATCATCATCATCGTCATCACGGCTACGACCTCGGCCACCGGAGCGGCCGCCGCGATCATCATCGTCGTCATCACGGCTGCGGCCTCTGCCACCGGAGTTGTTATCGTTTATATGGCTGCGGGAACCTGCTTCACGTGCTTCTTCTGAAGTAAACTCATGAGCGTTGCCACTTCGATGAGCAGCTCTACCTGCTTCACGTGCTTCCTCTGAAGTGAACTCGTGAGCATGTCCACTTTCATGCGCAGCTTTACCACCTTGACTTGCTATTTCTCGTTGTCTTTCTGGATCCATACTCGCAAATCCACGATTTGAAGTATCTGTGTCATTCTCATTATTTCGGGTAGCCATATCTATACCGTCCTTTCATTTTTATTCGCAAAAGGTAAATAGCCAGTTCAAGTTAAGAGAAATAAATTGAATAAGGAATCAGGTAGGTGTATCGAAATTTATTAATGTAAAAATAAGATTTATTTTTTATATGAAAAACGGTGAGTTAATAAATTGTAAGTTATTTTTGTTTACTATAAGCAACATTAAAGTCCCGTATACTTACTCAAGTATAATTAAAGCAAAAAATTATAAATATTCTAGTGAAATCTTTACCAATTTCTTCTTCATTTGACAGTATGTTTTATATACGAAGTACAGTTTTATATTCATTTCAATATTAAATGCTGAGTAATTTTATAGAGGATCAAAAATATTTTAAAAAGTTTTCTCTGAAACAAGTCGCTTGTTAACCAGAACTGAAATATTTTACCAACTAGATTGATCAATTTTTAACCAAAATAGCGCATTTTACAGTATTTTCGCTATTTACAGAGCAAAAATTATCCCCAATTTCTGCGGATAACTGTGGGACAAAATTTATTTCATCCTGTCAGTATTACATGTAAGAATTTTTGCTCTTTACCCTCTCATTACAATTTTCTCCAATGAAAACATAGAGAATTCAGTAGTTCTAGAAAATAAAAAAGAAACTACTGCACAAGACTCTGTAGAGAAGGGGGCGTGATACTGGGGGAGCCGTACCCGGTTTGTCGGACACAATTTATGGAAGTTACACTGCCTGACCTAATATATTTATCTTATTAAGTACATTCGAGCTCTTTCATAAATCATTTTTTGCTCAGCTCCAAGTTGTAGATTCCAGCAATTACATTGAATCTTAAAGTGATTCTTTTGCCTCTATTTCGATATTTGCGGTACAGATAATCACCAAAATTTATTTTTTTTTGATTTATGAAAGGGGTCTGTTGCTTCAAACTGAAAGGGTGATACCTGCCTCACTTAGACTATGCAGCCGTTTTTATTAAATCACTCTCCTTACGATTTAATCTAGTAAGCTCAATATCAGCTAAACCTCTCCACTCTGATTTCAAATACTCAATCATTCTAATTGTGTATAAGCCATGCCCTGTCTTAGCCAATATCTTGTCATACTTTACAAATATCGTATCGACCAGCACCTTGCTGCTAAATCCGTTTAATGGGTTCAGCATAATACTGATTATTTAAATCTCGTTTTGATCGATGTTGCCTTGTGAAACGATGCTTCATCTGTAAGCTCTAATACCAAGATAGTAAGTCGATGGTGGAATCGGCAGGATTTTAAAGATGGCTTCAATATCCTAGAGCGCTTTGTTGTTTTGAATAAAATCTACCATTACTTGGGTGGTCGAGCCTCACTTAGGCGAAGAAAGCAGCTGCCTTAAGAAGAATTTCATACGTCTGTTGCAGTTCTTTGATTTCATGCCCAATTTGCTTGATGCGTTGCTGATTTGATATGAGCTGTACTTTGACTGGATTTTGATAATCTCTATCTAGAGTAATGTATTGCTTATATATCAGGCAGGAAGTACTTCAGGAGTACAACCAATTTTAGCAGTTATAGCTGTGGTTACTGCGCAAGTTGAAAGGTAGGCTTTTTCGGATTTAACGAGTAAGTGCACGGCTATTATTAATTTCTGGAGTATAATTTGATTTTGTCATCGGGACATTCTCTCAAGTAAAAACGCATTTAACAAACACGGTACTATTCATTGAAGATTGCCAAGAAAATTCCAGTGTTAAAATTTTCTAAAATTATTCTAATACCGCCTACAAGAGCTCAATAATATTTGGATTCTATGCTCATGCTTGATGATTTATACGATGTAAAGATTAATGAATTGGATAAGAAAACAATAACTCTCTAATTCTTTCTTTTACTTGTTTTTATGACAAAAAATTAGAGAGTTAAATTTCTGCTGCCCTTGTTTCTTTATATTTATTTATTGTTATTGTTAGACTGATTAAATCACCTATTGATTAAATACTCACCACTCAAACTCGATATTTTTTCACTAAAATGTAAGTTAGTGTGACTATAATCACATATTTTCTGAATTGATAAATCATCAAAATGAAGACGAATCACCATCAATACATTATTGTTTTTAGAATAAAGCTTTTATGTCATGTGTAAATCGAAGATTTGCTTTAAGTATTGCTTAGCGAATGCCTTGTCATTTTAAGGTACAGCTTTCAGTAGTAGAACTCATAAAGATTTAAGCTTATGTTGAGATGTAAGTTAAATAATTTCTCTTGCAGAATCTTATAATAGTTATTTAATATTATAAGGTTAATACAGAATAAAAAATTTAAACAATAAGAAAAATATGAGCTTAGCACTACGTTCACTTTTTTAAGTTCGAAAATATAAAACTCTCATCAAATTGATCAATAATTAATCAAAAATAAGCTTTTCCTAATGTTTATCATACTTTCAGCATCAAAATTATCCCCAATTTCTGTGGATAAAGTGTGGATAGTTAGACGGTATTATGCGCATGTACTGAGCAAAACCCCGTCCCTTTCTGGTTATATGTTTCGAGTGTAATTTCCTATCATAACGATTGGAAGAACAGGAAGTCCTTAATAATAAGAATATAGATATGCACAAAGACAATAAGGTAAGACAGGGGGATACGAAGGTAATCAATACGAAAAAATCTGGCAAGAGGGCAGGTTTTTTATTTACTAAAATTTTGTTACACAGGATTTAAAGTATGTGTAGCTTTTCTAACAATTGTACAAGAAACTGAATATCAGTATAAGCAATAAAAGTAATTTAATATGTATTGCTAAAACCAGTATTTTTCAAATAGAATTTGAAGTCTAAAAAATAATTTCAATTACAACAATAAATTAAAGGTTTTCAATCATGACAAAAAAATTCAATAAGTTTTTTTCTACAGCAGCCGATTTTAATCTGGATCATTCCCCATATTACTGGGTTACACAAGTCCATGCTCAATATGTACAGAACATTGATCATGCATTAAAAAAATATGGTTTAGATAATTCTCGTCGGCGTATTTTACAAGCTTTAAAAGTCAAACCTCAGGCAAGTGTATCTGAGCTATCCGAAATGATGATTTGTAAAATGTCGACTACCACAAAAATTGTTTACCGTTTAAAAGATGAAGGATTAGTCAATACTTATTGTTGTGAAGATGACGCTCGCATTACACGGGTTGTCTTAACCGATAAAGGACAACAGATGGCGCAAAAAATTAACGATCTCAGCTATATTGTTTTAGATCAATCTTTTGAAGGTTTAACTCCTCTACAGGTGGAAAAAATGTTAGAAAGTCTTAAACTTATTTTCAGAAATTTAGCTCATTAATTTAGGGCTAATTAAAAAAGCACCTATGAAAGCTAATTTTTTATTTTGCTCCCATTCAAGATTCCCTTTAAGGAAGCATCTTAATAGGTACTCATATTCATAACGAATGAATTTTTAGGGGGACGTAGAATTAATCTTAAAGATACACATTAAGAAAGCGTGGAGCTAGTATTCACGCTTCGTATCTTTATATTCTTAACTTTCCCTAATTCTGCAATGGAATTATTAGATTCAATGAATGTAGGCTATTTTCGGATCATTATACTCAATCCAAGCCTAAAATTAGGCATGGTTTTACCTCATTGTTTAACAGCTTCAGTCATCCTATGCCTTTTTCAGACACTCACTTTACTGCTTCACTCTTGAGCTCATCAGAATACCATTTATCCACGTTCATGAAGCAATTTAACAGCGTCATCTTTAAATTTTAGGGTAGATGATCCACTCATAATGTTCACTTCTGTGCAAAAGAATAAACAATATTTTTCTAGGAGAGTGGTGGCAGTCCGATATGTAATGATTGCTGCAGGTGGCCACGCTTCTAAGTAAAAAAGCTGCCAAGGTGTTAAAAGGGGATAAAGGGTGGTATGACATGGGAACTGAAGTGACAGGCTTGATGTGGATAGCATGAGAGCTGAATGCTGAAGAGGCCTTTGAAATTCTACGGTTAGATTTGCTGCATTTAAATGAGTTATAGGTGTTTTTAGTGATTACACGCCTCTGAACAAGCTCAGATTCCAGGTCTGTTGAGAAGTAACGCTTGTTAATTCTCAACAGATTCTAAAATTTTAATATTTAAAGCATTAAAATTAGAGCTAAGAAAGTTTTAGTGACAATCATTGGTCATCTTATTCAGCCAGTTTCTCCACTTTCATGCTCTCACGGTAATATTGACAGCCCTTATACAATAAAAAGGAGCCGATGATTCCGGCAACTGTATTCACAATTGAAATGGAATTTCCTACCATTACGGTGTTTTGGAAGTATTTATCGGTGATTAAAGCAACAGCAGTGGTTCCTGCCCCAAGGGCAATCATATTTGAGATAAGCAGGAATTTGGCAGAAACTTGTGCACGTAGTTGGTTTGGGGTCAGCATTTGAGTTGCGGCTGCAGATGCAGGAATCGGGAAGGTTGAGAAGAACATAGCCACAGATATCAGTGCAAATGACAAATACATGTTGTCGACCTGAGTAAACAATACACTTGGAACAATTAAGGCTGCACAGCCGATTGCACCGGCACGGATAGCAGCATCACTGTATCCACGTTTAGAGAAGAAGTCGATCAGCCAGCCACAGAATAAGGCACCAGAGGTATTGGCCACTAAAATGATGCTCCCTAAGATATAACCGGTCTGACTTGCATCAAGGCCGAAGTTACGCATGTAATAAGCAGGTGCCCAACCCAGAAGTGAATACAACATCATGGTATAAAAAGAAAAACCAATAAAATGACAGAAGAAAGTCTTCTTATGCGTCTTAATAAAGCCAATCGAGTTCTTGAAAGAGGCTTTCATGACTTTACCATCCTGACCGACTTTCATTCCTTTACGTGCCGGTTCACGCACCGTCAGAACCATGAGGAGCGCAAGCAATACACCGGGTAAGCCCACAATCATAAAGGTCAGTTGCCAGGTCTTTACTTCACCAATCCCCGGTAAAGCCACGAAACTGATGTCTTTTAACAGCCCAATTACATAGCCGCCAATCAGGAAAGCTAAACCTGAACCAATAAAGGCACCAATCGCATAAACACCGAGTGCACGGCCTAATTTTTCTTTAGGAAATAAATCCGCGACAATCGAGTAGAATGCCGGGGAAAGTGCTGCTTCACCTGCACCGACACTCAAACGTGCCAAAAACATTTGAATGAAATTTTTACTTAGACCACAGGCTGCAGTTGCCAAACTCCAGAAGGCAATACCCGTTGCAATAATTTTAATCCTGGACTTTTTATCCGCCAGTGCAGCAATTGGAAGACCCATAATGGCATAGAACAACGAGAAAGCGAGTCCTTGCAACAAGCTAAACTGAGTGTCGCTGATCATTAAATCGGCTTTAATCGGCTCAATCATTAAAGATAAAATTTGACGGTCTACAAATGACAGAATGTAAGCAAGCATACAGATCACCACCACATACCATTGATAGGTCGTGCTTTCTTTGGGCGGCGGAGTCTGTTCAGAAACAGGCGATGCTGTTTCTACAGAGCTAGGCTCAAAACTTTGATTTTCGGGTTGAAGCGTCCGTTCAATCATTTCTATGTCCAGCGATTTATCATTCATCATGCAACATCCTATGTTGATCGTTTGAGATATTTTGATACTTATAATATTGATATTATTTTTATTATGTATCGTATTATCTAATTTAGAGTTTAATTTTATTTGCGTCAATCAATTTCCATAAAAGGATACAAATAAATTTTTATAATAAAAAAAAGGAATCATAATGATTCCTTTTTAGCTAATTTAAAGTTTAGACTTCACGTTCAACTAGGGTCAAAATATCATAAGTTGCGACCAGTTCATTGCGCTGATTTTTGACTTTAATATCCCAGACCACCACTCCATGTGGCTTTTGTGCAGGATCGCGTAGCAATTTAGGGGTTTTTTGCTTGCAGGTGAGTTCGACCTGAAGAGTATCGCCAATTTTCACTGGCTCTACAAAGCGCAAGTTGTCCATGCCATAGTTGGCAATGACCGGGCCTGGAGCGGCATCAACGAATAAACCTGCTGCGGCAGACACGACAAAATAACCATGTGCCACACGCTCGCCAAACAGGGAATCCGCAGCAGCAATCTTGTCCATATGCGCATAGAAGAAGTCGCCACTCAGGCAGCCAAAGTTGACCAGATCAGCTTCCGTCACGGTACGTCGCGCAGTCAGCAAACGTTCACCAATACGCAATTCATCAAATGATTTTTTAAAAGGATGCACGCGGTCTTCAAAGACTTGAGCACCGGCAGTCCAGCTATGGCCAACTTGGGTCATGGCATTTGGCGAGCTTTGAATCGCAGTACGTTGCATATAATGTTTGACTGCACGCAAACCGCCCAGCTCCTCACCGCCACCGGCACGGCCTGGCCCGCCATGTACCAGTAATGGTAATGGAGAACCATGTCCGGTACTTTCTTTGGCACTTTCCGCATCCAGAATATGTACACGGCCATGCCATGGCGCAATTTTGCTGAGCAGTTGTTCAATATTTTCATCGGTATTGCGTACGATGGATGCCACCAAGCTGCCTTCGCCACGTGCCACCAAATCGGCAAGCTGGGCCAGATCATGATACGGCATTAAAGTTACCACCGGACCAAAGGCTTCTACCTTGTGAATATGCTGTGCTTTTTCTGGCGCTGTGCAAACTAAAACCGTAGGCGGATAGCAGGCTGACTTTTTAGGATTTTCCACGTCGATCGTGAAATCCTGACGTAAATGGCTACCGAACACAATTTCTGCATCTTGGCTCAGCTGTTCAACTTTTGCCGCGACATCGTGTTTCTGCTTTACGCTGGCCAAAGCCCCCATACTCACGCCTTCTTGAGCAGGATCACCCACGACAACTTTTTTCAGTTTTTCAATCAGACGACTTTGCACTGTATCCAGCAGCTCGGCTGGAACAAAGGCACGACGAATGGCAGTACATTTCTGTCCGGCTTTGGTGGTCATTTCACGGAAAACTTCACGGACAAACAAATCAATCGTTTCATCATTGGCTTGCGCTGTCAAAATCGCGCTGTTAACTGAATCCGCTTCCATGGTGAATGGAATCGAGTAGGCATTTAAGTGTGGATGCGAACGCAGCTTTTGCCCGGTTGAAGCAGAACCGGTAAAGGTCACCGTATCTTGGGGGGTTAAATGATCAAATAGATCATAAATCTGACCGCAAATAAGCTGCAGTGTACCTTCTGGCAAGAAACCGCTTTCATGAATCGCTTTGACCACGGCGTGGGTCAGTTCAGCACCTTCCGTTGCCGGTTTGACAATACAAGGTACACCGGCCAGTAGCGTAGGTGCGATTTTTTCCAGCATGCCCCAGATTGGAAAGTTAAAGGCATTGATATGGACTGCGACACCAGCTTTAGGGCTCAGAATATGTTTGGCGCCAAAGCTTCCTTGCTTGGACAGTGGAATCCACGCATCTTCAACCCATGCGGTTTCATCACTGAGTTCGCGGCGTACTAAACTCGAATAGGCATATAAAGTCCCAATCCCGCCTTCAATATCAATCCAGGCATCTTTACGGGTGCAGCCGGTCGCCTTAGCAAGCTGGTAAAACTCTTCTTTGCGCTCCATCAAATACTGTGCCACTTGCTTCAGTGCATTGGCACGTTGATGGAAAGTCCATGTGGCAATAGTGGAGCCTTTTTGTTTGGCATACTTCACTACGGCTTGGGTATCGATGCCCTGACTGCCCACCTGATAAACCGCATCACCGCTAATGGCATGATACACCGTACGTAAATCGGCTGGAGCTGTGTATTCCTGACCATAAATCAGTGAGCTTAAGCTTTTGATGGAAATAGGATTATTCTGTGACTCAGTATCTTGATAATCCATTGCGCTTGAGCTGCTATCTAACTCTAACATTATAAAACTCCATTTATGATACGTTTCAAAAAGTATTTTAATTTTGATGTTTCATAATTTGTGATTAAAAAGCTGAAATGTCAATCATAAATGTGTATTTAAAAATGATTAAAAATAAAATAAAAAATATATTTATATAAAAAACATAATCTTATTAAAAATATGCTTAAAAAAATAAATGATACTAATAAATATATATTGATTTTAATTGTGTATCGTTTTAATTTGAATGTATCAACACTTGGGATAAGTGAGGGAACAATGAATAATCAACAACAAATCTTTGATCAAAAGATTGAAAAGGATATTTCCATCGAGCCAAAGGACTGGATGCCGGAGGCTTATCGTAAAACTTTAATTCGTCAGATTGGTCAGCATGCACACTCTGAAGTGGTGGGCATGTTGCCAGAAGGCAACTGGATTACCCGTGCTCCGACCTTGAAACGTAAAGCCGTGCTGATGGCAAAAGTCCAGGATGAAGCCGGTCATGCTTTGTATCTGTACAGTGCTGCAGAAACCTTAGGGGCAGATCGTGACGACATGATGGATAAACTGATTGCCGGTCGCATGAAATATTCATCCATTTTTAACTATCCCACCCTGAGCTGGGCCGATGTTGCCGCGATTGGCTGGCTGGTGGATGGTGCAGCGATTGTCAACCAGGTCGCGCTTTGCCGTACGTCTTACGGTCCTTATGCCCGCGCCATGGTGCGCGTCTGTAAGGAAGAGAGCTTCCATCAGCGTCAGGGCTTTGAAGCCATGATGGAATTGGCCAATGGTACGCCGGAACAAAAGCAATTGGCACAGGATGCCGTGAACCGTTTCTGGTGGCCAGCACTGATGATGTTTGGTCCAAGTGATGATAATTCACCGAACAGTGCACAAAGTATGCAGTGGAAAGTTAAATTATTCAGCAACGATGAGCTACGTCAGAAATTTGTCGATAACACTGTGTCGCAAGTGTTGCAGCTGGGTTTAACCGTTCCGGATCCAGACCTCAAACTCAATGAAGCAACCGGACATTATGAATTTGGTGAAATCAATTGGGATGAGTTCTTCGCGATTCTTGCAGGCAAGGGACCGTGTAACCATGAGCGTATTGAAGCACGCCGCAAAGCTTGGGAAGGCGGCAAGTGGGTACGTGATTCAGCAGCAGTCTATGCGCAAAAACGGCAGCAACAGTCAGCAGCACAAAAAGTTGCTTAAAACAGTTTGATCAATATAGGGAATTTTGCTCATGAATAACAAAAACAACTGGTCACTTTATGAAGTGTTTGTGCGTAGTAAACAGGGCCTGAGTCACCGTCATGTTGGCAGCCTGCGTGCACCGGATGAGGAAGTCGCACTGCAAAATGCCCGCGATGTGTATACCCGCCGCAATGAAGGCATCAGTATCTGGGTGGTGAAATCTGAATTGATTACCTCTTCCCAGCCAGATGAAAAAGCAGAATTTTTTGAACCGGCTTTGGACAAGGTTTATCGCCATCCGACCTTTTATAACATTCCGTCTGGCATCGAGCACATGTAAAGGGAAAGGTGAAAATTATGACAAATCAAGTATTGGCAGAATTTCTTTTACATGTGGGTGACAGTCAACTGATCCTGTCACATCGTTTGGCAGAGTGGTGTGGTCATGCACCTGAACTGGAGCTGGATATTGCCTTAGCCAATATCGGACTGGATTTGCTCGGTCAGGCACGTACTGCACTCAGTCTGGCCGGTGAAGTGGAAGGGTTGGGCCGTGATGAAGACAAGCTGGCTTATTTCCGTACTGAGCGTGAATACCGTAATTTGCTGCTGTGCGAACAACCAAATGGTGATTTTGCCCAGACCTTGGTACGCCAGTGGTTGATGGATCATTATCACGCTTTATTGTTTAGTGCTTTAACTGAAAGTCAGCATGCTGAGTTGGCGGCTTTTGCAGTGAAGTCACTCAAAGAAGTGAAATATCACCAGCGTTTTTCCACCACTTGGATGGAACGCCTAAGTCTAGGTACAGCAGAAGCGCATGAAAAAACCCAGCAAGGTTTAAACCAGTTATGGCGTTTTACAGAAGAGCTTTTTGTATTGACGGCTGATGAAAAACAGCTGGTCGATAGCGGTGTGATTCCAGATATTGAAAATTTAAAAACTCAGTGGCTGGAGAAGATTACAGCCGAGTTAGCTCGATTTAAATTAAGCCTGCCAGAGCTCGGCGCTTATCGTAGTGGGGCTAAACAGGGCTTACATACAGAACATCTCGGTTTTGTTTTGGCTGAACTGCAATACATGCAGCGCTCATATCCAAACATGAACTGGTAATTTGGCACAATCACAGGGAGTGAGTCGCATGAATCTGATTCGACACGTAGAAGATCAATGTTGGGACGTTTTGCAGCAGGTTTCTGATCCAGAGATTCCGGTATTGTCAGTGATTGATCTGGGCATGATTCGTGGCGTCGAGCTGAATCAGCAGGATGAAATTGTGGTGCGACTCACGCCGACCTATAGCGGCTGTCCGGCCACGGATTTATTAAAAGCAGAAATTACCCAGGCTTTCGAGGCGAACGGTTTGACGCCAGTCAAAGTGATTGTCGATCTGTCTGAAGCTTGGACCACGGACTGGATGAGTGAATCGGGCAAACACAAATTACAGCAGTATGGTATTGCCCCGCCGCAAGGCCAGTCACATAGCTGCGGCACGCATGTCGCTTTAACAGATGGCATTACCTGTCCACAGTGCTTAAGTAATAACAGCAAATTATTAAGTGAATTTGGTTCGACCGCCTGTAAAGCTTTATATCAATGTCGGGACTGCTTAGAAACTTTTGACTATTTCAAATGTATTTAATTGTAACGATTGCGCGGTGGGCAGGGTAAACCAATAACAAGCCTGAACACCGCCACCTAAAAGAAGGATTTTGCCATGAGCCAATTTATACCATTAACCATTAAATCGATTCAGCCACAAACCGAGCAGGCGATCTGCATTGCCTTTGATCTCGCACCTGAGCAGTTGGATGCTTTCCAATATCAGCCAGGTCAGCATCTCACCATCCGCCATTTAAGCGATGACGGCGAGCTGCGCCGCTGTTACTCAATCTGCAGTGATACTCAGGAAGATATGAGTATTGCGATTAAAAAAATTGATCAGGGTCAGTTCTCGACTTGGGCCAATGATCATTTGAAAGCAGGCGATGTTTTAGAAGTGATGCCGCCGCAAGGGGTGTTCTTTCAAAAAGCAGCCAAGGCAGGCGGTCAACATTATTTAGGTTTTGCAGCAGGCAGTGGCATTACCCCGATCTTATCCATTGTGAAGTCGGTTTTAAACCGTCAGTCGGAAGCCACATTTACTTTGGTCTATGGCAATCGTTCTTGGAAACAGACCATGTTTTCTGAACAGATTATGGATCTGAAAGATCGTTTTAAAGAGCGTCTGCAACTGGTAAATATTTTTTCCCGTGAATTGAATGATAGCGAGATTTTTAACGGGCGTATCAACGCAGATAAATTGCAGCAGCTGTTTCAGGCCAATCTGATTTCTGCTGAAGCCGATCACTGTTTTGCCTGTGGCCCTGAAGAAATGATGACGGCGGTGGAAACTGTATTACCGACTTGGGGAATTCAGCGCAGCAAGATTCATACCGAACGTTTTAATACCGGTACTGCACCACGAGCAACCGCACAGCAGATGGAAAGCCGCAGTGAAGAACGCGTCAATATTATCCTGGATGGTCGCGAGTTGATTGTGGAAGTCTCCAAACAGGATGACAGTATTTTAGATGCTGCGCTACGTGCCGGAGCGGACTTACCTTATGCCTGTAAGGGCGGTGTTTGTGCGACTTGTAAATGTAAGGTGCTGGAAGGTCAGGTCGAAATGGCAGTCAACTACAGCCTGGAAGAAGACGAAATCCAGAAAGGTTATGTGCTGAGCTGTCAGGCACGTCCGACCACAGCCAATGTACGTCTGAGTTTTGATGAATAAAAGCTGAATTTACAGCACTGAGAACAGCAGGAGTTCAAGGATGACCTACATTAAAACCAGCTCACCCAAGCCAGGTGTAGTACTGATTGAGCTGAATCGCCCGGAAAAGCGTAATGCCTTAAACAATGCCACCTTGCAAGACATTGCAGCCTGTTTACAAGACTTGGAAACAGATGCTGCTGTGAAAGCCGTGGTCATCACCGGAAATACGCAATGCTTTGCTGCCGGTGCCGATCTGAATGAACTGGTGCAGCTTGATGTAGTCAGCATTCAGCAAGATCAGCGCCCACTGCTGTGGAAAAAAATTGATGAATTCTCCAAGCCTTTAATCATGGCCGTGAATGGTTATGCCCTTGGTGCAGGTTTGGAGTTGGCTTTGCATGGTGACATGATTTTAACGGGTGAAAATGCCCAGTTTGCCTTGCCTGAAATTGGATTGGGCATGCTGCCGGGTGCGGGTGGAACACAGCGCCTGGCCCGCCTGGTGGGTCAGCAATTGACGATGCGCTGGGCCATGACCGGTGAAATGATTTCGGCACAGACTGCATTGCAACATGGTATTAGCAGCCAGATTTATCCGGTGGGACTGACTGTGCAATACGCACTAGAATTGGCAGAAAAAATTTCCAAGCAGGCACCGCTGGCCATTCGTGCCATCAAGCAATCTTTAAAGTCGATTCATGAAGTGACTTTAAGTCAGGGATTGAAGCTCGAGCGTCAACATTTTGTCTGGCTGGCTGCGACCCAAGATCGCCAGGAAGGCATTAATGCATTTTTAGAAAAAAGAAAACCAGAATTTAGAGGTGTGTAATGGATTATCAAACAATTATTGTCGAAGAAAAAAATGCAGTGGGCTACTTGACCTTTAACCGTCCAAAACAGCTCAACAGCTTTAATGAAACGATGCATCAGGAAGTCTCCAAGGTCATTAAGGCCTGGGCCAAAGACAGCCAGATTCGTGCCGTGGTGATTTCAGCTGAAGGCCGTGGGTTCTGTGCCGGTCAGGATCTGAATGACCGTGTGGTCGATCCGAATGCTGATGCACCGGACCTAGGCCTGTCGATTGAAAAATATTACAACCCTTTGATCAAGCTGATTACCGAAATGCCAAAACCGGTGATTTGTGCGGTGAATGGTGTGGCAGCAGGGGCAGGTGCCAATATTGCCTTGGCCTGTGACATTGTGATTGCAGCAAAATCAGCCTCATTTATTCAGGCCTTTTGCCGTCTGGGTCTGGTACCGGATTCAGGCGGTACCTGGTTCCTGCCACGTCTGGTCGGGCGTGCTCAGGCCATGGGCCTAGCGATGCTCGGCGATAAAATTCCGGCTGAGCGCGCAGTACAACTGGGCATGATCTGGCAAGTGGTTGAAGATGAGCAACTGCAAGCGGAAGCGAAAAAACTGGCAGAGCATCTGGCGCAGCAACCGACCTATGGTCTGTCCCTGATCAAAAAAGCCATTCATGCCGCAGCCGACAATAATCTGGATGAGCAGCTCATTCTGGAGCGTGACCTGCAACGTCTGGCTGGACGTTCAAGCGATTATAAAGAAGGTGTACAAGCCTTTATGCAGAAGCGTACCCCTGAATATAAAGGATGCTAAATCATGCAACAGATCAATTTAGAGCAAGTCAAAGTTGCTGTGGTCGGTGCTGGAACCATGGGCATCGGGATTGCGCAACTGGCGGCCATGCACGGGCATCCGACTTATGTGTTTGACCTCGATCGCAGCAAAGTTCAGAGTGCCTTAACTGCTTTAGAGGCACAGCTTAGCAAGCGGGTACAGAATGGCAAAATGACCCAGCAATTGCTGGAAAGTACTTTCGCCAATCTGATTGTGGCAGAGGATATTCAGCAGCTGGCCGATGCGGGCTTAATTATTGAAGCCATTGTCGAAAAGAAAGAAGTGAAACAAAACCTGTTTCAACAGCTTGCTGCCATTTGCACGGAACAGACGATTTTTGCTTCCAATACCTCATCGATTTCGATTACCGCAATTGCCTCGGCTATTCCGAATCCGGAACGGGTGATTGGGCTGCATTTCTTTAATCCGGCCCCCGTGATGAAACTGGTCGAGATTATCCGCGGACTGAAAACCTCAGAAACTATTGCAGATGCTGTATTTGAGCTAATGAAGGGCTGGAACAAAGTTCCAGTCAGAGCCAAATCTACCCCGGGTTTTATCGTCAATCGTGTCGCGCGACCGTATTATGCCGAAGCCTTTCGCGCCCTGCAGGAAAAATCCACTACACCGGAACAGCTCGATTACATCATGCGCGAATGTGGCCGCTTTGCCATGGGACCGTGCGAACTCACGGATCTGATTGGTCAGGATGTGAATTTCTCGGTGACACAAAGTGTCTACCAGGAATTTTTCTATGAGCCACGCTACCGCCCATCCTTGATTCAAAAAGAACTGGTCGATGCCGGCTGTTACGGCCGCAAGTCTGGACAGGGTTTTTATGATTACGCTCAGGCCAAGCCTGCACCAGTGTATGAATTGCCAGTGTGTTATGCCAAGTTGCTGAATAAGCTCAAAGTCACGGTAAAAGGTGAATGGCTGCATTCATTAGCACTGATTGAACGTTTAAAACAGGCATCTCATGTGGAACTGAGTTTTCAGGTAGCAGAACAGAATGAAATCCTGATTGGTGATCTTTCCTTGCGTTTATCGCTTGGAGAGTCGGTTGAACTGGCTTATCCGCATGACCCGGTGGTGTTGATGGACTGGCATGCAGATTGGGCCAATGCCCAGGCGATTCCGGTGGTGGCATCACCGGCGTGTAGTGAAGAACAGCGCCAGGCGGCAGAGCTATTCCTTATAGGTATGAATGTGATACCAATTTGGTCTAAGGACCATCCGGGCCTTTATGTTATACGTAGTATCGCCATGCTGGTGAATGAAGCATGTGAAGCGGTATTGCATGATATTGCATCAGAACAAGATATTGATTCTGCTATGAAATATGGTGTCAATTATCCTTGTGGTCCATTTGAATGGGCAGATAAAATTGGATATTACACAATTTTACAAATTTTAGAAAATATGTATCGTATTTATGGTGAAGATCGCTATAGAACTAGTATATATTTAGCAAAGAAAGCGGTGCAGGGACATGCACAGAAAACTCAGCAGCAACCATTACGTGTCGCTGGCTAAAAGGAACAATCATGGAACAGGTTTATATTTTTGATGGAATTCGTACCCCGATCGGACGCTATGCCGGTGGACTCAGCAGTGTTCGTAGCGATGATCTGGCAGCGCTCCCCATTCAGTATCTGAAAGACCAGCATCCTGCATTGCCATGGGGTGAACTGGATGAAGTGATCCTAGGCTGTGCCAATCAGGCCGGTGAAGATAACCGTAACGTTGCACGTATGGCTGCTTTACTTGCAGGACTGCCTGAATCTGTGCCAGCGCTCACTGTGAACCGCTTATGTGCCTCAGGTCTGGATGCAATTGGACTGGGAGCACGTGCCATCAAATCGGGTGAAGCACAATTTATTTTGGCGGGTGGGGTAGAATCCATGAGCCGTGCGCCTTTTGTACAATCCAAACCGACCACAGCATTTAGCCGTACCCCAGAAATTTATGACACCACCATTGGTTGGCGTTTTATCAACCCAAAATTTAAAGCACAATTTGGCGTCGACAGCATGCCGGAAACGGCTGAAAACGTCGCTGAAAAATATCAGGTCAGCCGCGCAGATCAAGACCTGTTTGCCTATCACAGTCAGCAGAAAACTGCAGTAGCACAGCAGAACGGAGTTTTCGCCGAAGAAATTCTGCCGGTAGAGGTTAAAGGGTCGAAGAAAACCACCCTGACCATTTCTCAAGACGAGCACCCGCGTGCAGAGACGACACTGGATAATCTGGCAGCCTTAAAAAACCCATTTCGTAAAGAAGGTGGTTCAGTCACCGCCGGCAATGCTTCGGGTGTAAATGACGGTGCGGCTTGCGTATTACTCGGGAGTCAGCAATTTGCCGAGCAGTATGGTTTACGTCCGAAAGCCAAAGTGATCGGGATGGCCAGTGCAGGGGTTGAAGCCAAATATATGGGCATTGGGCCTGTTCCTGCTGTGCAGAAAGTCTTGAAGCAGACCGGACTCAGTCTTGAACAGATGGATGTGATTGAGCTGAATGAAGCATTCGCAGCGCAATCATTAGCAGTGATTCGTGAACTTGGCCTACAAGATGATGATTCGAGAATTAACCCGAATGGTGGTGCAATCGCTTTGGGTCATCCGCTTGGTATGAGTGGTACCCGTCTGGTGATCACGGCGATGCATGAACTGAAACGTCGTAATGGAAAATATGCACTCTGTACCATGTGTGTGGGTGTAGGACAGGGAGTTGCACTGATTCTAGAAAATATGGATTAACAACATCATTCAATTAATGAAATAAATTGTGGTCAGGACGACTGCATCAGGAGTAAGAATATGAATAACAATGCAATGGAAAAAATTGAAACGGTATCGGTAGATGAGTTACGCAGTGTACAGTTACAGCGTATTAAAAAGACCTTACAGCATGCGTATCAGAACAGTCCGGTTTATAAAAAGAAATTTGATGATGCGGGTGTGCATCCGGATGAATTCAAATCACTGGAAGACCTGGCTAAATTCCCGTTTACCACCAAACAGGATTTACGCGATAACTATCCGTTTGGCATGTTCGCAGTTCCACAAGAACAGATCGTACGTGTGCACGCCTCTTCCGGTACCACCGGTCAGCCGACCGTAGTCGGTTATACCCGAAATGATATCAACACCTGGTCAGATGTGGTGGCACGTTCTCTGCGAGCAGCCGGTTTGAGCAGTAAAGATATTATTCAGGTGTCTTATGGTTATGGATTGTTTACTGGCGGCTTAGGTGCCCATTATGGTGTTGAACGTCTAGGCGCAACTGTCATTCCAATGTCTGGTGGACAGACTGAACGTCAGGCGCAGTTAATTCATGACTTCAAACCGACTGCACTGATGGTCACGCCATCTTACTGCCTGAATATTATTGAGGCACTTGAGAAAAAATTTGGTACTGCTAAAAGTTCGATTAAAACCGGTGTATTTGGTGCAGAGCCTTGGACCAATGAAATGCGCAAGGAAATTGAAGATCGCCTCGGCATTAATGCTTTGGATATTTATGGTCTGTCAGAAGTCATGGGGCCCGGCGTAGCCATGGAATGTCTGGAATCCAAAGATGGACCGACCATCTGGGAAGATCATTTCTATCCGGAAATTATCAATCCTGAAACCGGAGAAGTGCTGGCAGACGGTGAGTTGGGCGAGCTGGTTTTTACCACCATTACCAAAGAAGGCATGCCGGTGATCCGTTACCGTACCCGTGATCTGACCCGTTTATTACCAGGCACGGCGCGTACCATGCGCCGTATGGACAAGATTGTTGGCCGCAGTGATGACATGATGATTATCCGTGGGGTCAACGTCTTCCCATCACAGATTGAAGAGCAGATTTTACAGATCCAGCAACTGATCCCTAATTACCAAATTCAAATTTGTAAACAAGGGCATCTGGATACATTGCATATTCGTACTGAAATGCGTAAAGATAGTAGTGATATTATGGCGCACCAGCTGGCGAATCAGCTGAAGAGCCAGATTAAAACCATGGTTGGGATCACAGTGAGTGTGGAAGTGCTACCAGAAGGGAGTCTGCCACGTTCTGAAGGTAAGGCACAGCGCGTTTTTGATATCCGCAAGTCTGCATGAAGTACTATTGGATGATAGCCAAATGGTCTATCATCCAGTTTCTACAAGGTAAAGTTAAACGAAATGAATCCGAAATTAAAACAAATCATCGATGACTTTATTCGCAATGAAGCCCTCAGTGGCACCTCATTGATCATGACTATCTTTGGTGATTGTATTTTTCACCGCGGCGGTATTATCAGTTTGGCCAGTTTAATCCAGTTAATGGACGTATTTGGTTTTAACGAAAGATCTGTTCGTACTGCCGTATTTCGTCTGGTGCAAAATGGCTGGTTAGTCTCGGAAAAAATCGGCCGAACCAGTTACTACCGCGTCACGGAAAGCAGCCGCCAGCGATTTATTATGGCAGATCAAAAGATTTACAGTTTTAGCCATCAGGAATGGGATCAGAAATGGGATCTGGTTTTATTGAGTTCTGTTGAACTGGAAAATAAAGTAAGCCTGAAAAAAGAATTGGAATGGTTGGGTTTTGCCAATATTGCCACCAATGTTATGGCCTATCCGGGTTGTGACCACCACAAACTGCAAAACTTGCTGTTAAATTTAAAAATGACAGAGCAGGTGGTGGTGTTTAAGGCAGAAACTTTACTGTTATGGCAGGAATCGTATCCAACCGTGAAACGCATGGTAGAGACAAATTGGCCGGTTCAGGAGTTGCATCAGCGTTATGAAAAATTCATCGGTGTGTTTAGAGAGTTCTTTCATTTAGTCGAAAATGAAGAGGAACTTGATCCGGTACAGGCCTTTCAACTGCGGATTTTATTGATTCATCAATATCGTCGCATTTTATTGAAAGATCCAAACCTGCCATTTGAATTGTTACCTTCAAACTGGTTATCCATCAATGCCCGGAACTTAAGCAGTAACTTGTATCAAACCGTGGTCGCTGCGGGTGAAGAATTTTTCATGGAGACTGCACGGACTTCAGAAGGTTCCATGCCGCCTGTACATCCACAGTTCTATAAACGCTTTGGTGGTTTGCGTCAGCAAGAAATCAGTTATTAAAGCAATCAGTTACTACAGCAATTAGATTTTAAAGGAATAAAACGATGCCTTGCTATGCTATAGATGGGGTGATCCCTGTTGTCAGTCCTCAAGCTTATGTTCACCCGACTGCGGTGCTGATTGGTGATGTTGTGATTGAGGCCGGGGTTTATATCGGTCCTTTCGCGGCCTTAAGAGCCGATTTTGGCGGGATTCGTATTCAGAAAAATGCCAATGTTCAAGACTCGTGTACGATTCATGGCTTCCCAGACAGCGTGACCTTAGTAGAAGAATATGGTCATATTGGACATGGTGCAATTTTACATGGCTGTATTATTCGCAAAAATGTGCTGGTGGGAATGAACAGCGTGATTCTAGATGAGGCTGAAATTGGTGAAAATACCATTATTGGTGCCAATAGCACGGTCAAAGCTAAAGCCCGGATTCCTGAAAACTCACTGGCTTTCGGTAGCCCAGCCAAGGTGATCCGTAGCTTGGAAGCTAAAGAAATTGCTTGGAAAACCAAGGGTACCGAGCAATATATTCACTTGACACAGCGCTGTTTGTCTTCCCTGCACGAAGTTTTGCCCTTGTCGGAAGATTCAGCAGATCGGCTCACCTATCAACATTTTGATGCGGAACATGTCATCAAGCCTAACAGTTGATTTTTAAGAACAGCGAAAACAACATTTCAACAGATATATTTTTTTCAAGTTGCCCGAGTTAACTGATAACTTGGGTAGAAGGTCTGCCTAATTGGATCGACTTATTTAGAACCCAGCTTCATTAGAACGAAATTGTATACTTATGATTGCTCTAACTTGAAAAGTGTTTTATTGATCAGTCTAAATGTATTCAACATCACTCTAGGGTTTGTATTTAAACCTTATATTAAGCGATTTGGATAAAATTAAGGCAGGCGTGGATATTATTCAGTTTGATGAGCCAGCATTCAACGTGTTTTTTGATGAAGTAAATGACTGGGGCGTTGCTACTTTAGAGCGTGCCCTTGAAGGTCTGAAATGTGAAACCGCAGTGCATATTTGCTATGGTTACGGCATTAAAGCCAATACTGATTGGAAAAACTTTGGGTTCTCAGTGGCGTCAATATGAAGAAGCGTTTCCTAAGCTGCAACAATCCAAAATCGATATTATCTCACTGGAATGTCAAAATTCCCATGTGCCGATGGATTTAATTGAACTGATTCGCGGTAAAAAAGTGATAGTCGGTACCATTGATGTCAATAGCATTGAAACACCGGAAGAGGTTGCAAATACGTTACGTAAAGCACTGCAATTTGTCGATGCCGACAAGCTTTATCCATCGACCAACTGCGAAATGGCACCTTTATCTCGTAAAGTGGCACGCGGTAAGCTGAATGCTTTAAGTGCGGGTGCGGAAATCGTTCGTCAAGAACTTACTGCCTAGTACTTATTGATATCAAGATGTATGAAGGGTTATTTCTGCTGGTTTGATCAGATAAATCTGGTTAAACCAGTCAGTAGCCTTAATTCCATCGAGAGACTAGCTATAGTCAAATTCAGGATTTAAGTGATGATTGAAGCAACTGACTTTAGAAATGCAATGTCTTTGTTAGCGACTGCGGTCAATGTCGTCACCACAGAAGATGCATCTGGTGTTCATGGGTTTACTGCATCAGCGGTATGTAGTGTTATAGATACACCGCCGACATTGCTGGTCTGTATGAATCAGGCGTCTCGGTCACATGCACATTTTATTGAAAATAAAATTTTAACTGTGAATATTTTAGGTGCACAGCATGAACAGATATCCAATGCATTTGCATCCAAATTGAATTCAGAAGAGCGCTTTAAACATGCTTCTTGGACAACATTGGAGACCGGTGCACCTGTTTTAGCAGATGCTTTGGTGAGTTTTGATTGTGAGATTGAGCAAATTCAAGACGTCGGAACGCATAATATTTTTATATGTTGTGTTGTTGCAATCAAACAAAGTCAACAGGATGAAAGTTGGGTTTATTTTAATCGTGCTTATCATCATGTGGGTCAAGTGGAAGTCGCTTAAATCAATTGTCTAATGATCATCAAACTACGAAGGAAGTATGCCGTGGAGTTGATCACTTTCTATTTATTGGTGGATTAGCCGGATTGGTTGCTCGGCTGCTTTCTGGAACAAATTTATAAAGGATCAATGGTGTTTTTGTGTTCTGGGTTGCTTCTACGATGTGGGTAGGTACAAAAAAGCTCGTAGATCAGAACAAACTACTTCCACTAACGACTAAACAAATTTTTCAGGGATGGGATATGGGAGGACTTCTGCAATATTTGGAATTGGAGGCGAGAGCCTAACAGTACCTTACTTGAATCATTATGGCCCAACTTGATATACAAAGAGCGTTTGGCACATTCGCTACTGGCGGTTTGCCGATCGCCCTTGCGAGTGCTTGGGGTTTTTTTTGCATGCAAGCATAAGTTAAAGTGCCGAATACCATTGGTTTTGTACATCTTTATGCTTTGTTAAGTATTAGCATCATGATTTTTTTACAGTCAAATTTAGTGCTAAAGCCGCGTCTGCATTATCGCCGAGCATCCTAAAAAATGCTGTGTAGCAGTAAACGATATCCAGAAGTATTCTAAGTTGATGTAACAGTCGCGCTGCGGTACATCAGTTCAAGCTATCTAAAAGAAATTTAAAATTGATTTCTACAGGATTTTTTACCCTTGTAGCTAAAGGTTATGAGGATATAGATGCATTTTATTACCTTGCTCTATTATGATGAAAATAAAAAAATACTGCGAATTGAATTCTGAATTAAAAGTTCATAATGGAGAGATCAGTAAATAAGAAGAAGGATTGAGTATCTAGTCAGTAGGCTGAAAAAACTTTCAGAATACTTGCAACGCATTATCAAAACCGATTGAAAAGATGGAAGCTTAGACTCAACTTCAGTATCGGATTTATAATATATAATCTGGTAAAAGTGACTTATGAAATAAGCTTATATGTAATCGTCTTCAAACAAAAAGTACGAAGAGAGATGTATAAAATACTATTTTCGTTTATCTTTAGATGGGTATATTCGGACTAGAATTTGGATAATCGCCAATCTCTACTGGGTTACTTCCGCCGTGTTTAAATGTTTAGATTTATGAGACCTTTCAATAGAGCTTGATAATTAACTAAAATGAAAAGATACAAATTTATAGGCTAACGATACTTTGCCATTTAAGGCCCTAAGCTTTTAAGTTGAACTGGAGATGCTCCTTGCGTGCTACCCACTATAAATATTTGATCATTATATTGCTTGTGCTTGCAGTAGGTTTTGCTCTATTTCGCTGGTGGCAAGGGCCAGTATTGCCAAGTTATACTATAACCTCCATGCCTCTGGTGCAAAATGTCGTCGCGACCGGACGAGTGGCGACGGTTTCGCGTGCTCAGGTAGGCAGTGAAATTAGCGGTGTGGTTCTTCAGCGGCTGGTACAGGAGGGAGACCAGGTTTCACCGGGTGACCTGTTGGTGGTTCTGAAATCGGATGAGTTGCTTGCCCAAGTGCGGCAGGCCGAGCTTACACTGACCGAACTGGCAACCAGTACACGGCCACAGGCAGTGGCGGCGTTGGCCAGTGCCAAAGCACAACTGGAACAGGCGAGTCGTGAGGCAGTCCGTAGACGCAATGCAGAAGCGGGAATCCTGTCGGCTGAAGAAATAGAACAGGCGGTAGAAGCAGAAAGAGTCGCGCGTAACAATTTTGAAACGGCACGCTTAAAAGCAGCAGCCCTGGCTCCGGGGCAAGTCGAAGAAGCTTCACTTCGTCAGCAGCTTGCAGTGGCGCAGGCGCAATTGGCCAAAACGAAAATTCGGGCTGCGGTCGCAGGTACTGTACTCACACGTAATGTGGAGCCGGGTGATTTAGTCCAGCCAGGACAAACTTTATTTACCATTGCATTGAAGGGGAATACAGAAATCCGGGTGCCGCTGGATGAGCGGAATTTACCACAACTGGCCTTGCAGCAAAATGCAACTGTCATTACCGATGCTTATCCAGATCAATCTTTTCCGGCCCGTATCAATTTTATTGCACCGAGCATTGATCCTCAGCGTGGTACGGTCGAGGTCAGATTAACCGTGAATCCAGTGCCTGATTTTCTACGTCAGGACATGACCGTATCAGTTAATGTCGAGACAGCTAGACGAGCGCAGGCACTCACAATTCCGAATGATGCTTTAAGCGGTATCAAGGGAAATAAGGCAGTGGTATTAATGGTGCGTAATGGAAAAATACAGCGTCAGCAGGTGAGTTTAGGCTTACGTGGTCTTGCCATGTCAGAAGTGATTTCTGGTTTAGGTGCTGGTGATCAAGTACTGGCTAATGCAGAATCTTCCTTAAAAGATGGAGCAAGAGTCCGTTTAAAGCCACAAGACAATACATTGGTGAATCCTGCTAATGATACCGACAGCAAAAATGAATTACCGGTGAAATTCGATTGAAAAACTTTCTCGGGCAGCTCTGGATCGAATGGAAAATCGCGGTCAGTTTTTTGCGAGAAGGCCGTGCGCAGTCCATCATGATTACTGTGGGTGTCGCAGTGGGTGTGGCGGTAATCGTGTTTATTAGTGCTTTAATTCATGGGTTACAGTCGAATATTGTTGAACGCACTTTGGGCACTCAGGCACATATCCGTTTGCTGTCACCGGATCAGGTGAACCAGATTGTGCCCCCTCCTGCAGGAACTGTGCAATTAGTGCAGGAGGACAAGCGAGCACAGCGGTTGCGTTCGATCAATAACTGGCAGCAAATTACCGAAACCTTGGATCAGTTGCCTGTACTGACGGCTGTATCTCCGGTAGTGTCTGGACCTGCATTTGTCCAGCGGGGCGATGCAGTCGAATCGGTTGCCTTAGTCGGTATCAATCTAGAGCGTTATCAACAGATCATTCCGTTGAAAGAATATCTGATCAGTGGTCAGTTACGAGTAGGTGCCGACGATGTACTGATTGGCAGCCAGTTAGCCAAAGATCTGGGTGTTCAGGTGGGTAGCAAGTTGCGACTGGATACCGGTCAGCAGAATAGTGCATTGGTGAATATTGCCGGAATCTTTGAGTTGGGGGTACGCGAACTGGATGCGCGTTATGTCTATCTGGACTTAAAACAGGCACAGTCCTTACTCGGTTTGCCGGGCGGGGTGACGGTCATTGATCTGACCATCGCAGATATTTTTGAGGCAGATAACATTGCTGCACAGATAGGACGTTTGACCTCCTTGAAAGCTGAAAGCTGGATTAAAACCAATGCCCAGCTGATGAATGCGATTACCGCACAGAGCCTGTCGACCAATATGATTATTGTATTTGTGGCGATTTCCGTGGCTTTCGGGATTGCCAGCGTCATGTCGGTCAGTGTGGTACAACGCACTCGGGAAATTGGCATTTTACGTGCTACAGGCGCGACCCAAGCGCAAATCTTACGGATTTTTTTATTTCAGGGCGCAATCTTTGGCTTGCTCGGTTCGGTGTTGGGCAGTGTGGTGAGTTATGCTCTGGTCTGGGTCTTTAATAATTTTGGTCCAGGATTATTCTATATCCCGATTTCAATCGAGCTGGTACTCCTGGCGTTATTACTGGCCACAGTGACTGGCATTCTGGCTGCGGCTGTACCATCACGCCGGGCAGCAGCGCTCGACCCGGTGGAGGCAATTCGTCATGTCTGATCATTCTCAGGAAGTGCTGCGCCTAGAAGGGTTGCGTAAATCTTATAATATTGGTCAGCTCAATGAAGTTGAAGTTCTGCATGGCATTGATCTGTGTATTGGTCGCAACGACTTTGCTGCGCTGATTGGTCCTTCCGGATCTGGCAAAAGTACCTTATTGAATATCTTGGGTCTGCTGGATAAGCCTAGCAGCGGTGAACTTTATCTACTGGGACAACCGACCAGTGCGATGGATGACAGCGGACGTACTGCGCTGCGCGGTAACAGCATCGGGTTTGTGTTTCAGTTTCATCATCTGATTCAAGCGTTTACGGCATTGGATAATATCTTAATGCCGCTAATGATGACTCGTGGCAAACCGAATCAACAGGGGTTGCAACGGGCGCGTGATTTGCTCGCTGCTGTGGGTTTGGAAAAGTTCGCTGACCGGAAACCGAATGAGCTTTCAGGTGGTCAGCAACAGCGGGTGGCGATAGCGCGCGCCTTGATTACTGAACCGGCGTTATTATTGGCCGATGAGCCCACAGGCAATCTGGATACCCAAACCGCTGCTGAAATGTTTGAACTATTTCGTAAAGTACATCGTGAACGTGATTGTGCAGTGCTGCTGGTCACGCATGATCCTCGTCTTTCAGCCACTTGTGATCGCACCATTAATTTGGTTGATGGTCGTATCGAAAGTGATGCACCCAATCGTTGAATCAGCTCATTTATTTTAAACGCCAAACGATAAGAGCGACGGGAAATATTTGATCAGACAGGTAAATATAAACTGTTGTTAACCAGTTGGCATTCAATCAAGGTGAGAAGATTGAGTGCATACGGGAAGAGTAGCAAACTTACTGAGAACTTTTTAATAAATTAAAAATAAACAGCTTTTTGATTTATTAAAAAGAGTCAGGGAATAGATTATTTATTTTGTGAAATTAATGACAAGTGATGTATCTTTAATCTTCTAGGCATAATAGGGAATTACCTAAACTGACATAACCTACAGCCATACTTGGAAAGGATGAGTATATCGAAATATTCTGCAATCGAATCATGCACCATTCGCATCTCGATAGGATGAGTGCAGAAGTATTTGAAGCAGCGCCAACATAAAGAGTCGTATGTCTAAGTGGCCGGAAGTCGATCAAAAAGTACGAGAAAAACAAGATCTGATTTTATAATGTAGATCATGCTGTTTATCTTCCCCTCCAGCACAAGGGTTTCAGGCTAAAAGGAACCTGATAATAGATTCCTTTTAGCTTAGATAACTATTAATACTAATACGAACTGATGATTAAGCACATTGTTTAGGCTGTACCATATTGTTGATCGCTAGAACATCAGCCAAAATTTGATCTGACAGTAGATTTTCGGCTTTAATCAAAGTCAAAACGCTCTGGCCTGATTCATTGGCTTGTTTCGCAATACGTGTCGTTGTTTCATAACCTAAATAGGGATTCAGTGCAGTAATAATACCAATTGAATTTTCAACATTTGCCTGACAATGTTTAGCATTTGCACGTATATTTTCAATACATTTATGTTGGAACATTTGCATCGCTTTGCTTAGCAGATCAATAGATTCAAACAGTTTGAAAGCAATTAAAGGCTCCATAGCATTTAACTGTAACTGGCCTGCTTCTGCAGCCAAAGTAATAGCTAAATCATTAGCAATTACTTGATAACATACTAAGTTCATTGCTTCTGGAATCACTGGATTAACCTTACCTGGCATAATTGAGCTACCAGGCTGGCGTGGTTCTAAATGAATTTCATTTATACCTGTGCGTGGGCCACTAGAGAGTAAACGCAAGTCATTGGCAATTTTTGAGAGTTTAGTGGCTGTACGTTTTAATAAGCTAGATAATAAAACGAAATCCCCCATATCTGAAGTCGCTTCAATTAAATCAGGGGCGCTACTAATTTTTCGTTGCATGATTTCCGATAATGAGGCAATCGCATACTCACGGTACTTCGCTTCGGTATTAATACCTGTTCCAATTGCAGTCCCCCCTAAATTCACGACACTTAAGGCATCCGGCATGATTTGATTAAGTTTGTTCAAATCATTTTGTAGCGTGGTTGCAAAAGCGCCAAATTCTTGACCTAAAGTCATCGGCACAGCATCTTGCAACTGAGTACGACCCATTTTTAAAATATGAGAAAACTCATCTGACTTATATTTAAAACTTTGAATTAAGTTTAAAAATGGGGTATTTAACTGATCTATTGCAGCAATTAAACCGATTTTAATAGCTGTAGGGTAAACATCATTTGTAGACTGGGACATATTAATATCATTATTTGGATGTAAATATTGATAGTCACCTTTTGAGTAGTCTAAATACTCTAAACCAATATTAGCAAGAACTTCATTAATATTCATATTGGTTGAAGTGCCTGCACCCCCTTGAATCATATCTATTGGAAATTGATCGTGGTATTTATAATCAAGAATTTGTTGGCACGCATATTGAATGGCATTGTTTTTATTTTCATCAAGCTTATTAAGCTTAAAGTTAGCATGTGCACATGCTGATTTAACCATTGCGAGTGCATTAATAAAAACCGGAAACTGACTTAACTTGTTTGGACTTAAATTAAAATTTTCTAATGCTCTTAAAGTCTGAATACCATAATAACAATGAGCAGGAATTTCTTTATAACCTAGTAAATCTTTTTCAGTACGTGTATTAATCTTAACGTTCATTTAAATAGACTCTAATTTTCAATAGATCCATATTAGAGTGCAGCGTATTTTTTTTCTAATGTAAAAAAATATTACTGCATGCATTTTTTGCATAATAGATTATAATTTATAAAAGTATGTATTAAGGATTTATTATGACCTTGGAAATTCGATGGATTGAAGATTTACTTGCACTTGAGCAAGAAGAATCTATTTCCCAAGCGGCAGAACTACGACACGTCACACAATCTGCATTTACACGCAGGATTCAAAATATTGAAAATGCATTGGGTTTCCAAATTTTAAAACGATATAGTAAGAACATTGATTTCACAGAAGCAGGTCAAGTCTTATTGGCATCTTCAAAAAACATAAAAAATCAACTAGATGCAACGATTAAATATCTAGAGAAGAATATTAAAAACAATGAGTTAACGGTTAAGTTTGCAGTATCTCATTCCTTAATTACACAGTTTTTCCCTCGCTTTATTCATGAATTATCAATCAACATGGAAGATTTAAAATTAGAAATTATTGCTGCTAATCTCAAACAAGGAATGCGCTTACTTAAAGATGGGTCGTGTGATTTTTTAATTGGGTATTGTGATCAAAAAACTTTACAACAACTTGATTTATCTTTTTTCGTATTCCATAAAATTTTTGAAATGGAAATACTGCCTATAACTGCATTAAATGATAATGGTACTCCTAAATATTCATTCGAGCAGACGTTTCCCTTGTTGGCTTATAGTAAACAAGCATACTTAAGAAACTGTGTTGATGAGGCGATTGAAAATAAATTAGATTATCGGACTTTATATGAAACAGATAATGCAAGTGATTTAAAAGAGTTGGTTTTACAAGGTTTAGGGATTGCATGGTTGCCTAAGTTATTGGTTGAAAGAGAGATTGCTGAGAACAAATTAAAAGTAATTGATTGTAATCAATATAATTTATTTCAAGATGTATATGTTATTCGGCGTGAAATGGCGTTCTCAAATAAAATTAATTATATTTGGAATACATTAACAAGTCAGTCTAAGGAAAGTTAAATTATTGGCTTGATGGTTGAAACTATATAAAAGATTTCGATATATTTTAAATTTTTAAAGAATTTTTTCTAATATTTAATTTGAATGGTCTCAAATATTTTAGATGTTTTCTATTTATAAATATTTGATTTTAAATATATCAAGCTGGTTTTCAAATAATATCTCCCCTCATAATAAAAGGTGATCTTTAAAACATATAGCACTATAAATCTATGCTAATTGTTTTAAAAATCACCTTTTAAAATTAATTGCTGAATGGGTTATTTTATTAATTTTATATACACTTTACTGAAATCCCTTAATTATTATCAGCCAACCGATTTACAGGGATCAAGGTATCTACAACAACGCCTTCTTCTTCAGGAAGATCATGCTTATTGCCTTCAGTACGGGCAATTACCGCTGTAGCGATACTATTTCCAATAACATTGGTGGCAGTGCGCCCCATATCTAAAAATTGATCAACAGCCAAAATTAATAAAATACCCGCTTCAGGAAGTTTGAACATGGCAAGAGTTGAAGCAATCACCACGATAGATGCACGAGAAACGCCAGCAATCCCTTTACTGGTAATCATCAATGTGAGTAATATCAAAGCCTGTTGGGCAAAACTTAAATCAATATTATAGGCTTGCGCGATAAACAGTACCGCAAACGCCATATACATCATTGACCCATCAAGATTAAATGAATAACCCAATGGAAGAACAAAGCTGGTAATACGTTTTGGCACACCAAACTTATCTAAAGCTTCCATGGTTTTTGGGTAAGCCGATTCACTACTAGCGGTTGCAAACGCCAACATGGTTGGTTCTCGTACCACTCGCATTAATCTGAAAACATCTTTTTTCAAGAAAATATAACCGAAAGCAATTAAAATTGTCCACAGGATCAGCAATCCCAGATAGAACTGTCCAATGAAAATACTGTAATCAAGAATTAACTTCGGTCCTTGAACAGTAATGGCTGAGGCAATTGCTGCAAAAACTGCAATAGGGGCGAAAGTCATCACATAATCGGTGATACGGAACATGACTTTACAAAGTTCATCAATAATTCGGCCAATCACTGTAGCTTCACTATGGTGCTGAACATAAGCCAGTGCTGAACCAAAGAAAATTGAAAAAACTAAGATTTGTAATATTTCATTATTCGCCATCGCTTCAGCAAAACTGCGCGGGAAAATATGCGTAATAAATGTTTCTAAGCTTAGACTGGTAGCACTCACCCCTACATCTACTACCTCTTTGGGGATGCTCAGGTTCATGCCCGATCCCGGCTGAAACAAATTTGCTAAGCCCATTCCAAGCAAAAGTGAGATAAACGATGCACCAATAAACCAACTCATCGCTTTTAGTGTAATTGACCCCAAAGAAGAGGATTTGCCCATTGAGATTAAACCAGAAACAATTGTTGCAAAGACTAACGGTGCAATAATCATTTTAATTAATCTTAAAAATACATCTGTAACGATCTTGAAGTAGGCTGCAATTTCCGTTACTTGAGCAGTCGTTAAAATAGTATGAAAGGCCCAACCAACGAGTATTCCTGAGATCATTGCAAGCAGGATATATTTGAGCAATTTTTTCTGGTTCATAAAAATAGTTCCTTCTTTAATCTTCTTTGCATCAATTTTATTGCTTTAATAGCAAGGCATTGATGACTTTCCATGTTGATCAATTTATATAGGCTTGGTTTTAAGAAGCTGGGTGCAAAATCATTGACTAAGCAATTAACTGCAGCAGTGTCACTTTTTTTCGGGGAAAACGATAATGCAAAATTTAATTATGCTATGCAAAAAATGCATGAAATTATTATTTAATTTTAATGTATAAGGGTGAATATTATTTTTGAAACACAAGCCATATTTGAGTTATTTTCTTATAATTTTCAATATTTAAGGAGTCTAATTCTGAGTCATCATTAAACTCTTACTGAAGCAATTAGCATAGAAAGCTTACCTAATCGATCGGTCACTATTGTAAATAATACATATGGAGCTAATTCAAAAGTTAAGATGTCAGCAACAAATGTTAATTTAAGATTATTCCGCGCAACGGTACATATTCAATAATAAGCCTAGAACAATAAACCCTCATAAAAAGTGCTATACGTTCGTATTGCATGTCAAAACACATCGTACAACGAATCCCTTTTTAGGTTTATTTTTCATGTCTTTGGTACCTTCAAATCAGTTGTCTGTATCGAATTCCCAAGCGATAAAAGCGATAGTATGCTTTTGGGCAAAGCGAATGTTTTCTTGCTTGTGAATTAAATATTCTTTCACAGGATAAATGTTTGGAGTGCAGAAGAAGATTGAAAAGTCGATGCCTGACTCAATCATGGTTTGCATAACTTCGCCTGAATACAGCGCACAGCAGGAGTGTCTCATGACTTTCTTGGAGAATAAGTTTTTGACGTTCGTTTGGTTGACATAACAATAAGGTTTAAATCTAAACCTTATATTCTATCGTTTATAGCAAAACAAAAACCGTTGATAGGCTAATATTTTCTTAGGTTAAGCAGAGAGCTTTTTATTATTTGCTATAAACACTCCAAATAAGAATTCTAAAAGCAGATCTGGTTCTAATGAGCAACACTCTCGATTAAAGTATGAAAGGGCTCATCAAAAGATGGTTACGTGTGTCTAGAATTTTAGTGGCTATTCAAAGGTTGGTTATTATCTTTAATCGCATTGAAGTGATATGTGCAACTTTATTAGATCACTAGACTTGCTCAATTTAAAGATAAAGCGAAAATTGCATAAAAAAAATAAATTTATGAATATTTAAACTCTAAATAAATATATTCAATAGGAGCTTAGGAAAACACGAGAGTAATGGCGATGGATGCAACCAAATTTGAAAATGATTACGTAACAGGACAGAAAAATAAAAATTATAATGCAGTAATGGCCAGAATTGAGGAATTAAATCGCTTGGCACTGACCAGTAAAGAATGGAAAAAAGATTTCCATTACGGCTTTCATGCCCGCGAATGCTTTGATGTCTGTTATGCAGTAGGTAAAGCAAAAGCAATTTTGGTTTATTTACATGCTGGATATTGGCAATCAAGAGACAAGAATCAATTTTATTTTATTGCCGATCATCTCGCTGAACTGGGATATCATATTGCCATCATGAATTATCCTCTTTGCCCAGAAGTCAGTATTGAAAAAATAAGAACCTCATTAAGTTATGGACTGTTAACTGTTAAAACCTACTTAAATGGTTCTTCTAACAACTTGCCTATGTATATTTGTGGCCATTCAGCAGGTGCTCACTTAACAACAGAGCTGGTATTAAATGCCAAAGAGAAAGTTAAAGATCAGTTAAATATTAAGGGAATTATTCCTATTAGTGGAATATATGATTTAGAGCCTTTAATATCTACCAGCTTAAACATGAATATTAAATTAAATCACATTCAGGCAAGAAATAATTCGCCGATATTAAGAGTATCTAAAGACTTAGTGCCTGCTGAATTTTTTGTTGGAAATAATGAAACCCAAGCTTTTATTCAACAATCACAACAAATGAAAGATCAATGGGAACTTAAGGGGAATACTGCAAATTTTACTATTCTTAAGAATAGCGACCATTTCAGCTTACTTTTTCACTTCCTTGAAGATGGAGAAATCGTAGAATCGATTGAACGATTGTATGGTTCTACAACTGCATGATTTTAAATACTATAAAAAACCACTTTTTTTAAAGTGGTTTTTTATAAATAGATAATACAGATAGCGAAGATAGCCAAAATAATGGTAAAAATACCAGAAGACAATAATAGGAGGCGGTGGATAAATAGATTTTTACTTTTTGTACTCAGTGTAGTTATTTTTTTAAAATTAATCAGTATAGTAAAATAATAAAAATTAATAATTAACGCAATAAAAATAGCAATATAAAATAAGGCAGAAGGTTTGCTCATCAAAATTTTGAAGAAAGTAAAATTGATTATAATATAAGAAAATAAACTTCTTTCTAGGGATAAAAAAGTTCTTTCGGGTTGAAGTCCATTATCTTGCATTTTTATTCCTATTTCATATGAATAAAAATGAATACAATCAGAATTAAGCTAAAAACCGATAAGAGAGGAGCCATACAGGGATAAGGAAGTGACTGTTTGGTTCTAAGCGCGTATTCAATTCTGAACCAACGAAAAATCGCACTCACGCTAAGAATAATAGAAAGTAAAATTAAAGCGATAAAAACCTGATCTGCGATGACTTTTTCAATCTTTCCCTGACTCAAGGTAATAAATGCAACTGCACCCACTAATATTGCCAGTGCTGTTCTATTCCATGCCAAAAATGTTCTTTCATTGGCAAGCGTAAAACGAGGATCTGGGTCTTCACCATCTGTTAATTTTATAATTTTAAATAAAATTTTCATAAAATTTTATGATCAGTCAAAATTTTAACTATATAGAGATTAATAATGAGGAATATGCATTTTTTATTTTTATGTATGCGTTTTATCCATTTTTTTGAATAAATTGTCATGAAAAAATGCATAGTGAAAATATCCAAAAATTGTTTGAATGATAAAAAAGGGAGTATCAAAATGGAAATGTTAAATCAAAAAAATTTATCGTCTTTAGTGTTCAGTGAATCACGTTTAAATAAAGAACTTAAAAATATTAAATGGAATGTGCTGGGCCATGTATATGAACCTATTGTAGGGGGGGATCAACAGTCAAGTTTTGCATGGATTTCGAATGATCCTTCAGGTACTTTTGTTCCTCCTCATATGCATCCGGTCCAGGATGAACATGCTTTTATTCTTGAGGGAGAGTATTCACTTTATCTGGATGGTGAATGGACAACCGCCAAAGCGGGTGATTACCTTTACTGGCCACGTGGAACTACTCATGGTTATAAAGTTACTTCGGCTGGACCTGCTAAAGGTATTTTTTGGGTAAGTCCAGGTAATGATTTGGCCAGTCTATTCTCAGAATTGCATAATTTAAGTGATCCAGAAAAGGTGGTTCAGGTATCGGCGGCTCGTAATATTCGTTTTATCGATCCTGCACGCCTTCCGAATTGTGAGTTTTAAGCCCTAAAAATAATATATTCTTATCAAAAGCTTTCAATATTTTGAAAGCTTTTTTTGTTTTCCAGAAGGGATATTTTAGCTTTATTTTTATATTTCAAGAATATGATCTAATTCCGAATAATTTTTATTTTATTATAAAAAATGACTTAAATTACGCATAGTGAATTTTTAAAAACTGCATATTGGCCCGTTAATCTACTCGACTATATTAACAGTGTGTTATTAGCATAAATTAAAAAGGACTATTCAATGACAATTAATAATCAACAGGGAATGAAAATTATTGCTTTAGGTACCGGCGGTGGTCCAATCGTATCCAGTTCTAGAGCAGGTATTTCGACGGCTATTTGTGTCGACAATGCGACCTATATTGTGGACTGTGGTATGGGCAGTATTCGCAATTATAGAAGTCATGCTACTTGGGGTGAGTTACGTGGTATTTTTATCACCCATCATCATTCTGACCATATTTATGATCTAGGTTCTTACCTATTCACGGGCTGGCAAGTTCCTGGCGAATCTTTCAGTCAACCTATTCAAATTTATGGTCCTGGCAAGCCTCTACAAAATCCAGCTATGCCTGCTCACTCACACCCTAAAATTAAAGGCTGTTGTGGTGGTGATCATCCGATGGTTGGTACCGCCGCTATGGTCGATGCCTTAATACATAATGTATTTGCATCCGATATTGCAATTCGAATGGCAGATGAGGGACGTTCAAGTCCAACAGAATGGATTAAAGCATTTGATATTCAAATTCCAGAAAAGGCCAAAGCCGATCCAGTGCATAACCGACATCCGGAAATGGAACCTTTTGTCATTTATGAAGATGAACTGGTCAAAGTCAGCACAATCTTGGTGGATCATCGTTTATGTTTTCCTGCTTTCGGTTTCAGATTCGATTCTAAATATGGTTCTGTCGTCATTTCTGGTGATACGACTTATTCAAAAAACTGTATTTTATTGGCCAAAGATGCAGATGTGTTAATGCATGAGGTCATTGATCTGGACGCAATTTTAGCCACTTTCCCTGAAGGACCTACTCGAAATGGGATTGCTGTTCATCTTGAAGAATCTCATACTTCTTATGAAAAAGTAGGTCTGGTTGCTCAAGAGGCCAATGTTAAGGCACTTATTTTGCATCATATTGTACCGAATACGCCTGACTCAGCTGATGTCCAAAAAATGGTGAATGTCGCTCAAAATGATTTTGATGGCCTGGTATTGGCAGCAGAAGACAATGACACTTTCAATGTCATCGATATTGTTAAATCTCGTCTGGAAGAGGGCAAAGCTCGTGAGTTAATTCGGGAGGCGAATATATGAAAAGCCAAACCAAAAATTTCCCGACTTCACTTGTGGAGTCGCTTGAAACGGGAAAAATTACTAATCGGGCATGGTTAATTACGGGAATGCTGATCATATTCCAAATGATTAACTTTGCCGATAAAGCGGTGTTAGGACTTGTGGCTGAACCGGCAATGCGCGAATTGGGGATGTCGAGTAGTCAATTTGGTTTTATTGGAAGTTCTTTTTTCTTCTTGTTTGCTATTTCCTCTATTGTAGTAGGATTACTGGCGGCAAAAATACAAACCCGCTGGATCCTTTTTACCATGGGAATTGCATGGGCAGTTTTACAATTTCCCATGCTCTTGGGAGGGGGCATAACCCTCTTATTGGTAACACGAATTATTTTAGGTGCTGCAGAAGGGCCTGCTACACCTATCACTTTGCAACATATTCATGGATGGTACGAACCCAAGGAACGTGGATTACCAAGTAGTTTGGTTGCCATAGGATCGACCTTAGGCCCCATTATTGCTGCTCCAATTCTAGCGGCTATTATTGCTCATCCTTCTTATGGATGGAGATGGGCATTTGGTTTTTTAGGAATATTCGGTCTGGGCTGGAGCCTATTATGGTTTGTAATTGCAAAAGAAGGACCATATAGCCATATCAAAGCGAAACAACAACTGACTCAACCTAAGCCGTTGGTTCATCCAAATACAAGTTATATTAATAATAAAAGTATTGCTGAATTTTCAGACTTGTTAAAAGTAGTCCCTTTATTTAAGGTCTTTTTCTCACCGATGTTTATCTCTGCTTTTTTAGCCGGTGCTGGATGTTTCTGGGCCATGGGCTTTTTAACAACATGGGCACCTCGTTATTTGTCGGCAGTGCTCAACACTTCTCCACAGATGATCGGAATGATCTCAACATTTCCTTGGATATTTGGTGCTTTAACCTTACTGGTGGCAGGTTATCTGTCGAAAATTTTAATGAAAAAGGGAAGTTCAGTACACAAATCAATGGGCTGTGTATTTGGATCATTAATTTTGATGTCAGGTATTTTCTTTCTATTATTACCTTATACCACTGGGATCGCAGCCGTTTGCGTTCTGACTATTGCAGCAGGTTTGGCAATGACATTCCCACTGGCCCCTATTACTTTAGCCTATAGTATCTGCTCTAAACAGCGAGCAGCCGTTATGGCGACAGTCACCGCATTGGCATCGTTAGGCGGAATGATTTCACCGACCATGGTGGGAATGTTTATGGAATCGGCAGGCTATATTCAGCCGATGAAAGGAATTCTTCCGGATGCTGCAATGTTAGGCAAACTGGTTACAGGCATGAATCTAAGTTTTTCATATATTGGGATCTATTTATTAATTGTAGGATTAGCGGCAATTCTGTTCCTTAATCCAGATAAAACTGCAAAAAAATTGCAAAAAAATATTGAAGTCAATAATGATTAAATAATATGGGTAAGTTGGTTTTTAAAATCTGATATAAACCGATAAAAAGAGTACTTGATTTATAAAGTACTCTTTTTATTTGAATTAATTTTCAAATATCTTTATAAAAAAGATGAAGCTCGCAAAGAATAAATATTTAAAATAAAAAAATTATATTAATTTTAATTGAAATAACTATTTTTCATCTACAAACCAACTGTGTTCTTAAAACAGCTGGTTTAAAACGCATTATCTTATTTACTACTTGTTGTTTTTCAGTGTTTCAGAAGGAAACTCGCCAAAACGGGTTTTATATTCTTGGGAAAATCGTCCCAATTGCTGGAAACCGCAGTCCATGGCAATACTTGAAACATTTTCCCAGGGCTTGATCTCTTTTAAACGCTTATAGGTTTCTTCAAAGCGTAAATTACGCAAATAGGCAACCGGGGATTGACCAAAATAGGTATGAAAATCGCGATATAACCTTTCACGAGAAATTCCAAGAATTTTCTCAAGTTCGCTTAATTTCAAAGGTTGCGATAAATTTTCTTTAAATAAGCTTTCAATATAATTTAAATAAGACGGTTTTCCCTGTAAGCGGCGTTCAAGTTCTAAACTGTAATTATGTGGTTGAGAATTGAGTAAAAGAGAAATCAGATTAATTTCAAAATTATTCCAAATTCCTTGTAAATCCACAACAGAATCATATTCTAATAAAAATTCTTGCAAACTCATGGCTAACTTAAACCATTGTTTAATTGAACCTTGCATCGGGGCTTGAATATCAAAAATTAACGGTCGAGTAATTTTATAGCCTAACATCCGCATGAGATGGTTTTCCATATTTTTTTTAGAAATACGAATCATTTGCTTTTGGCAGTTAGGTTCTAAAACCATAGAAAAGGGTTGATCAGGTGAAAATATTGCCGCTACATTATTACTAGAATATATCGTTGAAGACTTAATTTTAATTTCTTGTATGCCCTCAATTGGCACATTAAAAATATAACAGTGCTGCAAATTATCAATATTAATATTTACAAGGGTTGAATACTGAATTTTACCAAAAGTGGTTTCACCAATTTGTATACCTTCATGCAAAAAATTAATTTGTTTCGGATTAGGAATATGTAAATGGTGAGGACCATTTGCCTTGATTGTCCAGTCTAAAACTTCTTGAGATTGATGAAAATGAGCAAAAAATTTTTTAGGCAGCCAATTTTCACTTTTTCCTAACTCAATCATTTCTATATCCTTATATCTTGATCAGAGAAAACTGTTATTCTAGTAACTTAAATAATCTGTTTTTTAAGTTATATTAAAAAAAATATAAGAGCAATGAGTATATATAACAAAAAAATTGTTTTATACAAGAAGTATGAACTAAGAAAAAAAAGTATAAACAATATATTTCATTGATATAGATGTTTTAAAAACACACCTCAAAAAAATATACTTTATTAATATAGTTATAATACTTTTTGAGTATAAATAGGTTGTTAAGTATTATCAGATAGTTTTAATTTAAAAAAGATGAAAAATAATTTTTATAATAAATGTAGATTATCCCCCTGATTTTAATGGTTATAGAATAGGTGGTTTTACCAAATAATAAATTTAATAATAATTTACAGGGATAAATTGATTTCAAAAAATCTAAAAAATGAGATAAATCTATTCAATATGAGTGTTTAGCTGATATATTGGGACAGATAATAAATTTTAGCTAGGTGAAAATGGAATGCAATCACTAAGCCAACGAGATATTGAATTAAATCACTATTCTAGTAAAGCCGATTTTGCTCAAAACTTGATGTCAAGCATTTGTGGTGAACATCGTTTGGATACCAGTTGTCGGGATACTTTGAATTTTCATTATGATGGCATGCGCTTACCCAATAAACGAATGACGATTGGTACTATTTCTTATGGGGCTAATGTTGCAATTAATACCTCCAATCTTAAAGCCTATAGCATTAGTCTCCCCTTGAAGGGAAAACAAATTTTGAATATGCGCGGGGAACGCTATTTATCAGATGAAAAAAATGGTTTGATCCTCTCCAATGCAGATTTACAAGATTTAACTATTGATAAAGATTGCAAGAAGCTACAAGTGGTGGTTCCTGAACAAAGCTTACAAATCGTTTTAGCTGATTTACTTCATCAACCCGTGGAAAAACCGGTCATTTTTAATCCGGAAATGCATTTTGACTCAGAACATTTAATTACCGCCTGGTGGAAGAATATTCAGAATTTCTTGCAGTTTAAATCACAATATACCGGGTTTTATGGATTACCTTTACTGGCTGAAGATTATGAAAATTTTATAATTAAAGCTTTGTTGTTGTCTCAAGAAAATAATTACTCAGAACAGCTTAAACAATTATCTACTCAATCCCAGCCTGCCTATATCCAAAGAATACATAAATTTATTCTTACCCATGCTCAAGAAGAGATTTGTGCCGATCATTTACAAGACTTGGCAGGAGTTTCAAAATCAAAATTATATGAAGAGTTTCAGTATTATTATGGAACTAGTCCGATGGCGTATTTAAAAAAATATCGGTTACAGCAAATTTATAAAGTGTTGAGTGCATCTGGACTCAATCGAAAAATATCGATTTCACAATTGGCTTCTCAATGGGGATTCAATCATTTAAGCCGATTTTCTCAAGAGTATCGTGAGGAATTTGGTGAAAAGCCGAGTGAAACTAAAAACAAATTTATCGATATCAATTGATATCTTAAAAACAAAAATAAAGAACCTAATCTAAATTAGGTTCTTTATTTTCAAATTAGCCTAAGCTAATTCTTCAATTTTAGATTGATTCTGGTGTTTAGATTTTTCGCTCAGCACTTTTAAACTTAGGGCAATAAATGAAACAAAAGTAGGGATCGCCAGAATATAAAATAATCCACTTAAACTTAGGTCAAATGTGAAAATTAGGGATCCAAAGAAAGCCCCTAAAATTGCGCCAATTCGGCCAATTCCATGCATCCATGACACACCTACCGCTCGACAGGTTGAAGGATAGGAAATAGCGGCTAAAGGTAGTAATGAAGATTGGGCCCCTGCCAGCAAAGCACCAATTAAGAAGATGGTAATGCCAAAAAACAATAGATCGGAACTTAGAAAGCCCGCTACAATAAACAAGCCGAAAGCAATCAAATAAGAATAACGAATCACTTTGGTTGGGTTGGTTTTATCCATATACCAGCCCATAATTGTGGCACCGATTACGCCACCAAAAGGGAATATAGCGGCAATTAAGCTAAATTGCTGAGTGGTGAAACCTGCGGTCTTTAAAATGGTTGGCATCCAACTGGTTAAAAGGTAAAAAACCAATAAGCTCATGAAACAGCAAAGCCACAACATACTTGAGCTGACTAAATATTTCCCCAGCACTTGTTTAACCGGGCTCTGGGTAGATTCAACTTCAGTTTGAGCAAGTTTGAGGGTGACTGCTTCGGTAAAAGGTTTCCCTTGAATGGTTTCTAAAATACGCTGTGCTTTTAGAGATTGATTATTTTTAATTAAATATTGGGTAGATTCGGGTAATTTAAGAACCAGTATGATGACCAGAATAAGTGGAATAACGCCCCCAATAATAATTACTTTAGCCCAACCCAGATTTTCCAATAGATAAGCAGATAACAGCCCGCCACATGAAATCCCAAGCATAAAGCCACAACCTGCTAGTCCGGTTAAAAATGCTTTACGTTTCGCAGGCATATACTCTGAAACAATGGTACTGATATTCGGCATGGCAGCCCCTAAGCCAATACCCGTAATGAATCGATAAATCATCAATTCTTGTGTAGAAGTGGCAAAGCCACAAAGTACGGTAAATGTAGCGAAAAGCAGGGTAGTGAATGTAATGACTTTTTTGCGCCCAAATTTATCGGCAAGTGGGCCAGACAGAATTGCGCCAATCGACATACCTACTAAAGCAGCACTGAGTACGGGTGCAAGTTGAGGTTTGCTTATGCCCCAATCATCCAGCAACGCAGGCGCAATAAAACCGATAATACCGGTATCTAATCCATCACAAAAAAATACTAAGAAGCCAAGTGCAAACACCAGCCATTGTAACGGTGATAGTTTTTCGCGGTCTATCACCGTATTAATCTCAATTGTTTTCATCTTTAATCCTTTAAAAATTTTAGAATTTTTTACTGTAATTTACGAAAAAGCGATTTTCAGTAAAATCAGTACCATGCTTAACGTTGTAGTCGATTAACAGGTATTGCAAAGCCAGTCCTTTAAGATAGGGCTGTTGAAATGCATAGTTGCCAATGAAATTGGCTTCACTTTCTTTATTTTCGCGACCATCAGCGGCCTTGAAATTGTCTCCATACACATATTTAACTGTGGTATTTAGCCCCGGAATATAATCTTTAAAATCATAACTGTAGATGAAGTGATAAGACTTCTCATCTTGTTTAAAGAAACCTGTCGCATTCCAGTTAATAAAATAAGGTTCTGGTAAAAAACCATCAGGCAAAGGATAGGCAGACTCACCAATAATCTGCTGATACCCCAGACCGATACTGTGATTGCTGATTTTTACAGTCTCAAGCAAACCAATATTTTGCGCATCAATATTTAATTGGTCGTTGTCCTCTTGCGCATTAAAATATTTTAGTCTTGAATTTAAAGAGAAATTATCGGCTTTCCAATTATGCTCAATGCCTAAGTAATGTTTATTATAAAGATTGTCCAAATTACCAAAATAATATTCCGTTTTTAAACTGGGTAAAATTTGATAGCGCAAATCAATATAATTCAAACCATCAGAATAGGTGGTGATTCCTTTGGCGGTATAAGAGAACTTACGAAAATCTTCTTCATTTCTCGGCGACAATTTAGTGACATGTCCGAGCTCAAGTTGCAATTGATCACTGAGTTGTGAACGCAAATTCCCCCCCCAATAAGAGGTCAGCAATTGGCGGCTGCCATCGACTGTAGTCAAAGGAAGATCCAGCCAAAGCTCCCCTAAGCTCAGCAAAGTATTTTGGTAGCCTAATTTAAGTGTGGCGCCATATTTTAAATAGTCGGCAGCTTGTGATTGAGTTGCCGAATCAAAAGGCAGAATAGCGTCGGGTACATGTTTATCCGAACTGAGACGAACTGCATATTGGGTTGAAGCATTGGCTCCTATTGTAATTGGACTTCCTGCAATGCTAAGCGGAGTATCTTTCATTTTAGAGGTATAAAACAGTGATGCTGCCTGAGACCAACTGCCGATATCTTTTACGACCGAAGAGTCAAAATCTCGTTCAATATAGGCATTTTTGAGGGTAAATTTCCATTCTTGCTCTACTGCCTGCGCCTGAACAGATAAGCTAATTCCGCTTAAAATACTCAATAACAAAAATGATTTTTTTGATTCTATTTTTGACCATGTCCGATCTGTCATCTCATGCCTTCCTTTGAGAAATTGCTTATTTTCTGTTTGTCATTCATTAAGGTTAAAAACTATTCCATAGTTTTGATTGAACTCTTTTTAGCCGCTTTAAACTATCCAGAAATTCCTGAAAATCATCCATTTTTTCCAAATTGGATGAATAGTCGTTCGATCTAGACGACTGAAATAAAGATTTGAATCTGGATGATTTATTTAAAGATTTTATTCGGGATCTTTGGTCAAATAATCAAATGAGAAGACTGTTAACTTTCATTCATACATCAATCTGCTGTAATAAAAATATGCTTGGGCATAGCCTTGACTTATGAATAATAGAACAACAAATGGTGCGAAAATCACTTATTTTTGACGATTTTTAGAGAAATAATGATGAGTAGAGAGGGAGTTAAAATGCAGCTTTTCGAATGAAAATATCCTTGAACCCAGATAAATCAGTAGTTCAAGGATAGTTTTAACAAAAGAAGCTTATGCACATAAGCGACGACGTTCAACTTCTGCTGAAGGTGCCGCAACACTGTCTTTGACCAGTACAATATTAAATGTAATGTGTTTAAACGGTTTATCTAAACCATAACGTTCAATTTCGCTTGGATCGGTAACGTCTACTGCTGTTGCAACCAAACCATCACGTGTTGCGAAAGCAAAGTCATCCCATAAATATTGATCACCTTCAATATTAAACTGGGTGGTGAGCTTACGGAAATCGGGGGCAGAGGCAAAGTAATGGACATGCGATGGGCGATTACCATGGCGACCTAACTTGTTCAGCAAGGCTTGAGTGGTACCCTCCGGAGGACAACCATAACCAACCGGCATCGTGGTTAAAGCCGTATATTTACCATCTTTATCGGCAAAAATTGTACGGCGCAAATTGAATTCGGATTGAGCTTTATCAAAGAAAGAATAGTTTCCTAAACTGTTTGCATGCCATATTTCGACTTTGGCATTTTCAATCAGGTTGCCTTCTGTATCGGTTACTGTACCTTCGATGATGAGGGTATCAATTTGATCAGATTCAGAGCCATCATCCATACGTGCAAAACCTACAGATTCAGGTGCACCCGCTACATATAGAGGGCCTTCAATGGTACGTGGCGTGCCTCCAGTGATGCCTGCTTTAAGATCAGTTTCATCGGCACGCAAATCCAGAAAATGTTCCAGCCCCAATCCTGCCGCGAGTAAACCCAGTTCATTGGCTTGACCTGCATCGGTAAAATACTCTAATCCTTTCCACACTTCAGAAGGTTGAATATCGAGTTCATCAATGGCTTGAAATAAATCAGTCACTAAGCGTACAACAATTTCTTGTACTCGTGGGTCTACCGGGCCGGTTGCTGTGTCTACATTCATTTGTTTGACTAAGGCACTTATTTGTTCGCGGTTCATACTAGGTTCCTTAAGTATATTGTTTTAGAGTTATTTAAAACTGCGCATATCATGCTGAATAGTTTCAGTACTACAAAATTTAAGCCTTGAATGACAAGGCTTGTTGTTAAAGACGACTGGTATTGCTTTGCAAGAATTTTTCACTATAAATACGATAGTTTTGCAAAGCCTGATCACCTAACCAGCTTTTCACTGCTTCAATCATTGGAGGCGGGCCACACAAGTACATATCGAAAGCTTGTTCTGCCAGTTGATCTTTATTTAAATGATCCTGAATGAAACCTGTTTTACCTGTCCAGTTGTCCGAAGCTTGGCTAATAATCGGTTGATAATTAAAATTAGGCATCCGTTCGGTATAGGCATGTAAACGTTGTTGTTCACACAAATCGGCTTCTTGGCTTACGCCATAATACAGATGCACTGCTGGGGCATTGGGCTGTTCAGCGATATTATCCAGCATCCCTAAAAAGGCAGATAATCCTGTACCACCAGCAATAAACACCAAGGGACGCTCGACTTCGCGCAAATAGAAACTACCCAACGGGGCTTCCATGTAAATGGTCTGTCCGACTTCACAGCGTTCACGCAAGTAATTACTCATTACACCGTTTGGCAGTAGGCGAATTAAGAATTGCAGCTGGTTGGTTGCATTAGGCCGGTTGGCAAAAGAATACGAACGCCAGTCCTCAGAATTTGGAATTTGCAGACGTGCATATTGACCGGGTAAAAAGTGCAAAGGTTGCTTATAACTGCTGGCATCCACATGCAAAATGGCTGTGGTTTCAGAAACCAGTTCTACCGCAGTCACGGTAGTGGCAATTTTTAAAGACTCGCCGGCATTACAAATATCTGAATTATGATCGAAATAAAATGCAGCATTGGATTTCACTCGGGTTTGGCAAGCCAATATTTTACGCTCTGCCAAATCACGTTCACTGAGTGCCTCTTCATCGACATATTCCTGTTCATAAGCCCCACTTTCGCACTGGCCCTGACATGTTCCACATACCCCTTCACGACAATCTAGAGGTAGTGTAATCCCTTGACGAATGGCTGCATTGAGCAGCAATTCGTCATCATGTACAGAAATGAAAAAAGTTTTACCATCAGCGAAATTGAGCGCCACTGAATGAGTCATACGATTGATCCTTAAACGTGATAAAAGTCTAAGACTGAGTCAATTTTGTCATTCAGTAATACTGTATGTTGACGACGGATGCGAAAGCTCTCTTCAGCTTTGCGTAAGGTATAAGTGGCATGGCCATAGAAACTACCCTCCAATCCTTGACGGTTATACAGGGTGTGCCATGCTACTTTTGCTTCAATTAAGCCATCATCCAGTTCTTTCACCCGAACATTCTTAATCATGTGCAAAGTGCGCGGTAAAGGGGTGGCAGAAGCCGCCTTGCCGGTACGAATACGAAAAATTCGGTCTTCCAAACCAGTACGGTCTTCATAATAGATATAAGACAGGCCCTGATTGGGGTCTTGGATATAGTTATGATCATCGATCCACTGCGGAATATGGTATTCACTATCTTCATCATACAGATCCAGATAAGCGTCCCAATCATAGGTGTCACAGAGTTCAGCTTTTTTAATGAGAAACTGAGAAACAGCGAAGTTAAGTTCAGCAGTCATGATTACACCTCTTCCTTGGCAATATCTTGCTCAAAAGTCACATCTTGCATTTTTAACGCTTTTTTATTTAAGCCATTGAGCATTAAGCGTTGCCATTGACCGTGTTGGTTGACATATAGGCCTTCATGGGTAAATTCACGTCCTGTAATGACCGGCTTAATATTTAAATCCTGAGCATTTTGGGTGGTGCCATATTCCCAGGTATGGTGACCTCGAGAAATATCGCTCCAGCGTTCAAGTCGTGCTTGGAAGCCTTTTTGTTGTTCACGGAATTCAACCAGGTCATCTGGCGTGCCTAAACCTGACACGTTAAAAAAGTCTTCAAACTGGCGAATACGGTTACGGCGTGCTTCGGCAGACTCACCCTTAACACCAATACATTGACTAATAACTTCTGTTTTATTCCAAGCCACAGGACGAATAATGCGTAATTGCGAACTGATTTGATCCATAAAAAACAGGCTAGGGTACAAATTCAGGTTTCTTAAACGATGCATAGCCCATTCCGCACGTTTTTCCCCGTATTTTTCTAAAAGGTATGGCATTACAGTGCTATAACCTGGACGAACTGTTGGATTGGGCATATCACTGAACAAGACACTATGACCATTTTTAAAGCTGAACCAGCCATCATCAGTTGCAGAATCACCGGCGCCTAATTTGCTGTAATCCAGCGTATCTAAATCAGCACCTTTTTCAATATTCACTTGCTGGCGATGCTGCACAGTCGATACATAGTTATAGTGCACTGTACTGACGTGATAACCGTCTAGGCCATTCTCATTTTGGAGTTTCCAGTTACCTGCAAAAGTATAGGCAGATTTACCTTGTAAGACTTCAAGCTCGCCTGTAGGTGACTGCTCAACCATTAAATCAAGGAAGACTTTGGCATCACCCAAGAAATCTTCTAAAGAATCTGTCGCCTGACTGTCTAAACTGACAAATACGAAACCGCGATAACTAGAAATGCGACCTTGTTTAAGACCACGCGTGGTTTTATCGAAGTGTTCGCAATATTCACCTGGCGCTTTGACTTTAATCAAGCGGCCATCTGATTTATAGGTCCATGCATGGAAAGGACAAGTAAACGTGGCTTGGTTTCCTTTGCTGACACGTGTCAGGGTAGCACCCCGGTGTTCACACGCATTAACCATGGCATGAAGTTCACCATTACTATCACGGCTGATAATCAGGGGTTGGCGGCCAATTTGAACCGTCACAAAATCGTTATTATTTGGAATTTCACTTTCATGACAGGCATAAATCCAGACTTTTTCAAAGATCTGCTCCATCTCCAAGTCAAACAGTTCAGCTTCAGTGAACATTTCTCGAGCAATACGATAAACGCCATCATGTGGGCGAAAATCAATACAGTTCTTAACGAAGTCTTGCCATTCAGTAATGCTACGTGAGGTCATTGTTGTATCCTCTATTCCATTAGGGTCTTTCCCTCATTGAAGCGAAATTTATCCTTCGCAGCTATCCGAATTCTCCAGATCTTTATCCATTTTTTAGTGTTCTACATACTTATTTTTTATATAGTGAATAGCCATTGGTTTTATCGACACTTCTTAGATAGATAGAAGGACTCATTAACAAACTGCCTAGTGGAGCACTTCTAATAATCGAAAGTCTTCAAAAGAATGCACAGTTTTAGAAGTTATAGGCTCTGAAAGGCCATAACTTCTAGCAATATGAAATAGGGTTCAGTATTTCTACCAATGACTTAGACAGTGAAGAATCTGATCTTGTAAATCTAATTTAAGCGATCTGCTTTTAGGGAGAATACACTTCTTTCAGGGGCTCAACCCTTAAATCATCAGATGTCCATATAGTAGCTAAACTAAGGATGGGTAAGTTTGTTTAAATCGATGCAATTTATATCAGAATTATGCAGAAATATTACCAATATACAATTCAAATAATTTTAAAAAACATCCCTATATTTTGATTTATAAAATCCTTCTATTTAAATTATTTTGAATATATAAAAATTAAATTTAAAATATTTAATAAGGGCTGTATTAAATATTAATATCTAAAGCCAGGATTTATAATAGTTATTATACTTATAAATTTATTTTTATATTTATAAGGTATGGATAATTATTCAGCTTCAATCTTTTGCCATGTCTGTACTTTTGATGATTTTTATACACTGACTATGTTACTACATCATTTGTTTTCTGTTAACACATCAAAACTTGTATTTATGGCGATCTTTTACCACATTAAAAGCTGTAGGGACAGTAATCTGTTACCACATCAAAAACTGTATTTTGTATTTTATAATACCTTCTAGGTATAGTTTTGGGTATGGGTATCTGAATCATCATATGAATATAAAATTAAATAATCTATTATAAACTGATAAAAATTATAAGAAAATTAAATATGATTTTATGAATATTAATTTATGAAAAATAGAATAATTAATTTAATAGAATTTATTTTAATTAATGTAAAATTGATTCATTATTTTTAATTATGCAGACCTAGAATGGGTTTTTATAGATACTCTACCTGTTCTAGCTCATCAATATGCGACGGGAATCAAAGATTTAAAGAATCTAAAGAATCTAAAAAGCATGAGCAGAGTTAGATCAAAATAAATCTAGGAGTAGAGCAAGGAGTAATTATATTCATTATTATTAGAGATAAAATGACTCATAGTTGAAAACTTTAGATAAGTTTTAATAGTCTAAAGTGTACGTCTTAATTCATAAACCGTATTTCTAAGTAAAGGTAAAATTTGCTGAATAAGCTACTCCTCTGTTATACGCTGAGTCTGTGCCATGCAATTTAATGCGGCAATTGCCTCAACTTGCGCATTTAACACTGGTACCGCACACGCAATAGTTCGTAGTCCGTGTTTTTCTCTAGATAAACAGTCATCTTGTATTTGAATTCCTGTTAGCAGTTTATAGAACTGGGTTCCGTCTTGAACTGTATATGGAGCAAGACCTTTTAAACCACATTTGGCGACCCATTTTTTTGTTTCTCCAAGTTCAAAGCTGCCAATAAAAATTTACCGGTTAAGTCTGCATCAGCGGGCAACAGTGTTCCTAAATGCATTCCATAAGGACTTAAGCAAAACTGTCTTGTTGCGGTAAATAGCTTCGAACGATAGGAATCACTTTATGCTCATCCAATACCATTAAGGAAAAAGTAAGCGACGTTTGTGCACAGAGCAAGTTTAAAACAGGCGTTACTACTTTAGGAAAATCCGCTGAGCTTAGATAAGAATTCGATAAGCGCACTGCAATTTGAGTTGAGTTTTTAAAGCTTTACTCCAAAACTTCGAGCAAACTTAAGCCTTTGGCAAGGCCGAAAATGACACATTTAATAATTTTTTTAATCTTGCGGTGATTGGCATTACTTTTTTTGCCTTTATTTCATGACAAAAAATGTCAATAAATACAAATTTTTTTAATAAAAAGTCTATAATTTTGATATTTATCTGGAAAGTGTGAAATATGTCATATTTTTTATTTATTTTTTAATTTTTTAATGTAAGAATGCAATGACATTATGTTTAAAATTGTATCCAATGATGATTAAATCCGAAAAAAAACCGATTTTGATACCATTATCCCTGCTATTAACAGCAGCGTTTACAACTCATACTTCCGCGAATAACCAAGCTTTAGTTGCTGATATGAAAGTGTTTCAGCTAGAGGCAAACCAAAAAGTAAAAAAAGAATTAAAAACAACAGATCAAGTAAAGCCAAAAGCATTGCTTGAGTACAAAGTTGAATACTCCAATATCTCTAGTCAGAGTCTGAAAAATTTAAAGTTGAATCTTCCACTTCCTACCGATGTAACTTACACAGGCCAAAGCTTACCCAAAGATGCCTATGCGTCCGTAGATGGCAAAAGTTTTGCTAAAGCACCACTCACCCGTATGGAAAATGGCAAAAAAGTAAATGTCCCACTGGCTGAATATCGCGTTTTGCAATGGAATGTGAGTGAGTTAAAGCCAAAACAGAAAATTATTGTTTCTGCTCAAGTCCAAGTTAATACATCTAAATAAAATTTTTAATTGGTCAATATCGACTTTATTGCTGGGTTCTTTATGAAAAATAATTTTCAATTAAGTAAAATTGCTGCATCACTGGCAGTAATTGGTGGGGTATCGTTGCTGGGTAGCCAAGCTATGGCTGCTGCACCTTTAGCCGGTACGAATATTAGTAACGTTGCAACTGCCACGTATACAGATAATACGCAGACTGAGCGCGTAGTAACATCTAACGTGGTTAAAACGCTTGTAGCACAAGTGGGCAGCTTTACTCTTGTACAAGCTAACGAGCGTCAAACCGCAGCCAACAGTAGTGTAAGTTTCTCGCATATTTTGACAAATACTGGTAACGGTACAGACTCATTCACGCTTAGCATAGCAAATGATACCGGCACTTTCGATTGGGCCAGCTATGATGTTTATATTGACCGTAATCAGGATGGTATAGCAGATAACGGCGCAGCCGCTTTAGCATCAACAACAGCAATTGAGTTAGCTGCCGGTGAATCTATGGGCCTGGTGGTAGTGGCTAAAACGCCATTAGCAGCGACAGCTGGTCAAAACGACAGTCTAACTTTGACTGCAACATCAAATAAAACGGCTCTATATGATGGTGGCAAAAATACGGTGTCAAACACTGACAAAGCGACCATTATTACCGGCGCAGTCATTGAAATTAAAAAAGAAGCCAGTGTTAGCACAATTGGCGCCAATGGCTACATTACTTATACTTTGACTTTCCAAAATAAGGGTACAGCTGCTGCCACTTCAGATGTCATTATTTATGACGTACTGCCAGGAAATGTAACATTTGCTGATACGGCTGATAGCAAATTAACTGCATATTATAATGGCAGCGCTTCAGCATTAACTCGTGATGCTCTAGATAATGATAAATTTGCTTATGTATCTAGTGGTCGTAATGATGCAAAAGAAGTTTTTACCTTTAATGCAGGAAAGCTTGCTGCAGGTTCAACTGGTAAATTAACTTTTACTGTTAAAGTTAAAAATACTACTACAAATGGTGAAAAAATTACCAACACGGCATATGCCGATACTGACGGCTTCACACCAGGTACAAATACGCCATTAACACCCGCTAATGTTCCCTCTGTTCCACCGACAACTACAGATACGACATTAGTTCCATCTAACCCGAACAATGTTACCGTTGTAGGCATCACTGCCCATTCGATTAACGATGATAAAGACGTTTCTTGGATTGACAAAAATGTTCCAGGCGGAAGCGCTGCGGGCATTGATGATGAAGTCCATGCAACAGCTTCACAAGGTCAGGCGATTGTCTTCGGCAATAACACCTCGGGTGGTGATGTGATTTATGTTCACAACTCAGGCACAACGACTGACAGCTATAACTTGAGTGTGGTTGCAACGACTGGCTCTTTACCAAACGGCAGCATTATTGAAATTCTGAAAGCTGATGGTAAAACACCAGTGACAGAGAACAATACTGGTCCGATTGAAGCGGGTGGCAGCTTAAAATTTGTGGTGCGTGTTACTTTGCCAACCAGCGGCATAGTTGCTGCAGGCACTAAATTGACTATGACCAGCACTTCAGTCAACAACAGTAGCAATAAAGATACCATTTCTTTGGTGGTTGATTCATTCACAAAAAGCGCTGTGGACTTGGTACATAATACAGGCACAACAGGATCGCCAGTTTATGTCGGTGATGGACCGAATAGCAGCACAGGTGTTCCTGACACAGCTTTAGTGCCAGGTACATCTAAACAGCTGGATGTTAGCATCAAAAATACAGGTGGTACGCCGGACAACTACAATATTGCAGTTGCAGGCATTCCAACCGGCTGGACAGCGGAACTTTTTGGAAAAGACGCAGCTGGCAAATGTACAAATACCAAAGTAACCAACTCCGGTACAATCGCCAATGGCGGTACGGGCAGCTATTGCTTGGTGGTTACAGCACCAGACGGCACACCAGCAACGGATATTGCAAAAACTATTACAGTCAACATCAGTTCGCCCTCTACCGGCAGCAATGATAGCATTGGATTCAAACTGACCGTTGCAGCACAGCGCGCAATTAGTTTTACGCCAGACCGTCAAGGCCAGTTAGCCCCAGGTGGCAGCATTATTTACAGCCATACCCTAACCAACATTGGTAACGTTACTGAAGCAGCTGATGGTAAAACATTGAACTTTACTTTACCCACATCAACAGCTGGTGAAACGGTAACTGTTTATGTGGACACAAATGGTAATGGTATTCTGGATGCTAATGAAGTTGTAACAGGTACAGGTACCGGTACTTTAAATAGCATTTTGCAAAATGCAAAATTTGATGTATCTAAGTTAGCTGGTTTGCAGCAAGGTGAGTCCGTTACTGTTTATGTAAAAGTTGAAGCGGCAGCCACTGCAACGGCAGGCCAGTCCTATACATCTACAGTGCAAATTCAGCCTGAAGCTAACGCTGTATTAGGTTCAAACAGCATTTTGTCAATTACAGACCGCACAGTAATTAACTTGGGTTCAGTACGTTTAGAAAAGTTCCAGTTTGCTGCAGACTGTACAGCAGCACCAGTTGATGCTGACTATACTGCAAACTTACAGAATGCTAAACCTGGTCAATGCGTATTTTATAAAGTAAAGGCAACAAACCAAGGTAATGCTGATGCAACAGCTGTTGTGATCAACGATGCTGTGCCTGCATACACAAAGTACAAAACCGGTTCTGTGGCACGTGAGCCAGCAGCTCAAGGCACTACACCAACAGAAGCTAACGGTAATGTGAATTACAACGTCGGTACTTTAACTCCTGGCGCTTTTGCTACATTAAAGTTTGCCGTTACAGTTGATAAATCAAGCACCCCATAATCCTTTCTAAATCTCTAACCCCCCTTTTACGAAAAGGGGGGACTTGATTTGTTTGCTTTAATTATTTGTATTTTCGTATTTTCTGTTCCGGGGCGTGGCAATGAAAAAAGCAATGAATAAAAAAGTGGAGACACTATCTTTGTCCGCACTTGCATCTGCTTTGTTCTTTGCACAGCACGGTCATGCTGCGATGCCTATGGCTGGTCAAATGATTCAGAATATTGCTTATGCAAGTTATGAAGTCAGTGATTCCAACGGTGGGCAATTACTGCGAACCACTCAATCCAATGCAGTCAATGTCGAAATTGCAAAGTTTTATGGTCTTGAACTATTTCCAGATCAGCTCCAGCAAGTAGAAGCAGGTTCAAAAGTCATCTGGTTAAATCAAGTGACCAATACCAGTAATACTCAGGCATGGTTTGATTTTCAAACCGCGCCTGTTAACCATTTATCCAATTTAAAAATCTATTTAGATGCCAATCAAGATGGTGTCCTGGATATTTCAGATACCCTGATTAAAGATGGATTGGAATTACAATCCAATCAAACTGTACACTTATGGGTCGTGGCAGATACTTCATTACAAACTCCCGATCAGGCCAAGTTAGAGCTTCCTTTAACGGCGCAAATTCGTGAAGAACCGCAACAACAAAAAACAGTGCAAGACCCTATACAGGTCTTTGAAGCAAAGTTAAAAATAGAAAAAGCCGTAGACCAATCACTGCTGACCATAAATCAGCAGGCACAAACCCTGAATTACACTTTGACGGTAACCAACTCAGCATCATTAGCTGTATCTCCTGCAACAGTCACGGTGGATGGACAGAAACAATCATGGATGATTGTTGAAGATCCTTTGCCTGCAAATACTATTTTTGAAGATATTCAGGTTTCAGATCCGGCTTCTAATACACTGGTTTTGCATAAATTAGCAGAAGGACAATATTCAAGTCATTTACCTCAGGATAAAAGCCAAATTGGCCATGCCGTGGTTGCCTATAAACAGCCGTTTGCAGCCGGTCAAAAAAGCGAGATTAAGTTAAAGGTCAAAACTCAACCGACCATTAGCTATACCACATTGGTGAATGGAGCTTATGTTCTGCATCAAAAAGGGCAAGTGGATCAAAAAGCCTTATCCAATAAAGTCGAAACCAAGATTGTGGGTCAGCCAACTTTGGATAGCACCACAAATGATTTTAAAATCAGCTTGTATACCGGCAAAGTCAATGAACCGATTTATTTGAAAACCAATGCCGCGCTTTGTAATGCCAACCGTTTTAGCAAAGAGCAGGTCCGCATTCGTATTCAGTCTAAATTGACGGGTGATATTGTTATTATTTCTGCCATGGAAAGTGGTGAAAATACAGGTCTGTTCCAATTTAGTTTAGAGACTGAAGAAAATGCAGAAAAAAACCTGAATGATGCTGTTTTACAAACGCTTAAACGTGATGAGGTTACAGCAAGTCTGGTTGAATGTGTCGACGAGCAAGGACAGGTCACTACACCGATTAATGATATTTCAACGCAGATATTGATTGATCCATACGGCATTATTTTCGATGCAAAAACCAAAAAACCTGTCGCTGGGGCAACAGTGATATTGGTGGACGAAAATGATCAACCTGTAGGCAATAATGTAGCTTTTGAAGTTGACCGTACCACAGGGGCTTTACGTTCAATTCCTGCAAAACAGGTCACATCTGCGACAGGTGAGTTTGTTTACCCTCAGGTGATTCCGGGTAACTACAAATTATTAGTCGATACCTCAACAATTGCTACTCATCAATATAGTTTTGTCAGCGATCAGGTAGTGTATCCGCTCAGTTCATTTAATGGCATGGCGGTACATTCGCAATATTCTTATGGCGGCTTATTTACCCTGGCATCCAGCAGTCCGGCATTGAATATCGATATTCCGATTGACCCGCTATTAAGCCAATCGGGGTTGATGGTACAAAAAACGGCACGTGATAGCAGTATCGAATTGGGTGATTTCACCAATTACAGCATTACCGTGAGTAATAAAGGTGATGTACTTGCACGTGATGTCAAATTGCAAGACAGTTTACCGCGTGGTTTTAGCTATGTGCCAAATACCATGCGTATTGATGGCAAACCAGTGGCAGACCCGGAAGGTGGCAAAGGCCCTTATTTAACGCTGGGTCTCGGTAATCTTGCAGTTAATGCCAGTGCCAAAATTGAATACCGTGTTCTGGTCGGACCCAATGCTTTAAATGGGGATGGGGTTAACCGGGCTCGTGCAGTGGATGGTTCTGGTCTCAGTTCAAATGAAGCACAAGCTAAAGTTAAAGTTCGTCCGGGTGCGTTTAGTGCCGATGCATTTGTGGTGGGTAAAGTTTATAGCGACTGTAACCGTAATGGCATACAGGATAAAGGCGAGTTGGGTGTGCCGGGTGTCCGTATCTACATGGAAGATGGCAGCTATGTGATCACGGACCGCGAAGGTAAATATGACTTTTACGGCATTTCGGCAAAAACCCATGTACTTAAAATTGACCGCACGACTTTACCGGCCGGGGTAGAGTTACTGACTCAGTCCAACCGAAATGCAGGCGATCCATCCAGCCGCTTTGTCGATGTCAAACGTGGCGAATTGCATCGTGCCGATTTTGCCATGGCGGATCAGGCAGATGCATGTTCCGCACCCTTAACCGATGCAATCAAACAGCGTCAGGAAAAAATTAACAGCAGCAATTTAAATCTTGAAAAAGCGATTAACAAGCAACTTTCTATTGATGCACCGAGCTATCTGGAAAGCAGCACCCGTTCAGG
>Ga0308158_10000467_pt1 | contig 65372 bp, 63 predicted proteins | sample PhyBR2_FD_201038 | JGI IMG/M metagenome (GOLD analysis project Ga0308158, IMG submission 201038) | Phyllosphere microbial communities from UC Gill Tract Community Farm, Albany, California, United States - DLSLB.R2 | ecosystem: Host-associated > Plants > Phyllosphere > Unclassified | place: USA... | reverse complement strand
GTTCAGCAGACTCAACGAACAGTTCGCTTCCCAGAAACTTGCGGGTTGCTGTTTCGATATAAACTTCGACAGCCCCTTGGTTTTTACCCAACACCATGGCCCGGCCCTGGTTTTTGTAGGACACAAAACCGGTGACAAATTCAGCTTTGGATTGCGTTAGCTGCTGAAAGCTCTGTCCAACAATAGTTATTTCTCATTAGTGTGTTAAGGTAAAAGTAAATTCAATAAACTCTTTACTATAGCCGTGGCATCCAATATTAAGTGAGTGTTGGGGCTATTTTTAGCGCCCCTCTTTGTAATATTCTGGTTTTTAATTGCTATAGCATGTTTATGCATACGAACATGATTAATTTCAATAAAGGTCTATTCTATATCCGCATCATTTGGTAATAAATTTAATATTTTGAATTACTTATTGGTTTTAGACCCTGAAGTGAACTTCTTAACCATGGAGTGGGTTTACCAAAGACCTTCGGTAAATCATGCCAAGGACAGCCTGTTCGATTTCGATAAAGGATGGCTTCAATAAATAATCTTAAATTACATTTAAAATAAATATCGAAATGACTGAGAAGGATGTCCAACTTTGCTAAATGCTAATCAATCTGTAAGGTATGAGGCATAACCAGAAGTAAATTTAGGTTGCCGATTGAATCTTATTTTCTCGCTAATTTTTTAGTACAGTAAAGGTCAATAAATTCTAATTTTTTCAAACTTTAAAAATTGTATGATTTTTAATAATTTTATGCTATAAAATTATAAATAGGCATAAAAATTGCTTACAATAAGCGTTCAAGAAGAGTAGGGGTGTTATGAAGTTATCGGTTGGATTAAGAGTTGCGAACTCCTTGTCGTTGACACCGCAGTTGCAGCAAGCCATTCGTTTGCTTCAACTATCTAGTTTAGAACTCGAGCAAGAAATTCAAACTCAACTCGATAGTAATCCTTTATTAGAAAAAATAGAAGAACAGTCAAATATTGAAAGCCTATCTTCTTTGGAAGAACAGGAACACGATAATAAAGACCTAACCAATGAATTAAATGCAAATACTTTACCGGATGATTTACCGGTTGATACCGATTGGGATGATGTTTATACGCATCAACCAACGAGTCTAGGCTCACCTGAATATGAAGAGCGTGAAGACAATCGTCAAGGTCATTTCGGCTTAAAAGAGCATCTGCTTGAACAGATTAATTTATTGCATTTTTCACAGGTCGATAAATTAATTGCGCATTGTATTGTTGATTCTTTAGATGAAAAAGGCTTTTTGGATGCAGAAATTACAGAAATAACCACCACCGTTCAGTATTTATTAGAATCTATGGATTACGATGATGAGGTTGAAGATGATGAAGTGGTTGCGGTTTTAAAGCATATTCAGCATCTTGATCCTCCCGGGGTGGCATCACGTAATTTGGCTGAATGCTTGTTGATCCAGTTGGAAATTTTACCTGTGCAAACAGCGTATCGTGGTGAAGCAATTAACTTATTAAGTCATTATGAATTATTGATTTCTAATGAGTTAGCAAAATTAGTTAAACAAACAGGTTTGAATCCTGATCAATTAAAATGTGCGGTTGATCTGTTAAAAACCTTAAAAGCCTATCCTGGTATGGAGTTTGAAGAAAAAGATTCGGATTATCAAATTCCAGACGTAGTCGTAATGAAAAAAAATGACCATTGGCAGGTACAGTTAAATCCAGATATTATGCCGAAATTACGCATTAATTCTTTTTATGCCAATATGATTAAACGTGCCGATCAAAGCAATGATAATCAATATTTACGTAATCAAATGTTAGATGCAAAAAATTTTATTAAAAGTGTAGATGAACGCCATAAAACTTTATTAAAAGTTGCAACTTGTATTGTTGAACATCAAAAAATGTTTTTAGAAATTGGTGCAGAAGGGATGAGACCTTTGGTACTACGTGAGATTGCTGAAGAGGTAGAGTTGCACGAGTCTACAGTGTCGCGTGTAACCACCAATAAATTTATGCTCACCCCACGCGGTTTATTCGAGCTGAAATACTTTTTCTCTAGTCACGTGGCAACAACTTCGGGCGGGGAAGCATCTTCCATTGCCATTCGGGCCAAAATTAAAAAGTTGGTTTCTGAAGAAAACCCACGTAAACCCTTATCAGATAATATTATTGCCAATCTATTGAAAGAAGATGGGATTGATGTGGCCCGTCGAACGGTGGCTAAATATCGAGAGTCGTTACATATTCCTTCATCTTCTGAACGAAAAGTCTTGATCTAAATTTTAAAGTGTGACTATTCTAGAGGTTCATTATGACAAGATAATGAATCTCTTTTTACTTAAGGAATAGTTGAAATGATTTAATGTTAAATGCGCAGGATTGTATTTTTTGCTGTCATTAGGTCGGCTTGGCTATTCTTTTCTAATCCTAAAAGAAGGTGAGGGATAGAACTATGCAAATAACAATTCGTGGTCACCATTTAACTATTACCCCTGCAATTGAAGAAAATATTCGCCTTAGATTTGCGCAAATGATAAAACATTTAGATCAAGTAAACAGTATGCAGGTCAAACTTTCAAAAGATCATCAAATAGACAAAATTACCAAAAAAGGCAGTGACAATCACATTGCTGAAGCGATTATTCGTTTACCCGGGATAGAGATGTTTGCCCAGGCCAGTGCCGATGATATGTATGCGGCGATTAAGAAGCTAACAGAAAAACTAAAAAGACAATTACACAAATACCGGAAAATGCAGATTGGATCTCAGCCTGTGCTTGCATAGTTTAATTTTTAAACGAAAAGAGGTTTTTTAGAGACCTCTTTTTTTATGTATAAAATGTTATGCGTTAATGATTTATTTTTCATATTTATAGTAAAATGGCAGGTTTTTACACCGTTGGTCCTATAAGAGGTCTTTGTGATGAATAGTGAACAGCTCACTGAAATTTTAAAAGCTGCTTTTCCAGAGGCTGAAGTTGCAGTTAGTGGGCAAGGCGGTAAGTTTGATCTTCGAATCGTCGATGAGCAATTCGAAGGCAAGCGCCCAGTCGCACGTCAACAAACGGTTTATGCTCCGTTAAATTCATATATTGCCAGCGGTGAAGTACACGCGGTAACTATTCGTGCAATGACCAAAGAAGAATGGCGTAAAGCAAGCTTATTCGGAGCTTAGAACTAAATGGATAAATTTTTAATTCAGGGCGGTGTTAAGCTCGAAGGTGAAGTGCGTATTTCTGGTGCGAAAAATGCAGCCTTGCCTTTACTTGCAGCGATGATTCTTGCTGATACCCCAACCACCTTAACCAATGTGCCTAATCTTAAAGACGTGAATACTCTAGTGCAATTGATTGCGGGTCTGGGTATTCAAATGTCTTATGAAGGTGACACGGTTAAGGCTGATACCTCTACATTGAACAATCAGTTTGCACCTTATGAACTAGTCAAAACCATGCGAGCTTCAATTTTGGTGCTTGGTCCATTGCTTGCGCGCTATGGTAGTGCACAAGTGTCGCTTCCAGGGGGGTGTGCCATTGGTTCACGTCCTGTCGATCAACACTTAAAAGCATTAGAAGCTTTGGGTGCTGAAATTGAAGTGGAAAATGGTTATGTGCATGCCAAAGTGGACGGTCGTCTAAAAGGTGGCGAAGTTATCTTTGACATGGTGACTGTAGGGGGTACTGAAAATATTCTCATGGCTGCAGTTGTGGCTGATGGAGTGACCACGATTCGTAATGCGGCGCGTGAACCAGAAATTACTGACCTTGCGCAAATGCTGATTAAAATGGGCGCAAAAATTGAAGGCCTAGATACGGATACCTTGGTAGTAACGGGTGTTGAAAGCTTGCATGGCTGTGAATATGCGGTTGTTGCGGACCGTATTGAAACAGGTTCGTACTTAGCTGCTGCTGCCATTACTGGCGGTAAAATCAAAACTACGCATACCGATCCATCATTGCTCGAATCTGTTTTGGATAAATTTGAAGAAATGGGTGCGGAAGTAACTCGTGGTGATGACTGGATTGAACTCGACATGATGGGTAAACGTCCAAAAGCAGTCAGCTTCCAGACCTTGCCACATCCAGAGTTCCCAACAGATATGCAAGCACAGATCATGGCGGTAAATGCCATTGGTCGTGGTTTTGCCACTATTTCTGAAACGATTTTTGAGAACCGTTTTATGCATGTGCCTGAACTTTCACGTATGGGTGCAAATATTCAGGTTGAAGGTAATGATGCTGTTGTGACTGGAGTAGATAAACTTTCTGCAGCACCAGTGATGGCAACCGATTTACGCGCTTCATTCTCTTTGGTTCTTGCGGCTTTAGCTGCAGATGGGGAAACATTGATTGACCGTATTTATCATATTGACCGCGGTTATGAAGATATTGAAGCGAAGTTACAGGGTTTAGGTGCCCAAATTAAGCGAGTAAGTTAATGAGCGATATGAGAAACGATGATCCAAACTTTGACGTAATGGGCAATTTTGATCATGGTTTGACTTTAGCATTAAGCAAAGGACGTATCTTAAAAGAAACTTTACCATTGCTTGAAACAGCAGGAATTAACTTGCTGGAAGATCCAGACAAATCACGTAAGTTAATTTTTCCAACGACCCATAAGCAAGTGCGTATTTTAATTTTACGTGCATCTGATGTACCCACTTATGTTGAAAATGGCGCAGCAGATATTGGTGTCGCGGGTAAAGATGTGTTGATGGAACATGGCGCGCAAAACGTGTATGAACCATTGGACTTGAAAATTGCTGTATGTAAACTCATGACAGCTGGTAAAGTGGGGATGGAACGTCCGAAAGGTCGTTTAAAAATTGCCACTAAATACGTAAATTTAACCCGTCAATACTACGCAAGCCTGGGTGAGCAAGTGGATGTGATTAAACTTTACGGTTCAATGGAACTTGCACCACTTGTGGGTCTAGGTCATTACATCGTCGACGTGGTTGATACTGGTAATACGCTGCGTGCTAATGGTCTTGAACCGCTTGAAGAAATTTGCAAAGTTTCTTCACGTCTGATTGTGAATAAAGCCAGCTTTAAACGTAAGCAGACTTTATTGAATCCGATTCTGGCTCAGCTTGAAAAAGCAGTAGATGATCGTGAAAAAGCAAAACAAGCTTAATTTCTTGTTTTAATAAAAACCGTCCAATTGGGCGGTTTTTTTTATAGCTCATAAAAATGTATACAAACATGAGTTTAATCAATTTTACCGAAAGCTATTTCCAATAAAACTCAGAGTGATAGTCAGAGCTAACTACCGACAAATGCAGATAAAACAGGTAAACTAAAGCTTCCCTTTATTTTCATTGTGGATAAATTGATGCGACGTTTATCGACTCAGGATCAAAATTTCAAACAAGTCTTTGCTGATTTGTTGGCTTTTGAAACCGTGAGTGACCCAGAACTTTTAAAAACCGTAGATCAAATCATTGCTGATGTGCGTCAGCATGGTGATGCTCATGTTCTTAAACTCACTCAACAGTTCGATCGACATCCAGCGCATCAGTTTTCAGATCTTGAACTTACTCAAGAACAACTCAAAACGGCCTTTGATAGTTTGAAATCGGAAGTTCGTGAAGCTTTAGAATTGGCTGCAAATCGAATCCGTGAGTTCCATCAAGCGCAAAAACAGGACGGCTGGACTTATGTGGATGCTTTAGGCAATACACTGGGACAAAAAATCACGCCGCTTGATCGTGTTGGGATTTATGTGCCGGGTGGCCTAGCCTCTTATCCCTCTTCAGTACTCATGAATGCTGTGCCTGCGCATGTTGCTGGTGTTACTGAAATTATTATGGTGGTTCCAGCGCCGAATGGCGAGTTGAATCCATTGGTGTTGGCTGCGGCTTATTTGGCAGGTGTGACTCGTGTATTTACCATCGGTGGTGCACAAGCTGTAGCAGCTTTGGCATATGGTACAGAAACTGTTCCGGGCGTAGATAAAATTACCGGTCCAGGTAACCGTTTTGTTGCAGCTGCCAAACGTGCTGTGTTTGGCCAAGTCGGTATCGACATGATTGCCGGACCTTCTGAAATTCTGGTTTATGCCGAAGGTGAAAATAACGCGAAATGGCTGGCGATGGATTTATTGTCACAAGCTGAGCATGATACTGTGGCTCAAGCTGTGTTCATTACACCCGATGAACAGCTTTTAAATGATGTTGAGCAAGCCATTGAAGACCATCTAGCTGAATTGCCTAAAGCTGAAATTGCACGTACATCTATTGCCAATCGTGGGGCTTTGGTATTGGTGAAAGATCGTGCCGAGGCGATTGATTTAATTAATCAAGTTGCTCCTGAACATTTAGAGCTTTGCCTGGATGAAGCACAGGAAATGGCTGAAGATATTCGCCATGCTGGTGCAATTTTTATGGGGCGTTATACGCCTGAAGCCATTGGCGACTACTGTGCAGGTCCAAATCATGTTTTGCCGACCTCGGGTACAGCACGATTCTCGTCACCGCTGGGCGTGTATGATTTCCAGAAGCGCTCAAGCCTGATCATGTGCTCACAAGAAGGCGTGAAAACTTTAGCGAAAACCGCTGATGTGTTAGCGCAACAAGAAAATCTGGATGCTCATGCGAGATCAGCAAGATATCGTTATCAATAATATAAATTTAAATCCCTCATTTATTCAGTAATGAATCTTCCTCTCCCTATGGGAGAGGTTAGGAGAGGGGGAAATATTTAACTCAGTTTGGGAGTCATAAACCTCTCCCAAACCCTCTCCTAGAAGGAGAGGGCTTACGCGAAAGTAAGTTGAGTGCATTAAAGAGATAAAAACAATGTCTACCATCACGACACAACAAATGCGTTTTTGGAGTCCAGATGTACGTGAATTAGAACCGTACACACCGGGCGAACAACCGAAAATTCAAAATTTATTGAAACTGAATACCAATGAAAATCCGTATCCACCTTCTCCAAAAGTGGTAGAAGCGGTACAAGCAGTATTAGAAAACTCAGCCGATGTATTGCGTTTATATCCAGATCCAGATGCCTCTGCATTAAAGCAAGCCATAGCCGCTCAACAAAATGTTGATGTAAGCAATGTCTTTGTCGGTAATGGTTCAGATGAAGTGCTCGCCCATATTTTTAAAGCATTTTTTGTGCAAGAGCAGCCATTACTCTATCCCGATATTACTTACAGCTTCTATCCCGTTTATAGTCAATTCTTTGGGGTAAAAACCAAAGTTTTACCCCTCAATGATGCTTTTGAAATTGTGGTGGATGACTATAAACAAGCCAATGGCGGCATCATTATCACTAATCCGAATGCACCAACCAGTATTGCATTGGGATTGTCTGCAATTGAGGAAGTATTGCAAGCGAATCCTGACTCAGTGGTGGTGATTGATGAAGCATATGTTGATTTTGGTGCAGAATCAGCAGTGAATTTAGTGGAAAAATATGAAAATTTAGTCGTGTGTCAAACCACCTCTAAATCACGTTCATTGGCGGGTCTACGTGTGGGATTTGCGATTGCTCAGCCCCATTTAATTGCCGCGTTGGAAGCGGTAAAAAATAGCTTTAATTCATATCCAATGGATCGTTTTGCGATTGCAGCTGCTGTGGCTTCATTTGAAGATCAAACTTATTTTGAAGCACAATGCCAAAAAGTGATTGATAGCCGTGAAAAGTTAGTTACTGATTTAGAAGCGATTGGTTTTAAGATTTTACCTTCAAAAGCCAACTTCATTTTTGCCTCACTCCTAAGTAAAGATGCAGCTGAATTAGCAGCTGAATTACGTGAACGCGGCATTATTGTACGTTATTTCAATAAGCCTCGTATTAATCAGTATCTACGTATTACTATTGGTACAGATGAACAAAATCAACGCCTTGTTGATACTCTAAATGAGATTTTGGCTTAAGCTCTTTTTAAAAGAACTAAGTTAGGATTCTTTCTGCCATGTATTGAGTAAATCGAGCATGGCAGAAACTTTATCAAAACATTCCTGATATTCTGCATCACAATCTGAGGCAATGGTGATTCCACCACCTGCCCAAATAGAAACATCTTCCTGATATTTTTGGATGGAACGAATTAAAATATTCCACGAGCCTGTACCATCAAAATTAAAATAGCCCATTGATCCACAATAAGCTCCGCGAGGCGCCCCTTCAACTTCATCAATAATCTGCATTGCGCGAATTTTTGGCGCACCCGTAATCGAACCTCCAGGTAATGCAGACATTAACACCTTAAAGGGATTAATATCTTGCTTTAATGTGGCAGTGACTTCACTGACCATATGATGAACTTGATTAAAAGATTCGATTCCGAAGAGTTGCGGTGTTTTTACCGAACCTGTTTCTGCATATACACTTAAATCATTGCGCAGTAAATCGACAATCATCACATTTTCAGCCTGATCCTTTTTCGAATGAATCAGGTTTTTTTTGGATTGTTCATCTTGTTTCGGATCAGCATAACGGGGCATTGTACCTTTGATTGGTCGAGTGACAATTTTTCGATTTTCTTCAAAATTAATAAACAATTCAGGTGAACAGCTTAATAGTTCAAAGTCATCAACCTTTAAATAACTAGAATAAGGTGCATCGGTGAGTTTCCAAAACTTTTCAGCTGTGGTTAATAAGCATCCTTGGGCTTTTGCTGTAAATTCTTGAGTCAGATTAATTTGATAGCAATCACCGGCTTTAATATAGTTTTGAACTTTCTTAAAGGCAGTTCTATATTCATGTTTATTCCAGCGCGCACTGCAAGGTTGAGTGAGTGAGAAAGATGGGTGTTTTTTGTGTTTTATTGCGTTCTGAATCACGTGAAAAATTCTTTCAGCATCTTCTTCATCGCTAAAAAAAGTCCACCCCTGAGAGGTAAGTTTAAGATAACTGCGATAAACCCCTAAAAATAAAGACGGCTGCTTTTTTTCTCTAATGTAAACTTGTTGTTGTGCTGCATGATCATAACTGATAAAGCCAATCAGTCCACCATTAAAATCAGAATGGTAGGTTTGAGTATTATTTTTAAAAAAATGATTAAAATTAATAGATTGAGATTTTTTTTGATATTGATGGAGCGAAACTCGTGTGAAATTTTGAGTGACCTCACCTTGTTTAAGCAGATATTCAGATGCAAAAAAAGCGATCACAGGTTGGTTTACATTTTTCAAGTAAACCAGATGAGTGAGATGCGATAAAGAAGACAGGATTTGAGCTGTATTAAGCCATTGTTCAGTCAACAGTTTTTTAAAAAAAACAGGATTATCCATACGATGTTAAATTATAAAATACTATACAGAGATAACGTATTCTATAACAATATTTATGCATAAAAACTGTAAATACCGTTTATCGGTAACATATGGATTACGACCAACAGCAGTTGAACAAAAAATGACACACCTATAACTTTAGTAGGGCAAATAGGCTGCTCAAGGAAAGGTTTCATTGTTGTCCAAAAATAAAAAACAACATGGGATATCGAGTGGTTGACAATCAAAAAAATAATACTCTTGGGAGAGTACGAGATGAAAAAATTTACTAAACTTGCTTTAGTTTCTTCATTAGCAATTAGTGCAAATGCGATGGCGATGCAAGCAATGGATGATGCTTCGCTAGGTGCTACAACTGGTCAAGATGGTATTAACATCGGGATTGGTATTTCTAGAATTACCATTGATAAAATGTTTGTTCATGATAATGATGGTTTAAGTACGAAAGATGCTTCTGGTGTAAGTACTCCTGTTACTGCTTTAGGCGGTACTGGTAATGCAGGTGCTATTTCAATCAGAGGTGCAACAAATTCAGAGACAATCACATTAACCAATGGTTCTACAATTGATCGTAAAGATCAGGGTATCTTTATTGGTGCGAACTACCAATCATTGTTAGCTACTGGTAATCTTGCTGATTTACAAATTGATAGTGATGCTGGGGCAGGCAATGGTAATACTGCATTCATCAATATCGCAGCTCAAGTTTCTGGCTTAGAAATTCACCTTGGTGAGATTGGTGTAACTGCATCTGGTACAAATGATCCTTCAGCTAACATCCGTCGTGGCGGTAAGGATGACAATTACAATGCAATCATCAGTGGTTTGTCTGTTAAAACAGGTAAAATGACTGCAAATATTCAGTTGGGTGCAGCTCCTCAAGGTGCAATGATTAAATTAGACAGTAAAATGATTGGTGGTCTTGAAATTAAAAACTTAGGTATTCTGGACAACTCAACCAAGGGTGCTTTAGTTGCACAAATACCAGGTACTCCTCCGACTAATATTACTACATCAGGCCCGGGTGAAATCTTCATTGAAAGCATCAAAGTTGCTGATGCAGGTACAAATGATTTAACCATGAAAGCTAGTGTGAGTGTGTTTGGCGAGTCAGCAGCGAATAAAGGCTTTGTACGTATTGTAAGCACAAATGACAAAATTGATAATTATGTTAAAGGCATCCATTTAGGTAGCCGTGCTGGTGGTTCTATTGGTGATGTAGAAGTTCAAGGTCTACAAACATTCTATGGTGCTAGCTATACTAAAGGTTCTGTAATTAGTATTTCTGGTCGTTAATTTTATATAAAAAAAAGCGCGTGAAATCACGCGCTTTTTTTTACAAAAATAATGTGAAATTTTTCAAAAAAACTAAAAAAAAGCTGTTTTTTTTTATAAAAAAGGGTATCTTCCTTTTTACATGGATGTAGAGCATTAGCTCTAAAAAAATAATGAACAAAGGCGCGTCATGCCGATAACTAGAAAAGTTAAAAGATATGTTAGAGATTGCATTAGGCTCGGCATTGATGTACTACTTTGCCACAGAAGCCTTTGATATTAAGAAAAAACCCGCAGAAGCGGTCTATTACACAGAAACTTTGGATTCTCGACAAGATTCATTTAACCGGATGCATAGAGAGCCTGTCCTTATTAAACCCGCTTTACAAGACCAATTTCGTGGCATTGTACGCCAAGCCTATGACTATAGTTGTGGATCTGCCGCCTTAACAACATTGTTAAATGGTTATGTAGGAACACAACTGTCTGAACAACAAACTATGGAAGGTCTTCTAAAGTTTGGAGAAACTGAAAAAATCGTTGAACGTCGAAGTTTTTCTTTGCTAGATATGAAGCGCTTTGTAGGAGCGTTGGGCCTAGATAGTGGGGGATATAAAGGTGAGTTTTCAGATTTAATAAAACAGGCAGAACCTGCAATCGTACCAATTTCATATGCAGGGTTTAAGCATTTTGTTGTTTTTAAAGCCTATAAAAATGGCCGCATTTATGTCGCTGATCCTGCACTGGGGAATATCAGTTTTGATGAGCAGCGTTTTAAAGAAATTTGGGAAAACAATACACTTTTTTTAATTAATGTGGCGCCTGAACAGCGAAAAAATTTATTGGCTCTGCATGATTCAGATTTAAGACATGTGGAGGATGCCACTGTTAATCGTTATGCTTTTATTAATATACAATATCCGCAATTTTATATGGAAAAGATTGCTGATAAAGCATCAACGATTCGTTTAGATAAAAACTTAAATGAAGAATCAGAGAGCTTTGGTGCACCGACATATAATTTTTTACGACTTTATTACAAGAGTAAATAGCGTTTAAAAGTAGCAGATTAAAAAAATAAAAATGGTGGGATGGAATATGAATCGTAAATGGATGAACAAAACCTTATTGGCCTTGAGTATTCAAATGACAATAGGGATTGCATATGCAGAGGAACCAGCACTGGGGGAATATGAGGTCGTCGATCAACAGGAAACAGAAGTTGAATCTACTCCGTCACGGACTGTAAATGAACAAACGGCAGCAGGGGTAAATGCTGAGGTAGAAGAGTCAGCACTCGGCGAATATGAAGCTGTCGAGGAACACCAGGAAACAGGGGCAGCAGCAATACCTGTAAATACTAATTCTCTAGTGCAATCACAGCCGACAGATGAACGTTCTCAAGCATCTTCAGCCTTACAGCAGCAAGAAGGAGATGCGAGTAAAGAAACTAATTTACAAGAAGTTTTTACTTCTAATGAAAGACAGTATTCATTAATTAAAAAAGGTGATATTTCGTCTTATTATGATATCGATTATACCTATTATCGTGATACACAAATTGATGCTGAAATGGCGAGAGGACAGCTTTACCAACTGCGTGTTCAAGAAAATGCGACCCACTCAATTACTAATACTTTTACTGCACAATACGGCATTTTGGATAATTTGACATTTACGGCTTCGCTCCCTTTAGTCGCAAAAACAGATTTATTAAAAGATGCCTCTACCGCGGGTTTAGGTGATATTTCTTTTGGTGCACGTTGGGAACCTTTCCCACTTAAAGCTGGTCGTTTACCTTTAATCCTATTTGGTAATATATCTACTAAAACCGGTGATAGCCCATATGAAATAAATGCTGCAGATGATTTATCAACGGGTAAAGGCTATTACTCTGCGGGCGTTGGGGCAAGTACACGCAAATATATAGATCCAGTGGTACTTTTTGCCTCTGTTTCCGCAAATTACGGATTTAAAGAAACTGGACTTAATCAACGTCGTGGTTCGCGTATTATTGATGAGTTTACACCAGGGATTAGCGGTGGTTTTGCTTTTGGTTTTGCTTATTCATTCAACTACGATGTTTCTATGACTATGTCATATCAGCAAAGTTTTAATACGGGATCAGAGTTTACTTATAGTTCAGGTGAAAGCTATTCACCGGCTGATCAAACCAGTTCTACTTTAGCAATTTCATTAGGTGTTCGTGTTTCACCCGAGACAATTGTAAATGGAACTGTGGGTATAGGCTTAACCGAAGATGCACCTGATGTATCTTTGGGTTTGTCATTCCCACTTGATATTTTAGGTTTCGGCAAGAAACTACGCTAAGAGGGTGGTCGTATGTATAAGATTCGACTTCGCCCGTTAGCCGCAGCAATTATCATATCGGGCTGTTCAAGTGCAACTTTTGCTCAATTAGGAACCAACTTATCTGTTGATATCAGATCATTGAGTATGGGGAATGCGGTTACTGCAGATCCTCCCGGAATTAGTGCAATTCATTTTAATCCTGCAGCCTTGACTAAAATTGAAGGCTTGCAAACTGACGTACAAGGTATCCTTGCTAATTTCGATATTAAGCGAGAATTCTCGGTTCCTCCAGGCTATAACGTATTTGGTTATTCTGATGATCCAATGGTATGTAATGATGGACCTGAGGTTTCTTCGGATTTATGTACCGACTTTAAAGGGACCGTTAGTGGTGATGTAGAATACGTAAGTTTATATGTACCCGTATTAAAAAAGATGGTTGATCTTGGTGAAGGTTTTCCATTGGCAGCGCCTACAGCAGGTATTGCTTACAATCCGCCAGGTTCCAAAACAACTTTTGCGACTGCAATGTATGCACCGTTGGTTGCCGGTTTTGGTGCAGAAAATGGAAACCCAGGTAATTATATGGGGCAACAAGTTGCTCTAGAGCGGATTACATATTTATCCCCTTCTATTGCATATGAAGTAAATGACCATTTATCGGTTGGCGCTTCTGTAGGGATGTCATATCAAGCCATTGGGCTAAAAACAGATTTACGTTTTCCAAATGAATTGATTGGTATGTTGCGCATGATCGATGAGGTTGTCTGCACACCTTTTAAAGAAAACTCAGATATCATTACTGATATTTTATTACTCGGTATGTGTAATACCGAAGAGGGGATGAATCCATTTGGCCGATTTGGTCAAATGCAACTAGCTTTAGAACAGTCGCTAAGTCCGAGTTATAACCTTGGTGTTTTGTGGGAGCCGACTGAAGATTTTAGCTTCGGTATGGTCTATCAAAGTGCGGCAAAAATGCGTTTGAAAGGTAAGTATCATATTGATAATGCCAAAGCACCACGTGAATTAATTAAAGGCTTAATGTCATCGCCTACTGGACAAATTCTTGCAGCAATTTTAGGTTTTCCAAATGCTGTACCTGCCAGTGAGTCTGGGCTTGTTTCAATGGACTTTGAATATCCAGCACATTTTCAAGCAGGGATAAAATATAAGCTTTTACCCGATTTACAGGTCAATTTTGATGTAGGTTGGACAGACTATAAGGCTTGGGACAAATTTAAATTTGAGTTTGACCGACAAATTTCAGCATTAAAAATAGCCAAGTTGCTCTCTGAAAATATTGGAGATACTTCATTAGCTTTGCCTATGGAATTTACTTCACCGTGGAGTTTTGGAATAGGGGTTGAATATTCTGCGACTGATCGTTTGAAATTACGTGCCGGATATGAACCACGTAGCAGTGCTATTCCGGATGGTCGAAGAAATACGATGGTTCCCATTAACAATGCGCAATTGTTTGGTTTGGGTGTCGGCTATCGTTTTGATGCTGAAACTGATTTAGATTTATCAATTGGTTTTTTACGTAGTAAAGATAATATTCCTGCCAATTCGAGTTGTTTATCTAACTGTACTGGGGTAAATAATATTTTATTGAATCCATATGCGGGTTTAAATGTCAAAACAGATACCAAAATAACGATTTTAGGATTGAACTATAGAACGAGATGGTAAGCGATTTGAAAATAATGAGAGGGAATTCATTTGTGAAATCAATACTTATGCTATGTGTAGCGCAGGTATCTTTTTCATATGCAGGCGAGTTTTATACTATTATTGGCCCTGATGGGCGACCGATGATCGTACAACAACCCATCCAGTCAAAACCTAAGGTTGCTGAAGCTTTAAAGGTGCAGCAACCTCTAACTACAATTCAAAACAATGTACAAAAAACACAAACACAAAAAACTGTAACTGAAATAAAGTTATCTAAACCTGCACAATTACCAGTAGAAAATGGATCAATTTCTGCTGTAACTAAAAAAAATAATTCAGCTCTTGTGAATAAAAAAGAGCATAAGCACCCTCTAGTTCAAGTTGAATCGAAAAATGTAGAACAAGTAAAAGATGTTTCAAATACCCAACCAAAGCTTAAAAATGAGGAAACGAAAGTTCATTTGTCAGATACTTTGATCAAGCAAGAAGAATCTGAAAGTACAGATACTTTTATGATGATTTCTGGTGAAAAATATATTAAAAATGAATACTTAGAAAATAAAGAATTCAATTTAGAAGGAAAAAAACGTTTTTATACTATGCCTGAAGGGATCATTGATATCAAGCATGGAGCGACACGTTTACAAACGGTTGAGCGTGAAAAAGGAGTAAGTAAATCCCTGCTGCAATCGATTTTTAAAAAGAATCAAAAACAGAATACTGGCCCGATTACATTGTCATCGACTTATTATCGGGTTTCTCAAGCAGATGCCATTAAAAGTTTAGGTCAACAATGTATTAAGGATAAAAAAATTAAAAATGCGAAAACCCTCAGTTTGGATAAGGACCTTAATATTTGGCCTCGTGCCCCATTAAAAGAACAGTTTGATTTTGAAATTGTGAAAGTTTCCAATGCAATTCAGAATATTCAGATTAGCTCTTATGCATCACGACAACAGAATCCGACCTTTTATTGGCCATTTGTGGTTTTTTTAGATTCGAGTGGTTGCGTGCTTGAGGGTACTGGGGGGTTTAAAAATAATGAAAATGTTCAATCTTTTACAACATATCAAAAGATTGAAGGAATCGTTCATATTCCTGCTCAAAGTCAATATATATTATTGACTCCTTTAGCTAGTGCAATAGATTTGGAAAACAAAGCGCTCACCAATCAGGGGCAATTAAAATTAATAGCAATTCGCTAAGGATATAAGAAGAGAACTAGGATGAAAAATAAGTATTTACTCCCTTTTGCTTTAACAACATTAATGGCTGGTTTAAGTGGTTGTGGTGGTGAAAGCGCCAATATTATCCCGGAAGCTTATGATTCGAGTACGGAAAATGGTGCATGTACTGTAGGTACGAATGGCTGTGTGCAATTTGCATTGGACTATCCGCTGGATGGACTTAACTTTAAATGTAGTAGCGATACAAGCAACAGCTTTATTTCTATTATAGATAGAGCTAATAATGTGGCTACTGGTAGCTGTAGAAATGGTGACAAAATCAGTTTCTTTATAAAAGGTGAAAAAGATAAAGAGATTAATCTAGGGACAGTAGATTTAAGTAAAATTGCACTCGTTAGTACGATAGGGCATATTCCACGTTTGACCATTCTCGATATTGCACAAGGGATTACAGGACAGTCTGCAATAAATCTGGATCAGAGTGATGCGACCGTTAAGGTGGCAATGAGTCTGGTAAAAATTTTGCAAGTATTGGCTTTGGAAGATAATAAAATTGTTGAGCCGACAGATATTCAGGCTTTATATATTACCGATGCAATGCGAACAAAATTAGATCTGATTTTAAAGTCATTAACAACTCAACAAATCATTAACGGCGAATATGTAGCCATCATTAAACCATGGGTAGACGTAAATATAATTACGGATGATCAAGCATTTGAAGTGGTCAAGAAATTAATGATCATTGCCAGTGCAGCAGTATATCAACCAGAATTTTCTCTATTTTCTACCAGTGGTGTAGTGGGGAACTTGCTGTCGGGTTCTGATGGTTTGGTGGGTTGTAATAAAGATGTCTGTACTACAACGGATACATCCATCAAGTTTTTATTTGGGCATTTCATGTTAATTACTGACCGTCAGGGTTATACCTTGGGTAGTGGTTTACAATGGCGAGGTACTATTACACCTTCTTCCCCACCTTCAACTGCACTCAGTTCTGTAAATGCTGGATTGATCCGTAACGCAAGACCAGTACGGATGACCGCTGCAGCACAGTCTCATTGGATTAATCCGGTCAGCAAAAAAATTGATCAGGATTATCAGTTTGATCTAGAGGATGTAAGTTCTCAACCTCTCATCATTAATCAGGGTAAACTTTACAACGATTATATGATTGCCGGAAAAGAAAGTTTTTATAAATTACTGACCAAGAAAACGACACTTACTGCCAGTGATTTACTGGATTTGGGTCAATGGCAGCAAAATACCAACTCGGGTGAGGTATATAAAGGTAGTTTAGATCTGTATAAAATTTTCCCGATTACCTATCTTGATAGAAAAGTCTTTAAATCGATTAATAATGTTGCTTTAGGAGACAAGTATGTCTTTCCCCTGTATGCCGATTTAACATTCAAATTTACCACTACTGGGGTAGCTGATGTGAAATTAGGGATTGTTATAGACCGTAATGGGGATATTCGTACCAATATGAAGCCTGATTTTACTGAAAATGATATGTCTACAGATGGAGTAAATGGATGCAGTGGCGAGGATATACTTCCGAATTCATTTAAGGATACAAATAATGTACAGCAATACCGTTTAGGCACCATTGCACGTACCTTTACGCCAGAACAATCGATTTCCATGCGTATGATTTTAGCAGGTGCAGCATTTTCAAAAATTGATGGTGCATTAGTCGGGATGAATTCTACGATTAAAACATCGACTGAAGCATCAGCTGAAAGTATTGTTGTGGGAGGTGCATTATTGCGTTTGACCAACTTGCTGGATCCTTCAATACCCACTGGAACGAAACCAACAGCAGTAAGCTTTACTAACTCGGATAATAGTGCTGTGAAATGGGGCAATAGTTTGGCGAGTTTCCAAGGTATTTATAATATAAATAACCCCAGTTTGGTGACAGAGAATGATAAAGCCCTAGCTAAACTGAATGGTGGGACTTTAGAGCTATCTTTGGCTCCGTGTTATACAGTCAAAATTAAGTAATCCCTAAAAAGCCCATCACAGGATGGGCTTTTTAGGAGCTTATTTTTTTTATTAGATGGATTAACCGGTATGATCTAAACGGGTACCTAAAGTTTCTAAATGCATGCTGAAAGAAGCAGTTTTACGATCTTCAAAATAATGCCTTAAGGTGCGTTCTACACTTGGAAAAGCCAGTTCAGACCACGGAATTTCATGTTCTTCAAATAAGCGTGATTCAATAGTTTCTTCGCCCGCGCCGAATATCCCGTTTACCAGATTGGCTTTGAATAGAACATAAATTTGCCCAATTCGAGGAATGTTATACATACAGTAGAGTTGTTCTATTTCAACTTCAGCTTCAGCTTCTTCACGGGTTTCACGAGCTGCACCTTGCTCCATGGTTTCAAATAATTCCATATAACCGGCTGGAAGTGTCCATAACCCATAACGAGGTTCAATGGCACGGCGACAAAGCAAAACTTTATTCTCCCAAAGTACCAGTGCTCCACAAATAACCTTAGGATTGATGTAATGAATATTGCCACAATCTGTACAAACACGGCGTAATTGATGATCGCCGAGTGGGATTTTTTCCGTTGTTTTATGTCCACAAATTACACAGAAATTCATATTCATCGTCAATGATAAAGGTGTGTTCAGCATAACTGAAAAATTCAACTTTGGCATCATTTCTATCTTTTAGAATAAAAATTCAGCTATGATGAAACTAAGAAGAAATGACAGGAGAGTAGAGGTATGGATGACCATTCATTAATACAATCGTTACAGCAAAGATTACGTTTTTCAACACGGGTCAAGCCGGCACAGGCTGCTGTATTAATCGCGATTACAGATGAATCTGATCCAAAAGTTCTACTTACCCGACGTTCTTTATATTTAAACAATCATGCTGGAGAGGTTTCATTTCCGGGAGGGAAAAGAGATCCACAAGATACCAGTAATATAGTCGTGGCATTACGTGAAGCCTATGAGGAAACGGCATTAAATCCATTTGATGTGCAATTGATTGGTGATTTACCGATGCAAAAAGCACGCAATGGCATGTTGGTTAAACCTGTAGTGGGAGTAATTCCAGCTGAAGTCAATTTGACTGCTCAACCGACTGAAATTGATCGTATTTTCTTTGCATCCCTAAATAGTCTAATGAGCGCGCCACCCATTCCCTATGAAGTGCGTTATGCACACCAGTCTTTATATTTTCCCAGTATGCGGGTGGAAAATGAAATTGTCTGGGGCTTAACCGCACGGATGTTGATATCACTATTTCAATATGGTTTAAATTATCAGAAAGAGTGGCCATTTTTGTTAAATTCTCCAGCTTTTCATACCAATAAAATTAAACGCAATAGATAAGGGAATATTACATCATGCTGTACAAATTTAATGTTTATGCACCTCAAGCAACACATCAGCCTTGGGATGGCTGGGTAGCAGACAATGCGACGGTGATTGGTCAAGTTGAAATGGGAAAGCAGGTCAGTGTCTGGTTTGGCGCGGTAATCCGCGGTGATAACAGCAAAATCAAAATTGGTGATTTTAGCAATATTCAGGAGAATGCAGTGCTACATACCGATGCTGGCATTGAAATGCATATTGGCAATTATGTCACGATTGGGCATCAAGCCATGTTGCATGGCTGTACTGTTGGGGATAACACTTTAATTGGTATCAACTCAGTCATTTTAAACCATGCAGTGATTGGTAAAAATTGTATTATTGGGGCAAATGCACTAATTCCTGAAGGCAAGGTCATTCCAGACAATTCTGTAGTGATGGGTTCGCCCGGGAAAATCGTCAAAACTTTAGATGAGACTGCTGAGGTTAAACTCAAAATGAGTGCCCTGCATTACGCAGAACATTTTAAGAATTTTCAGAACTTGGAAAGAATTGAACTGTAATTTGATAACTTTATTCAGCCAAGCAAATGCTTGGCTTTTTTGTATTCCCCAGATGGAAAATCTCGCCTAGTGCGGATGAGTGGAGTATCATATGCCTCGTTTTTTACATTTAAATTAATTAAGGTCGTGCATGAAATTGCTGGCGTTGGAAACTGCCAATGAGCAGTGTTCCGTCTCTATTGTAGATGAAACCCAAGAATTATTTTTCCAATTAGATGCGCGAGCAAAAGCACAAACGCAAACGATTCTCCCAATGATTGATCAGGCACTTACCCAGCTTGGTCTATCTGCATCTGAACTAACTGCAATTGCATTTAGCCGTGGTCCCGGTTCTTTTAGTGGGGTACGAATCAATGCAGCGGTGACTCAGGCATTGGCATGGGCAAATGGCCTGCCGGTTGTTCCTGTTTCAACTTTACAAGCCTTGGCACAGGCGGCACACCGCATTGCAGGTTTAACCGCCGTGACAGCAGTCCTCGATGCTCGGATGAAGGAAGTCTATATTGCGAGTTTTGAACTCGATTCACAGGGCATTATGCAGGCTGTGGATGAAGAACGACTGTTAAATTACGATGATGCCAGTCATGCGGTTAAATTTGAACTTGTAGGTTCTGGTTCAGCTTTAATTAAGCCTGAACAAATACAATACAAAGACTTAAGTGCGACTGCGCAAGATATTGCTACCATTGCGCGCGCAGATGTTGAACAAAAAAAATGGGTCATTGCCGAACAGGCATTACCTGTGTATTTACGTGATAACGCTTGGAAAAAAATTCCAGAACAAGGCAAATCATAATCAGGATTTTTTATGGATCTTTTACTGCTGCTAAAAGCGGCAATTATGGGTATTGTTGAAGGTATTACCGAATTCCTACCTATTTCAAGTACCGGACATTTAATTCTTGCTTCAGAGTTAATGAATTTCTGGACCAAAGAAAAAAGTGATGTATTCGTGATTGCCATTCAAATGGGTGCGATTGCAGCAGTCATTTATGAATATTGGGCTCGTCTGTGGGGCGCAGCAACCGGTATGTTTACCGGTGAGCCCAAAGGTCGCCATTTGGGGTTTAGCCTGATCATGGCTTCTATTCCCATTGTATTAATTGGTCTCACTTTTGGACAAGCAGTTAAAGAATTATTATTTAATGATATTGCCGTTGCGATTGGTTTAATCGTGGGTGGTTTTATTATTATCTGGATTGAGAAAAATCCGCCTCAAGTCAATGCTGAAGAAGTCGAGAACATTAGCTATAAAGAAGCGATCTGGATTGGTTTAATTCAAGTGCTGTCTTTAATTCCGGGGACTTCACGTTCGGGTGCAACCATTATTGGTGCAATGTTCTTAGGCATATCCCGTAAAGCGGCAACGGAATTTTCCTTCTTCTTGGGCATACCGGTGATTATTGGTGCAGGCTTGTTAGATCTGTATCAAAGCTACCATGTATTCGAAAGTACACAAGATTGGGCCGTTCTTGCAACAGGAATTATAGTGTCATTTGTTTCGGCTTTGATTCTAATTCGTGTATTGGTGGCCTATGTCGCGAAACGTGATTTTATGGTTTTTGCTTGGTATCGTATTGCCTCGGGTCTTTTAATCTTACTCTTTGCATTTACAGGCTGGAAATTATGGTAAGCGAGATCCGCTTATTTGTAGAACAAGAATTTCAACAGAAAGCACAGCAGTATTCTGCTGTGCTTTCTTCTCGTGGAGTGAAGGTAAATCTTGAAGTCATTGAAAAGCTCAATGCCAGATTTTTGCGTTTTCATCCTGAGCTTGCTTTATGCGTAGATGAATCCGGTCTGTGGTTATGTGCCAATGGCATGAAGATGCAGCCGGACTGGAAAGCAGAGGTGCCACGTTTAAAAAGAGCATCCTTAAAATCTGAAATGATTGCGCGAGCGTGTAATCTGGGGGAAAAACCAAACTTGATCGATGCGACCGCAGGGTTGGGGCATGACAGTTTACTGATGGCATATTTAGGTGCTGATGTCACCTTGGTTGAGCGACATCCCATCTTGTTTACCTTGCTTGAAGATACTAAAACTCATGCTGAACATGATGCTTTTTTAAGTTCAGTGGTTGCACGGATTGATCTGGTTTTCTCTGATTCAGCCGATTACCTGATTCAGCAAGCTGAGCATAATAATATCGTAGATGTGGTTTATCTGGATCCCATGTTTCCACAACGCGATCAAAACCAGCAAGCGATTAAAAAACAGGCTCAAGTCAAAAAGCAGATGCAATTACTGCATATGTTATTACCTGAAGATGGTGAAATGGATCTAGGGGATAATTTATTGATTTTGGCACAAAAAATAGCAAAACGGGTGGTGGTAAAGCGGCCTCGTTTAGCGGTATATTTAGCGAGCCAAGAACCCAATCATCAATGGCAAGGTGATGCATGTCGTTTTGATGCATACTTTCAGCAGCACCTTGTAGAGTAGTTTGGTAATTGCTTCAATATTGGGCACTAATTTGTTATATAGTTAAAAAACGGCATTGATAAAACTCCCATCAAGCATAAACTTACATTGTGAACCAGCGAGCTACAGCTAACCCTAAATCCTATGATCGACTTTAAACCCTCCATTAATTTTTGGCATGATTTTAAAAGCAACCAAACTGCAGGGATGTGGCTCTTTTTGGGATCACGTCGGTCTTTACAAATTGTTCGACCCTCGATATTACAGCTGATTTTTTGGGGGATTTTAGGCGGTAGTGCCAACAGTTTATTTAGTTGGTTAAGTTCAGGGGAAGTAGGGGAGTTTAATCCTCAAGGCTTGATCAGCTATGCCTTATGGCCTTTTATTGCGCTGATTGTCGGTATTTTCCTATCACAACGGATTAATAATCCGCGTTTGATGTTGGTGCCCGCTTTACTGTGGCTGGTACTGGATACCCATATCGCGCTTTTGCAAAGTCTGATTCAGTATCTGGGTTATATCGACGTATTGCCTTACATCTTTTATGACTATCTACCGATGATATTCATGGTGCTGTTTGTCTGGCAAAGTCTGGCTGTGGTCTGGGTTTTTTCACGTGAATTAAAGTGGCCGTGGTGGGAGCGGGGATTGATTGTCGCGGCAACCCTGTTTACCCTCGTAGTCTGGCAAATGTCGGTCAAAGGCCAACCAATCTGGAAAGTGGAAGAAAGCCCGCCAACGTTTGCCGAAGATGCCTTTTACGCACAAAGTCGAGTATTGAGCAAATCTCTTGAAGCCGTTCAGTATGGTGAATTCGCCCAATCGCATTGGTACTTTTTAGGCGTAGCAGGCGCAGGCTATCAAGACGTTTTTAAGTCGGAAGTCGAGCGGATAAAAGAACAGTTTGATACCCGTTTTGGGACTTTCGGTCGCTCACTTATATTAGTCAATAATCCTGCAACACGCACTAAAACTCCAATTGCTTCACGTACCAGTATGGAAATGGCTTTACGCCGTATCGGGCAGCAAATGAATCGTGAAAGCGATGTATTATTTTTATATATGACATCGCATGGCTTGCCAAATCAGTTTGAAATGGAAAATGCACCCATAGATTTAAACGACGTCGATCCAAAATGGCTAAAAGATACTTTGGATAAGTCGGGAATTCGTTGGCGCGTGATTGTAATTTCTGCATGTTATTCAGGCAGTTTTGTTCCTGCCTTGCAAGATGACAATACTTTAATTATTACTGCTTCTGCTGCCGATCGCGCATCCTTTGGCTGTTCGAATGAAGCCGATTATACTTATTTTGGACGGGCTTTCTTTGATCAGTCTATGCGCGAGCAGACTTCAATCAGTACCGCATTTGAACAAAGCAAAGAGACGGTGGCGCAATGGGAAAAGGCTCAAGGTTTTGAGCCCTCTGAACCGCAATGGTCGATTGGGAAAAATATGGAATTTATGTTGCCACAATTGGAGCAGCGCTTATTTCCGGCTAAAATTCAAACAGATATCAAAATAGAAACACCACAATTAAGTGTTCAAACACCATAAGGAAAATAGACATGGAATTAATCCAACATAACCGATGCTTTGATGGTGAACAGCGCATTTATGCTTTTAATTCTAAGTGGCTAAAGGGCGAAGCTAAGTTTGGCATTTTCTTGCCACCTCAAGCTTTAAGGGGACAGCCATGCCCAGCACTTTTTTATTTAGCCGGTCTGACCTGTACTGAGGAAACTTTTAGTATTAAAGCCCATGCGCAACGCTTGGCCACTCAATTGGGTTTAATCTTGATTAGCCCAGATACTTCGCCAAGAGGTGAGCAGGTTGCACAAGGTGATTCTTGGGATATCGGTCAAGGGGCAGGATTTTATATTAACGCAACTCAAACGCCATGGGCCGAACATTATCAAATGGAAAGTTTTATTGCGGATGAGCTGTATGATTTAGTCACTCAAAATTTCCCCGTTCAAGCAGATTCGATCGGTATTTTCGGACATTCCATGGGCGGCCATGGGGCGTTAACACTGGCATTTAAATATCCAGAAAAATTTAAATCTGTGTCGGCTTTTGCGCCGATTTGTGCACCGAGCCAATGCCCATGGGGTGAAAAAGCCTTTTCGAATTATTTGGGTGAAGATCGGAATGAATGGTTAAAGCACGATGCCACTGCCTTAATTCAAGAAAAAGGTGCATTATTTAAAGAGATTCTAATAGATCAAGGATCGAAAGATCAATTCTATGCACAATTGAATCCGGTATTATTTAAACAGGCCTGTGCAGAAGTAGCTCAGTCGCTCACCTTACGTGAACACGAAGGTTATGATCATGGATATTACTTTATTCAAAGTTTTATCGATGACCATCTGCAATTCCATGCGGTGCAACTTGAAGCATAATATTGCATAAAAAGGGAGAATATAATTCTCCCTTTTTTATTGGTGCTGCCATGTTGCAGCAAATTCTTGTTGAGCCATACGGCTTAAATGATCAAGAACTACTTTTTCTAGTCTGCTTAAGTCTTCTAAAGGACTGTCAATGGAGACTAATAATTGTTCCGCTTGCGGCATTAGCTTTACGGTTGCATCTGGCATAAAAATACTACAATTGCCGTCAGTTTCAGCAACTTCAAATTTATGTTTCCAGTGATTGAGTAAGCGCTTGGCGATGCGGGTAGCTTCTGGAGTAGCGATTTGTGTATTGCTTTTCATTCTCATTTACCTTGTGTTGTGATATCAACATAACAGATTATAAAAATAGCTAAAGTTAAATAATGCAACGCAATGTCGCAGTTTTGGAATGCTGAATAAATAGTATCGAAGCTGGATTGGATTACAGCAGCCAGTTTCAATTTGTTATAATGTGAAAAATCAATTCAAATCTATAGCCAGGTTCTCCCCATGTCTAAGCCATATTTAATTGCACCATCAATTTTATCTGCTGACTTTGCTCGCTTAGGCGAGGAAGTCGAAAATGTACTCGCTGCTGGTGCAGATGTCGTACATTTTGATGTGATGGATAACCATTATGTGCCTAACCTGACATTTGGTGCAGGCGTATGTAAGGCATTAAAGAAATATGGGATTCAGGCACCGATTGACGTACATTTGATGGTTTCACCAGTCGATCGTATGATTGATGATTTTCTGGAGGCAGGTGCAGACATTATTACGTTTCACCCGGAAGCAACCGATCATATTGACCGTTCATTACAGTTGATTAAAGCCGGTGGTGCGAAAGCCGGTTTGGTGTTTAACCCGGCAACGCCTTTGCATTATCTGGATTACGTTTTGGATAAAGTCGATCAAGTGCTCTTGATGAGTGTCAACCCAGGATTTGGCGGTCAAAAATTTATTCCAATGACTTTAGATAAACTTCGTCAAGCACGCAAAATTATTGATGCTTCAGGTCGTGATATTCGTTTAGAAGTGGATGGCGGAGTAACTCCAGCTAATATCCGTGAAATTGCAGAAGCGGGTGCAGATATGTTTGTTGCCGGTTCAGCTATTTTCGGTAAACCGGATTATCAAGCTGTAATTAATGAAATGCGTTCAGAACTTGAAAAAGTCGGTTCTGTAAATATCTAATACTCTACAATTAATTGAAGCTAAGTTGTGGATAACTTTATGGATAACCATATGGATATCTGTGTAGATAACTGTATGGATAACTTGATTAGTTTATAAACGATTATGGAACAATAGTTTAATAATTAGACATTAAACGTATAAAAAGCACTCAATGGAGTGCTTTTTTGATGTCTTAAGGTATTAAAAAATATGGTTGTTTATTAATCTACGCTTACAAATAAGCCTGTTTAAAAAATAACTTTATTGTTTTAATAGACATAAAAATAGCGAACGATGAATTGTTGAGTATAAATTTAAAGAATTGTGTATAACTTTGTTCTTGGTTATGCTGTTAGATCTAAATCAAAGTAAAATGATTTATATTCATTCTGGAATGATGAAAGGATAATTCTTTGCTGACTTCATTACGCAAACAGGCTTGGTTTGTGCTGCTGATGGTTTTTGCCCTCGGGTGGAGTAGTGTCGCCTTTGCATCAGCAAAGCCTATGCATCAGCAAATGATGAAGCAATCCAGTGTTGCACAGCATCAACAAGCGATGACCGCCATGTCGGGTTGCCATGAGTCAGTCAAGGCTCAATTTCACACTCATCCGAATCCTTCAGAATACGTAAAAGCATCGCATGATCAAGATTGTCACCAGACCATACAGAATCAGGTGCAGCATTCTAGTTGTAATGATTGTGTGCCGTTACATTGTCAAAGTTTAACCAGCTGGTTGGATTCACAAACAACAGAATTACTCAGTTTTGATCATATTCAAGAACATCCCCAGCGCAATTTTGATTATTCCGCCCAGCATTTAATGGGTTTCTGGCAACAAATCTTACGTCCTCCCAAAGCTTAATCTTGATTTAAAAAAACATTTTTTATTTTTAAATTACAGGTTAAGTCATGTCTATTAAGTTAACTCAAAGCCTCTGGGTCGGGGTGTGTCTCGTGTCCTCATCGTGGGCGTGTGCTGCGGTCAAAGAATATCATCTGAGTATTGATGAGCAGCTGGTCAATGTGACCGGGAAGCCTTTAAAACGCATTACCGTGAATGGTCAATTTCCTGCACCGCTTTTGGAATTTGAAGAAGGCGATGATGCCGTTATTCATGTGCATAACAAGCTAAAAAATAAAGATTCCTCCATTCATTGGCATGGATTATTGCTGCCCGGTTTAATGGATGGTGTGCCGGGTTTTAATCAGTTCAAAGGGATTAAACCAAAAAGTGATTTTGTCTATCGTTTTAAGGTGCGTCAAAACGGCACCTATTGGTATCACGCGCATTCCAAAGGTCAAGAGCAAGACGGTTTATATGGTGCTTTGGTGATTTATCCGAAAGATAAAAAGCCAGTCGCAGCGCATGAACAAACTGATCGTGATTATGTGGTGATGTTGTCCGATTTTCATCAGTCCAGCAGTGATCAGATCATGAAAAATCTGAAAAAGTCAGCAGAGTACTATCAGAATCAGCGTGAAACTTTAGCGGATGTATTTAAACAAGTGCAGCGTGACGGTTTGAAAAATACTTGGCAAGACCGTGGCATGTGGAATCAAATGCGGATGCTGAAAACCGATTTGTCCGATGTTACCGGTTATACTTTTCTGATCAATGGAAAAACGCCAGAGCAAAACTGGACGGGCGTATTTAAGCCGAATGAAAAAGTCCGCTTACGCTTTATTAATGCTTCCGCCATGTCTTTTTATGATGTCAGTATTCCCAACTTGAAAATGACGGTAGTGAGTGCAGATGGGCAGCCAGTTCAACCTGTGCCAGTCGATGAGTTTCGACTCGGCACTGCAGAAACTTATGATGTGATGGTTGAGCCGAAAGCCGATCATTACCAAATTGAAGCAGAATCGATTGATCGCAGCGGTTTTGCGATTGGCACATTGCATAACGAAAATTCACCAGTGGCGCACGCGATTCATATGCCAAAAGCACGTCCACGTGCCTTGCTCACGATGGAAGATATGGGACACGGTTCTTCATCGGGTGAGCATGCAAACATGAATCATGCTCAGATAAACGCCAGTCAAGAAAGTGCTCATTCACAAAGCTCAAATCATCTGAATCATCGGGCTATGGATGATTCTAAGATGGATGATTCCATGATGAAACATGAGCCTGCGCCAATGGATCATTCGCAAATGAACCATGCCGAAGGTGCTAATCATTCACAACACCCAGCCAAGTCTGATTCTAAACCACAGCAGCATATGGATCATTCAGCACACGCAGCAGCGAAACCAACAGTGGATGATCAGGAGCAGCCTGTTTATGGCTGGGCTAATGCGTCAACTCCAGCAGGTCATAAAGCACTGCAATATAGCGATTTGAAATCTTTAACGCCACAGCCCGATACCCGTCCGGCAGAACGTGAATTGGAAGTGCGTTTAGGCGGTACGATGGAGCGTTATATCTGGACCATTAATGGCAAGAAATTTACTGAAGTAGAACCCTTACAGGTCAAATATGGTGAACGTGTTCGATTGAAGTTTATCAATGACAGCATGATGGCGCATCCGATGCATTTGCATGGCATGTTTATGCAGCTTGAAAATGGTCAAAGTATGCAGGATATGCCCAATAAACATACCTTGGTTGTGCCACCGGGCAAAACCGTGACTGCATTGTTGACTGCGGATGAGTTGGGTGAATGGGCCATTCATTGCCATCTGCTGTATCACATGTCAGCCGGCATGATGAGCAAGTTAATTGTCGCGAATGTTGATGCAAATCATCCAACCACCACGCCATCTAAACCAAATTCAGCTCAGCAAGGACAAGGAGACTCACATGCGCATCATTAATTTATTTGCCATGAGTACCTTAAGTGCTTCCTTGCTGCTGAGTGGGCAGAGTTTTGCGAATGGGCATCACACAATGCCAATGCCTGCGACTCAGAACCAACAGTCAGCTGACATTCCTGTAAATCATGCACAGCATCAAACAGAGTCAGTGCTACCCAAGACTGCGACTGAGAAAAAACCGCAACCACTACAACAAGAACAATCCAGTTCAGATCAGGCAGATCATGCTGCACATATCAAAGAGCATGGTGGGCAGGTTTATCAACACACCACGGTTGAAAGTAAATGGCTGCGCAATGATGATGGCGAAAGGGTTTTAAAGTCGCAACTTGAAACCCGAATTGGCACGGATGAAAACAAGATTTTTATCAAAGTCCATGCCGATCAAGCTGAATCAGAGCAAACTGAATATGAGGCCAAAGTGTTATATAGCCGTATGCTGAATGATTTTTGGGATGTGCAGACCGGTCTGCATTACTTGAATAACCAGAATCGTGAAGTGGATTCGGAGCAGCTAGGAGCCGTTTTAGGTATTCATGGCTTGGCACCGTATTTTTTTGAAACCGATGTCTACTTATATCTGGGAAAGGACAAGCAATGGTCTTTGAGCTTGGAAACCGAGCGGGATTTATTGCTGACTCAAAAACTGATTCTGAAACCTTACTTAGATGTGAATATCGTATTGAGCGACGATTCAAACTATGCCAAAAAGTCAGGTTTAAGTCGTGCCCAACTGGGGCTGGAAACCCGATATGAAATCAATAAAAAGGTCATGCCTTTCGTAGATATCGCATACGGTTATACTAAAGGGAATCAGCAGACGGCTTGGCAACAACAATCGGATTCCGGAAATGAATGGTTATATGGTGCAGGCATTCGGTTTAAATTTTAAAGTTTTTAAAACTATTTAAACTTATTTGAAATCAGCAAATCCGATGGACCGATGTCTATCGGATTTCTTTATTTGGACATTGTTTAAGTGATCAATGGGTCAAAAAATGTAAATACTGCACCCATTTAAATTAATTATTTATATAATTATCTTAAATAAAAGGAGGAACGACCTCCCTTGGTACAATTTGATTAATCTCTGCACCAAGAAAATTCGTCAGGACGACCTGATTCTCATCAAATGGAGCATAGTCGTCATGGCTTGGGTGGTTCTAATTTTAGCGGGTCTTTTTGAAATTGTATGGGCTTATGCAATGAAACTTTCAGAAGGTTTCACACGTTTAACGCCCAGTATTATTACCTTAGTGTTCATGATTTTGAGTTTTGGTTTGCTGGCTTATGCCATGCGAACCTTGCCGCTCGGTACAGCCTATACCATTTGGACAGGCATTGGCGCAGTCGGTTCGTTCTTGGTTGGAATCTTTATTTTAGGCGAGCCAGCATCAGCAATGCGTATGTTGGCGGCAGTCCTGATTATTTCTGGATTAGTATTGATGAAACTGTCATCATCATAAACTCTGGATCATTTATTTCACTGCAGGAGAAGACAAATGAAACTGGCATTTTTAGAAATGGCTTCTCCTGTGGGAACCTTAAAACTGGTCGCCCATGAAACGGCTTTAGTCGCCGTGCTTTGGGAAAATGAAAACCCTAAACGTGTACGCTCAGCAGAATTAATAAAGCAAATTGATCATCCTATTTTGCTAGAAACCCAAAAACAGTTAACTGAATATTTTGCAGGAAAAAGACAGCAATTTGATGTGCCTTTGGATTTTGAAGGAACAGAATTTCAGAAGAAAGTCTGGCAAGCTTTACTCAGCATTCCATTTGGGGAAACCCGAAGTTACCGTGATATTGCAGAACAAATTGGCAATGTGAAAGCAGTTCGCGCAGTGGGGGCCGCCAATGGGAAAAATCCGATTTCGATTATCGCGCCGTGCCATCGCGTAATAGGGATGAACGGAAAACTGGTCGGCTTTGCCGGAGGACTAGGAAATAAAGATATCTTGTTAAAAATTGAGCAGGCTCAATAAATCTAAAACAATCATAAAAATTTATAAATTAAACGATTTAAAGAGTAGCGGGGAATATTTTGGGTCAAATTTTTTCACAGTTCATATCTATGCTCTGGTGGTTGCCTTTATTTTTTATTGTTGCGGCATTATTCAAAATTTTTAAGCCTTTTTTAAAAGGAAAATTTGGAGAGTTCGCTGTTGGTATTCACGCAAAAAAATATTTAACTAAAGAATATATTCTGTTAAATAACTGTACTTTGCCGGATGAACAAAATGGAACTACACAAATTGATCATATTTTATTAAGTCCGTATGGCGTGTTTATTATTGAAACCAAAAACTATAAAGGCTGGATTTTTGGGGGTGAACGCCAAAAAATGTGGACCCAGAAAATATTTAAACAAAGCTATAAATTTCAAAATCCGCTGCATCAAAATTATAAACACCAAAAGGTTTTAGAGCAGATTCTGGTAGACATTATAAGCGCTGAATACTTACATTCCGTGATTGTGTTTATGCCTGACTGTGAATTTAAAACAGAAATGCCCCTAAATGTATTTAGAGGCAAGACTTGGACTACCTATGTCAAAGGTTTTAAAGATGTGGTTATTTCGCCGATGAAACTTAAACGGATTCAATTGCGGATTGAGAAAGAGATATTGGAAAAATCTTGGCTAACAGATCGCTTGCATGTCGCAAACTTGCAACAACGCAAAGATAATAGCTGACCGTCAACTCATTCATTTAAGCCTTAGCTGAGCCATCCGCCAATAGGCTTAAATGAGGGTGTATCAATGAGATTAATTTGTAGTGGTATGAAGTTTTTCAACAATTTCATTGAGTTGCTTAATGCGTTTCACTTCATTCCAAAGTTCTTTTGCTTCCGGATAATGTTTAGACATCATGCCAATCCATTGCTTATAGCGTCCCACCATATTGATTTCTTTTTTATAGGGACCGCTCAAAAAGCGTATTTGTAAGGCTAAAAGCTCATTCCAGCTAATCAAAGCCTCATCTGTATTTTTACGAATACATTGAGTAATGTCCGGTGTGGTCACCGCAGCCCGGCCTATCATTAAATCTTCACAACCGGATTCTACACGACATTTTTTAGCATCTGCATTGGTCCAAATTTCACCATTGGCGATGACATTGATTTTCAATGCTTTACGAATCGGTTGCAGCTGATCCCAAAATGCAGGTGGCGTATAGCCCTCTGCTTTGGTTCGAGCATGTACTGTTAGCCAGGCTGCACCGGCATCTTCAATGGCATGGGCATTCTCTAAAGTGAAGTTTCTGTCCATATAACCCAAACGCATTTTGGCTGAAACCGGGATATGCTCAGGTACGGCATCTCGAACGGCTTTGACCAGCATGTGTACCACTTCAGGTTCATCTAACAGAACTGAACCGCCACGATGACGGTTTACCGTTTTTGCAGGACATCCGAAATTCATATCAATGGCAGGGGCACCCAGCTCTACCGCACGAATGGCATTAGCGGCCAGCATTTCAGGGTTATTGCCTAAAAACTGGACATGAACTGGTGTTCCAGCGGCAGTTTTACCATCGGTTAGTAATTCAGGACAGTAATTATGATAAACATGGTCGGGCAGGACAGAGTCCGTCACACGAATGAACTCGGTTACACACCAGTCAAAGCTGCCGACATGCGTTAATACATCACGCATAATAGGATCGGTTAAGCCTTCCATGGGCGCAAGAACAAGTTTCAAAGTGTCAGACCTGTACAAAGAAAAACAGGGTTATACGTTTTTTTAAGAAGGTTGTCTAGCTTAGGGCTTGAATTACAAAAATCTACATGGGTAATTTAAGTATTTATCTCCGGTATAACAAATTTTTTATTAAATAGGAGGATGAATAAACGTTAAGACTATCATGATGATATTAAAAGCCCGATTGTTGAGTTGCCGTAATCCCCAATAAATAAATTTCCATAAATCGTAGTGATATTTTGAAGTCGTTTTAACAGTTTTTTATGTGGCTTTTATCCTTAAAACATCATCAGATATAGTGCATACCTATTTATTCATTAAAATCAATTTAAGTGTTCAGCAAATAATAATTCTTGATATTCTGCCAGAAGCCTGAATTTTCTCGGGTTCTTATTCTTTACTAAAAGACTAAAGCAAGTTTTAGATTTATAGGTAACAGTAAGATAAGACTATTGCGACAAAAATAAGGAGAAAAAAATGTCTGCTCGATTTTTACTGCCCATTTTACTCCCCATAGCGGGCTCTACCATTGTATTGGCATTAGCAGGATGTGCATCATCCTCTACGTCCCCGATTACAGACAGCTATGGTCCGCAACCCCATCTGCCTGCACCCAAATCAAGTTTACTGCCGATAGTGAATATTGCTCCTGCCAAAGGCTGGCCTGCGGGTATGATGCCGACTCCTGCCAGAGGTTTAAAAGTACAGGCATTTGCAAAAGAACTTCAACATCCGCGCTGGCTATATGTATTGCCTAATGGCGATGTATTGGTGGCTGAAACTGATGCTCCGCCTAAGCCAGACGACAGCAAGGGCATTAAAGGCACAATTATGAAACTGGTGATGAAGCGTGCAGGTTCATCACATCCGAGTGCCAACCGCATTAGCTTGCTCCGGGATAGCAATGGTGATGGTGTGGCTGACCAAAAAACCGTATTTCTACAAAATCTCAATTCTCCATTTGGTATGACACTGGTCGGCAATACACTGTACGTGGCCAACACGGATTCCCTCATGCGTTTTCCTTACCAAGCGAGTGCTACTCAAATTACAGCAAGTGGCACTAAAGTACTGGATTTGCCGGGTGGCCCCCTAAACCACCATTGGACTAAAAATGTGATTGCCAATTCTGCAGGCACTAAACTTTATATTACGGTGGGTTCAAACAGTAACGTCGCTGAAAATGGCTTAGATAAAGAAGTTGGTCGCGCCCTGATTATGGAGTTTGATATTGCCAGTGGCAAAGCACGTCCATTTGCGACCGGACTTCGTAATCCAAATGGGATGGACTGGCAACCACAAAGTGGCGCGCTATGGACCGTGGTAAATGAGCGTGATGAAATTGGTAATGATTTAGTGCCTGATTATCTAACCTCAGTGAAAGCCGGAGCTTTTTATGGCTGGCCGTATAGTTATTATGGTCAACATGTGGACATACGGGTAAAACCGCAACAACCTGAGCTGGTCGCTCGCGCGATTCCACCTGATTATGCATTGGGTAATCATACAGCGTCATTAGGGCTGACATTTTATAAGGCAGAATTAATGCCACAATACCGCGGCGGTGCGCTGATTGGTCAGCATGGTTCATGGAATCGTAAACCTTATAGCGGTTATAAAGTCATTTTTGTACCGTTTAAAAATGGTCAGCCTTCTGGTCAACCGCAAGATGTATTGAGGGGCTTTTTAAGTGATCAAGGGGATGCTTTGGGGCGGCCGGTTGGAGTAGCCGTGGATCATTCTGGGGCTATTTTGGTCGCCGATGACGTGGGTAATATGATCTGGCGTGTATCACCAGCGACTACAACCATTGATAATCGTTCAATAAATAAAGCTCTAACCACTGCTTCTGCAAGCCATCAATCGGATAGTTCACAACCTGTTGTAGAAAAAGTAAGCAAGCAATAACTGGTTAAAACAGTAAATAATTGATTTTGAGAAGCTCAATCTTTCATCTAACCTTCAAACAGGCTCTTGCTGCTTACAGGTTAGTAGGGTAGTTGAACGAGGATGAAACAAAAAAAGTGAGTCAGGACTTTAATCCATATGTTAAAGGTTTATCGAAGTTTTATTTACCTTTAAACAGCTAATAAAAAAATCCCGACATCCTGTCGGGGTTTTTCGTATTTGATGCTTAGGTATAACTCCTGTCGTACCGCACATTCCTTATGTTGTTTGTTATTGTTTTTATTCTGTGGAACTTCCTGTTCTCTATGTCCCTATCATAGGAAATTGCAGCAAGATCGTATAGCCGCAAAGAGCCGGAATTGTTGTGAGCAAATGCGTACAAAGCTGGCTAAAAACTATCCCTATTTTCTCCTTGAAACTTGGGGATTGTTTCGGGTCTGGAATGATTGATCACTGGTAATGATGTATTGATGTGATCGCTTATTAAGCGATTTTATAGGTAAAAAATATCGAAATGGATTGAAAAAAGCCGACTTGATTTTCAAGCCGGGATTCTGCTGATCTTTTAATTTATATTAACTTATTGATATTAAGGTATTATTTAAATTGAATTTCGTATAAGCACAATTATATTAAATAGATAAAGTAAATATATGAACTTTACTTCATTTTGTTGCCCTCTTGATCAATGATCACTTCACCATCTTCTTTGCTAAACGCCTTAAGTTGAGGAGCAGATAATAGATCCAGTACCAACTCAGAGGGTCTGCATAATTTAATACCCAGCTCTGTCACCACAAATGGGCGATTGATTAAAATTGGATGTTCAAGCATCAAACTCATCAACTGATCATCAGTCCAATGCGGTTGATCTAATTTAAAACGCTCATAAGGTTCAACATTTTTACGAATGACGGCGCGTACAGAAAGCCCTGATTTTTCAATTAAAGTCATTAGCTCTTCTTTACTTGGTGGTGTTTTTAAATATTCAATGACTTCAGGTTCTTGTCCTGTATTTCGAATGAGTTCAAGTGTATTTCTCGACGTTCCACAGGCAGGGTTGTGATAAATCTTAATCTTTTGTGACATGAATTTTCTCAATGCAAAAACAATATTGCATTTATATATGGATATACGTATATTCGCAATAGTAAATATATTGAGTCATCCTAAAATGAATCAAACAGATTTTTTTAAGTGTCTTTCGGATACTACGCGTTTGGACATTTTGAAGTTAGTCATGGCCAAACAAAATGTTTGTGTATGTGAACTGACGGAACAGTTGCAACTCAGCCAACCTAAAATTTCTCGCCATTTGGCTTTGCTTAGGAACCTTTCGATTTTACTTGATCAAAGACAGGGGCAATGGGTGTATTACCGTCTGAATCCGAATCTTCCTGAATGGGCAAGTAAGGTTTTAGACATTATCTCCAAACAAAATGATGACATGCTGGAAAATCCTCATGTTAATGCTTCAATTTCAATCCATTGCGAGTAATATCAATGAAATTCTTATTCCTATGTACTGGAAACAGTTGCCGTAGCATTCTTTCAGAAGTGTTATTCAATAGCCGTGCACCTGAAGGCTGGAAAGCTTATAGTGCCGGTAGTAAACCTTCTAGTCAGGTTCATCCATTCACCCTGAAGACTTTGCAAAACTTAGGCTTATCTACCGATGTCTTATCCAGTAAGAGCATTGCTGCCTGTGAACAGTATCAGCCTGATGTGGTGATCACTGTGTGTGATTCGGCAGCACAAGAAGCATGTCCACTTTACCTGGGCAGTGCGATTAAGGCGCATTGGGGCCTGTCTGATCCCTCTCATCTAGAGCTACCTGAACAAGAAAAGCTCAACGCTTTTTTTATGACGGTTGATCATATTAATAAACGTCTGGATGCTTTATTTGCATTGGATACCAAGCAGCTTTCTCGTCCTAAGCTGATTGCAGAAATCAATAAAATTTCAAATATTGAGTAATACCATGGCTGCCTCAAAAATGTCATTTTTAGATAAAAATCTGACCATCTGGATTTTTATCGCCATGTTGCTGGGTATTGCGATCGGGGTGTTCTTTCCGCAAGCATCGGTTGCATTAGACCAGATGAGTGTCAATTCGGTGAATATCCCGATAGCAATCGGTCTGATTATCATGATGTATCCTCCACTTGCCAAAGTGGACTATGCGACCTTGCCGCAGGTATTTAAAGACAAGCGCACGCTTACTTTATCTCTGGTTCAAAACTGGCTGATTGCGCCGTGCCTGATGTTTGCATTGGCGCTGATTTTCCTGCAATCCTATCCTGAATATATGACTGGTGTGATTCTGATTGGTTTGGCACGTTGTATTGCGATGGTCTTGGTCTGGAATGGCCTGGCCTGTGGCGATAATCAATATGTTGCCGGATTGGTGGCCTTTAACAGTATTTTTCAGATCCTGTTCTTTAGTACTTATGCCTGGCTGTTTTTGACCTTCTTGCCGCCTTATTTTGGTGTTGAAGCACAAGTAATTGATGTCAGCTTCTGGACAATTACCCATGCGGTACTGGTTTATTTAGGTATTCCATTTTTAATGGGCTTTCTTACCCGATTGACCTTGGTCAAACAGAAAGGTCTAGAATGGTATCAAACTCAATTTATTCCCAAGATTAGTCCGCTCAGTCTGCTTGCGTTGTTATTTACCATTGTTGCCATGTTTAGCCTGAAAGGTGGCGAAGTGGTCAGTTTGCCACTCGATGTGCTCAGAATTGCAATACCTTTAACCATTTACTTCGTGCTGATGTTCTTTATCAGCTTCTTTATGAGCAAGTGGATGGGAAATGATTATCCCAAAACTGCGGCCATCTCTTTTACCGCAGCAGGCAATAATTTTGAACTGGCACTCGCTGTTGCCATTGCCACTTTTGGTCTGGCTTCACCGGTTGCTTTTACCACCATTATTGGCCCTCTGGTTGAAGTTCCGGTCTTGATTGCCTTGGTCAGCGTTTCACTGTGGCTAAGAAAAAAAGTTTATAAAGAGGCATAACCTGATGAATCTCCCGAATGTAGATTTGGATCTGCTTGAACGACCCACTTTGGACAAAGTTCAGGCCAAAGAACTAGAACATCCACCGCGTATTTTGCTGCTGTATGGTTCAAACCGTGACCGGTCCTATAGCCGGCTCGCTGTTCAGGAAGCAGGCCGAGTACTAGAATATTTTGGTGCCGAGGTCAAAATCTTTCATCCTAAAGGACTGCCCTTACCTGAAGATGCAGACACGACTCATCCTAAAGTTACAGAGCTGCATGCGCTTTTAGCCTGGGCAGAAGGCATGGTCTGGTGTTCGCCTGAACGTCATGGTTCGATGAGTTCAATTTTGAAAGCCCAAATTGACTGGATTCCTCTGGCAGCAGGTGCAATTCGTGCCACTCAGGGCAAGACGCTGGCTGTGATGCAGGTATGTGGAGGTTCGCAATCGTTTAATGCGGTGAATCAATTGCGTGTTTTAGGGCGCTGGATGCGGATGATCACGATTCCAAATCAATCCTCTGTACCGAAAGCGTTTCTGGAATTTGAAGAAGATGGTCATATGAAACCGTCTCCTTATCACAATCGAATTGTGGATGTGATGGAGGAGCTGTATAAATTCACCCTTCTGACAAGAGGACAATCAGCCTATTTGACTGACCGTTATTCTGAACGGGTCGAAAGTGCTGAGCAATTGTCAAAGCGTGTGAATCAAAAGAATATTTAGTTTCCCTAAAATGAAGATCATACAGATTTCCTGAAATTATTTTATTATTTATTTAAAATTATTAGCTTAATTGTTATTAAAAAAGCCTGATCTATAAAGATCAGGCTTTTTCATTAATTTATCCAATTTCACGATAAATATTTAGTTATTGTTCTGCATTTTTACTAAAAAAGAAGTTGAAAGGGGAAATTGTATTTATTTCCCTAAAATCATTTCTAATACAAACTTGGAACCAATAAAACCAATCGCCAGTAGCATAAAACCACTTAAGGTAAAGCGAATCGCTTTTTGACCCCGCCAGCCAAATTGGTAATGACCAATCAGCAGCGCCCCATAGACAAACCACGAAATAATACTGAAGGCTGTTTTATGGGCTAAATGCTGGGCAAAGAAATCTTCAATGGTAAAGAAGCCAAAACCAAGTGCTAAAGTCAGCAAAATAAAACCGGTAATGATTAAATCAAACAGCAAAGATTCCATGGCCTGAAATGAAGGCAATAAATTGACCCAAATTCTTTTTTGCTTGTTTTTTAATTCACGATTTTGGAACCATAAAATCACCGCTTGTATGGTTGCCATTAGTAGAACCGCATAGGCCGATAAAGACAAAATAATATGAATGTCTAAACCTAGGGAGTGTTGTTCAATCACCTGATTTTGCTTGCTTAAGGCAAAACCTAAAATCAAGCCGGTCGCAGCAACAGGAATGCCCAATAAATTAAGGGCCAAAATGGGGCGGTAAGTACTAAAGATTAAACTCAGCAATAACATCAGACCAGATGTGAATGACAGTAACAGGAATACATCATAATTTACACCTAGTGGTGTCAGCATATCGTTATACAGAACACCCGCGTGTAGCAGTAAACCTAAACCAAGTACAAGCCCTACAAACCAATGGTTCGGATCACGCTTTGACATTAAGTGAATAAACAAATACCAGAAAGATGTGGTATAAGCGATTAATGCTAAGATCGTGTAAACCAAGGGGAGACTGATCATGTCAAACCTTTTTCAGGATGTTGAATATTCATTTATATAAATTCTACGTGAACTACAGTATCCTATAGCATCTTATGCATAAATTTTCTATTTTAAGAAAGATTTTTTTGCAACTGGCAATTTTAAGCGGATTTTGCAATGTTTGATACCTTAACAGAACGACTCACGCAGAGTTTAAGAAATGTTACTGGCTCAGGGCAGCTAACCGAAGACAATATTAAAGATACGTTACGTGAAGTACGTATGGCACTTCTTGAAGCCGATGTTGCGTTACCTGTAACTCGTGAATTCATCGCGAAAGTTAAGGAAGAAGCATTGGGTCAGGAAGTGATGACTCAGTTATCACCAGGCCAGGCATTCGTAAAAATCGTCCATGACGAACTGACAAAAATGATGGGCGAGGCCAATGAAAGCCTCGACCTGGCAGCAAAACCACCTGTGGTGATACTGCTTGCAGGTTTGCAAGGTGCAGGTAAAACCACCACAGCTGCAAAACTTGCCCGTTTCTTACAGGAACGCCAAAAGAAAAAAGTAGCCATGGTTTCTGCAGACATTTATCGTCCAGCGGCAATCAAACAGCTCCAAACAGTTGCAGGCGAAGTAGGCGCAATTTTTCTGGAATCGAGCGCTGATGAAAACCCAATTACCATTGCCAATCGAGCAATTGAGCAAGCAAAAATTCAGTTTGCTGATGTTCTGATTGTCGATACCGCAGGTCGTTTACATGTCGATGATGACATGATGGACGAAATTAAAGCGCTTCATGCAGCTATTAAACCGACTGAAACCTTGTTCGTAGTCGATGCTATGACGGGTCAAGATGCGGCAAATACTGCAAAAGCCTTTAACAATGCTCTACCTTTAACCGGTGTGATCCTGACCAAAACCGATGGTGATGCACGCGGTGGTGCAGCGCTTTCTGTACGTGCAATTACCGGTAAGCCAATCAAATTCTTGGGTATGGGTGAAAAGCTGGATGCCTTGGAGCCATTCCATCCTGAGCGTGTGGCACAGCGTATTTTGGGTATGGGTGACGTACTTTCTTTGGTCGAAGAACTTGAACGTAAAGTCGACAAAGAAAAAGCCGAAAAAATGGCGAAAAAATTGCAAAAAGGCGGTAGCTTCAACTTTGAAGATATGCTGATGCAATTTGAACAAATGAACAAAATGGGTGGCATGATGGGCTTCTTGGACAAGTTGCCTGGCATGAGCAATGCAGGTATCCAAGATGCAATTGCGCAAGCAAATCCTGAAAAGCAAGTGAAAAAAATGGAAGCGATTATCCAGTCGATGACCATTAAAGAGCGCCGTAACCCAGACCTGATGAATCCAAGCCGTAAAAAACGTATTGCAGCAGGTTGTGGTATGGAAGTGGTTGAAGTCAATAAACTGATTAAACAACATGCGCAAATGGCGAAAATGATGAAGAAATTTGCCAATCCGTCAGGTATGGCAAAAATGATGAAATCATTGAGCGGTATGCAAAATAAACTAGGCGGTGGCGGCGGTATGGGGCCATTGTTTGGTGGAAATGACAAGAAGTAAGATTGTACTTCTCATCGTAAAAAGGCGCTATATGCGCCTTTTTTATAGCTAAAATTATGCAATACAGAAAATACCCTATGAGAATAACTCTGCATATTTAATCCTAAACGGAATAACAAAAGCGCTAATTAAACGCTAGGCATAAGGCTAAATTAACCAAGTCAAAAATATAAGAAGAAAACATGGCCTAGCTAAAGAAAGTTTATCTGAATTAGATGGTTTTATCCGACAGGCAAAATTAGACGTGGTCATTTTGCAAAAAAAACAGATTGCGATCCGTTTTTACTATTTTCCTGCAATAATCTTTATGTATCACCGCCTAAAGTAGTCCTGCTCGGGCATTTTATTAATGCCTAAATGCAAGAGCTGAATCATGCTGAACAATTTATGCCAAGTGAGGATTTTGATGAATTTAGACAAGTTTGCAGTGTAACGAAAATTTTTTCTACGGCATTGATAGAGTTGGGATTTATTTTAAACCTTAAATGGGGGATTGAGTTACAGGGGAAGAAGTACTTTCTGAGTGGACATTTTTATAAAAAGACCAACAATTAAATCACTCAATTCAGACTAAGCTTATTGCACACCAAAACAGCTCAAGCAGATGGAACAAGAATAATGGCTCAAGTGAATGTGATACATGGTTATACCGCCAGCCCAGAAGAAAACTGGTATCCCTGGATCCAGCAAAATGCAGATCAGCAGCATTACAGTTTAAAAGTATTGCGTTTGGATCCTTCACCGCGACCGGAGCTATCAGGGTGGGAATCACAAATAAATGAGCAAATAGGAAGTCTGGATGAAAATAGTATTGTGATTGCGCATAGTTTGGGAACTGTCGCGGCATTACATTATTTATCCAAAAATTTAACCCATCAGCGTATTAAACAGTTGGTTTTAGTTGCCGGTTTTAATGGTCGTTTAGGGCGCTTAGAAGAAGTCTATCCTTTTATTGATGCAGCCCAGATTGATTTTGAATTGCTTAGACGCCAGATTGAACATCGTATGGTGATTTATTCGGAAGGAGATGAGCATGTTCCGCCAAAATTCAGTATTGAGCAGGCCAAAAGTCTAGATGCAGAGCTGATTTCTGCCCAATGGCAGGGACACTTTATTGATTCTGAAGGTTGTACGGAACTGCCTGAAGTTTGGCAGGTTATACAACCCTATTTAATTCGACTAGATCAGGCTTCAGCCAAGGAATAAATATAATTCTGCAGACCTTTGAGTAACAGGTCCGGCTCAATTATGGGTTGATACTGTACAAGATATTTGGCAAATAATGGTGCATCACCGCCAGTCAGAATCAGTTGACTTGGGTATTTATCCAGTACCTTTTCAATGGTACTCACCAAGCTTAACAAAATACCATGATGCACCGCATCAATAGTATTGCGACCTGGGCTAAGCTCATCGAAGGTAGCATCGGGAATTTTAATGCCTTTGGTATTTTGAATTAAAGAATCCCGCTGTAAGTACAGATTCGGCAGGATATAACCTCCCAAGTGTTGCATGCCATCAGTTAGATCAATGGTTAAAGCAGTTCCGCAACTAATGACACAATATTGTTGCTTTGGATCATGGACCACGGCCAGCATTTGTAACCAGCGGTCTACACCGAACTTGCTGGTATCTTCATAAGCACAGCGTAATCCTGCATATTCGGCCTGCACTTTGGCAAAGGTTACCGGTACATCTAAAAATTTTAGAATTTTCTGGATACGGTCATTATTTTTCTTGTCCTGAACTGAAGATACGCCAACCTGGTGCAGATCTAGACTTTTAAAATGCTGAATTAAACCCAACAGCAGTTCCGCAGGGGATTGCAAATGCAATTCTGCAGCCTGTTCAATAATCTGATGATTCTCGGTAATCCAATATTTTAGACGAGTATTCCCAATATCTAGCCATAAATTCTTCATTGCATTTCTCTAAAGAGAGGTTTCTAGGCGACGTAAACGCCCTTGATAAAATTGTTTTAAGCCTTCACGGGTTTCAATATTGACTGCGCCATCATCCTGAATACCTAAGAAAATGCCTGAACATAGCCCTGAATGATGCTCAAACTCAACCGCCTGATTTTTAAAAGCAGCATAGTGATTAAAACGCGCGGCCAGGTTATAACAATGATGATCAAACCATTCACTGGCTTGCTGAATGGCCATATATAATTCTGCGATCAATTCAGTACGTGGAATTGCGATTAAGCCTAACTCGCGCAGTGAGGTGGCATGCTGGTCAATCTGTTCTTTCGGAATAGGTGCAAGATTAATACCGACCCCGACAATTACCTGATGCGGAGAAATGGGTTCAACCAGAATACCGCCCCATTTACCTTGTTTACTAAATAGATCATTCGGCCATTTCACTTGCAGCTCCAAGTTCTTAAGACTTGGCATTTGCAAAATATTTAATGCAATTTCAAGGGCAAGCCGGCCATCAATGGCTGTTCGTGTATTTAGCAATGTGCTTAAATAGATGTTTCCTTCAGGGGAGACCCATTGTCGTTGGCGTTGTCCACGACCTTGAGTTTGTCTCAAACTACAGACTAAAACGCTATGAACGCCTTTGAGTGCAATTTCACGTACATCATCATTGGTTGAAGTCGTGACTGGTTTCAGTATTAAAACCTCAGGGAGCTGATGAGCTTCGCTGAGGATTTTTTGCAGTTGTCGAGTCTCTAAATCCATTTAAATCTAAGAAATAGTTGGAATGTGAAGAATGGAGTTAATCATATATTTATTGATTGGTGCAATGGCTGGTTTTGCCGCTGGACTATTTGGTGTCGGTGGTGGCCTGATTATTGTGCCAATTTTGTATATTGTGTTCACGCAGCTACATTATGATCCTTCGGTGATTATGCATTTGGCCATTGGTACATCATTGGCAACCATTATTGTGACTTCAATTAGCTCTGTCTCAGCGCATCATAAACGCGGTGCAGTGATGTGGGATGTATTTCGCAATTTAGCACCGGGGCTGGCTTTAGGGTCATTTTTAGGTGCCGGTGTTGCTGACTATATGTCAGGTCAGGGCTTGCAGTTGCTGATTGGATTCTTTGCAGTTTGGGTTGCATACGGTATGTTTACCGGTGCAAGTCGGCCTGTTGATCCTTCGCATCATTTGCCTTCTAAAGCATTGCAACTGCTTGCAGGTGGAGGCATCGGGATTGCATCGGCTATTTTTGGTATCGGTGGTGGCAGTCTTACGGTACCGTATTTAATCCGTCATGGTGTGGTCATTCAAAAAGCTGTAGCAACTTCAGCAGCAGGAGGCTTGCCTATTGCAATTGCCGGGGCATTAGGCTTTATGTGGTTTGGCTCGGATACCTCGGTTGAAGTACCGCATAGTATTGGTTATGTGCATATTTATGCCTTCATTGGCATTAGTGTAATGAGCTTTATTACTGCAAAACTTGGGGCAAAAGTGGCACATAAATTATCACCCGCCATGCTGAAAAGATGTTTTGCCTGCCTTTTAACTGTGGTTGGTTTATATTTTATATATCAAGGGTTTTCGACCTATTTTTAATTTTAAATAAGAGAAAAATAGAATGAAAAGGTGTGTTACAGTTCAAATGTTCAGACCTTTTTATATTGGCTTTAAAGACGAATAAATTGTCTGACAATGTCATTTGTTAAATTCATAAAATGAAGTAAAAATAACAAGGTCAATATAAACGTGTGAAATTTTTTCGATTGCATCTTATAAAAACAAGATAGGACGAGTATGCAAGAACAGGAAAAGGACAGTTTGTCCGAACAAATTGCAAAGCATATTAGTGAGCAAATTATTCGTGGCGAATTGGTTGAAGGTGAACGCATTCAAGAGTTGCGAATCTCGGCTGAACTCGATGTCAGTCGTGGTTCCGTGCGCGAAGCATTATTGCTGTTGCAACGCACCCACCTGATTGAAATTTACCCACGCCGTGGTGCAATTGTGTCAGAAATGTCTGCACAACAAGTTCGTGCTTTATTTGATATGAGCGCTTTGCTATTGGGACAAATTATTCATCGGGTGGCGGAAACTTGGCGCACTCATGAAGCCGAAAGAATTCAGGCCTTATTGGATCAATTGCATCAAGAGACACGTCAGGGGAATACTGAAAAATTCTACGATTTAATCTTTCAAGGCATGGCGCGCCAGCATGAAATGGTGAGTAATCCTTATTTGATGAAGTTCTATAAAGAGCTGTTGCCCTCAATGCGTCGCAGTTATTTTTTAACCTTAAATATTTCTCGTCGTGAGCTAGAGGAATCATTTGAACTATTTAAGTTAGTGACTGATGCAGTTTTGATCCGAAAATCACAACAAGCTACTTTATTTATGGATGATTTTTGTCGACACTTGCGCAACCTTGTGTTGGAATCTCTGACACGGATGAAACAAATCGAACTTGCATGGGCAAGACGTTCACGACGTTGATCAGGACATTATGCGTTTAAGCAGCTTAAAACTTTCCGGCTTTAAATCTTTTGCCGATAGTACCACTTTACATTTCAAGGCGAATCGTACCGCTGTGGTTGGGCCAAACGGTTGTGGTAAATCCAATGTAATTGATGCCATTCGCTGGGTGATGGGAGAATCCAGTGCACGCCAGCTTCGGGGTGGCAGCATGCAGGACGTCATTTTTACCGGTACTGCCAAACGTAAACCAGTTGGGGTAGCAAGTGTAGAACTGCGCTTTGATAATACCTATGGCAAGCTCGGTGGTGCATACAATGCCTATAATGAATTGGCGGTACGTCGTCAGGTCAACCGCGATGGCAAGTCTGAATATTTTTTAAATGGCAGCAAGTGCCGTCGTCGTGATATTACCGATATTTTCTTAGGGACAGGACTCGGTCCACGTTCTTATGCGGTGATCGAACAGGGCATGATTAATCGTTTAATTGATGCCAAACCTGAAGAAATGCGGGTGTTTATTGAAGAAGCTGCCGGCGTTTCACGTTATCAGGCGCGTCGTCGCGAAACATTATTGCATCTAGATCACACCACGCAGAATTTATCGCGCCTTGAAGATATTGCATCGGAACTCAAGTCACAGCTGAAAACCCTGAAACGTCAATCGGAATCCGCAGTTCAATATAAAGAACTCGAAACCCAGATTCGTACCATTAAAGTTGAAGTGTTGTCTTTTCAATGCGAACAAAGCAGCCGATTACAGCAAGAATATACTCTTCAGATGAATGAATTGGGCGAAACATTTAAATTGGTTCGTTCAGAACTGACTACTTTGGAACATGATTTAACGGCGACCAGTGAACTGTTTCAACGACTGATTCAGCAGTCCACCCCATTGCAAAATGAGTGGCAACAGGCCGAGAAAAAATGCTCTGAATTGAAAATGACACTGGAACAGAAACAGTCTTTGTTGCAGCAAAATACTTCTACTTTAACCCAGCTCGAACAACAAAAATTACAGACCAAAGAACGGTTACAGCTGATTGAACTGCAAATCGAAACTTTGCAATCGCAACATCAACAGCAGAGCGAGCAATTACAGCAGCAAGAAAGTCAGGGACAAGACCAAGGCCAAAATCTGGGTGATTTAAAAGCGCAGCAACAACAGGTGCAGCAACAGTTTGAAGGAGTTAAGCTACAGGTAGAAAAACAGCAACAGCAAAAAATGCAGATGCTGGCGCAAAGTGAGCAATTAGCTAAAAATATTGCCCGAATCGAACAGCAAAAGCATAATCTGCAACAGCAAACAGCACAGCTTCAACACCAAGATCAGCAAGATGATATTGCACAACTTGAAAGTGAAAAAGTTCAACTTAGCCAGCAAATTGAACAGTTAGAACAAGCCATTCAAACGCAGAAAAAATCATTAGAGTCAGTGCAAGCAGAGTATGCGCAGCAGAAAAATGATGTTTCGAATTTGAAATCTGCCATTCAGGTGTTGCAATCGGAACAGAAAAACCTGAATCAATTGCTGATTAAGAACAGTCCGAAAGTTCAGAATGATGCTGTGCAGTTGATGCAGGTCTTAAAATTAAAAGATCTGGCCAAAGCGCATGCCAATTTAATTGAAAAATTTTTGGCGAAATGGCTCTCTGCACACATCATTGATACCGAGGCTGGTTTTGGTGAGAGTATTGCCCGTCAGTTGAAAAGCAATAGTTCGCAAGATCAGATTCAGATCGCTGGTTTGTCTTGCTTGGCTGACTGGATTGAATCGCCACAACATTCCATTTGGCAGCAAGTGGCAGTTGCAGACAATCTAACTCAAGCCTTGTCTTTACAAAGCCAATTAGGCATGGGGCAGTCCATCTTAAGTTTGGATGGCTATCATGTGGGTGCGGATTGGGTAATTGGCCTGTTTTATGATGAGGCAAGCCAAGCCGGACAAGGGGCACTCAGCCATCGTATCCGTTTAGATGAAATTGAAACTGCACTGGCACAGCAGCTACCTCAGCTTGAAACTGCGGAACAGCAATTGCCAGCTGTGTTACAACAGATTCAAAACCTGCAAAAAAAAATTCAGGACCAGCAAGGCCAGTTAAAGCAACAGCAAAAGGCGTTGCAGCAAATGGATGTCAATATTGCCAAAGTACAAAGCACGGCTCAGGCATTTTCAGTCCAAAAGCAGCAATTGCAAAATCAGTTACAACAACTGGATGAGCAGCTGGAAGAAGATGCTATGCAAAAAGATGATCTGGAAATTGATTTGCATGCGTTGAATTTGAAACTTGAGCAGGCTTTACCGAATTATAAAACCCTGCAATTTCAGGTTGAGGGGCTGACCGAACAGCTGGAAAATACCCAGCACGCGTGGCAGCAAGCTCAACAAGAGTTGGAGTTGCTGCGTCGTCAAGTTACGCAAACCCAGCAGCAGATAGAATTACTGGAAAAAGATGCATCATTCTTAAAAGCACAATATCAGCAGATTATTGTGCAAATGGAACAGGCGAAAAGATTTGTCGATCCGGTACAGCTAGAACTGCCGGCATTAGAGTCGCAATTTAATCAACAATCTCAAGTCACCGAGAAGTTGCAGAAAACCTGGAATGAGTGGCAAGTTGAACTGAATAACATTCAGGAAAAACAGCAAAGCCTGACTGAGCAGCGCCATCAGCAGCAACAGCAGGATGAAAAATTACGTGGTCAACTGGAACAAAAACGTCTGGCTTGGCAAGTCGCTAAATCCGATTTTCAACATTATTCAGAACAACTCCATGCTTTGAATAGTCAAGTGATTAGCGGTTTAAATATTGATATCGTTTCACATCAACAACAGCTGGAAAAAGCCCAGCAACGCTTTGAAAAACTGGGTGCGGTCAATTTAGCCGCTTCCGAAGAATATGAGGAAGTATCCAAGCGCTTTGAAAAGCTGAGTCATCAAATTGAGGACCTGAAAAAAACGGTTGATCAATTACAAGGCGCCATGAAAAGTATTGATCAGGAAACCCGAAAGCTGTTTATGACCACCTTCGATCAGGTCAATCTTGAGCTGCAAAACTTGTTCCCGAAAGTATTTAATGGCGGAGAAGCGAGTTTAAGCCTTGAAGATGACTGGCAATCGGGTGTAAAACTAATGGCTCGACCACCGGGTAAACGTAATAGCTCTTTAGCACTGTTATCGGGTGGTGAAAAAGCATTAACAGCATTGGCATTGGTATTTGCCATCTTCCGTTTAAATCCGGCACCGTTTTGTGTTCTGGATGAGGTGGATGCTCCTTTGGATGATGCAAACGTGGGTCGGTTTTGTAATTTGGTAAAAGAACTTTCTGAACAAGTCCAATTCATTTACATTACCCATAATAAAGTTGCAATGACGATGGCAACCGATTTGTTAGGTGTTACCATGCCAGAAGCCGGTACATCAAAATTAGTCACTGTCGATTTGGAACAGGCAAAAGAATACGGTTTAGTCGCGGAGTCATAATATGGAAATCACCACCGTCGTTGGTATAGTTATCGCCGTTATCATTATGTTATTCGGTTTAAGAATACTGCTAAAAAAACCTGCTGATGCAGCACCATCATTAGATTCAGAACTTCATGTCGACACAGATAGCCAGAAACCGGTGATTCCTCGCCATGTCCGTGATCAATTACAAAGTACCAATGAGCCATCAAGTATAGAACGTGTTGAACCGACTTTGACAGAACCCGCTGTTGAGCTTGCTCAAGGTTCACATAAGACAGAAGCAAATAAGACAGAAGGAAAAACTGAGAAGGCTGAAGTTCAGACACCAGTCGCTGCTGCGACAGAAAACACGGATCAGGTCGAATTAAGAGCAGATTCAGTGGTCAAAATGGATGATGCTGCATTAGACCTTACAAAAGATAAGGCGAGTCAAGCTGACAAAACTGCAGCCAAAGATTCAGAAGAACTCAGCCTGAACGGAACAATTGAAAAAGCTGAAATTTCAGAGTTTGAGGATGAAAGCAGTATTCTGGATGAACATTTACATGAGCAGCAACGTGTTGATGAAGAAAGTGCTTTATCAACAGCGGTTGATTTTATTGCGTTAAATGTTTACCCAGAACGCCGCATTCTGTCAGGTGAAAAAACCTTAAAAGTATTGCTGAAGTATGGTTTGCGTTTTGGTGAAATGGCGTGTTTTCATCGCTACAGTCAAGACGATAGCAAATTACTCTTTTCAGTTTTACAAATTACCGATGAAGGCGCAGCTGGCTTTGACCTTGAAACCTTATCGACTGAACAGGTGAAAGGTTTAGCATTCTTCTTGGCCTTGCCACATAGTGATGTTCAAAATGCCTTTGATACAATGGACAGTCTTTCACGTCTGATTGCACGTGAAATTGATGGCACCGTTTATGATCAGAACAATCAGGAATTTACGCCACAGTTGCGTGAGCAATGGCGCCATCAGGCAATTGACTATCGTTCAAAACAAAATGCAGAAGTTTAGTTTGAAACTGGACGACGCGATTTCTATAATGGCGAGTAGATAAAATTTTTTAAGGGCGGAAATAAACCGCCCTTTTTTATGGTGTAGAAATGACTCAAGATTCAACTATCAAAGCGCAAATGCGTCAATTGATTCAAATTTTAGCCAAGCATAATCATGCCTATTATGTGATGGATGAACCAAGTATTGAAGATAGTGAATATGATCAACTCTTTCACCAGCTTAAAACCTTAGAAGAGCAATATCCTGAATATATACAAGCCGATACACCGACCAATAAAGTGGGAGGAAAGGCACTCACTAAATTTGCAAGCGTGACCCATGCAGTGCCCATGCTGTCATTGGGCAATGTGTTTAATCAAGAAGACCTGTATGCTTTTGCACGCCGTGTAGAGGAGCGTTTACCTAATCAGAAAATTGAATATGATGTTGAATTGAAGTTTGATGGCTTGGCCATTTCCCTCTGGTATGAACATGGTATTTTGGTTCGTGGCGTAACGCGTGGTGATGGTGAAACGGGTGAAGATATTACCCATAATGTCAGAACCATTCGTAACTTGCCTAAAGTACTTTCACCTGTTCAAGGTTCAGTTCCCGTGCTACTAGAGGTTCGTGGTGAAGTCCTGATGCCAAAAGCCGGCTTTGAGAAACTCAATGCGGAAAATGAAGCCAAAGGTGAAAAGACCTTTGCCAACCCGCGTAATGCTGCGGCAGGTAGTTTACGTCAGCTTGACCCAAATATTGCCGCATCACGTCCTTTGGCCTTTTATGCCTATGGAATTGCGCAGTGTGAACCGCATCATGGTCAAACCACCATGTCTGCCAGTCTGGAATGGCTCACTCAGTTTGGCTTTGCGGTAGGGGAATGCCATTTTATTTGTGACAGCATTCAGGAAGTGCAGCAACGCTATGAAGAAATCAATGCGAAACGACCGAATTTGAGTGTCGAAATTGACGGCATGGTCATTAAAGTCGATAGCTTAAAACAGCAAAAACAATTGGGTTTTTTAAGTCGTGAACCACGTTGGGCAACGGCGTACAAATTTCCGGCGGTTGCCGCTTTAACCACGGTTGAAAATATTGACTGGCAAGTGGGGCGTACCGGTACTTTAACGCCTGTCGCGCGTTTGAATCCGGTTGCAGTGGGTGGGGTAACGGTATCGAATGTGACTCTGCATAATATTGGAGAAATCCATCGTTTAGATGTCCGCATTGGCGATACGGTCAGCGTGTACCGTAGTGGTGATGTAATTCCCAAGGTAGAAAAAGTCTGGCCGGAATTCCGCCCAGAGGATGCAGTTGAAGTTCATCTTCCAGAACAGTGTCCAATGTGTGAATCACCTGTGGTGATGCCGGAAGGTGAAGCACTGGCACGCTGTTCAGGTGGTTTATACTGTGCTGCACAGCGTATTGAAGCGATTCGTCACTTTGTTTCGCGTAAGGCCATGGATATTGAAGGTCTGGGTGAGCGTTGGGTGGAATCTTTATTACACCTCGATTTATTGAAAAATGTGGCTGATATTTATTGCCTGCATGAACATCGGGAACAGTTACTCACCATTGAAAAAATGGGCGAAAAGTCTGTTCAGAACCTGTTTGATGCGATTGAAAATAGCAAGAAAACCACGCTTGCTTCATTCATTTATGCACTTGGAATTCGCGGTGTCGGTGAAACAACAGCGCGGATGCTTGCCAATACGTTTCAAACTTTTGATGCTCTTAAAGCCGCTGATCTTGAAGCCTTAAAGAAAACCCCAGATGTCGGTGATATTACCGCTGAATGGATTATCGATTTTTTCCAAGCCGAACATAATCTGGAAGTAGTGAACCGTTTGCTTGAAGCAGGAATTCACTGGGATGCACCCATTGCACCAACACGTCAGCCACTTAATGGTGAGAGCTGGGTGGTCACTGGTACGCTAAGCAGTATGGGACGTGATGACGCGACACATTTACTGCAAGCTTTAGGTGCGCGTGTCAGCGGCAGCGTGTCGAGTAAAACCAAATGCGTGGTTGCAGGTGAGAAAGCGGGTTCTAAACTTGAAAAAGCTGAAAAGCTGGGCGTACGAGTGATGAATGAAACCGAATTTTTAAGCTTGATGGCTGAATACGGACAAATGTAAAGTTCAACTAAAAAGCCACCTTTGCGGTGGCTTTTTAGTTGGTGAGATTCAATATTTAAAGGTATTTCTTCACCACCCCATCATCGAGTAACTGCTGGAAATGCTCAATCAAGCTGGTTTCAATGTTACGGTATTGCATGCCGAGTTGTTGCTGGCTTTTATGGGCATTAAAATAGATCGGATAACCCATATTCAGTTCAACAAATGACTTGGAGAAACCTGCCAAAGGACCAAACAGTTTGAAAGCCGCTTTCGGGAGCTGGTTACGCGGGAAAGGGAACTTCGGGCCAAAGTTCTGACGTAAAATTTTCCCCATTTCCAATAAGCTTAAAGTACCCCCACTAATAATATAGCGACCTTCAGCATCAGGGTTAAATGCAGCTTGAAAGTGTGCCTCTGCTACATCCCGGACATCGACAATACCATTCCACATAGGCGGTACGCCAAGTAAAGTCATGCCGTTGGCAAACTGCTGTAGAACTTCTACACTGCCTGATTGGGTAGTTGCGGTTAATGAGGGACCGAGAACCAGCGCCGGGTTAATACACACCAGATCCCAACGTTGTTGTGCTTTTTGCATCTCCCAGGCTTTACGTTCTGCCATGACTTTAGAATAAGAATAGGGCTGATGTGTTTTAGAACTGGTGGTATTCCAATGCGACTCATCAAACTCATTCTTTGCGGTGTGTTGAATATCTATGGCATCGCCATAAGCCGCAGCAATACTTGAGGTCACGATCACACGCTTCACTGAATCGGTTTTATTAACACTATTCAATACATTTTCAGTGCCTAAAATAGCAGGTTCAATAATATCTTTTACCGCATCTTTAAAGTTGTTCACTACAAAAGGCGATGCCATATGTAATACGATTTCACAGCCCTGCATGGCTTCATCAAATGAACTTGCTTCAAGTAGATTGGCTTTGAAAAGTTTAAGTGTGCCGGTGGTTTCAGCGGCAATTTTATCCAAATGTGCAAAGCTTGGTTTTTTATTCAGGTCGCGGACAGTAGCATGCACGGTATGACCTTGTTCCAATAAGTTTTTAATCACCCAACTGGCGATGTAGCCTGTAGCACCTGTTACAAGAATGGGAGCGCTGTGTTGTGGATTTGTCATGAGGTAAACCATTGTTGTTTTTAAATTTACATCTATCTTAGTGGTAAATCACGAGCTTGTCTTTGACTGATTGATGCTTACTTTAGCTAAACTTTGTACGTAGCCATACGGCTTTTATTATTAAATAAATACTGGACATGTATTTAATTTATTTAAACAAGAAGGGTATGCTGCTGAACGACAGTCTCGTAATACAGGTATCACGAAGTTCATGTCTTTTATTGGCTGATGAAATAAGAACCATTTGTACTCGTTACAAATCTTAAAAATATACTTTTACAGTTTAAATAAGCCTTGGGGAAATTGCTTCAATGGCGCAAAGGCTTATTTTTTATATGGAAAGTTTTGTTAAATTACTGCAAATGCGTATGTTTCTCATTTTAATTTTATAAAAATCATAAACTTACATAATTTTTATTTTGCATTCAAGGTTGGTTTTGTCCATAATGTTAGAAAAAGGGTATGGAGTAATTGAAATGCGTGGCAATCCAGAAGTCGTAGACTATCTAAATATGTTGATCGGTGGAGAACTGGCGGCTCGTGATCAATATCTTATTCATTCTCGTATGTATGAAGATTGGGGTTTAACCAAGATTTTTGAACGTATCGATCATGAAATGCAAGAAGAAGCATCACATGCCGATGCGCTTATTCGCCGTGTATTGTTTTTAGAAGGTACACCGAATATGAACCGTGATGACATCGAAACAGGAGAAGATGTGGTCACGTGTTTAAAAGCAGATTTAAAACTCGAATATCATGTGCGTGAAAAATTGGCGCAAGGTGTGAAACTTTGCGAAGAAAAAGGCGATTATGTGAGCCGTGAGATGCTTCGTCAGCAAATGTCTGATACTGAAGAAGATCATACCTACTGGTTGGAGAAGCAAATTCGTCTGATTGAGCTGATTGGTTTACAAAACTATATTCAATCACAAATGTAAGATTGCAGAGATAGATATAGAAAGCCTGACAAGAGTCGGGCTTTTTTCTATCTTAAATTTTTATTATTTGTGCCGCATCATATTAGACAACTTGCATAAGTCAAAAACGTTCAATACTGGATTTTGAAAATCGGCACTGCCTCATTTAATTGATTCAATTTTTATGCTTTTGCGTAGGCATTATCTCTATTTTTGAAAGATTAAAATGAGAACATCAAAATATATTTTGAGTTCGCAAGGAAAACCTTTTATTCCCCATGCACGACATCCTGAGTCAGTTTTAAGCACGGCTTTAAATGCAGCGCAAGGGATGGGGAACGTGTGGCATCCATGCCACATTCATGACTGTAATGCCTACTAAAATTTATTTTTAATTTTGGTTTTAAGAACGACTTATAGTAATTAAAAAATGATTTACGAAAGAAGTCTATTGTCTAGATTTTTAATATTTGAATAATCGAAGATCTATTTAGAAAACTTTTGAATATCTGCCAAGACTTGAGCAGCATGCGATTGTGTATCTACGCTATTATAGTGATAAACAATGGTTCCTTTGGGATCAATCAAAAACCTTTCCCGCTTGGCTATTTTAGTAATGCCCAGATTTCGGACAATCCCGAATTGATCTGCCAATTGATGATTATTGTCTGCCAAAATGGGAAAAGGTAAACCCAATTTCTCTGAAAATTTTTGATGAGACTTCACATCATCCAGACTGACGCCTAATACCACAGCATTGCTTTTTAAAAATTGCGGATACAGTGCCTTGAATTGATTGGCTTCTTGGGTACAACCGGGTGAATTATCTTTAGGATAGAAATATAGAACGATCCATTTGCCTTTATATTGGCTTAGTGAATGCCATTTGCTGTTTTGATCCTGTAATTTAAAAGCGGGAGCTGATTTTCCAACCCATTGTTTTTGAGATGTTTCAGACTTTGAAAAAATGGAACTTTCAGCAGATGCGAGCTGAGAAAAACTTAAGCTTCCACTCATACAGAGCAGAGTGATTATGCATATTTTAGAAAGGTTCATAACATTCTTTTTGTTGTGATATCTCTAAATACTAACAAAATTATATTGATATGAGGTACATGATTTTTGATGGATTTTGTGCAGTTTAAAAACAATGAAATTTTATATACTGTAGTCAGTCAGAGCACGGATTTAAGGATTAACATTGCAGCAACGTATTTTACTCATCACAGGCTGGGGTGGTGGCACCAAATTGCTTAATCCTTTGGAACAGGCATTACAACAACAAGGCCATCAAGTTGAGTTGATCAATATCTTTAATGCCTTGGATGAGCAGATAGTGCAACAACAGGTTGAACTGGCTAAACAGTTTGATGTGATAGTAGGTTGGTCTTTAGGTGGACAATTGGCCGCTTTGCTGGTGGATCAAATTGAACAACAATATACACAACAAAAAGTCCTTATTACCCTCGCTTCTAATCCTCGTTTTGTGGCCCACGACTCATGGCAAACTGCAATGGATCAACTCACCTTTCAGCAGTTTCAACAGTCCTTTGAACAGGATGCCATTGCGACATTAAAGAAATTTGGTTATATGGTCTGTCAGGGGGTGAAAAGTACCAAGGCAGATTTCATCACTTTGCAAAGTTTAATTCAGCCGCAGCAAATTCAGCTATTAAAGCAAGGTTTAAATTTATTGGAGAAATTAAATGTTGCAGATATATTAAAAAAATATCCAGGGAATCAATATCATTTGCTCGCACAGCAGGATGCTTTGGTTAGCTGCAAAGTTACGGAAAACCTTCAAAATTTCAGTGCAAAATTTTTAGAAGCGGATCTGATGGCTGGTTCGCATGGCTTCCCTATATTTAATGTAGAAGAAACAACTGACAAAATCTGCCAGTATTTAAAGAAAATAAAACAAACAGCTTAAGAAATGGCTTATATCGCAATTTCTTTTTATTCGGTGTCAGTTTAAGATCTGAAAATTAGAATTTTTATGCATTGTTAGAGGTAAGGATGACCCAGTTAACTGATCTTGAATTTGATCTTGAACATATTTGGCATCCTTATACCTCCATGACGCAACCATTGCCGACATTTAAAGTGAAACAGGCTTATGGTGCAATCATTGAACTGGAAGATGGACGACAACTGATTGATGGGATGTCGTCTTGGTGGTGTGCCATTCATGGTTATAACCATCCTGAGCTGAATCAGGCAGTAACGGATCAATTGCAAAAGATGTCGCATATCATGTTTGGTGGATTTACCCATGATCCCGCAATTGAATTGGGAAAATTACTCTTAAAAATCACCCCGCCAAGTCTGGATAAAATTTTTTATGCCGATTCAGGGTCGGTCGCTGTTGAAGTGGCGCTGAAAATGGCTGTGCAATACTGGTCTGCAAAAGATGGCTTTGCACAAGGTCAGACTCAAAAGACCAATTTCGTGACCCCGCGTTCTGGCTATCACGGCGATACCTGGAATGCGATGTCGGTCTGTGATCCAGTTACTGGCATGCATCAGATTTTTGGTTCCAGTCTACCGAATCGTTTCTTTGTTCCGGCTCCACAAGTGGGTTTTTATGATGAATGGAATCAGGACGATATTGCTGAACTGGAAAAAACTTTAGCTGAACATCATCAAATCATTGCCGGTTTAATCCTTGAACCGATTGTGCAGGGTGCAGGCGGGATGCGGTTTTATCATCCTGAATATTTACGTCAAGCCAAATTGCTCTGTGAAAAGTACCAGGTGCTGTTAATTTTTGATGAAATTGCCACGGGTTTTGGGCGTACCGGCAAGCTATTTGCATGGGAACATGCACAAGTTGAACCGGATATTATGTGCATTGGCAAAGGTTTAACTGGCGGTTATATGACGCTCTCGGCAACCTTAACGACAAAGCAGGTTGCGCAAACCATTAGTCAAGGTGAGGCGGGTGTGTTTATGCATGGTCCAACCTTTATGGCCAATCCACTGGCATGTGCTGTCGCGTTGAAAAGTACTGAAGTTTTATTGGCACAAGATTGGCAAGCGAATATTCAGCGTATTGAAAAACAATTAGATCAGCATTTACAGCCTCTGTCACAACTTGACTATGTACAGGATGTGCGGATATTGGGTGCTATTGGCGTGGTTGAGCTAAGCTTTAATATCGATATGAAAACCTTGCAACAACAGTTTGTTAAGCGCGGTATCTGGATACGTCCATTTGGTAAACTGGTATATGTGATGCCACCGTACGTAATTAGTGAGCAAGAGCTGAATACTTTGCTAGAGCAATTAGTTGATGTGGTTGAGCAGATGCAAGAGGTTTCAGCATGAACCTGTTGAATGACTATGCAGCAAAGCTGGATGAATTAAAGCAACAGGGCAATCTGCGCCAATTTACTTCCAATGTTCAGCATGGTCGTATGATCGAAATTAAGAATCAGAAGATGCTCAATCTCTCATCTAATGATTATTTAGGTTTGGCCTCTGACTTGAGTTTACGTGAACAATTTTTTGATGAAACACCAAATGAGCTGCGGATCATGAGTTCATCATCTTCACGTTTGCTGACCGGTAATTTTTCTGAATATGAGCAACTGGAAGTCAGTTTAAGTCAGGCTTTTCATGGTCGCGCTGCACTGTTGTTTAACAGTGGCTATCACATGAATATCGGGATTTTACCTGCACTGAGTGACAGTAAAACCCTTATCCTGGCTGATAAACTGGTACATGCCAGCATAATTGATGGTATTCGTTTATCTACGGCCAAATATGTGCGTTATCGTCATAATGACCTCCAGCATTTAACCCAGCTTTTGCAAACTTACCATGCAGATGAAGCTTTTGATCGCATTATTGTGGTGACTGAATCTATTTTTAGTATGGATGGTGATGAAACAGATTTAGCTGAACTGGTTCGGATTAAAAAGCAATTTGCTAAAGTCATGCTGTATGTCGATGAAGCACATGCCATTGGGGTACGAGGAGAGCAAGGCTTAGGGTGTGCTGAACAATATGGCGTCATTGATGATATTGATTTGCTAGTGGGGACATTTGGTAAAGCGCTTGCATCCGTTGGAGGCTATTTGATTTGTCATCCCATCATCCGTGAATATTTGATTAATAGTATGCGACCGCTGATTTTCAGTACTGCGCAGCCACCGATCTGTATGGCTTGGACTGATTTTATTTTTCAAAAAGTTTTAACTTTAAAAAATGAGCGCCAGCATTTAAACAATATCAGTCAGTCCCTACAGCAAGCGGTTTTAAACAAAGGTTTTGATTGTCCGTCAACCTCACATATTGTGCCGGTGATTATCGGGGAATCACAAAAAACCGTAGATAAAGCAATGCAGTTACAGCAGGCCGGTTTTTACATCATGCCGGTTCGTCCACCGACTGTACCCAAGCATAGTTCAAGATTACGTATTTCACTGACTACACAAGTGAGCCAAACTGATCTCGATCAGCTTGTGACATTGTTGTGAGTTTGCAAGGTGAATATTGATAAATTACAAGTCGCGCAGCGCTTTGAAAAAGCAGCGCAAAGCTATACTCAACATGCGGTAGTGCAAAAACAGATTTGCCAAGATTTAATTCGGTTGATGCAAGAACATTTATCTAAAAACAGTTTAGATTGTGTTTTTGAAATTGGCTGTGGTTCGGGAAATTTAAGTCATTTGCTGATGCAGCATTTTGCAATCAAACAACTGTTTTTAAATGACCTGTATCCTGAAGTTCAGCAGCATTTTCAAGCTAAAGAAAATTTGCAATGGCTGATTTGTGATGTAGAACAACTGAATTTTCCACAAACACTTGATCTGATTACTTCCAGTTCAGCTTTGCAATGGATTGCTGATCTGGATGCCGTTTTTAAAAAATGTTCTGAAGCTTTAACGCAGCAAGGCTATTTGTGTTTTTCGACTTTTGGTCAGCAGAATTTAAAAGAGATTAAGGCATTGACTGGACAGGGTTTGGGTTATCTAGGTATTGAATCTATTCAGCAAAAGTTGCTGCAGCAGGATTTTGAAATTTTGCATCTTTCAGAAGGTATGGAAACATTAACTTTTTCACATCCTAAAGAAGTACTGCAACACTTAAAAGCCACAGGCGTTACTGCAACCGCATCGCGGCATCGCTGGACTAAACAGTCATTGCAGCAGTTTTATCAAGATTATCTGCAATTTTCAGAGCTTGATCAGCGTGGCCAACGCCATTATCAGCTGAGTTATCATCCTATTTATTGCATTGCACGGAGCAAGCCATGACCGCAGCGGTTTATTTTATTAGTGGTATTGATACCGGTATTGGCAAGACCTATACCACGGGTTATCTGGCAAAGTTATGGAATGAGCAGGGCAAAAAAACCATTACCCAAAAGCTGATCCAAACCGGCAATACCGATATTTCTGAAGATATCGAACGGCACCGTGAAATTATGCAGATGGGCTGGTTTCCGGAAGATGAAAGTAAACTCACCATGCCAGAAATTTTTACTTATCCCGCATCACCACATTTGGCGACTAAAATTGATGGTCGTGAAATTGATTTTCAGAAAATTGAAGATGCCACTCAGCAACTGGCGAATAAATATGAAGTGGTTTTGCTGGAAGGTGCAGGTGGCTTGATGGTGCCTTTAACCACAGAATTACTGACGATTGATTATGTAGCAAGAAAGAAATTTCCTGTAATTTTAGTCAGTTCGGGGCGTTTGGGCAGTATTAACCATACTTTACTGAGCTTGGAGGCTTTGAAAAGCCGTGGCTTGGAACTTTACGCTTTGGCCTATAACCTAAATGACGAATCACAAGATGAGCTTATTTCTAAAGATACCTCAGAATATTTAAAAGCATATTTGGCGGAAAATTTTCCACATGCACAATGGATCGACATACCCGTTTTACCGTCCTTTTAATCCTTTTTCATGCAAAGCGGAAATAGGAAATAATGGAAGTCATAAAAAACCACTCGAATGAGTGGTTTTTTTACTTTAGAAATTAAAACTTCTTAAAGCCTTTATTGATGCCGAATGGTTTGCGTGGTGCATTTTCATCACGGCGTTCACGTTGGCCATAAGTCACTTGGTTACCAAAATTTTCCGGGCGACGTTCGCGCTGTGTAGATGTATTGGTATTAGTGTCTTGGCGAGTTTCACGCTGCACATATGTACCTTGACTATTGTCTTGACGACGTTGACCAGAGCCATTTGGGTTTTCACGACGTTCGCGGTTGAAAGCTGGCTTTTGAACGTCTTCTTCGTTATCACGACGTTGCTGACGTAAATAACCACCACGACGTGCAGCCATTGGTTTTTCCTGCATACGTTCGTTACGACGTTTTGCCATACCAAACAAGCCCGTACCTTGACGTGGCTTTAACTCAACCGATTTGGTTAAGTTGTCGATGTCGCCTTTATCAAGCTCCATCCAGCGGCCTGTACGAAGTTCGCGAGGTAAAATGACAGTGCCATAACGGGTACGTAGCAAGCGGCTAACTTTAAGACCTTGAGATTCGAAAATACGACGAACTTCGCGGTTACGACCTTCTTTTACCACTACTTGATACCAGCGGTTAATCCCTTCACCACCAATTTCAGAGAATGATTCAAATTTTGCCGGACCATCATCCAGAACAACGCCATTGGTCATATTGTTTTTAAGTTGTGGTGTTACTTCACCCATCACACGCACGGCATATTCACGTTCAATTTCGTTTGAAGGGTGCATTAGGCGATTCGCCAACTCACCATCATTCGTGAACAATAAAAGACCAGTCGAGTTAATATCCAGACGGCCGACCATCACCCAGCGGTCACCTGGAATTGCTGGAAGCTGTTCGAATACGGTCGGACGTGATTCAGGGTCATTGCGTGAACAAATTTCACCTTCTGGTTTGTAGTAAATCAGAACACGACGACGAATTTCGTCTTCAATCTGGAATTGGACTTTACGACCATCGATGCGAAGCTCATCACCTGGTTCAATGCGTTCACCCACTTGGGCAACACGTCCGTTGATACTTACACGACCAGCGGCAATGACTTCTTCCATATAACGGCGAGAACCCAAACCAACGCGTGCAAGCACCTTTTGTAATTTTTCACTCATGACAGCATAACCTTAGAAATTATCATCAACAGTTCACCTATCTATGACTTCGGTGCGTGAGCATCGAGGGCCATAAAAGCTTCCTTGGCATCCTGTAGGGGAGGCAATTGACCTAAAGACGCCAGGCCAAAAGCATTTAAAAATTGTGGCGTTGTAACTAACAACGCGGGTTTTCCCGGTAGCTCTCTAAAACCAGACTCTTTAATCCAGTTCCAGTCAAACAACGATCTCAGTATCTGACTATTATTTGAAACTCCACGAATTTGTTCAATATCTGCTCGGGTTACTGGTTGATGGTAAGCAATCACAGCAAGGGTTTCGAGCATGGTTGGCGATAAGCGAGTTGGTCGCTCTGGCCAAACTTGGGTAATGATATTGCGATATTTAGCACGAACCTGAAAACGGAAACCTTGTGCTGTTTCCACCAGTTCGATCGATCTGCCATGTTGTAGCATAGCAAGTTGTTGCAAGAATTGACGCAATTCTTGTTTAGAATATAGATTCTGGAACGCTTCTTTTAAACGTGCAAGTGAAACTGCTGCTTCACTTGCAAAAATAATTGCTTCCAGTTGCATCAAAACTTCATGTTGGTTATCAGCAACAGATAAAGGAGAGGCTTGATGATCAATCATGCGAGTACTCCTTGAATCGCAAGTGGCGCTTCAATACCGGTTGCAATAATATTCACTTTTTGTTGGCGGGTCAGTTCTAAAATGGCCATAAAGGTGACCACCATCCCCATACGTCCCTGACTCGGTTTCAATAAGGCTTGAAAATGTAGGATTTCACCGGACCTTAAACGATTTTCAATAAAGGCAATCCGTTCTTCAAGCAATACTGGTTCTTGTAAAATTTGATGGGTCATCGGTTCGGGGCGATTAAACACGCAAAATAAAGCATCACGTAAAAGACCAATATCATAGCCTTCATTATTCTGTGCAATTTGACCTAAACTGACATTGGTGGGGAAGGTGTCACGGTCTAAAACGGGCATTTGCCCCAAACGTTCGGCCGCCTGTTTTACCCGTAAATAATTTTCCAGACGATCAATCAGTTGTTGTTTTGGATCTTTTTCAATCACAATGGATGTATTTGCTTTGGGTAGCAGTAAGCGTGATTTAAGATCGGCCAATAAAGCCGCCATCACCATATAGTCAGCTGTTAATTCAATATTGAGTGACTTCATTGCATCCATATACGACAAATACTGGGCTGCAATCGGCGCAATATCTAGTTGTAATAAGTCAAAACCGCTTTTTTGAATCAGATAAATCAGGAAGTCGAGTGGTCCTTCGAAATGCTCTAAAAGAATTTCAAATGCTGCAGGAGGAATATACAAATCCTCTGGAATAGATTCTTGCCACTCATCCAAAATACGGATGGGTGAAGCTTGCTCCATAGGATTATGGATCGTTTGATTCATTACAGTTATAGGCCACGCGAATTTTCAAAGGCATGAAGATGCTATTTCAGATCAGCTTTCAGGATAGGTGCTGTGTGAAGAGAAAAAGCACATAATTAATCTGCGTAGTCTAAAGGAAAATGGCCTTCAAATAAATTACAAAATCTAACAAATGACAAAAAAACCTAAAATAAATAGGGATTTTTTATTGAAATAGAAATAATGCCTTTGATATCATTGTTAAATATGATTTTTTTACTGGTATAAAACAAATCTTTGCGCACTAGAACACTAATACAGACTATGGGATCATCTAGGAAAAATTATCAGAAAGTACAAGAAAATGAATGGAGTCAAATTATTGGTATAGCTGTATCCAATCCTTCAGCAGGGCAGTTTTTAGCAAAAAATCTATATGGAAACAGTGTCACATTACATGATTTGTCTGTGACTACACTCAATGAAGCGCATTTTCAGCAAATGTTGCAATGTATAAATATAAAAATGGAGCGCAGTTATTGGAACGATTTATCTTACTCAGACCTTAAAGTTGAAGATGAATTACCAATCGCTTTAGCTAATTATTTTGGTTTTAAAAGAAGCATTCATTATTTAATTAAAGTGAATGATACGGTGGCGGTATGGGTGAGGTTAATTAATCAATATCCTGCGGATTAGGTTATAGATCTGGCTAATATTTTTTTCGCCTCCAATAAAAAAGTCCACTGCCTCGACTGAAGCGATCTATTTATGATTGAAAGCATATTTTGAGCAAGGTTTTGCTAGGTTGTGAAAATGTGATGTATTGAATCAATCGTCAAAATATGTGGCTGTAAGGTTTGGATTTCAGTATGAAGAAACCTTTCGTCAACACCGTATAGCAAAAGGCCGAAACCGAAATTCTGCCTGGTTTTCAATATTAGATGAAGAATGGATCAATCTTCAAAAAGCTTATCAGAATGATTTCGAGCCAGATAATCTTGATGCAGAGGAAGAGCAGAAAAAAAAGTGTTTAACTAACTTACAAACTGAATAAGAAAAATAACATAACAATAGGTTTTGTCATTAAGGAAAATAAAAAAGAGTGATACGGTTGGCATAATAATAATTTTTTGATAATTATAATCAGGCTGAGAATGAATATTAAATTTGTGATTACAGGCGCATTTATCATTGCAGTGTTATTTGGAGGGATTGAACTGTATTGGAAGCATAAGTTTCAGCAGCAAGTGCGTGAGACATTAAAAAATATCCGTATGGATGATACGATGCGCCAGCAAATGAAGAGTACAGGATTACCGATCGATGATGGGGATATCTTAAATCACTATCCCAATATTATTACTTATATGTATTTGACAGAATTTAATGGTAAACAAGTTCCGGATCCTATAAAAAACAGTGTCAATCAGCTAGGCTGTTCAATTCTGGAGAAGTTAAAAGGACAGAAACCGGATATGGTAGATGCTTATTTAACGGTCTATAAAGACGATAACGTGACGGCGACTTATATTATTCAGAATAAATTTAGACAAGAAATTTATCAGACCAAGCAAACCCTTACTGAATGTCCAAATTTCAATCAAGCTGTATAAACCAATGCAATCACATTTACAGAGACATCGGAATATCGCCCGTCTCTGAGAAAACGTTGACATACAATAAAAAATGGAAGAGTGGCGCTTGATTTATTCTGTATTCAAGGATGCAGAATAAAGCGCTTACTCGAAAGCGCTTACATCTCCGACCCCACGACGGATCACTTCCGGATGCTCGCCGGATAAATCAACAATGCTGGTGGTATTTAAGATTCCTAGACCCCCATCCACAAACACATCAATCCGTTTGCCCAGTTCCATTTCAATATCATACGGATCATCTAAAGGCTCTGTATGATTGGGAAGAATTAGCGTACTGGTTAACAGGGGTTCATCCAGCTCTTTCAATAACATTCGACAAATCGGATTACTCGGAATACGCAGTCCAATGGTTTTCTTTTTTGGATGCATTAGTCGTTTAGGGACTTCACTGGTTGCAGGTAAGATAAAGGTGGTTACAGCAGGGGTATTATTTTTCAGCAACCGATACATGGCATTGTCCACCTTGGCATAGGTGGCAATATCGGATAAATCACAACATAGAATGGCATATTGATGCTTTGGCCCTAAGCCACGTATTTGTGCAATACGCTCCATGGCATTTTTATTACCGATTTGACAGCCAATTGCATATGCGGCATCGGTCGGGTAGACCACCACATCGCCCGCACGAATACGTTCTACCGCCTGTGTGATTAAACGGGATTGAGGATTATCAGGATGTACTCTTAAATGAAGCATATTTATTCTCTCCCGATTTATTTTTAGACATTATCTGTTGATTTTACAAAGTCTTGCAATCATGCTTTGATGAGTTTATGTAATTCAGTCCAGAGTTTCGCGTTGAAACTCATCACTTTGTAATGTTTTGCCACTTCGCGTACAGGCACAGATACACTGAATAAAGCGTGCTGCATCGCGGGGAAGTTTGGCTTCACCGTTAAAATATTGATGAACTTGGGCATAAACATTGTCTTTAAAAGTTGTGCCATCACCGCCATCACCAGTTAAATTATCTAAAGATACGCGGAATTTTCGACCGAAAGCTTGAGAGAATAACCATTCAATGGCTTGCGGTTTAATTTCGACCTGCTCAAATAACGCTTGTTGCTCAGCACTTCGGCCATCCGGGGCATACCAATAGCCCAAATCTGCCATTAAGCGTCTTTGGTCGCCCGCAATGCTCCAGTGGCTGATCTCGTGTAACGCGCTATTAAAGAAACCATGGGCAAACTGAATGCGGGCAGGGAGGTCTTTATCCGCTGGAAAATATTCAGGTTCAAAATCACCACGAACAAGCGTCACATTTAGGTGGGAAAACCAGTGATTAAAGTGTAGTATAAGCCAATCTACTTGTTGAACTTCTGTTTGCAAATTAGCCCACGGTGAGAGTTGCACATGGTCTAAAAAAACCGCAGAATCTGAGGTTGAATGAGTGGTGAACCGTAATGAAGTAGTGACTTCAGGTTGCGGCTGCAACTGATGCATGACTTGTATTACCCAAATGATCTGTCTAAATAAGTACAAAATTGTATCTTAATCTTTGACAGAGTACCCATGAATTTGTAGAATTGCCGCCTTAATTATGTCAGCAAATACCTTTCCGGCACAGATTGAGCCGTTTAAATGGGCTGAACAGGGCTTTAAATGGTCAGGTCAACTGCCTTTATCCCGCTTTGTTCGTATCGCTCGTGAAGCTGTTGGATCAATTGATGATCAATTGATTAACATAGACTGTAAGCTATCAATGGATGCCTATCATCGTATTGCATGGCTAGATGGTCACGTTGAAACAAAAGTTCCTATGGAATGCCAGCGTTGTCTGGAAACTGTAGAAATTGAACTGGTTTCATCGTTCCATTTGGCACTTGTGGATGATGAGTCACTGATAGAGCGCTTGGATGAGGATGCTGATTT
>Ga0308158_10000466_pt1 | contig 65465 bp, 64 predicted proteins | sample PhyBR2_FD_201038 | JGI IMG/M metagenome (GOLD analysis project Ga0308158, IMG submission 201038) | Phyllosphere microbial communities from UC Gill Tract Community Farm, Albany, California, United States - DLSLB.R2 | ecosystem: Host-associated > Plants > Phyllosphere > Unclassified | place: USA... | reverse complement strand
TATCGGAACAACTTCAGGCTGTTGCTGTTTTACTCTTTTTCGCGGTAAGGTTTCGGAAAATACGTACTCCTACAACAATGACCAGTATTACTGCTACGGGTACTAATACTGGAATGAATATAGCCATAGCAACTAAACCTACTGTAAGAATGTTTTCACCAAAACTGACAATGGGTGTTACCATTCCACTCATTGTTGCGTTGATAAGCGGTCTGATGAACATCTTCATCAAATGAGGAAGTAAAGCAATAGCTAAACCAATGATGAACATGGGAAAGCCTGGAGAACTCACAAAATTGCTAATCTGAGTTACAGGAACATCTGTTACATGAGTACCTGCAGCAAACAGCAATCCGCCTGATGTTGGACGGATTGCTGTTTGGATGACATCATTCAACGAATCAACTGCCGCTATTTTGTCAGCAAAAAACTCTACTAAAGCTAAAGCAATCAAGATCGCTAATGTCCAGTTGTCTTCCATCCATGACCAGTTTCCTGGGAGAGTGAAGAAGTCAGTGAACTTTGATAACAAGCTGACAGCAATCAGAGGAATGTAAGCGTTCAACCCTGCTGCTAAAGCAAGACCTACCGCTGTAAGTATTTCAAGCATGCATCATGTCTATCATCTTACTGCAATTCAGTCATCAATTGAAGATGCTTTTGGCACAAGTCAGCCACTGTCATGTCTTCAGCGAAACCGAACATGGTGAAGTCCTGATGTTCTTTGATGTCACCTACCGTAATTTTTGTATTACGGTACAGTGCATAGTTCAGTTTCCATAATTCGGTGGAGAAACTGTACACTCGGTCAGGGTTGATTCGAGCACGGCTTACAAGGTTCACATAAGGAGCAATGTAAGGCATTCTTGTCGTTTCTCCTGTAGGAGTTGCAACCGTAAGTCCGCCGTGTTCGGTTCCAAGGATAAAGTCTCGCAAATCAACTACGTCATACAAATCAGAACCCAGCTCAGAAATCAGGCTGTCCTGCTTGTCAACAACAACATCGTGCGTTTCCAGCATGTTGGAAACGAAACTCATTGTCTCCCCAGTAGCAATGTCATCATCCACAAGAGTGTACACTCCAGCAGGAATTGCTTCTACCTGCTCTTGAAGGGCTGGCGAGCCAGGGCGGTTGACATATTTGATAGCGTGATGCTGGCTACCTCCAGTGGAGAACAGGCGAGAGATTTCAAGGTTCTGTTCTGCTTTCCAGAAACAGTCCAAAGAAATCACATTCTCTGTCTCAGTATGGTTAGCCATCTGTCTGATGATAGGAACCCTTTTCACTCTCACTTTCTCGTAAGTCACATGCGCCTGCAAAAGAATAGCTACAGAGTCAGCAATGATTTTGTTCGAGTAAGGAGTAGGGTTTTCTCGGAACGCTAAATCCAGGTCTTCCCGCAGTACGTAAGTGGAACCTAAAGCACTTCTTCCATGGATATCGATAGCTCCAGGGTTTGCTGCTCGTGCAGCTGTAGAAGAATGGTCTGTGCAGACTTTCTCGCTGAAGACAACCCTTTTCTTCGCGTCAGGATGCACCAGGCTCAAGTCCATCTGAGCTCCTTCTCTTGGAACACAAACACCATGACCGTATTCAGTGAAGCTGTTTGCAAACATGTAGTTGTCTCCACCGAAGACCATGTACAGTTTGATGTTCAAGTCAGGCAGCCAACGCTTCAGGTAAAGGTTGAATCTGTCATACAGTGTTGTGAAGTTCAAATCAGTGGGAGCATACAGAGCAGCCCAGTCGTCCACCTGCATCCAGGGTTCGTTTTCTACTGCTTCATGTAGAAGGGCGATGCGGTTAGGTGCGATGAAACGTTCGTCATGAGTTTTACGCATGATGTAGTTGTCGTGGTCGGGAGTAAAGTAGCCTGCAGCTACAGTTTCACCTGTTTGGGTTTCGATTGCTTCTTTGGCCAACCTCATAGCTCCAAGGTGTCCTTCGTGAACTGGAGCGAAACAACCAGGGTAGAACAAGACAGATACGTCCTTTTTACCGGCATCACGAATAGCCTGTAGAGGGGTTGTGTAGAATCGCACATGCGGGTTGACACGTAACGGCTTATTTTCAATCCAACCTGCTGTTACTAAGTCCTGCTTGCTGTTGGTTCTTTCGTAAAGAGCCTGGAAGTATCTGTCTAAATTCATCGTACTTTCCTGTACATAATGTCTGTTCTAATGATTGTTTTTGTGCCAGTGCCGGTGACCTTTTCAGCGTCATGCAGGAGGCGATGGTCAAAGACTACAGCTGTTCCGTCTTCAGGAGCGAAGCGAAGTCTGACTTCATCTTCGTCGGCGGCACGGTATTCATCGCTAAGTTCACGCTGAGCGACAGGAAGATGAGCCTGAGGGTCGTGAAGATAACGAGTTGCTCCTCCGTGAAGTTCACCTGGATGTTCCAGATACACGACAAGGCTTTGAAGTGTGCGAACATCTTCTGATTCGACATACGGAGCATCGTAATGAACTACCAGCCAGCCTCCTTCTTCGTATTTGATGAATCGAAGAAGAGGTGACACACCGATGGGTTCCCATAGTTCATGACCGTCGAAGTCGGTGTTGTCTGCATCTGTGAATGTGCGGACAGTAGGGAAACCGTGCTTGATTCTGTTCCACAGAACGTCAGCATACTCAGGAGTGTAATTGGAAGCCCGGTAGGAACCAATAGGGTCGCCTTCTTTCCAGTTTCCTGACATTCCTGTCACTGACACAGGCTGCCAGTTGGATTCTTCCAACGCTGCCATGATGCTAACTTTTTCCTGTTCAGGAATGAGTTCAGGAATCACTACAGCTGTACGGTCAAGTTCAGGGAATGGTCTCACTTTAACTGCATGAGCCACAGCAGGGATTTCAAAGTTAACTTGGTTTACGAATTTAGTTGCCATTCTGGGGCCTCCAAGGCTGGTTGTTCCATCCGTTTGGGATTGTTGCGTTCATAATGTCCAGGTGGATGGATGGGGTTCCGTAGGTGTATTTATGTGCGTTGTAGTCATGCAGTTTTTGCAGGTTTTTGGCTCCTGTGACAAAGTGGGCATCTCGAAGAAGCTTCAATGGAACGCTACGTGCCTGCAGCCACAAATGGAACAGCTCTACGAAGTCATAAGAAGCTCCGAAAACTGTTTCATCTTCACGGCCGTCATACATGTCTCCTGTAGGAGTGGCTTTCATGACGCTTTCAGGAACTTCAAGCAAAGCTGCAACTTTGTACACTTCTGACTTGTACAAATCAGAGATTACTTGCAGGTCAACCATACCATCTGAAGCTTTTCCTACATAACCAAGGTATCCACCTTCGGAAAGGTTTGTTGTGCCTACCACTAAGGCAGGGTAGCCGGCGTCAGTCAGGATTGAGCAGGTGTTGTACAGGACTGGGGTTCTGGTGTAAGCCACCAGCTGTCCTTTAGCCCAGTCTGTTGATTTGATATCCAGGATGTCTTCCAATTCAGAAGTAATCACTTGGGAAAGAGATGTGAGCTTAGTGAAAATAGCTGGCTTCAGTCCCAGGTTTTGGCACAGGTCGGTAGCCTGCTGGACTGCACCGTCTTGGTTAGTTGCGCCTTCGTAAGAAAGTGCAGGAAGTAGAAGAGGGACAATCTTCTGAATTGGGCTGTTCTTCTGCTGGGACGCTTTGACTAGAAGTGAAAGAGCTACAGCTGAGTCAATACCACCAGAAACACCTACGACAGCCCCTGAGAGCTTGTTCTGAGCGAAGTACTGGTTGATTAGGACAACCTTACGCTCAATCCACTCTGTAGCGTCAAAAGCCCGCACAGCTCTTAGCTGCTCTAGGGTTTGAGTCAGCTCTGCAGTCATGGTTACTGTGTCGTTATAGACTTTCACGATTCTTCTTTCGTATGAGAGTTGTAAATATGGTTGGCGACTGCTTCAACGGAGTCAATTACGGGAAGTTTAGTCATGGTTCGGAGTGTGTCAGCCATCACAGACAAATCTGTGCAGCCTAAGACAATACAATCTGAGCCAGCTTGTTCAGCAACAGTTACGACATCTGTCAACTGAGGATGGGATGTCTGGTACTTCATTCCAGCAGCAATGAGTTCATCCGCAAACATGTTAGTTGCAGTGTAGGTTGCGTGGCTATACAGACTATCTTTTGAAGTAAGTTTGGAACCTACAATGAGAGGTTTAGAGTGGCCGGAATCTGCAACAGCTTGACTGGTGAGAGCAGGAACAGAATACAGTTTGTTAGCAAATACTCGCTGCATGAACTCTTCTTCGACATGGAAGGTGTTGCAAATGACATAAACATCTGTGGCAGCTTGAAATAGAGGGGCAGTTTTGCCAAGCTCGGTTCGTAAGCTACCAAGGCTACTTATATGCCCTTCAGCGTTGATGATGTCTTCAGGCAGGTTGGAAATTATCATACGAGGGAAGGCAGTATCAGCGTATTGTCCAGTGCTGAGAACTCGCTTTACGAGCAGCTGCTGGAGATGTAGGGTGGCTACCGCCCCATATCCGCCGAGAATTCCGTATGTGTTCTTCATAACATCCTAATCATACCATCTTTATCGTCACAATGACGATAATATTACTAACATTTTAAAAGAAAAATGACCCCATTTTCAGGAGTCATTTTCTTCAGAACTGGATTACATGTTCCACAAGGTGTTCTCATCCTCAGGTTTTACACGGTCCCAAATTTTATGAGACTGAACTACACTTCCAACAGCACTGCCGTTGAACTCAAGGTTCATGACGAAAGCTTTGTTTTCGGCTGGCACAAGAGGTGAGTCTTTCAAAGTGGTAGCAAAAGTCTTGCGGTCATAACCAGCAGGAAGAGTTGCTTTGAAAGTGCCATGCTCATCCGTGATTTGAGCAATTTCTTTGTTATACCCAGCAGTGATTTTAGCCTGACGAGTGGATACAAACTCACTGAACTCTTCAGGCATGTTCTCTTTCCAACCTGCCATATCTTCACCCATACGCATTTTACGCCAGATAGTTTTGGAAGTCACGCCAGTACGGTTACGGTGGAGTTCAAGATAATCTGCATGCTTATACTTCACACGGGTGTCAGTATCGATGTAATGAACGATGAAACCTTCACGGTTTTCTCTTTCAGGAGAGTGAAGAACAGCATCTAAGGAGGAAAAGTCTTTGTACTCTTCAGCTCTTTTCCATTTCCATTCTTTGATGTCACGTAACGGAACTGATTTACCAGTTCGTTTGTTGACAGCACCGATGAGATGCAAGTCATCCTCATCGCCATAGTTAACCACAACACGGTTCTCTGGGTAGATAATTTCCCACATGTAAGTCAACTTAGGATTTGGCTTCCAGTTTCCTTCGTAACGGTCATGGTAGAGCTCTGTAGAACGTTTTGCTTGTTCGGATATGAAACTTCCAGAGGTTGCAATGTTGAATTTGCCGTTCTCATCAACATAACCGATTCCTAAGGAACCGTCCAGCTTGTCAGTCACGCTAATTCGACCATGCAATTTATCTCTAGGAACTGATGGTTCGTTGTGGTTGAAGAACTTAGCAAATGGACGAGCGACAATCTCGCCTGTCTCCTCGTTGAAAATGACACCACGAGAAGCTAAGGTCACGTCATCCCAGTCAGAAGCGAACTGAGTTGTTCGGGAATACTTGTAAGTCACATAAGGATGCTCAGGGTGGCGGCTGCACTCAATGCGACCATCATCGTAAGCTTTCTGGAAAGCTGACAGAGGAGGCAGCTCATTAGCTGGAGCAACAGTCTCAGCAGCTGTTTCTACTTGCTTGAAAAAAGCGGCTTTCTCTGTATTTTCACGGCCTCTGATCGAACAGTCTTTAGTCCAGCAGTTTGTACCATCGTTGTGATAGTACGGAGGTTTTCTTGTAGTTGACATGCCCTATTACTAACAAAGAAACAGGCAACAGAATACAAAAATTGAGGGACCTGCACTTTAGTTGCAAGTGCAGGTCCCTCAATTGCATAAAATTAGAAGTTCAGGCTATCTTCCCAAAAACGACGAGGCACCAAGTAAGTGACAACTCGTTCGTAACGCTCAGCGTTTTTGTTCAGCCACAGCACACCACGAGGGTTCTCATGAGGGATGCCTACATGTTCTTTCATCATGTAAGAGGCAATCTCAGGAAGGGTGTCGCCAATGAAACCTGTAGTGTGTTCAGCATCCACACCAACTCGCCAGAAGAAGTTCTCATAATGAGTGTCCTCTGGAAGCTCTTCCTGGAATGTTGAGAAAGAAAGAGCGTAAACTTCGAACTTGCGTGTGTCAACATGGGCCAAGAAACTTGCAACCACGTCATCCTGGTCTTCAATATCACCAATACTGTTCACCAAAACAAGCACAGGGCGACCAGCAGTAACATCAGCATCATACTGGCTCCAGATGGAATCCATGTTCGGCTCATCTCCTGAGTCGATACGAACCACTTTGTCAGTACGCAGGTAGTTCGCAGCACCATACATATCAGCTGGGGCGTTCACAGCATAGATTCGAGTGTTTGTAGCGTAAGCCCAGAGAAGATAGTTTCTGACGAAGTTCAGCACACCTGAACCATCCTTACCTGCAATAAGGAGGTTCTTATGCACGCCCAGGTCAGCTCGGGAAGGGTGACCATCTGTTCTAACACCGAATGAACCTACCTGGGAAAGGTTATTCAGAGGAACCGTCGACTTGACAAATTCTACTCGTCCCTGGTCTTCGAGAAGAGCCCGAACAGCTTTGTCCTCGTTAGAGCCTCGTGTGAGGGCAAAGCTGAGAGGAGAAGAGAAGTCTGAAGATGATGAACTCATGAGAGTCAAATCTTTCACTGCGTCGTATGAGACTTCAGCTCTGAAACCTAAATTTGTAGTCATAATGGAACCCTTTCAGTGAACTGTGTGATGCTGCGTTGTATGTTACTCAAGTTTACCACAGAACGCGTTATTCAGCAACAAAATAGGGTCGAAATCCTTGATTTTATCAGGATTTTGATCCTATTTACGGTTCACATTTCGTCGTTACGGATGTCCTTTTTGACGCTCTGCTTCTCCTTCTTGCGGAGAGCTCGGCGCCAACCTCGACCACCAGTTGCAGCTCCAGTGCGACGCTTGCCTTTGAAGTGTCGGTGCTGCCAGAAACCATCATCGAACATCGTGCTGTCAACGTTGTTCACGGCACGGTTCTTGTTGGAAGCCATCATTCCAGGCATATAACCTCAATCTGCTATTCAGTTCGTATAGTAACAACAGTATCGGATAAATGGTGGGATGTCAAGAAGCGGCTGGTCCATCAAGCTGTTAGAAATGAAGCATGTGTTACCCAAAACCTGGTCCCCGTTGTTCAGCTCATGCTGCAGCTACTTTCGCTAAAGCTCATCAAGCAGTTCTCAGTGCCTTCATGGACAACCGTAAAGACCCAGAGCTTGAGAAGCTGATAGCGGTAAGGAGAAAAGCTGAAGCTGAGTACAAGCTGACACCAGCTTATCTAAAATCTCTGGAAAGACAGATCAAGAAAAACCCAACGCAAGAATGGCATGCGGAAGAGTATGAAACACTTTCTCAAGAACGTTCCCGAAGATTAGCTGCTGTTGCGGATCGCAAAGTCATCACCCATAGAAAAGCACCGAAAGCTGCTTACACTTCACCAACGTTTTTCAAAACTGGTGACACCCTCGAAGAGATGCATTACAAACATGCTGATTTATTGAACAGCATGGCAGATTCCCAAAACTGGAGTGCAAAACTGGATGATACTGAAATAGCTACTCTTCGCTGGTATTCAGAAGATGGTTATGCTGACATCAACGGTCATCTCTCAGCTTCGAAGAACCCATACGCAAAAAATGTTGCACCTGAAACGTTGGATGCAGCTGTAACCATTCTGGATGATGCTTTCGCTAAACACGAACCAGCAGAAGAAGGTGTAATGGTTTACCGCCGGCACCATCTGTATGATGAAAAAGGTTACCATTCAAGTGATGATGCTCAGAATCTTGATAAACATTTCCCTGTTGGTAGCACATACGAACCTAAGTTCTTCATGTCGACAAGCTTAAATCCTCAGGACTTACCTTCTAAAGACAACATCAATGTTTCTCTACAGATTCTTACAAAAAGTGGTGCCCCAATCACAGCTATCTCATCGCAAGGTCCAAGAGAGTATGAGTTCATCATCCCTCGCGGTGCAAAATTCGAAGTTGTTGCTAATGATGTGAAAGTCAAAAGGGTCAATAAAAAAGGTGAAGCAACTGAACTGACAATTGTGCAGCTGAGAGAAATTTAAACAGGCAACCAGCCTATTTTCAGCTTCATCTTGACCCAATAGCATTGCTCTCTTTTACCTTCGGAACTACTGTTTTCGCAGATGAAACACAATTACCGATATAGTCGACTAGATTATTGGAAGGTTTCAGTGCAACTGTGTTAGATGAAAAAGAGATTCAGAATGCTTTCATTGCTGCTTTAAAAAAGCAAGGCTATGCCTATCTTGGCTCTCATCTCAAAGTAGAAGACCTCGACCCCATCTTCAGAAGAGAAGTCGAACGCCTCAATGCTGCCGCTTTACCAAAAGGATTGAACGATGCAGAGTTCGTCAGGCTGCTCAACAACCTAAACAAAGACATGGCAACCATCTACAGTTTGCTGCGTTACGGAGTGGAGTTAGTTCTTGACGACAACCGACTCGTAACTATCAAACTCTTCGACACAACTGACTACAGCAACAACGCTTTTCAGGTTGTCGAAGAACTGAAAGTACAAGGATTACGCGACCGTCGCTTAGATGTTGTCATCCTGATGAATGGTCTACCTATCCTGACATCTGAACTGAAAAAAGTTCACGGCTCACGAGGCGTGGTCGAAGCCATTGATGATATCAACGTCTACTCGAAAGAAGGCGTTTACCGTGTAGGGTTACTGAAATTCATTCAAATTTACGTTGCCTCTAACAATGTATCAACGAAATATTTTGCAACCAGTATTGCATCCCAGTTTGGAGAAACATACGGTAGAGGTTTTCATTGGGCAGATGAGCAGAACAACCGTATAAAGAAGTTGGTAACCTCTAACAGTGACCTTAGCTTCACTGACACGTTCTTGAAGCCTAACATGCTCTGCGACTTACTTTGGCATTACATGTTGAACATTCCTGCACCTCGTAATGAGATACGAATTCTTCGCCCCTACCAGGTGCATGCTGTTCAGGCAGGAACTAAAAGACTTTTAGAGTCCGATGATAATGGCTTCTTCTGGCATGCCACCGGAAGTGGTAAAACTTTGACCAGCTACATGCTTACCAAAGCTGTCAGCGAAGCACCCAAATTCAGTAAAACCATCATGCTGTTAGATCGTAACGACCTTGCTGACCAAACTATCGAAGAATACGGCTCCTTTGGAAACAAAGAAGTCACCGTGGCTAAAGGAGCGGCTCTTCTTGATGCTTTGACTGATGACACCAAAAAGACTGTCATCACCACCATTCAAAGCTTCAGCAAGATGCTGGACAGAAGAAGTAGCAAATTACGCAAATACTCCAACCTACCTGTCTGCTTCATCATTGACGAATGCCACCGGTCGACTTTTGGTTCAATGTTCGAAAAAATTAAAGAGTTCTACAAGAAAGCCCAGTTCATTGGCTTCACTGGTACGCCTCGCTTAGCGGAGAATCCAACCGTTCACGACAGACTAACGAAAGACATTTTCGGTGAACCCATCCACATTTACACCATCAAAAACGCCATCGATGACGGTAATGTTCTTTCTTTTGAACTGAATGAAGTGAACATTACCTCACAATCGACAGATGAACTGGTTCGAGGTAAGAACTACTACCATAATCCTGCTCGTTTCCAGCAGATAGCTGAATATGTTGCAGAGAACTTCTGGAAGCACACTGCTCAGAAGTACGAACACAAGAATTCTGATTATGCTGGTGGGTACACAGGTATGTTTGCTGCAGCTGATATTCCTTCTGCTTACTCTTACTGGCAGCTACTGGCTCCAGCTTTTGAAAAACAGAACCGTAAAACAGCTGTTGTTTTCAGTGTGCAGAATAAAGAGAATGATGTCACTGGAGATGGCACAGCTCGGGACTGGTTTGAAAAAATTGTCCACAACTATGACCGAACCTACGGCACCAATTTTGAGACTTTACTCAAAGACGGTGATTTTGAAGATATACGCAAGAGCTATTTGAGAGATGTTACGAAACGTATCAAGACTAAAGAAATTGACCTTATCATCGTAAGTGACATGTTACTCACTGGTTTTGACGCTCCACAGCTGAATACTATCTATCTTGACAAGAATTTGGAATACCACAACCTTCTTCAAGCAAAATCTCGAACAAACCGTCTACATCCACCAACTAACAAAAAAGTTGGCAATGTAATCATCTTCTCTGACAGGGAGATGACGCAAGCTGTAAATGATTCCATTCTTCTGTACTCAAACGGCGACAATGTAGAAGGCATCATTAAACGTCGAAGCTATCAAGAGCTGTATTCTCTTGTCATTGAACAAATACTCAAGATGAAAGCTGCTTATCCTACCCCTAACAGTGTAGACAAAGTGGAAGAAGTTGAACATTTGGTTGAATTAGCTCAACTTTACAGCAAATTGAGCAGCAACTTACAAAGACTTCAGACTTATGATGAGTGGGAAAAGAAAGACTGGCGGAAACTGTCAACCACTGAAGAAGAAGTGCAGCAATACTATGCTGCCATTGTTGATAAGAAAAATGATTTTGGACTGAACATCATAGACCCAGAAAGTAACGAAGAATGGGCTCAACTGGAGTTTGAAATAACCGCCATCTCAACAATCACAATCGATGTTGCTTACATCAACCATCTTCTTCGTAACGGAATTTACGCTCCTGAAAAAGATAAAAAGAAATGGTTCAACCAGGTGAAGAAAGCTGTTCAGAACAGTACTGACCCTGAGGTCAAAAAGTCTGAAGAAGCTATTTTGAAAGTAACAGAATCCTACCGTGACATCAGTAGTGAAGAGGACCTGTGGAACAAGCTGCACAATATCAAAGAAGAAATTCTGAGAACCAAGTATGTAGCCTACTCAGCTATTTTGGGTATTGACGAGCCAGCTCTGAAGAACCTGGTTCACCTGTACCAAAAAACGGATGCATACCCTGAAAACAAGATAGATGATATCCTGAACAGCAAGGGTTTACGCATCAAAGAGAAGCGAATTATCCGGGAACAGATAGAAGCAGCAATCCAGGAAATATCTCACTAAAAGCTTATTCATCTCCCTATATCAGTAACGAAACTAATGAAAGAAGTCAATGGTTAACACAGTACAGCAGCACCGAGCTCAGCTACATAAGCAACTATGGGAAGTTGCAGACTCACTCAGAGGGCAAATGAATGCATCAGAATTCCAGAACTATGCATTAGGTGTAATCTTCTACAAATATCTGTCAGAGAAAACAGAAATCCAGGCCCAGAAATTCATCAACGATGAAGCTACAACATATGCTGAAGCTTGGAAAGATGAAGAAGACCGTGCAGAAATTGTCAGACACCTTATCAAAACATTAGGCTATGCGATTGAACCCGAATACTTGTACTCCCACATGTTGACAGAAATCCAGAAAGGCTCCCAAGGAAACTGGAGCGTTGACCTTTTGCAGACAGCGTTTAACAAAACTTTAGAATCCACCGTCGGTACTGCCTCTCAGCATGATTTTGAGGGATTGTTCAGCGATGTGAACTTACAAAGCCCTACTTTAGGTCGGGATATTCCCACACGTTCAACCATTATGGGAGCAGTACTCACTTCAATTGGAAAAATTGACTTCCATCTCGAAGACACCGAAATCGACGTACTCGGTGATGCTTATGAATACATGATTGGGCAGTTTGCTTCTGGTGCAGGTAAAAAAGGTGGAGAGTTCTACACGCCACAACAAGTTTCTTCCATCTTGGCAAAAATTATTGCACATGACACCCCAGAGCTGGAAAGTATTTATGATCCAACTTGCGGGTCAGGTTCGCTTCTTCTCCGAGTATACAAAGAAACAATCAAAGAACAGAATGGTAAAGCTGAACTGATTAAGCTTTACGGGCAAGAGTTGAACACCACAACCTACAATCTTGCACGGATGAACCTTATTCTTCACGGTGTCCATTGGAACAACTTCTCCATCCGCAACGGAGACACCCTCAAAGATGACCTTCATAAAGGTGCTAAGTTTGATGCAATCATTGCCAACCCACCTTACTCAGCAGATTGGTCACCCACAGAACTCACATTGCAGGACGAGCGATTTGCACCATATGGAAAACTCGCTCCTCGCACAAAAGCTGACTACGCTTTCGTGCAGAATATGATTTCCCATTTAGGTGACCATGGAACAATGGCAGTAGTTCTTCCACACGGAGTTCTTTTTAGAGGGGCTGCAGAAGGAGTCATTCGTAGACACCTTATCGAAAAACAGAATGTTCTCGATGCTGTTATTGGATTACCAGCAAACATCTTCTACGGAACAAGTATTCCAACCTCTATTCTCATCTTCAAAAAAGGCAGAAAAGAGACTGATGATGTGCTATTCATCGATGCTTCAAAAGATTTTGACAAAGGTAAAGCACAAAATCATCTCACTGATACTAACGTAGAAAACATTGTCAGTACTTATAGTTCCCGTGCAGAAACAGAAAAGTATTCACGAAATATTTCTTTGAGTGAAATCGAAGAGAATGACTATAATCTAAATATTCCTCGCTACATCGATTCAAACGAAGTAAAAAATGCCATTAATTTAGATGTTGTTGCGGCAGAAATTTCTTTGATAGAAGAACGAATCGCAGTAGCTAAAATAGCCATTGATGAATCTTTGAACAGTTTAGTAGGAGAACAGCGTAATGACTAATAAGTGGCCTATGAAACGAATAGACGAAATTAGTTCTTTCTCAATGGGATTTACCCCTGACACGAAAAACGATTCTTTTTGGGTCGGAGGTAATAACTGGTTATCTATTGCTGGAATGGATCGAAAGTACATTATTAGCGGTAACAAATCCATTTCCGACCAAGCAGTAGAAAAAAAGCGTGCATTTCCTATAGATACTCTTTTAATGAGCTTCAAGCTAAGTATTGGAAAACTTGCTATTCTTCGTAAAGAAATGTATACCAATGAAGCCATCTGCGGATTTGTGTTCCCCCAAGAAGTCATGACAGAATTTATGTACTATGCTCTTTCTCATATCGATGTAGCTAGTTTTGGGTCCCGTGCAGTTAAGGGCATAACATTAAATTCAGAAAATATTGGAAGTATTGTTGTTCCTGTGCCTCCCCTACCCGAGCAAGAAAAGATTGCTGAGTTCCTTTCAGCTCTTGATGACCACATTGATTTGCACTCTAAGAAGATTGATTTGCTTATTGAACAGAAGAAGGGCTATTCTCAGAAGATTTTCTCCCGCGAGCTTGTTTTCAAAGATGACAATGGAAACAGTTATGGAGAATGGGAAAAGACGACATTGGATAAAGTGGTTAAAATTATTGGCGGAGGCACACCGAGTACCTCTAACCAAGCTTTTTGGACTAACGAAATTTCCTGGTTTACTCCGACCGAAATCGGAAAAACAAAGTACGTAAGTTTCAGCTCCAGAAAAATTAGCTCTTTGGGATTAGTGAAAAGTTCTGCTAAGCTGATACCTAGAAACTCTATTCTTCTTACAACCAGGGCTAAATTGGGTGAGATGGCAATCACTCTGGAAGAAACTACCACAAACCAGGGTTTTCAAAATTTAGTACCTAACCAAGACAAAATTTCAACAGAATTCTTGTTTTGCCTGCAACCAATGGTTAAAACTTATTGTGAAACTAATGCTTCGGGTTCTACCTTCAGAGAGATATCTAAAACAGTTTTAGGTAAAATGAAACTATCTTTACCCTCCCTACCTGAACAAGATAAAATTGCTAAGTTGATATCTGCTTTGGATTCTCAAATTGCAGCAGAAAAAGAAAAGCTTGAACTTTTGAGGCAACAAAAACAAGGTTATATGCAAAGAATCTTCGAGTAAAATGAAGGGCGACTAAACGTTTAGTCGCCCTTCATTTTACTTTTCACCATGAAACTCAAATAAAGCTGTATTAGTATTCGTATCCATATAGTCTATTGCTTCACATTGCATGGCTCTTACATGAGTATAGGTAGATGTTAAAGCCTCTTGGTATTTAGAGTATATACTCTCTACCTGACCATTCAGCAATGGAAGTTGTTCCTGTATCCGATCAAACCATTTTGGCATCCAAAGCTCTACTTCTTTTAGCGAAGCATCAAGCTTGACCGTATTCATTCTACTGGTGGTCAACACCACGTTTCCTTCAATATATCCTTGCGATTGATCCACTCTGTCTACTGATATAGCATCATGTAGTTTCTGATTAAATAACAAAGGTTTGTCCGTGTAGAAACACTGTTTCATTTGTGCCATATAAAGAAAGAACAGATAGTCTCTCCTAAGGTCTACAGTCAGACCTGCAGAATTTTGAGATAATCGGGACTGATGATCGTTCATTTTACTCCATTGTTTAGTTACTATTCCTCTGTTTGATTGGATAGGGGAAAATGGACCTATGGCTTTGCGAGCCAAGAGCGAAGCCAACATGTCAGCTGATATTCCTGCATACAAAGCTGTTTGACGTTTAGACCAGCCGAGGCTCAAACCCAGTTCAATCTTCTCCATTACTGCATGACTAATCATTGAATGCCCTCTCGACTTTTAAGTTTAGAAGAGGTAACCTTTCATATATTCGGCTGTACCACAAAGGTAAATACTCTCTTATCTCTTCAAGAGAAAGATTGCCCTTCATAGTGTTAGCCCTATTTGATGCAATGACGACATTCCCTGGGATGTAATTTTTACTTGTATCTACTCGGTCAATGGAGATTCTTTCCATATAAGGGTTGGATTGAGAAATGACTAATTTCTTGTCTGTATAAAAACAGGTTTCTTGCTGTGCTCGCCAAAGAGCTAATAAATAATCGTCTGGGAGGTCATAGGTTCGTCCGTGAGCTACGCTTTTAGGGCTTCTGACACTCTTCCTCATGCTTGCACTTTTATGCCTGAAAAACGCTTCAGCGTCTGTGTACGCATGTTTAGAAACTTGAGCATACCTACATTTGCGGCAATATGATAGCTTCTTTCCGTCTGCTTTACTTTTGATGTAAGGCAAATCTTCATACATTACGTGTGTTTGGCATTTTGAGCAAACAACAATACCCTCAGACGCATACTGAAAATTGCGTTGAGGGTATTGTTTATCCATGATTTATTTTACCATGAATTTAGAAGTCACCGTAGTCAACCTGGAATACAGGAAGACCCATGTCACGTCTGTAAGTATCGACAACAGAGTTCCGGTCATCCAAAGCTAACAGGATGTTGAAACGTTCCCGAATGTGAGCATCAAAAAGTTCACGCTTGATGATGTTGTCTTTACGGTAGTCGTTATGAGGTCTCATGTAGATTTCGTCCACAGGAACACCAGCTACTTCCAGAGAAAGCAACGTGTCTGCCTTGCAGACTTCATCTCGACCAGACATAACAACAACTTTGTAGCCCTGAGCATGCAGAGCTTTCACTGTTTCAACAACAGGCGGGTTAGGCTCGTCGTCAATGACTTTGTGCCAGTCAAACGGTCCACGATGTGAACCCATCTTCATGGCCGTACCGTCAACATCCAGAAGGATAGCTTTAGGCAGAGTCTCATCAGGAACATAGATTCCTGCTGCAGCTGCTTCGTAGTCGAGTACAGGGAACGGAGGGAACTTACCGCTCTGGATGTAACGCTTGAATGTGGTTTCAATCACCTGGGCAGGAACTTTACGCTCACGAGCAGCGTTACGGGCAAGAGCTGTCTCAAGCTCGACAGGGAAGTCCTGATGGACAACAGGAACGTTAGCTTTCTCCGCGATAAGGAGATACTCTTTGACGTACTTAGCTTTCAGGTTCACATTGTCAACGACAACACTTTTGCGTGCAGCAAGAAGAGCCGTGATGATGGCATGCTCCACTTTGGTAACAGCAACCTCAAGCTCCTGAGGAAGCTCGTAGGAGCCGAACTGGCTGAGACGAATGTCATCACGGTTCACACGGGCACGGTTTAACGGGTCCTGGTTCACCCAGCGGATGGCTTCTGTAGATTTACCGGAGCCTTGTACTCCACGGTGAATCCGCATTATCTGTGACATTTTGTTTCCTAACTTAAGATATTCCAACTTACCATGAAATCCGGCCAGCTGTCAAATACTATGTGCATTAGCTGTTGATGATAGAATTCTTTGACCGCTCATAAAGCTGACAACGATTAAGGAACATTAGCATCATGCCCAACGACATCAAACTGGAAGACTTAACTGGTTGGTTACCTCCTCATGATCTATCTGGGTATGAGAACTTCAACTTCTGGTTCCTACTCATCCCAGCAGGGTTGCTCATCCTGGGTATGATTATCCCTGCTATTAGACAACTTCCTGTGGTTCTGACTTGGCTTTTCACTATACTCCTTGTAGGAGCTGCTGGTTTCAGCTTCTGGCACATCTCATTCTTTCAGCCTCAACAGAAAGTAGCTACCTCCGAAGCCAGCTATTTGAAATGGTTCGACAAGAACTACTCTTATCTTGACCTCACAAAAGAAGAATCTCTTGAGATGCTTCATAATCAGAACGGGTTCTTAGATGAAGATGCGAAACGTAACTACATTCTGGAAACCAGTACTGATAAAAATGACAAGCTGTACGTTTACTACCTGTCAGCAAAAACAGAGTACGCTTACCGTGTAGCACCTCAAGATGTTGAGAAGTTTGACGGCTAAATCACATTGAAGTATCCGCTGGGTCACGCCACCATGTTGGTAAAGTGACACAGCGGATTTTCTTTTTGTCCGCCAGCTTTACAGTGTTAGGTCGAATGTCTAAAGCAGCGATAATGCCAGTAGTATGAGTAAACTCAGGGTCTTCTTTCATCGACTCAACATAACGTTGTGTTTGACTCACGCTGTTAATCATGGCCACGCGTTTCACTTCTACCGCCACAGGGTTGCCTTCGGGGTCAGTGACTAACAAATCAACAGCTCCTGCACCTGTCTGATACTCTCTTTGAACAAACGTGTACCCTTCGCCTAAAGCTTCAGGGTTCTCTGCTAACCAAGCCTGCAACTGTTTCTCTGTCCCGTCACGGATCAGTCCTTCATCGTTTCGGTCGAGGAGAAAGTCGGTGTCAGAAATTACTTCATGCAAGGTAATGCGGAGGCTTTCTTGCCTTGTGTCAAAAAACCACAGTTTATAATCTTCGAATTCAACTTCTGACAGCTCGTTACCTTTACCCATGTAGTTCAAAGGTTTGTTGCTTTTGTCGTTATGCACAGAAATGGAACCGTCATCTTTGACAATGATCGCTCGCACTGCTCGGGGAAGACGGGTGTCTCCTCTTCCTGTGTAAATGACTGAACAATCAGCTACTACTATTCTCATGGTTCCAAATCTGGTTAGGCAGAGTTTCAGTCTACCGGAAGTCTATTTTTTACTATCGTCAGCAGTGTTTGAAGGATGCTTGTAGAGGGTAATGGTCACTACCTTTGTCCTCTATCAAAGTCTCTGTGCGAAGAATGTCACCCGCTGGAAAATTGGACAGTATGTGGTCAATGATGTAGTCACCGTTAGCAGCTGTTTCTTCCACATAACCATGGTAACTGTTGTACTGGCCGTTCACGTTTTCGTTAGCGGTTTTCTTCGCACAGGTGAACCCCATGACAGTTGGGGAGACAGAGTTGAAATCTCCAACAATGATTGCAGGATTGTTTTCTGGATTAACTTCTTGAGCAAATTCGTGCAAGGCTATCAGACCTTTTACCTGCACTGCTGCGTATTTGGCAATAAGTTCTTCATCTGTTAGCTCAATAGGAACATGCTGCTGATGAAGATTGAAGAAATGAATCAAATCACCTGAAACATGCTCTAGCAGCACATGAGTGCTGTATCTGTTTTCAATATTAGGAAGCTCCTGCTGCTCTTCAGTAGTCCCTGTGGTGAGTAGCCTTACATGGCTTTGTTTGAGTTCAAATTTGTCAGCTTTCCAGAAGATAGGATTCCTTTGATGGAACTCATCATCGTATTCGCTGAAGTCGTTATGGGAAGGTTCGTAACCGTCGAATCCGTTGTTGCGTAGTTGGTTTGAAACTTCTGGCCCTTGAGCGTCTACATATGACACTTCTTGCAGACCGAACAGATCACCTAAAGTTGGCAATGTTGCCAACAGCTCTTCTTTCCTTCCCTCCCAGCCATGGAATTCAGCTTTAGCGGCAGGTACTTGGATATTGTATGAAGCAATAGTGAGAGTCACAGGGTTTCTAACATTCTTGTTTGTCGTTCAGAAGTTGTGTTCTTTGCTGAGTCAGCATACGCTGGTTTGCCGGCTTTTACCCGCCTGGCAGCTGCTTGAGCTTCTTTGTCGGCTTTGTTGTTCAAAGTGTCAGAAGCATGGCCTTTCACCCATTCGAATGTTGTTACAAGGTTTTTCTTTTTCCTGATTCGAAGAGCTTCGTAAAGAGCTTTCACATGGGTGAGGTTACTGACTGCTTTTGTCTGCTGGGTGTCACGCCACCAACCATTTTTCTTCCAAGTAAACATCCATTTGGTTGAAATGTCCATAGCATAACGTGAGTCAATTTTGATGTGAAGGTCAGTGTTAGGGAAAGCGTAAAGAACAGACAGTAACCCAATCAGTTCAGCTACCTGGTTTGTCCCGGTGGGTAAACCGTTTGCCTGCCAGCGTCCTTTGTTGTCCGCCCAGGACCACCCAATTGCACCGCCTGGATTTTTTAGGCATGAACCATCACAGGCAACTACAAGTTTATTCATGTCGACCTATATCGGATTCTTAGAACCGCACGTTACAAACGTACACTTCGCCATCGATAAACATTTCGTTACGCTCATCATTCTCCAGCTGAGAAACCAAAGCGTCCCAGTCAGTAGAAGAAAGAAGGTTGGAGGACACTTCAGATTTGAGTAACTCTTTCACTTCTTCACCAGAGGTTCCTGCTCTAAAGAAGAACCATCCTTGTTCGTCAGATAGTGAGTACAAGCTAATCTGAATGTTTTTCGCAAAAAGTAGCCAGTTCTCTATAGTGTCTGGTTGAGGTTCTTCTTCTGCGTAGAAACTACCTTGGAAGTTATCAAGTCCTGCGTTCAGCACGATAAGCCAAATACGTTCATCATCAGTAACTGGCTTGCCAGCTTCCAAAGAACTGATTAGCCTCTTCAGCTCAGGATAAAAGCTTTGGACTGTGAAACTTTCTTTCAAGTCAAGAGTTGGAGTCATGTTTACCATGCGAGTTCGCTGAAAGCCAGCGTTCCTTTCTTAGCGTGTGTTTCAACAGTGTTTACCCATGTGTCATAATGCTGAATCAAAGGGAAAGGTAATTCAGGACTAAATTGACGTGCAGTGTAGTCGTACACGGTGAGTTCTTCTGAAACAGGATCGGTGATACCTACTGCTACATGCCACCACACTTCACTCCCAGTAAGAGCTTCAACACTTACCAGCTCAGCGTTTTCAAGTAGCCTTGAGTTAAGGATGGTTCTGGAAACATCTTCACAATGTCCAACAGCTGCATAACTATCATCCATTTGAGCAATACTGTAACTGTCGCCTGCAATATCAGTGAATTGCAGTTGAATGATCTTGCGATGAGTGATTATACCTTCAGGGAGCATGCAATGATTATAGCTTGTTTTCTTCATGTCAGCAATTTAACCAATTGCGCCGCCTCAGTGAGAAGGCGGCGCAATAAAGGAGTTAGATAACACAGTTTTACCTGCACTACTATATCTAACGTCAGTTGGTTTCTGAGGAGTTATTAGTCGACTTTTTTGATGTCATTAAGCAGTTCTCTTTGTCCCAATCCAAAGCAATCTTTTGACCATAGTCTCCGAACCTATTTTTGCGAACAACTAAGTTAACACCCTCTCCTTCAACATGAGAGGTAAGCACTACATCCGAGTTTTGAACCAAATCAGAAGAATGTCTGAAATGGGCTTTTTCGTGTGCAGATTGTGTACTCAAATGAGTAAGAAGAAGCACTGGAAGGTTCAGCTCAATCGCCATTTTTTTGATTTGAGCAGACATAGCAGCTGCTTCTTGGACCGTAGGCAATCCAGGAGTCAGAAAATCAAAAGAGTCAATAACAATGAGCTCGACATCAGATTCATCTTTGATGTCATGTACTGATGACACCATACCTTTCAAAGAGCCTACCAAGTTACCAAACTGTTCTCGCCCGATGTAGATGAAAATAAGGTCAGAAGAATCGTCATCCTGCTTACTGTCTAAAGTGCGAAATTCTTGTCCATAGATTTCCGAGGAAACATACAAAGCTCTTTTATTTTTGGCACCTTCTGCGATGCTGATAGCTGTGCTTGTAGCACCTCCACCTGATCCAGAGCCAAGAAGAGTAACTGAACCTTTTCTCAATCCACCGTCCAAAGCTTTGTTGAGTTCAGACCATGGAGTAGGGAACTTGTCAGACGTTCCATAGAGCTGGCGAGAAGCTTCGAGATACGCTTCACCAGTTTGCTTCATTCGTTCACGAATGGCTTTTTTCTGGAAACTGTTTGTAGTCATCATTTACCTATTTTCTGACAGCCAACCTACGCTCAACCGTCAAATAGAATGATGGTGAGATAACAGAATCCTCGGGACCTTGCTCTCAACAGTGAAACTGCGTAGGAGTAATCACTTGAGACGGGCGACTGTTATCGCCAACTGAAACAAGTCTAACATCTTTACTCCCTACTGGCAACTTTTAGTATGTTCTTGCACCAAAAAGCCTTTTGATTGTTTCGCTACTTTTGGCGTGATTCATACGTGTCCATCAGCCGTTTAGCTTCAGGAGTTTCACCATAGTTGCTAAGGAATGTTTCGTTAGTCCAGTTCAGACCCATCGATTCTTTAGCTACCCATCTTTCAGCTGCTTCTAAAAGCACTTTGTAACGCTTCAAAGACTTTTTGGTCTCAGCAAGCAGCTTTGTCATTTCACTCAAAGTTCCAGATGTGGATTCAAAGAAATCATCAGCGTTAGTGTCAGTTTCAGGGTCAAAGCTGTCAACAGAGGACACTGTATCGCTCTTGAGAGTTTCTAACTGCTCAGCTGCATGTCGAACCAGTTCTTTCAGTGCTGATTTGTCCTCAATCAGATTCTGCTGGTCATAACCGACAGAGGTAAAGATAAACTTCCATACATCATCTTCGTTACCGACAAAGCTCCAATCAGATTCAACTAATTCAACCATCAAATCGTCAGAAATTGGAATTCCTATATCCTTCTGGCTGTCATACACCCGCTGGTACTGTTTTACCAATTCAAGCTGAGTAGCCTGCATAGGTACGGAGATACGGAACTCCCCCTCAGGGGTTTTCAGATGCCAAGTAGGAGGTGCATCATATTCTGCTTTTTCTACCAGCTCGACCCATTTGCCATTAGCTTCTACTCGGATGTTGTCCATGGTAACTCCTGTTACGCTTTGTTGGTGTTGTACAAGTCAAGTGTAACACAATGACGGTAACCCTTATGCCATTTCTTTGTTCCGTTCTATTTATGCCTTCTGGTTGATTTGTTTGATACACTTGGATACCAAGACAGAATGGTTGAAACACCTAATGGCTAAAGAAACAAACAAGCGACCAGCTAAAATAGCTGATGTCCTCGACACATTACCTAAAAGAGAACTTGCTCATTACGCTCATGGTGAATGGGCTAAGCTCATCCCAGTTCCTGAAGCTACCCGAGTAGTCACTGCACTGACTTTAGATGAAGTTTTTGAAGCTCAACGTGCAGGAGCAGAACTTCCTGTTACGGTGGTTATTTCTTACCGCCTGAGCATGTTAGGCGACAGCAACGGTTGGAACGAGAGTGACACTTCTCTGTATGTGAATGAAGATGAACAGGGACTTAAGTCTGTCGCAATTAAGTTTGAAGAAATCCATAAGGAGTTGAAGTTACGAATCAACCAGGTTCAAAGCTTCCAACCTTCTGACGCTCGACCCCATCAAGATGTTCCTCCATCTGTAGACAGATGGGTGGCAAAAGGATACACAACTGGTTACCATGAGTACAACTACAACGCAGGTGGAGAATGGTACAACAGCCATTATGTTCTAACTTGTGAAAAAGGTGTCATCACCTGGGAGTACATAGATAAAAAGAACTAAGTAGAAAGCCCCTGACTGAAGTGTCAGGGGCTTTCTACTTAGTCGCTAAAAATATAATCTGAAAGGGACGCTACTATTGTTACGGTAGCGTCCCTTTCAGATTATATCAGAAGTTACTTCTCGTCTTCAACAACTTCAGCATCAATGATGTCTTCGTCGTCTTCAGTCGCAGCGGCAGGCTCTGCAGTAGTCTCAGTAGGCTCTGAGGCCGCCTGTGCCTGTCCACCGTACAGGCTTTGACCAATCTTCTGCTGTGACGCATTCAGACGGTCTACGGCTGTTTTGACAGCTTCATCATCTGTTCCTTCAAGAGCAGACTTCACGGCCTTGATGTCATCTTCAACTTCAGTCTTCACTTCAGCTGGGATGTTCTCACCATGTTCAGCAACAACTTTCTCAGCACTGTAAGCCAGTTGTTCAGCATTGTTGCGGAGCTCTTGTGCTTCACGGCGAGCTTTGTCTTCAGAAGCATGAGTTTCAGCGTCACGAACCATACGGTCAATGTCAGCCTTGGACAATGAAGAGCCACCAGTGATAGTAATCTTCTGCTCACGACCAGTACCCTTGTCCTTAGCGGACACATGGACAATACCGTTTGCGTCAATGTCGAAGGTGACTTCAACCTGAGGCAAACCGCGAGGTGCAGGAGCGATACCGCTCAGTTCGAACTGACCGAGCTTCTTGTTGTCCTTAGTGAACTCACGCTCACCCTGGAATACCTGAATGGACACAGAAGGCTGGTTGTCTACAGCTGTAGTGAAAGTCTCGCTACGAGTAGTAGGGATGGCAGTGTTTCGCTCGATGAGCTTGGTCATGACACCACCGGCTGTTTCCAGACCCAAGGAAAGAGGGGTAACGTCGATGAGCAGAACGTCTTTACGCTCACCGTTGACCACACCAGCCTGAATCGCTGCACCAAGAGCAACAACTTCGTCAGGGTTCACATTCTGTGAAGGCTTTTTACCTGTCATCGAAGTAACCATCTCAACAACAGCTGGCATACGGGTTGAACCACCGACGAGAATCACGTGGTCAATCTTGTCGGAAGAGATGCTAGCGTCGGCAAGAACCTGCTCGAAAGGCTTCTTGGTACGCTCAAGCAGAGCTTTAGTAATCTCTTCGAACTTAGCTCGGCTAAGAGCCTGCTCCAAGTTCAACGGACCTTCAGCTGTCAAAGAAATGTAAGGCAGCTGGATGGTGGTGTTTGAACCAGAGGAGAGTTCTTTCTTGGCCTGCTCTGCACCTTCACGGATACGCTGCTGAGCAATTTTGTCTTTGCTGAGGTCAACACCAGTTGAAGCTTTGAACTGTTCGTTGACGTAACCAATAATGGCGTTGTCCCAATCGTCACCACCAAGTCGGTTGTCACCAGCTGTTGCTTTTACCTGGATGGTAGCAAAACCATCATCTTCATCTTTGTCTACTTCGAGCAAGGACACGTCGAAGGTTCCACCACCGAGGTCGTACACCAGAACGGTTTCGCTTTCACCAGCTTTGTCGAGACCGTATGCCATGGCAGCTGCTGTTGGTTCGTTCACGATGCGAAGAACTTTCAAGCCAGCGATTTCACCAGCTTCTTTTGTTGCCTGACGCTCAGCATCGTTGAAGTACGCTGGGACTGTGATTACTGCTGAATCAACATCTTCACCAAGGTAAGCTTCAGCGTCTTTCTTGAGCTTCATCAGAATACGTGCAGAGACTTCCTGAGCGGTGTACTTCTTACCGTCAACTTCCTGGGTCCATGTGGTTCCCATATGGCGTTTCACTGAACGGATGGTGCGATCTACGTTCGTGACAGCCTGGCGTTTAGCTGTTTCTCCGACAAGTACTTCTTTGTCGTTCTTTACGAAAGCTACGACAGATGGGGTGGTGCGGATACCTTCAGCGTTTGCGATTACTATAGGCTCTCCACCTTCAAGTACTGATACGCAGCTGTTTGTTGTTCCTAAGTCAATTCCTACGGCACGAGCCATTTGTATTTCACCCTTTCTTTTTCGGTTATGAGTTTATAGTACACCATTTTGGGGGATAAGACAAATTAAATAAGAAAAACCTGAGTCACCACGACTCAGGTTTTTCTTATTTGCTATTTTTAGCTATTACGACGTGCGGCACGCAGGCGAGGAAGTCTTCGAAGAACGAATCCGCCAATCAGCATAAGGCCACCCATGAAGGTGAGGAACACGGTGGAGCTGGAATCAGAACCAGTGTAAGCCAAAGCTCGGGTGTTGGTGTCTGAACGGTCACCACGTTCAGTTACGTTGCCCAATTCGTCATTGTCGTAACCTCCAGTGTTACCCAACTCGTCGTTGTCGTAACCTCCGGTGTTGAACTCTTCCTCAGGAATCAGGGATACTCCACCTGAAGAAGGGTCACGAGGAGTTGTTTCTGGCTCAGTTTCAGGAGTAACTCCTGCATCTGGGTTTGTAGGTGTGCCTGGAACTTCAGGGTCAGTAGGGGTTGTAGGGTCCACTGGAAGGGTAGGGTCTACAGGGGTTTCTGGGTCCACTGGAGTCTCAGGGTCTACAGGGTCTTCTCCAGGAATGATAACTTCATCATCCTGGTTCACAACAAGAAGGCTGGTCCAACCAATGATGTTGTTATCTTCATCAGACACAACAATACGATGTTCACCAGTTTGGGTGCCTGCTGGAATTGTGACATCAATGTTTCCATCAACGTCAGTCTGAACCCAGCCAGCAAGAAGCACAGGAGTGGAATGAATCCATACTGACACCCAGGCTTCAGGAGCAGCAACGCTTGCAGCAGAAACTGTTACAGTGTCACCAGGAAAAGCAACTGCAGCGTTCACAGAAATAAGGTTCTCCACATCGACAGGAAGGGCTTCATCCTGCTGCATGACAGGAGCCTCTGAAGGTGCAGGATTTTCTGTTACTGCATCAATAGCTACAGAGAAGTCATACACTTCACCAGCTACCAATGTGACACCCTCAGCAGGTAGAGGGTTGCCGTTGAGCAGAACAACTGGGTTTAGTGTTGTGTTTTCAATGTCTGGTAAACCAGTTACGGAGACCTGGACTGTAGAGCCTTCAGGAATATCAATAGTTGTAGGAGGGACATCTCGGGTGAGGTAAACAACATTATCCTGCACTTCATCATTCACTAACGAGGTGTAATGAACTTCAAGTGTTAGATTTTCAGGAACAGTTGAAGTGTCACCAGCGAATGCCAAAGCAAAAGATGTTGCAACTAAAGCATTCTCCTCTGCAGGGACCTCTTCAACAGGAACCTCTTCAACAGGTGCTTCTTCAGTAGGAACTTCTTCCACTGGGACTTCTTCAGATGGTACAACTACTTCAGGTTCGGTTTCTTCTGGTACTGCAACCTCAGGAGCAGGTACTTCTTCTGCAGTGGGTTCAGCTGCTGGAGCAACTTCCTCAGTACCAGTTTCTACTTCTGTAGGAACATCTTGTGTTGTCGCAGGAGCTGCCTCATCTGCGAGTGCGGGGGAAGCTACAAACGCTACCGCACTCAATGAAACTGTAGCTGCTACAGCTACTCCTACAATTTTTTGACCAATTGGCATAATAACAGTAATCTTTCCGTATTTTGAACGTTAGCACCAGCTTACATTATATTTCAATGACAAGCAAATTAGGCGGTTCCTTACGTGTAGTATCTGTAAAAACCTAATTAAATGCGATTCTTTAGCAAACTATTGTCATTACTGTTTCATACGGTAAGTTGATAAAGCCTTTGTTTGATTTCGAAGCTCAATTCCGGATGATCGATGAGCTTATCGTAATCAATTTTGTATTTAGAGAAAAAGAACAGCAGCATTGTTGATACTGAGCCTTCACTGTCTTCAATGTAATGATCGGAAGTAATAGCAACCTGTTCAGTGACAACATAACGGAGCAGAACGTTTTGAGCATGCCTAGGTTTTTTACCAGCCGCAACAACAATCGCCACTAAATCAGCAACACTCATTCTTCTCATGTCCATCTCTAACCAATCGGATGCAGATTAGTTGACTTGGAGACCTCTCTTCTGCTATCGTTGATTAGATACTGATCTAACGAAAGAACCATCATGGTACACATTTACGATATTGCTCCTGCTGAACTTTGGGCAGCTGAGTTCCAGAACAAACACATCAACCGTCAGGTCCACCCTACGCTTGACTTGGCTATCTTCGACTATTCGCAGGTCTGCCAGTTCGACCGAGCCTGGAACGCTGCAACATTAGCTTCACGAGGACTTATCGTTGACGGTTCCACTCAGGAGATTGTTTCCCGCCCTCTTGGTAAGTTCTTCAACCACGGCGAACCAGACGTTCCTCAGGATGCTCTTACTGGACCTATCGTTGTCACAGACAAAGCTGATGGTTCTATGGGTGTCTCGTATGTAAACCCTGAAACAGGACGACTGAACATCTCCACGCGTGGTTCGTTCAGCTCTGAACAGGCTCTGCATGCCACAGCCCGTTACCAGGAGCTGTATGACGGTAAATGGGAGCCACTTGCTGGTGAGACTTACATCTGGGAAATCATCTACCCTACAAACCGTATCGTTGTCAACTATGGTGATTTGGATGACCTCATCCTTATTGCCCGAGTGAACACAGCAACAGGTCGCTCTGTGCCAGCATCACAGGTTGAAGAGTGGACTTGGTTGAAGGTTGAGCAGTTTGAATACAGCAGCCTCACTGAAGCTTTAGCGGCTCCTGGTCGTGAAAACAAAGAAGGTGTGGTTGTTCACTTCCTGGATAGTGATGTTCGTGTGAAAGTGAAGCAGGACGACTACATCCAGCTTCACCGTGTCATCACAGGAGCGTCTTCACGTCGCATCTGGGAGCTGCTCGTAGCTGACGGCGATTTCACTTCCTGGATTGTCGGTCTCCCTGACGAGTTCGTTGAATATGTTGAAACAACTCGTGATCGACTGATTGCAGAGCATGCCGAAGTGCGTTCAACAGTTGAAGAGACTTACAACCGTATCCTTTCTGAGCTTCCTGAAGGATACACTCAGAAAGATTACGCTGCAGCTGTGCAGAAAGAAGACAAACGCATTACTGGTTTGTTGTTCTCCCGTCACAGTGGAGGTCATTTTGAAGCTAAGTCTGAGAAGAAAATCTCTGACATTATCTGGAAAATGATTCAGCCTGAGTTCGAGAAGCCTTTCTGGAACTTGAACGGAAAAACTGCTGACTAAACGATAAAAGCCGGCACAACAGAATTCTTTGTTGTGCCGGCTTTTATCGTTTAAGGCGCAAACTGAAAGGATGTAGTGAACTGCAGCTGGTAAAGAATTTTTCCTGTTTCTGCATCAGCAAACAACGTAGACACATCGCCGCCGTTGTACTGCGTCACTGGAATTGCGACCACATTATTCTCCGAATCATATGATAAGCGGTTACCTAACGTATATCCAAGGGTGGACAAATCAACCAGTAAAGTAGCTCCAAGATTAGTGTCTTTGATAACGTACTCATGATATGCATCTTCTTCTGGTGAATAAGCAGTCACAGCCCACAAGATACTGGTTCTATCAATAGCTGTTGTCCCTGACGCTATCTGAGTTTTAGAATCCGCAGCTTCAGGTAAGACCAATTTGACAATATTCAAATCGTTCAAGTTATACGAAATTGGAGTCGAAGCATCAGCTTCAGTTCCCCATAGGAACAATGTGTTTCCTTTGTTGTAAAAACCTCCGAGATAACCCATCTGACCTAACTGCACAAACGGTTGCCATTGACCAGCTTCATCCACTTTCCCTGAGTAGACAGTACTGGTCAAACCAGCCTGATACACAACGTTTCCTGTTTTGGAGTTCACTTGCCATTGTGAGGATGCTTGTACTTCTGTGGTTGTTTCTTTTTTGTCCTGAGTATCATATGAAACAAAACGCTGGGTTGTCGTATCTGTGTCACAGGAGTTCAAATACACAAAATACCTGTCGAGCACTGAGCTGGTCTGAAGTACTGAACAGCCGGGAGTAGTAATGTCTTCAGTTTTACCTGAATCCAAATCTACAAGCAGCACTTTCTGGGTAGAAGTGATAAGTAGTGCATGTGAATGGGTTAGTGAGAAAGACAGAATGGACTCTGGACCAGAGTAGGCTTCCTCACCTGGGTCAGTTCCTTTTTGATGATAGAAAGAGGAATCGACTAAGTAGTACCCGTCAACATTGTCTACTTTTGTTTGCTGGGTTATTCCGTCTTTGACAAACAAAGCAGCGACTAAAGCCAGAACAAGCAGTAACGACACCACTATGCTGCGGTTGAGATTATGCTGCGGTTTGGTTTGTTCAGTACTCATAAGGAGCCTCTGGTTCTACAGTTTTGGTCACACTATCAGGGATGAGCTCAGCCTGGTAACCGCTGTTACTTGTAGTGTCATTAAACTCTCCTTGCATTTCAACCCAATCGTTTTCTTGGAAATTCTGCTGCCAGTTCTCCTGATGTACTGGTACCCCAACTGGTTGGGCGTCAACAGCACAGCAGTACACAACAAATCGGGACAAATAGAAATTGTTTTCATCAATGGGAACAACAAACCCTACTAAATCGACTTCTTTTCCTGAGAATTCATACTGGATGTCCGATTCAGCAAGTAACGCCCAGTCTTTGACAGTGAAATCTTGGTAGTCTCCTTCAGGATTAGCAAAATCTTGATTTGTAGACACCACCCCGCCGTTGACCACTTTATCTGAAGCAAAAGTGGAAGATAAAGCCCCTGGGGCAACAACGAACATGCTGGAAGTAGCCACCAGAACGGTTGCAGCAACCGCTAACTTCCGTTTTGAGTTTTTCTTTCCATCATGCTGATGTTCATATATCGAAGGTTGTTTCTTAGCAAAGCTTATTGCCACTAAAGCAGCACCTAAGATGACCATGATGGCGGTGAAGAGGTTATATCGAGGATGGATGAACAATGATAGTTTACCTGTGAATATGAGCCAAAGGATGAAGCTCATAGCTATTGCAAGCGTTGCCCATTGTAGGGTTTTAGTTATTTTCTCAAGAGACAAGGTTGACTCCTAATCCAATGCTGACACTGGCACATACCACCAGCAGTACAATGTATAAAACAGCTTTTGATGTGAACGTGGATTTCATTAGTGCAATCATTTTCACATCGACTAAAGGACCTGCGAGAAGGAACGTGATGAGACTTCCGTTCGTGAAAGTACTAGCGAATGATAGAGCGAAGAATGAATCCACGTTTGAACATATAGCTACAATGACTCCAAGTAAGAGCATGACAAGGACTGAAAGCACAGGGTCTTCACCAATGGCTAATAACGTGCTTCTGGGTACAATTACTTGGATGAACGCAGCGATGCCTGCACCTACAATCAGAGCTGGGAATAGGAGAATTAACTCTGAAGCTGTTTTGTTTGCTACGTTGAAGATGCTTTTCTTTTCTACTACTCCTACTTCAACTCGACACGAATGTTCGAATGAGGGAGTAAGAAACTGGGTCGCATCTTGTTGGCGAGAGAAAAGCCAGCCAATGATGTTTGCTATAGCAAGTCCTCCTAAAATACGGCAGATGAGGATACCTGAATCCCAGCCAAAAGCTTGGTGGGTTGTGATGATGGTGACAGGGTTGACGATGGGTGCAGCGAGCAGAAAGACCATTGCTTCTGACACTGTGAATCCTTTTAGCATCAGTCCACGAGCCATGGGGATGTTCCCGCATTCACAAACAGGCAAGAAGACGCCGAACAGTGATAGGAAGAGGCGTTTCAGATGAGGATTGTTGGGAAGTATTTTTGTCAGCCAGGTGAACGAGATGAAAATCTGTACTAAGGCAGCAAGTACACTTCCCAGGATCAGGAACGGTACAGATTCAACAATCACGCTAAAACTAAGCATGAAGAAATCGTTCAACAGCCCAGTGAAGCTTTTCTTAGGCAGCAGGGCCACGGCTGCCAGTATGAGGAGCAGACCCCCAAGAAACGCCCCTGATGCTTTATAGCTTTTCAGGGACGAGGATACAGTAGGCATGATGGTTCATTCTAACAGGTTTGTTGGTCTGATTTGCTTTTACCTGAAAAGTACCATAAAATGAGCGTGTTACTTATTGAGGAGTTTTGAATATGAACGACGCTGGCTACCTTCAGCTTGCTATTGACACAGCTGTAAAGAACGTGGAAAGCGGTAATGGTGGACCTTTCGGGGCTGTCATTCTTTTCCCTAATGGCGACACGGTTGCTGTGGGGAACTCTGTCACTACCACGATTGACCCTACAGCTCATGCAGAAGTTAATGCTATCAGAGCTGCTTGTGCCAAGGCTGGAGTGTTCAACCTGGAAGGATGTGTTCTCTATTCATCCTGTGAGCCTTGCCCTATGTGTCTGGGTGCTGCTCTGTGGTCTCGTGTTGACCGTATTGTGTTCTCAGCTGACCGTTACGATGCAGCTGATGCCGGTTTTGACGATGCAGCGTTCTATGAGAAGCTTGCAGCTGGGGATGTTGCCGAGCGAATCATTCTGGATAACTCTGTGCAGCCTTTCACCACCTGGGGTGAGTATCAGTTGCGTACAGAATATTAAATACTAAATTCATGTTCTTGACCCCCAAACGAGGGATATAAGCCGATTACCTTTGCAACCTAAACAGGGGATAACAAAGGGGTAATACGTGAACCATAAACAAACGCAACCTGCCCGATTCAGGGCTTTAGGCGTTGCACTATTAGCTACACTTGTTCTACCTTTCGCTACAGCTACAACTGCTTCAGCTGCAACCACTCCATCTGATGCATCTATTCTGTCTTCAATGACAACAGATGTTTACCAGTCAGTAAATCCCAAAAGCCAAGCCAATTTACTTACTGTCAACTCAAAAGAAATTGACAGTGCTAAAAACAGTTATGGTTTTACAGAGACTAAAGGAGTTGTCTTCAAAGCTAACCATGACCAAAAAACAGGGTTAGTGCCAATCTATCGCTTACATAAAAACGGCGATTTCATCTGGGTAGCTAAATCTTCCTCCTCCAACGAACTTGCTGTTGCTCAAAGCAAATACGGGTATGCAGAGCAGGGAATTAATTTCTACGCTTCAACCAAAAACCTTTCTGGTAGCCAGCCAGTCTACCGTTTCCAGAAAAGTGGAAAGCATCGTTATGCGACAACTGAAGCCGAGAGAACTGCTCTAACAACAGCCGGTTGGGCAGCTGAAGGAATCTCCTTCTACGGAGCTAAGCCTTCCCCTGTTGTCACACCACCAACAACTCCGCCAGTAAACCCTGCTGATGCTGACGGAAAGTTCACAATGGCGGTAATCCCAGACACCCAACAAGAAGTTGGAACAGACACCAGATTTGTGAACAGGACACAATGGCTTGTTGATAACAAAAACGCTTTGGATTTGCGCTACGTCAACCACACTGGTGATGTCGTCAACTGGGATACTCCAAACCATGAACAGTACGTTGTTGCATCGAAAGCTATGAAAGTTTTAGATGATAACAAAATCCAGAACTCTCTCACCATCGGGAACCATGATACAGCTGCTGTAGGTGTTGGTGGTTCTGCTGCTGACCCTAAAAACACTCGCACGTTAGTACGGAACACCACCACTTTCAATAGCTACTTCAGTCCTTCTCGTTACCCAGGTATTACAACCTTCGAAGCTGGAAAAGTCGACAATGCTTACCAGACTTTCAACGCTGCTGACAAAAAGTGGTTGGTATTGACTCTGGAACTCTGGCCACGCACTGAGGTTGTTGACTGGGCAAAGACAGTTGTAGCTGCACACCCTGACTACAATGTCATTGTTTCCACCCATTCATATTTGAACGGCGACGGAAGCATTGACCAGTCAGCCAGTTATGGAAGCAACTCAGCTCAGTACGTATATGACAATCTTGTCAAGCAGTACCCAAACATCAAAGTTGTCTTATCTGGTCATGTCGGTGAAGCTGGCTACCGAGAAGATGTGGGAGTAAACGGCAACAAGATTGTTTCTTACTTGGGAACATTCCATTCAAACACCACTAACCCTGTAAGGACTTTGGAGTTCGACACAAAAACAGGCAGTTTAACAACCCATTTCTATGGACCATCCAATGGAACAACATGGGCACAGTATGACAGAACCACCACTGGAGTAACCTTCGTAGGCTAACTATTGCAGACAAAGAGATGCGGGGCCCAAGTACTTAGTACTTGGGCCCCGCAGTGTGCAACGGAAGAAAGTTACACATGTCATCAGTTTTCTTTATCCCCCGAATCAAGAAGAACTAACCTTTTAACGTTATCGGACGATTTTCATCCTTAACCGAACTAAAAGGTATTTTTCTTCAAAAGAAATCTGATGACGCTTACCAATTTTCTACTGCCCCATAAGTTTAACAGCTTTTTTGAGGGAAAGTCATTTTCAGCGATTTTAACGTCTACGCCTTCTGGCTCTTCTTGGATTAGTTGCTTCAGCAGCGAAAGCTCTCCAGGCAAAATACTTCACCATGGATTCTGGGAAAGGTTCTGGATTGTTATTCGTCTTAGACTTCTTCACAACAACAATTTTTCCATTCTCAAACTCCCACAACCCACAACCCTCTGGAATATCTTCAGGGGATAACAAACCTTTGGGCGTGAGGTAAACAAACCGGTTAGTGACAGCTTTCCAAGCTCTCCTTTTATCTTCAGTATCTCTTCTGAAATCAGCCTTGGAGACTTTCATCTCAATCGCTGTCACGGTAGGACCTTCAAACATGAGAAAGTCAATACGTCTGGTGAGCTTAGCTTTAGCCATATCGTAATCGTCAGGAACTACACCATCATAGGTGAGTCCTTTTTTGTCGAACCAGGCTCTGTATCGTGGAGACGATTGTGCTTGACGTGTGCGGTAGATTAAGGCAGCTGGTTCGTCAGGCATGGTGACTTCTTTGAGGATAGCTGCTTTGTTGTGTTTGGCTCTCAGTGCTTGGAAGAACAGCTCTTCTTGTTCTCTCATGAAGTCATGAACTTTCTGTACGTTGCTACAACTACGTCCAGTAGTTCATCTTCATCATAACCAGCTTCAAAGTAGTACTGACGAACGCTTTCTTCAGATAGAACCTGTTCTTTCGGGACAAGATGTTCAGAGCAATAGCCTAAACCACCGTCTTCATTGTATCTACCAAGCAACTGTTCCAGATTAGGTGCATGGTTCCATTTTTCGCCATCAAACCATGCAACGAACGAAGCTGAAGATATTGTCTCTTCCCCATCATCATCCAGCTCAATGTTCAGATTCCAATAGTTTTCGTCTACATTAGAGACAAAACGCATAAGGTTTTCTGGTACACCTTCATACATAGCAACCTGCTTAGCAGTATCTTCTTCTTCCCCTGAATAGAAGTTAGATGAGCACTCATGGTCGAATGCAAGCAGAAGAATCTGACTTCCAGTGAAAAATAGTGTCAGTGACTGTCCACCACCATCTTCCCAATGATATTCAATGTAATCACCAGCAGAGTCTGACTTCTGAGAAAATAAATCTTTCTTACTGAACGGATGAGTCCAGCCTTGACTCTCTTCTAATGCTAATTGAATTTCTACTGACAGCTCTGCACGTTTTTGTAGCTCTTCAGAAGAAGGGAATGAGTCTAAAATCTTTACGTCTACCATGTCTACCTTATCGGGTTGTTGACTTTTGCCTTCCTCCTATGTTAGCATCAGACCATGACAACCCTTACTATTATCCTGATTCTGGCAGCTATCGCCGTTGTGGCTGTTATCGCAGTGCTGGTGTTCCGCAGTAGGTCATCTTCGCAGACGTACCGAGAGCCTACTCTTTCTGAGAGCTTCAACTCAACTCAGACTACTCGCCGTTCAAGCACTGGTCGTTCGTCTCGTTCGTATTCCAGCTCAAGTTCGTCAGATTCTGGAACCTCCACCTGGTTCAGCAGCTACTCTGGCGGAAGCGATTCAGGCGGCAGCAGCGACAGCGGTGGAGGCGGTGGCTGCGACTAACAGCTTAACTAAGTAACGGGAACCTGTGAATATTGCCAGGTTCCCGTTACTTAGTTAAGGAGAAATTACTTGATGGAACCTAAAGCGTTGAATCCTTCAGGAACAACGATGACGTTACCGTCTTTACCAAGTTCACTCAAAGTGTCCAGGTAACGCTGCTTCAAAACGTTATCGTTCAAAGATTCGGTAAGCAGTCGGTTAGCTTCTGCTTCAGCTGTAGCGTTAGCGACTTTCTGCTGGGCTTTCACTTCTTCAGCTTCCAAGTTGGATCGTTCTTTCTCAACGTTGATCTGAGCTTCCTGGGCTGAAGCGTAAGCTTCTTTCACGCTGTCAGGTACTCGGATTTCCTGCAAGGAGATTGAATCAATGATGACGCCCTCTGATTTCCAACGGTCTTCCAAAGCTTCAAGAATCTGAGCTTCGATTTCGCCTCGCTTGGTGATAAGTTCAAGGGTTGTGAACTGTGTTGGCACTGAACGAACTACGGAACGGATATCCTGGGTAATGAAGGAACTCTTGAAGTTGTCCTCATCTTTGAACTGACGGTAGATGTCAGTCACTGAATCAGCTTTGATCGAATAGCGTAAGGTGATGTCAATGTTGGAAGAAACACCTTCTTTGTCCTGCACAGTAACCTGAGCTCCGTCAGCTGCACCGCCAGCGTTGTCGTTATAACCTGTCTCAGCACTTCCAGCGAAGGACACTTTCTGGTTTCGGATGTTGAAAGTCACAGTGTCAACCCAAGGAGCTTTGAAGTACAAGCCTTCAGTGGTCGTCTGACCGACGATCTTACCTGTGATGGTGTCACGCTGTACAACAGCCTCACCAGGGTCCTGAGTGTACGCCATAGCCCCTACCAGGCATGCTGCAGCGATCAGACCGAACAGGACACCTGCACCGCCAGCTGTGCGACTGACAAGTTTTGACTGCTTGGAGAATTTACGCCAAACAACAACAGCAATCAACGTAATCACTGCAAAAATAATGAAACCGACCAAGAGAGTCTCCTTAACTAATGTTTCTTAGCAGGAGCCTAGCAGATTCTTGTAAAACGCCTCAGAAAAGGCTAATGAAACAAAATTAGAGCTGCTCTAACTGGACAACAGTCATCTTCTTTGAGCCGTACATGATGTTTTCTTTGATGGCCACGACTTTGAATTCACTGTTACGACCAATCAGCTTTTCTGACTCACGGGGAACTTCAGATATGGCAGACACAGGAGCAGCTTTGCGGGTTTTGATTTCCATGACACAACCGAAGTCAGCAAAACGAGAAGCCTCTTCAGGCTGCACAGAAGTGGGCATGTAGAAATCTGATTTGTAGACTTCACCTACAACGAAAGATTTTAGAACTGCTGTTTTCTTCACATCATCTGACACCCGGTAATTGTTTGCCATAGGAGATGGGAGGGAGCCTTCACGGAAACCTCTGTAAACAACTTCATCATGATGTGACTCAAACTTACTCAAAGCTGAATCAACTTGAACCATACGAGATTCCAAGTTCTCTGCAGAGAACAAACCACCAAAACGTTTATGGTCATTGGTTCCTGCGATGTGCGTGTTAGCTTCCATCGAGCCGTAGTCAGTCATCCAATGAATTTGAGAAAGCTCATCATCGTTCAACTGGTTGAACCATGGTTCTGCTTCAGCAACCAAACCTGCGGATGTCATTCCCGCATCTTTGTTCGAACGAACAATTTCGTCAGAACAGAAATCTTCATTCACGCCTTGTGCTCTTGTGAGGGTATGAGCTTGCTCCTGCTTTTGGTCTTCACGCAGCAAAGCTAACTTATCTGCTCTTAGAGCTTTAGCTTTGGCATAGCGGAGCTCAGTATCAGGATCACTGCGTTGACCAACCAAATCTTGCAAATCTTTCAAGCCTGCCGGCGTGATGTCATACTCCAGCTGGGCTTCTTCAAGACGCTCCTGATGAGCTAAATACTCAGCAAAATCTTGACTACCACTGGTGGAAGCAAGTTTTACGGTCGCCAGTTTCACTGCAGCATGAGCTGAACAGCGAGGACCAGGTTTAGGGTAGCACATACCTAATCTCTAACAAGATATAAGCATGTGCTACCGTCCTCAATTAGCCGCTACCAGCTGAACGAAAGTGAAGTCCTGACCAATGTTGAACTGGAGTCTTGCCCAGGTTCCTGACTTGCCATCCATGTGCCATAGTCCCTTAGCGTCACGGTGGACCTGCTTCTTGTTGGTTACAGCAAAACCTCGAACCTGGTACTGGATGTAACCCCAGATTTCTCCTTCACCCTCAGGTTCAAAAGGCTCCTGCTTTTCGTGGACCTTCTTTACCGTGTAGCTTTCTACATTGTGCAAAGAGATGTATGTGTCCCCAGCAAAAATGGTCTGGATACGCACTGTGGAGCTGATGTTGGGAGAAGTCACAGTCCCTGTAATTCGGTCACCGTTGGTGAAGATGATTTCTACTTGGTCATCAACTTCAACATCATGCATGGTCAGGTTTTCGTTAGTCATGATTCCAGGTTACCATATTTGAATGCAGATTAGTTGAAAAAATCACACTTTCGAGCAAGTAGTCGATAAGTGATTCTGTCCGAGTCCAAACGAATGTGATATTATCTAAGACATGTAACGCGAATTTATCTTTTCAGTCAATAACACCAACTGAAAGGATAACCATGTCAAAAAACGTATCACTCCACCTCGGAAAACCATCCCCGGCCTCACAGCCTCATGAAGCCAACTTCATCCGCTTCACTGTGAACGGCAATCACATCTCAGTCAGTACCGACTACCGAAACAAAGACGGTGCGTTCTTAGAGGATACTCTACGTGCTGCTTTACTACAGGTTGTTGAATACAACAGAATACTGGAGATGGCTAACAAAAGGAAAATGAGAAGCTAAAAAAGCTGTGGCACCACCTCTATGTAAAGGTGGTGCCACAGCTTTTTTAGCTATCTACTGCACTTGTCAAGCCAGTAACTTAGACTTTTGGATCAAAAATTGATGAGAACAATTTTTCGATAGCTTCATTTTTACCAACTTCAAACATCTTACTGATAGCGGTACTTTTTCCTACCTCTTCCCACTTATCATCTGGAGCGTTGGTGTTTTTTATGATTTGTTTCAAGAAATCATAGTCTGATTCCAATCTCCAAGAATCTCCTTGAGAATTCGTTAGTGGAAGATAGAATCTGGAAGCCTTTCTATTTTCAGTTTTCTCTGTATCGAAGTACAAGAACGTCATATTTTCAGTCCTGTGGAACACTATCCCTGTAATTTCACCTAAAGGCACATCCTGCTTACCTTGATGAAAAGTCGTAGGAACAAAGTTGATAGGCTGTTTGCCATCAGCCCTTACTCTAAGAAGTCTTGACTCTCTTATGAAATTTGTCATCAGCAACAAAGCAATACCGTCAATAAAGATTGCAAAGCCAATGACTAATAGTACATACCAGGGAAAGTCCAGGCTAGCGAAGATAACAAAGGCTGCTATTTCAAGAGTAATCGAAATAATGCTTCTGCGAAAAGGGTGCACCTTGTCAGCTTCATAGCTATGAAACTCTTTGTAGTAACCAACTGACTCTTCCATGAGAGTAACCTTCCTGTAAATACTGCATCAAATGGTATCGGAGTAATCCAACAAAGGTACTGTCATCCAGGAATGATGTCGCTGATTTTTCTCTCTGGATGATGAGGTGTAGTACTTGTGATTTCTTTACCGTTTTTGTCAACTTCAACCATCTGAACAACAGCAGCCAAACGAGTGAAAGTTTCCTGCTCTCGCTCCTCAGGATGCTTGAGCCTGTCGAATCCTGAAACAGTGTCATAAGCTTTTGGGTTCACATCCACATTGACAACTTTGAAGTAAGTCTCACGAGGTAGTACCACTTCACGCTCATAAGAATGACGACGAGCAGCCGCTGTGACATCCAAACCAGCATTGGTTTTCAGCTCAAAAACAATGCCGACTGGTACATCATTGCTATCGTAATAACTCTTCTTTGTTCCTATGGAATTGTCTGTACGGTCAGCCGCATAGTAGGCTGATGCTGTTGTGGACAAGTAGTGGTCATGTTTGATAACAGTGCCAGGCTTGTAATATTCGCTCAAACCTTCTGCTAAACCAGCAGCATCAGCAAACGACAACTTCTTGCCTATACTGTCGCCAATCTCATCATGTAGTTCTGAGTAAATGGGAATGCCACGGTACAGGACTCGGGATTGTTCCTGACGGGGAGCAAGGATGCCGTCCATTGTTTCCATGTAGTCAACTAAATCTTCACGAGAAACAAAGTCACATGCTCCGCCGGGAGCATCTTTCCATAGAGGAGCATCTTCATAGTACTCATAAGAAAACTCTTTTGCTAACAACACACTATTGCAAACACCTGCAGCAAAGCCCGTGTAACCGTTCAAAGCTTTCTTTTGCATGTCTGACAAGTGAGACAGTTGTTCTTGATTCAAAGCAATATGGTCAGCAATGTTCTCTGGAATACTTTTATGTAATGTACGAGTCTCACCAATTTTATGAAACGAAGCACCAGGAGAAGAAGCTTTGATCGGATTAGCCTTGTTGAAATCCTGTTCTGCCTTGTTCAATGCTTCGGAGGCGGAAGCATACCCGCGAGGTTCGGGGTTGTGCAAACGACAGTAAACACCTTTTGGTTTTGCACATTTAGTAGCAGTGGTCATAGTTCATATCTAACAAGTGAGCTCACCTCAAAATATGACCTTCCGTTAAATGAGATGACCCCAAGATTTTTAGTTCTTGGGGTCATCTCATTTAATAAATCAGCTACCAAATTCGCAAAGATAACGTACAGCCACCTGGTCAGTGTTCCAAATAATCATTTCGTTGTTTCGAACATTGCAGGTTCCACCACGAACACTGATGGACTGGTAAGGCTTGCCAGAAGTTCCAACACCCTTGTGTGCCTGGCGAAGGGAGTTGTAGTCCCAACGCTGAGGGCGGTACTCATGACCCATGACAACATCATTCAGAAGCATGAAGCAGTTCTGGCTGGTGCGTGAACCATCCCAGTAGCCGTTGGCGTAGTTCAGGCTTTTGGTACTCTGGTCGCTGAAGTAGACACCATCACCGAACATTCTTCCTGTCACAGGGATACCGCTACCTGCGTTAGGCACGAACAGTCCCTTGGTGAGGATGGAGAGAACGTTGGAGGCTTTCGTTCCGTGCCAGAGTTCGCGGACGTTTCCGTACTTCTTCTGGGCAGCTTCGTAAGCTTCCTTGCCCTTGACGTCCTCCACTGCGTACACGTTTACCAGTTTGAGGTTACGTGAGGTGTGCATGTTGTTGCGTGTTTCTTTGAACATCTTGTTGATGCGGTCGAAGTCTTTTCCACTGTCGGAAATCTTCGCAAGGTTCATGCGGAACAGGTCTTTGTGAGCATCGATATCGAACTTGTCTTCGTCATCTGTGGTGACCTGGGCTGTGGTGTTTCGCCACTGTACAGAATCTTCAAGCTGCTTCAGGAAGTCCATCTGCTTGGCAAAGTTCTCCGTCTTCAGGAAGTCCTCTTCCCAACCGCGACGGTATCCAATGTTCTGAGGGATAAGTGTAAGGTAGTCTTCCAGGAGCTTGGTCTGACCTGTTTTCTTCTTCTGCATCTCACCAATGAGGTCTCGGGCAGAGTTGATGGAGCAAAGGTCAACAACACCGAGGGCAGTCTTTACAGTTCCGTCGTCGGTAATCTTAATCATACCACCGGACTGTTCCATAATCTGGTGCTGGTTTGAGGCTACAAGTCGGTCGATGAGGTTGCTGATGAGGGTGTCTCCACTGTCCTTGGACAGGAACTTCTTAGCCACTTCATCGAGGTGGTTGACGGAACTCTTCACGGTGACACCTGTGCTGACAATAGGTGAGACCTTGTAGCCCTTCTTCTCCTTGGACTTAATGGCTCGCTCGTAACCGATTTTACCTGTTGTCTCGACAGAGCTTGCTCCTTCAGCTCCTACACGTCCCCAACGCTTGGTGACGACGTTAGCATCATCCAATGTGACATGGTAGAACTTGTTGTTGTTGTTCTTTGTGTCAACCATGACAAGCATTGTCTCTTCAATGATTTTTCCCATGCTCTTATTATAGCACGTTTTCGAAGTTTTGCAACTCTAATTTTGAATCAAAAAGAGGGTCTCATCAGGTATTTTTAGAAAGCTCCGAAGAAGGCTGCTGCGATTCCTGAGCCGGCAACAGCTATCACTGTGACAATTGCGACGACTCGAATTACTTTGTTTCGTTTCTCAAAAGCTGAATACTCGTCCATAGATTTCTTCCGTTAGGTCTGGGGTTTTCATACATCTTAGCATGGTTGAAGCCTCCCGCCTGATTACTACAGGCGGGAGGCTTCAACGGTTTTGCTGGTTATGAAGCTTGTGGTTCTGGGTTCAAAGCTCCTGGGTTCAACTGGATAGTTGAAGTCTTACCTTCTGTGGTTGTGAACTTGACCATACCGCCTTGTTCACTGACTGCTTTGATGTTCTCATAAGTGGCCTCGTCAACGTTACCGAAGTTACCTGAGATGTCCCAGTCGTAGATACGGAAATCATTTTCCCCTTGACAGTTAGCTACACCATACTCACCTTGGTAAGTAGTTGGAAGCTTACCTGCTTGAAGTTCATCCAAGCAAGAGTTTGAAGTTGTTCCTGCCGCTGGTTTTGCTGCACGATAGAAGTTGGTCATTCTGTAGCTGCTTGTAACCTCAAGTCCGACAGTTGGAGCATTGGAGTTGTATGAGCTCTGAGTGTAGGAATCTGTTCTATCTTCACGAGGGATTTCGTAGTAGAACTCACTTGGTGTGTTTGATGCCTGAGAGAAGAACGGTGTACTTGAACCGTTGAGGTACAATTCAACTGTGGTTCCATTAGCTGAAGTCCAGAACTGTTCCATGCTTCCTGGGCTGTAGTAGTAAGCCTGTCCTGTCGGGTCACAAGCAACTTTCTTGTAAGTTCCCTCTTCTGACCAGCAACCGTCAGTACGAGCGGTGAATGTTGGCTGTCCCATTGTCTGGAACATTGATTCAAAGGATGTGAACATAGCAGACATGCTGGTGTTACAGTTTTGGTCAACGTAGAAGGAAGTTGCAAGAGTTTCACTGGTTGTTTGAGCGTCAGTGTACAAGTTGTTGTACTTGTTGCACTGGCCACCATTGTCATCCCCACCTGGAGGAGTAAAAGACCCTGCTACGTTGATGGTGATTGAGTCAGCACAGCCAGCGGGAAGGAAGATAACTTGCCCTCTTTCAGCAAAGGTTTTAGCTTCGTCTTCGGTAGCTCCAATGTATCCGTCAGTAGACTGAATGCCTACTGCTGTTTGAGTTCCGTCTGATGACTGCATGTATTCCCAGCTACCTGTAATCTCAATTTCTTGGCTGTCCAGGTAAGCTTTTACTTGTGTTACCTGCGTGGCTGGGTCTGTAGGTGCACAAGTTGGGTCTGGTTCAACACCATAGTTAATTGCACCATTACGAAGGTGGACCACAGCGGCAAAACCCTGTTGTTCGAAATAGGTTCCGTCAAGGGAGGAGTTGTATCCAATACCCCCGTTGTCATCACCAAACATGTCTTCAAGGTTCAGACATTCTGACTGGTCACCTTCTTGGTACATGCGAGGTGCACTGATTTTGTTGTCAATCCAGAAACGGTTACCTGTTTCTGAGGTAATGACAGCAACATAGCAGTCTTTGTTATTTGTTCCGGTGGAAACTATAAGACGCTCAGATTCTTGAAGTAAACCTCCATGTTCGGCTTTCAAATCGTCATAGTTACCAAAAGTCTGTTTCTTCTCTCCATCATCACCGACACTAAAACCAGCATATGCGGACTCTGCTGTGTGTACTGAGGAAAGAGATGCTTTCGCTGCTTTGTCCTGTGCCCAAGGAATGATAGCGAATACTGTAGCGGAGATTACTCCACCGATGAGGCCAATGACAATGACACCCACCATGATGGAGGCTAAATCAATAGCGGCTTGAGAGGAGCTAAAAGCTGCTCGTATTTTTGTGTAGTTTTGAATAGGCGAGTGCGTGCTGCCAGCAGACATACAAATTCTTCTCTCTAAGGGGATGATGTAGCTGAAAAAAGTATCGGTAATTAACAAGCTTTTCACAGGTTGGCATAACACTTAGTTGAGAAAACAATGGCGGTCCAGAACAATTAGCATCCTGGACCGCCATATTGGGAGTTTGTTACTTGGCTTGTGCAATCATTTTCAACACTGCCGGAACTTCTTTCCACTTCTTCACACGATATTTCGAAGGAACAGTTGCGTTGTATGCATTTTCGAATGCGATAACTGTTTTACCGTTCTTCTGCAGAGTGTTAATCTGCTTGTCAGAGTCATCAATGTACACATCGATACCTGGGACTTTCTCTTTGTCCTCAGTGTGAGTGATGGAAGTGAACGGAATACGGTGACGACGTAACCACTGACGGGTCTCTTCATTCCATCTGTTACCACGAGCTGTCACAACGCGAACTTCAACGTCACGGTTGCTGACCAAAGTACGAAGAGTCTTGCTCACTCCATCAAAAGCTTTCATCTTGGAGTAAACACCATTCTCCTCCGCTGAATGGAAAGCATCCAGGAAGGAGTTCACGTCAGTGAACCATCCTGAATCTACGAAAGAGTAGTGTGTTGGAGGACTGGGAAGAAGCGTCTCAGCCTGCTCAGGAGTGAGGCCTTGGGTCTTCATGACATGGTTACGAATTGATTCTGTAAAGTCACCACTGGTGTTGTCCACATCCAATGCAAGAACCAAAGGTGTTTTACGGAGATTGGTCTCACGCTCAGCTTGAGCGATGAGGTTTGCTCTACGGGTTTCATATTTCGCAGCTAACGCGTCTTTACCTTGAGCTTTGAGGTCAGCGATACCAGCTAATGAAGTAAAGTAGTTCCTTCTTGCAAGTTTGATGCGTTCAAGATCACCAGACTTTTCTGCAGCTTCAAGTTTGATGCGAGCATGGTAGCTGCAACGAGGGTATGGTTTGCGTTTGCACATAGTTTTGTATTCCTAACAGATAGCAAGAAAAATCTTATCTGCTGCACACCATATCAGTCTTCGAGCATTTTTTCCAACGCAAATGACAGGAACACAGCAATTTCGTTAATATCATCGTTCATATTGTGTGAAGTCACTGTCACTTCCACTTTACCGTCAACTTCACGGAACCCTAAAGCAACTTTCTTCATTTCGCCCTCTTTGAAAGGAGGTAGTTGCATGGGAGCAAGGTCATTCGTAGTCATGGTTACGATATCGGCTGTAACGCCTTCAGGTTTGTTTTTCGGAAAGCAGATGGCGTGTACACAAGGAGTACAGTCAGCAGCATCCAATTACCTTCAAGCAGCAGACGGGATTCCGTAAGAGCTTGGATGAAAAAGCAACCACCAAGAAGGAACAAACCCAGAGGTAAGAAGCTGGAGTTTCTTCCTGCGTGCTCCACCAAACGCCAGGAGCTTCCTAAGATGTATAGAGTCATAGCTGCTAAAAGAATGACACCCACTACGCCCAGTTGGAACCAGACATCCAAATATGCATTATGTGCATGCGCTACAGGTACTCCACCTAATGTGAGTATTCCGTTAAAGGGTTCTTTCCAGACAGGCCAGTAGCTAACCCAACCCCAACCTTCAGGCTTCTGCAAAGCCAGGTCAGCTACGCGTTTCCAGATTTCTGTACGGTTAGTGAGGTTCGGGTCACGGTCAAAGACACCGAACAGTTTGTCGTAGTTCTTCAACGCAGCAACACCAAGAACAATGCAAAGCCCAACAAAAGACCAGGAAGTTATTCGTCTGAACTTTTCTGGAGTGACCCGTATAAGCATCGCACCAGCAACAATAATGGCGACAGCCAGCAAAGCCAAAGAGATGGTGGCTGAAACTGTCAGAAAATGCGTTCCTAACCCTACAGCTATCCAGCTGAGGCTCACCCATTTGTTGGTAAGCTTCTCCAACAAAGTCACCACTGAAACAACGATAAGAAGCAGAGCGACAAAGCCTAACAAATTTCTGTTACCCATGAAACCTTGGATTGGACCGCCTGCGAACAAGTTGTTCTCTGACCAGTTCAACACACCAGAATTTTTCTCAATGTCAGTTAGACCCACAAATTCCATAAACACTGGCAGAACAGGTCTCCTGAACAAAGTGGCGACAATTGTTTCGAATATAAAACTGCCGACCACGCATATTTGCAGCCCATAGCCTAAGAGGACTATCAGTTTCCTCCATTTGTAGGCAGAGGCAACTAAAAGTCCTATGAGGCTGGTGGCTGCCAGAATGATACTGGCTATGAATGTTTCCAAACGATAAGTGGACCAAATCGTGGACAGAGCTGCTAAAGTCACAAAAGTGCCCAACAAAAATGGGGTTCGGCGTTTACTCCAGGTACTCCAGAAGAGCCATACAGCTACACTTACGGTCACCAAACTGAGAGTTCCGTAACCTATGAGACCGATCAGGTTTCTCAGCCCTTGACCAGCGAAGAGGAGTATAAAAATCCAGACAACGAAGCTGTCTTGAAATTTCTGGGAGTGTCGTACTGTTGAAATCAATGAAAACCTTAATTTGTTGTGTTACACTGTAGCTATTCTACAGTTTTTCTGATTTAGCTCACTTTGCAGCTGTTTCTAATATCAGCACGGCAGACATATAGAACGATCCAGTACCCAGAATGGTTACTGTAATGATAGGAAGAATCTTGATGGACGACGACATTACCCCCTCCTCTGAGGTTGTAACTCGTTCTAAGAAAAAACGCAAAATTGGTTTCCTTGACACGATCATCTTTGGTCTGGCAGCAGGAATCATTCTCAATTTGTTCTTCGTGGATAGCTATGTTGTCCCTTCTTCTTCCATGACGAACACTTTGCTGGTCAAAGATTACATGGTGTCTGTTCCTGCCTTGGACAACAGACAGGCACCTGACCGTGGCACCGTTATTGTCTTCAACCCTCCTGCATCTTGGGGAGAACCTGCTGGAACGGTGTTCGTGAAACGCGTAATCGCTGTTGGTGGCGACACTATTTCTTGCTGCTCGGATGATGGTAATCTGCTCCTCAACGGCGAGGAGTTCACTGAGGATTACATCAAAGATGGCGTGAATGATGTCAACAAAGAATTCACTTACACTGTCCCAGCAGGGCAAGTATTTGTCCTGGGTGACAACCGATTGAACTCAGCTGACTCCAGGTACCACCCTAATGACCCTTTCGTGCCAGTGGAGAGTATCCTGGGTCAGCCTAAGTTCGTTATGTGGCCGTTGAACCGCATTCACGCCATCAACTGATTACAGGCTTTTTAGGAACTGAACAATAGGTTCAGCAACAACTCGTCCCAGTTCAACAGGAACAGCATTACCTATCTGACGGTACTGTTTCTCTAAGACAGTGTTAGTTGTTCCGCGAGAGGTCGTCACGAAGTCGTACCAGTCAGGGAACGTCTGAATTCGCGCAGCTTCTCTAACAGTGAACCTACGGTCTGCAGCGTCTAAACTCCACAGGTCTTGCTCCAGTTTCTCCTGAGGCACTCCGTCAGGATGCAAAGGCAGGTGTCGTCCTGTCGCCAAGATGGTCTTTGACGGAACATCCCAGTCAAGTTTGAACCTTCTGGAACGGTAACGTGAAGAGAAATCTCCTTCATAATGTTCGTCGTTCAGGTCTCTTAAATCGTAGAAAGCATCTCTTTGAGTTTTGTACGGGAGCAAACCTTCACCATGAGTGGCAGCAGGGTGCTGGTATTCAAAGTCGATGTCGTTTCGCACACCGACAATAATCAATCGTTCTCTCATCTGAGGCACACCATGCTGGATAGCTTTCATCAGCTTGGAGTAGATGGTGTAACCTGCTGCTGCAAAGTCTTCAACTATCTGATTGAAGGCTTCACCTTGACCATGAGTAAGCAAACCTTTGACGTTTTCTGCTACGAAAATCTTTGGCTGAGCGTCAACAACAGCTCGCACGAAGTGCAGGTACAGGAAGTTGCGAGGGTCATCCAACATACGAAGACCTGCAGCTGAAAAACCAGGGCAGTTGTGAACTACGAACCCATCTGCAACGAATGATTCATCCTCGGCCACAGTGATATCGTAAACAGGAAGTACTCCCATTTCGTTTCTCACCTGTACACGCTCCACAGGAACCCATACGTAGCTGTCATCGTGATGAGCTACGGTAGTGTCAGTTGCAGTCACAATCCAAGAACTGTATTTTGGCGAAGAAACAATAACATCCTGTGCAGGATTCAAGCTGCGAATAATTCGAGCCACGCCAACAGCTAAGTTCTTGCTGTGTACTTCCTGGTCAGAGTTATGGAACAGGAAACCATCAAGGAAAGCTTTCTGCCAAGCTCGTGGTTTCTGGTGTATTTCTTCAGGAATGACTTTGTTCCATTTTGTGGTTCCGAACAGTTTCATCATCTTGTTCAGTTGTTCACTATGGACAATGACGTTTTTGCCTTCTTTCGAGCAGACAGCATCAATTTCAGCCAGCAAAGCGAGGAACTCTTCATCATTGTAAGGAGTGAGGTAGCTGGGCTTGTGCTCGTCATTCAAAGTTTTTGTACCGCACTGGGCGAAAACGCCGGCTAAGTAAGCAAACTTGGCTTCTGTTTCGGTTACTTCGTCTGTACTGAATGTGCTGATTGGATGAGACACAAACCAACCTGGCTGAATATTCTCAGCGTGAACCCACTTGGGTTCAGAGTCAACAGTTTCTTTCACCCAGTAAGGATGGTTCACGGTTGAGACAAGAGGAAGAGAGCCGTAAGCATGTAAGGTGGCTGATTTGCTGACATTGCGGGTCATTGTGTCGGTTACTTCACGGTAGCGACCTTCATGGGTGAGAACAAAATCACCTTTCTCGATGTCTTCAATATTTTTGTAACCTGTTTCTGTTACTACACCTGTTCCTTTAGGGAAGCAAGGGAAACCACCTAACAAAAGGTCTGCATCAGGGAAACTGTTAATTTTTTTGATGTCTCGTTCGTCAACAAATGTTTCAGGAAAGTTCAGACGGTAGGAAGCTACTGCATCTTTGAAGTTGTCATTTACGTAGACTGTGTGGATGAGGTTTTCTTTACGGAGTTCGTCAAACGCTTTTTTATCTTTGTAAGCTGCGTCCACTTTATCTTTACCGTGAATTGCTTCAAGTCCAGCTAACTCGAAACCTAAATCTAACCCACCTGCACCTGCGAACAGAGACAACACTTTGTACTGACCGTCAGGTAAGTTCACTTCTGGGTAGACATCCTTTTTGTCTGACACTGAAGGTGAATGTTCTGCGATTTTAGCTTTCAGGACACGGGAAGCTTTTGCAGGAAGTTCCTGAAGTCTTTCAACTTTTTTCAGGATGTTCTCCACAATCTCACGTTCGTTGAACTGCGCACCAATCATCATGTCAAATTTGGTGTAGTCATCCAGTGCAGTTTCTGAGACATGGTTCAGCTGCTCTTCAGTGTATTTGATACCGTCACGCTTGTTCCGGCGTTCTGCCAGAACTTCCTCTGGGATGTCAAGACGTAGAGCAACACCTTTGTTGTCAACAACCGTGTCCATCTCGTTAGGGAAACGTGCATCTGACACGAAAATGAAATCTGTTTCTGAATTGTTGACAAAGTTCAAGAACAAATCAGTCCAGTACTCAGGACGCTGCTTTCTGCGAATTTCTGTACCAAGATACTGAAGAGATTCACGGACTTTCACTGTTCGTGAGTAACCGTTAAGAGTTTCATCTGCAAGCACTTCTGGTCGCAAGTTGGTAGCGATTAGAAGAGCCTCATCGTAGCTAATGTCCATATGGCGGGCAATAGAGAAAGCCAGAGTCAGTTCATCCTGCTCAGGGTTAGCTCGAATCAGAGAGATGATTTCGTTAAGTTCCTGCTTCAGGGGTGCAGCGAAGGCTGTGTAGTCGATGGTAAAACCAAGACGTTTCAGTTCGTTTACAAGCTTGTCAGTCAGGTAATCTTTACCTGACGCAATTTTTCCTGATACGCCGATGAGGGTGGCCATCGAATGTGCCTGCTTTCTTGTTTACTGGGTTACTTTATTCTATCGGAAACCTCCGACAAAAGCCAGTTTGAACCAGGGGTAAGGGTAAGTTTATTAAAATATTTTGTCCCCCACAAGACTCTTGTGGGGGACAAAATTAGGATTCAATGTTCAGGGCTTTTCAGCCTTTCCAACCTTGACGCTTCAAAACAGCTGCAATGTCAGGTGTGAAGAAGTTTGGTCCTTTAAGAACCTTTCCGTCTTCGCGGTAGATTGGCTTTCCATCTTCACCAAGTTTGGACATGTTGGAACGCTGTACTTCTTCCAGAACATCATCCAAGTCGATGCCTAAGGAGAAAGCTGCAAAGTAGGCACTGGAGATGATTGTGGTCAGCAGAGCACGAATCTGGTCTGGGTTGCCTTCAAGAGTGTTACGAACATAGTTGTCATAAGCAACAGCTGTTTTATTCAAGCCTGAAGCAGTCATGTTGCGAGAAAGAACGTTCAATGTTGGGATTGGACGAATCTTCTGACGCTGGCGGCGATGCACAACACGCAAAACCTCAGCAGGGGTTTCTTTGTGTCCACCGAAGGAAGCATCAACGTCGACACCGTGGGTAATTGCTGCACCGTAAGCTACGTAAACCAGGTCAGCTAAAGCATCAGCCATTTCGACCAAATCGTTAGCTTTGTTAGCGTCCCAGAACTCGCTTGCTTCTTCAAGGATCAGTTCGGATCGCATAAGCTTCTCAGGAACATCATAAACAGGTTCGGTGCGAACAGGCTGGCCGTAGGTTTCATGGAAAGCAAGGACCAGGAGTGAAGGGGAGGGGTAGGTTTTCTTATCAGTCATAGTAAAAACAGTCTATCGGATCAACTCTTTTTGCCACAGTTTCTGCAGTAAGGCTTTCATTACCCGATAATAGAAGGGTTACGCCTTTGCACCTGGAAGAAAGAAGTCGCCAACCCCCATGAATCTTGTTCACGAAGTGTGCCGAATTCTTAGCCAGAATTACATCACCTACGGTATCGTGAGATTAGACTCTTTGAACCGTTCACCTCATCATATTCTCAGTGATAACGAACGTGTATTTGTCAAGCTCCTCCGGCCAGAAACTAACCCAGCTCCTCTGCAAACAGAAATTGATTTCGCAGTAAACACCACTTACGGCACTAACCCTCTATTTGACAATGTTCACCACAGGTCATCACGAGGACTTCCTCTTGTACTCTCTGCCTGGGAATGGGAACGACTGTACCCTATTGGGACTAACATGAACCCTATGCAAGCAGCTCACGCAGCACGGGAGCTGTTCTACATTCACAACAGCTTGAAATATCCCCAGCTGAATGAAAGTTCCAATGATGACTACTTACGTTACGGAGAGAAGCTGGGTTCTCCTTCGTTCAAGTATTTGAGTGCTGAGAATCAGAACCGTTTACGGGATTTGTTCAAAGTGATTATTCAGCCTGTCACCAACATGATTTCTTCAACACCTGAAATCAATGTTGTCAGCCACGGACGTGCAACGCCAGAGAACTTGGTGATGAAAGAAGACTACAGTATTGTTTGGACCTCTTTCGAAGAATCAAGAGCTGCTCCGCGTGAATATGATTTAGCTCATCTGTATCTTCACCTGGTTCACCGGATGCACCGCCCTGAACTGTGGACAGTTGCTCGTCAAGAGTATGAGACTCTTCTGGGTAGGTCAGTAAGTGATTACGGCTTGAACCAGTTCGCAGCTCTTCTTCTGGGTCGCAGAGCTCTGACAATTGCTTCAAAAACACTCCATGCTACTGATGAGGGCGAACTGAACTCTTTCCTTAAAGAGTTAGAGCCGTTAGTCAAAGGCGTATCTGTTGATGCTGTAAAAAACTTCACCCATCTTCACTAAAAGCTCGATTTGCGGTTCAAACGTTAATGCGGTAGGTTAGAGATTGAACATGAAGAACTACCATAAACAGCAATCAGGCAAGAGGCAAGGCGATTGGGTCCGTTGTCCTGCACAGAAGAAATGCACACTGATAAACGGAGAACACATGACTGAGTACCAGTATCATCAGCACAAGAATGCTGAGCTGGTTGAGAAGCAGCTGAACAACACGAATGATGTTGAGAGCCTGCTTGCTATGTCTATCTTGAAAGAAGCTATGGAGCGTACCTACACTCCTGTAAGCTCCTACGGTCACCAGAAGGCTCTGAAGACTGTTGAAGAGGACAAAGCTGAAGCTGCCCGCCTGATTGAAACAGGTGATGAGGAAGCTATGGAAAGCTTCATTCAGGACCGTATCAACTCTGAAGAATTCACTGCCCTGCTTGAGAAGCGTGATGCAAACATGCAGCTTCTTGAGGAGACCAAAGCTGACCGCGACCTTCTGAAGAAGAAGTGGGAAGAAGACCCTGCGTTCCTTTACGAAGATGTTCGTCAGAAGGAACTTGCGATGATTGACATCAACGAAGAAGTCAGTCTCCTCCGCCGCCAGATTAACGAGTACAAGGATGTTGCAGCACCTGTTGTGGCTCATCTTGCTGACCTTGAAGAGAACCGTCTTCGTGAAGCTGGTGAATGGCGTGAGTATGACAAAGAGACTCTGAATGAACTCACTAAGACTGCTGAGTTCGAGTCAGGCACTCGTGAATGGCTTGAGCAGCGTCAGAAGGGTATTGGTGGTTCAGATGTTGGAGCCATCAAGCGAGTCAAGGGTGCTTACAACAGCTATGAAGAAATCATGCAGTCCAAGCTTGAACCCATCACTGATGAGCAGGTTGCTGAGCAGGCACTGAACAACGAAGAATATGCTGGTGCTGCTGGGCGTGGTAACGCTTGGGAGAAGCGAATCTTCCTTCAGGTTGTGCAGAACAACCCTGACGACAACATTACGTTCTGCAAGTCTTCCTGGAAGCACAACGAGAACGAATTCCAGTTCGCCAACTTCGACGGTCTGATGGCTGACAAAGATGGTAACCCTGACGGTATTGTTGAAATCAAGACTGCTTCTGTTGCTGGTAAATGGGGCAACCCTGAAGACGGCTTGGATGGTGTCCCTGACACGTACCGAGCTCAGACTCTTTGGTATGCCCAGGCTGCTGGTTTCAAACGTGGTATGGTTGCGGTTGTCATTGACGACCGTGAGTACCGTGAATACCACTTCACTATGACTCCTGAGCTTGAGCAGGAAGCTGCTGGCAACCTTGAAGCTGTGAAGAAGTTCAACACTGAACTGGCTTCCCGCAAGGCTGGTACTTGGGAAGGACGTAACCGTGTTCGTGGTTTCTCCCAGAATGCTCTGAACTCCAGCTTGAGCAACAAAGAGAAGCAGGAAATTTTCACTGAAGTTGCAACAATGCGTGGTGTTGACTCTAAGGTTGTTGAGCAGGAATTTGCTGGCAACTTCGATGATGAGAACCGCAAGGACCGAACTTATGTTGCGGCTCAGCTTCGTAACCTCTACGTCACTGCAGCTAAGCAGGAAACTCTTCCTGACTATGTGAGTGTTGATTTGGAGACAGCCGGCTCTCAGCCTACTTCAGGTAGCATCATCGAGTATGGTGCATCTGTTCGTACGAACTACCGCAACTCTACTCTGACTCGTAATGACACAGAAAAAGCTAAGACAAGCAAGCTTTACGGTCTCTCAAAGAAGGCTCTCCTGACTCGCAGCACAGGTAACAGTGAGGTTCATGGTATTACTGAAACTCAGATTGCGAAGAAGCGTCAGTTCTTGAACCCTGCTGAAGGTACTGCTGTTCTTGACCAGCTGACAAGTGTGGGTATCATGATGGCTCACAACAAGACCTTTGAACAGCGTTGGATGTCCACTCATGTTCCGGGTTTTGCTGATGCTGTGAAGCACAAGAAAATCAAGATTCTTGACACTCTGAAGCTTTCTCGTCGTCTTCTGACTGATGTTCCGAACGACAAGCTCTCTTCATTCACTGCCCGCTACAACGTTCCTTACCTTGGCGCTCACCGTGCTTATAATGACGCTGAGATGACAGGATATGCTTACGAGCGTATGCTTCGTGAACTGCGTACAGGTCGTCGTGAACTGTAACTGATTAACTGAAAGAAGCCCTGACTGGTTACAAGTCAGGGCTTCTTTCAGTTAACGCAATCCTACTCTTACGATTCCTTGGCATTGAGCATCTGGAGCTGATGAAAGCTTGCCTTTCATCTTTCCACACCAAGCACATGAAGCGTAAGGACTATCCATAAAGGCAATCCAGTAATGGTGTCCGTCGTAGGTGTCTTCAAATTGGGGTACAGTAGGGCAGTTGTATTGATGCCATTCGTTTACCATTGCACAGTGTGGACAAGTCATCAGAATTCTTTCGTTAAACAAATAAGGCTGAACGTTTACTTTATCAGTAAAACGTTCAGCCTTAGGAATTCTTTTGTCTTAGCCTACCGTGTAGACAACTCGCTTGACGCCAGCCTCGATGAGAGCCTTCTCGCAACGGTTGCAGGGGCGGGAGAAACGCTCGTCACCGCTACGGGTAACCCGGGCAATGTAAACGGTAGTTCCGCGAGCATCCTTCACTCGGGAAAGAGCGTCAATCTCAGCGTGGACAGTGATGTCAGGATTGTAGACATCAGGAGGAGTCGGGGGGAGGTCGCGGTTCTTCCACTTGTTCACACCAACAGCAAGAACGCTGCCGCCGCGAACAATGACTGCTCCGTGCTTGAAGCTGGCGTCCGAGGACTCAGCGAGACGAACAGCAATATCCAGGTAGGAACGCTGACGGTTGGAAAGAGCAGTCTTCTCAGGGAACTGCACAACGCCCGCACGGGGCTTGTACCGGGTCTGAGGCGACGAGCCAATCTCATCAAACATAAAAACTTTGTTTTCTTCCTGGTGGAATGAATAAGGACTGTATGTTCCTTACCTTAGCAGGAAGATCAGAAGAATGCAACTCGGTAACCTTATAAAGTAGTTTCTTGTTAGAATCGTCTGTAACAGGTTGGGTAGTACAAGCCGTCTACTTGGGTGAATGAAGGGTCTTAGGGCAGCAGACGGGCGTCTGTGGCTAATGAGAGACGTTTCTGATCGGTTAACGCAAAGAGGGCTGACCCTGAACGTTTGTATTCAGTGCCAGCCCTCTTAAGAAGCTACATGTCAGTGTAGATTAGAAGTCCCAGTCCTCTTCAGCCAACTCTTCACGAGTGGTCATCACGTAGGATGCTCCACTTCCACTGAAGAAGTCGTGAGTGTCAGAACCTGCGTTGAGCTGTGAAGTAATAGCTGCAGACACTTCAGGGTCAGGGAACAAAGGTTCGTAACCCAAGTTAGCAAGAGCTTTGTTGGCGTTGTACTTCAAGAAAGCAATTACGTCTTCGGTAAGACCGAACTCGTCGTACAAGTCCTGAGTGTAGCGGATTTCGTTGTCGAACAAGTCAAGAAGCAACTCATAGGTGAAGTCTTTGAGCTCAGCTTTAGTGGTCTCATCAAGTTCTTCGATGCTGTCCTGGTACTTTTTACCAATGTAGAAACCGTGAACTGCTTCGTCACGAATAATCAGCTTGATGATGTCAGCTGAGTTTGTGAGCTTAGCCTGTGAGTTCATGTACAGAGGAAGGTAGAAACCTGAGTAGAACAAGAAGGATTCAAGCAGGGTTGAAGCAATCTTACGACGCTGAGGAGCTAAAGGGTGCTCGGTGTCGCGGTAGTAGGACATGATGATTTCTTCCTTCTTACGAAGGAACTCATTATGCTGTGACCAGTTGAAGGACTGGTTAATGTCCTTTGTGGTGGACAGAGTAGAGAAGATAGAAGAGTAGCTCTTAGCGTGAACATTCTCCATAAACGCAATGTTTGTGTACACAGCTTCTTCGAACAACGAAGTTGCATCTTTCATAATACTCAAAGCACCGAAACGACCCTGAATGGTGTCAAGCATTGTCAGACCAGTAAAGACATGGAGAACCAGCTTCTTTTCTGCATCAGACAAGGTTTCCCATGTTTTACGGTCGTTGGAAACAGAGACTTTTTCTGGCAACCAGAAGTTACTGGTAAGTTTCTGCCAAACAGCGTTGTCGAACTCATCGACGTTGTTCCAGTTGATTGCCTCATAAGCTGGGTGCTGCTGCTCACGAGGTTCGAGGTTGTTTTCTTCTGACATGTTTCCTTCTTAGTAGTTCAGTACGGGAAGTCTACCATCGTCCTGTTTTGAGGCACGTTTTTGAGACTTGATAAATTGAGCGGTATGGGGTTAATGACTATCGGGTATTGGTGGTCTTTGTATAACGCTAAGAAAGTATTTTTGATTCCCCTTAAACACTTTCTTTTGCTAAAGATTTGACTTTTATTCATGCGTCTGATGCACTCATGATAGGATCACATACTATGTCTGATGATCTTATTACCGGCTTCTCCAAAAATGATTTTGAAGAGAAAACGCCTGAACCTAAAACTACTGCCAACACGTCGACTGATCCTCTTAGTCCCGAAAATATGATTGGTGACAGTAAAGCATTTTTCAAAGACACTGCCAATGACATTGGAACTGCTTACTCTAAATCCAAATCAAAAGCACTCATCTGGTTAGCCATTCTTGGGGTTGTGTTCTACATTACCTCTATTTCTCTTGCTTTGTTCGGGCCTCGGGTAAAAGGTCATCTGATCTATACCAACCCCCAATACTTAGAGTGGGTTGATGGTTCGACTTCTATCATCACTTGGGTAGCACGAGCTATAGCCATAGTCATTTTCGCTGGCTTGTTAGCTATGGTTTTTGTTATCTTCTCTAAGGGTGAAAGGAAAGAGGTTGTTGGCCAGGTGCTTGGAGCTCATGTAGCTCTTCTGACATCCATTTTTGCGGTCGCTGCTGTAGTATCAGTGTTCCTGCCTGGTGGATGGTTCACTAGTAGCAACAGTACTGATGTCGAAAAATGGATTCTTACTAACTATAATGTTACTTCCACCGAATATGGCACCACAAGACGAGAGTCTTCCGTTATTACAGAGGGAACTGTTCGAAGCGGGAAACTGAAAGTGTATGTAGATGGTAATGAGAACATTTCTGAACGTCACTTCGTAGAGCAAGAAGATAACAGATACTACTTTGAAACGGTGAACAACTAATCATGAATATTACATCACACTCTTACATGAAAGAGTTATCAAATGATCCTGACATCAGTCAGCTGAGTCTGAAGTCTGAACTTGCGAAACTTGATTTATTCAGCAAGAAACAGATGAAAAGCGTACCTAACAGTCTAATCTTTTGGGACCAAACAGGTTACCTGCTTCACTTGAAAACAGAGAAATCTGCATCAAGATATGTTCCTGACTTGATAAAAATTGATGCTTCGTTGGGTGAAACAAGAAAAGTCACTTACCGCCCCAAATTTGAACCGCAAATCTTTGGTGGGATAGCAAGTGGTTACATGTATGATTCAGACGTAAACTTCTACCGTGCTATCCATGTTGACACTGCTCCATTCCTTTCCGTGAACAATCTATGGTTAGCTGTGCCAGAATTTGCAGCTATCCTTGACAAGTTCCTTCCCACTGAGAATTTGCACAGTTCCTTAGAAAAAGTTGGTGACTTCTATGTCCCACGTTTGAAAATCAAGCGAAACTTCTTGAATGGTGACCGGATGCCATCAGTAAGAGAATGGGTTGGTGACATCGACAATGCTCTGGAGTGGAATGATGCTGCAGCTGAATGGCAGCAAGTATCTGACGACTAAGGTTGCTTTTCCTGATTTTCCTTGATAGACTGACGACTATATTATTCGCCAGACTTATTTTGGGAGATTCATAATGTCTGCAGAGACCTTCAAACCTGTTCCTCGTTACAAGGAGCAGTGGATTAGTTTTGACCCGGACATGAAGCGTTTCTACGGTCTCAGTGACTGGGATGAGAAGCTTCGAGCTAACCTGTTCATGCTTGCTGGCATCCTGGGAGCATTGGTTATTCTTGTTCCCTTTTTCACCATGTTCGGTAAGACGGTGAACGAGTTCTTTGGCACTGTCATCGGTTTTGGAGTCATTGCAGCTGGTCTTTACGCTGCATATCGCTACGGCGACAAGTATTTCGACCGAAAGAAGAAAGAGCGTTACGCTTACCGTACTGAGTACGCGTCGACAATCACGGAGCGACTTCAGGCAAAAGGCTGGGAGATTGACGACTTTATCTCTGATGGAATCCTCAATGAGAGTTCTATGCAAGTCAAGTACAAGGACGGACTTGAGTACATTTCCCGAGATGTAATGTTCATGCAGAATGAACTTCGTATCACTTTCATGCTGGTGAGCGATGTTTTCGTGAAGACGAAGGACGATGTTGACCCTGAAGCTGTTGCCATTGCTGACTCCTGGAAAGACGAGCATCCTCGTGATGCTTTCCTTGCGGGCGTAGAATGGGCTAAACAGAACAAGGGTTGATTTTAGTACCTGCTTCTGGTAGAGTAGAACTAATACGTCCTGTTCCCCATCATATTGGAGTTCTTCAAATGAGTACAGATATTGCCGAAGGTTACACCGAGACCACCCTGAGCCAGGTTGACATCAACCACCCGTGGGTCGCTCAGTACCGTGTACCTGTTGTTAGGGACATGCATGTAGGCACGTTCTTCATCGCTGCTCTGGTGGTTCCTGATAACAGCAGTGAGTACAGCAACTACATGAACTACCTTGCTCCTGATGAGGAGGATGCGAAGCTTATCGCTCAGTACATCCGTTACCGTAAGACCCAGCTTACTGGCTGGTACCTGAAGCAGGTTGAAGCTCGCTCGCTTGACATCGACTCTGGTGTCAACACCATCACTTTCGCTAAGCGTGAGCATGGCTGGGTTTACCGTCGTCTGACATGGCAGAATCAGCCTTTCGCCCCGAGCTTTGACGGCAAGATTCAGTACGCAACTCTTGCCGAGCTTCTTGACCACGTGAACACCTACGTGGATGAGGTTAGCCCGAAGTGGATTGCATTCAAGGAGAAGGAGGCAGCCCTTGAAGGTACAGAATGACGCTTGGTTAGTGGATGCTGGTTTACTTCCAGAGTTCCCTGAGCCTAAAGAAAAGCATACTGATGGTAGTATTGACTTACGTGTGTTCATGCAGGATGAGTTCTGGGTGAACATTACAGGGGATGTGTTCAAGCTTGAGTCAATGGACCGCGAATACCTTGTGAATGTGCTGGGTTTCATCTTCAATGAGGCAGAAAATTACCAGGTTGCTATTCTCGACTGGTATGCTACTAACATCATGCTGTTCATGAATGATTATTTGAAGCCTTCTGAGCAGGAGCGTCGAGATTTCATTGAAGAAGCAACTAAATGTATCGACATGACAGCTCACACCTGGCTTGCTAAGACTCCGTTGGTAGTAAAAATTGAGTCTCTGCTGGACTGACTTGACTTTACCCTTTGCGATGACTAAGATTTAGTTATTGCAGTTTTGAACCGAATACTTACGTAACAAACAATTAGTTTTAGAAAGGTTTACCCGTTATGGCTATTTCACTTGATAAGATTGAGCAGAAGGCTCCTGAGCTTCTGAGTCTCTCCAAGAACGCTAACCACACCCTGAAGAGCAAAGGACTTGAGGGTCACCGTGCGAAGGTTGCCCTTTGCCTTGACTACTCCATGTCCATGAACCCCCACTACAACAGCGGTGCAATGCAGCGTCTTGCTGAGAAGGTTCTCGCTTTCGGCTCACAGATTGACGATGACGGTGCCATTGACATCTTTATCTTCGGTCGTGAGGCTGAGTACCTGGGCGAGCTGACCATCGACAACTTCCGTGACGGTCTTGCCAAGCTTCTTGGCAACCGTCGCAAGACCAGCACCGGTTACCACGCTGCCTTCGACCTCATCCGTGACCACTACTTCCCCGCCAAGAAGGGTCTCGGCGGCCTCTTCGGCAAGACTGCTACCCCTAACGCCCCTCTCTCCGCTCCTGCTGAGCTTCCTGTCCACGTTACCTTCCTGACAGACGGTAGCCCTGACAGCCGTAAGCTTGCACAGGAGTCCCTGGTGAAGGCATCCTTCGTCCCCATCTTCTGGCAGTTCCTCTCCATCGGTAGCGAGGAGTTCCCCTTCCTCGTGAAGCTGGACGACCTGAAGACTCGTTACGTGGACAACGCTGACTACAAGCCTGTTGGTGACGTTGACAAGCTGACCAGCACCGAGCTGTACAACGCTCTTCTTGACGAGTACCCTGAGTACATCCAGGTGCAGCGTGCGAACCGTCAGATTCGCTAACCTGTAACAAACCAATGAAGGCTGGAAGCCATATGACTTCCAGCCTTCATTCGTTTAACCTGCGTTGATGGTTTCTTTCAGCAAACGCTTAGTGTACTTTTCAGTATTCATCCATGTACGGTAAAGTAGCAGATAGCTCATGACGCTGATGAACAGTGTTGTTCCTGCGATAATCCATGATGATGGAGACGGAGCAAAGAGTGCAATGTTACCAGCACCGCCGGCACCAACAAGAAGTACGAACACATAACCAATCAAAGCTGTTGGTGAAGAGATGAGATTCTCACGAGATTTACCTGAGAAGGGTAAAGGCTTCTTCACTGAAAGGTAGATGGAAATGATTGTTGTTGCTGATGTTACAGAAATAAGTGACGGAATCACTTTTACTAACTGGTCCCATTCAATAGTTCCAATAGCTAAACCAACGCCGTAAACAATAGCGTAAATGATGACGATTGAAGCAAGAATTACAATCATTCCGGCGTTCAACATCTTGCTCCGCCATTTGTTGATTGACAGTAGCCAGTTGATTGAACCACTAATCAGACCGAAAATATTTGCTCCGAAGGAAACACCAACAGCAAGGGGCAACACAATCATTGTCGTAGTCAAAGCATTTTCGCCTTTGAGTAGAAGGACAATGATGAGGGAGAACGCAAGAGAAGTCATAACTGGTTTAGTTACAGTGCTGTAACGGAACAGCAAACGAGTGAGCAATACCAGTGGGCTCAAAGGGACAGAGCTTCCAGAGATTTGCTTCTCATTGGTCTTAGAAACAGTCAAAGGTTCTGGAATTTGCAATGTACGTGACGCCATCAAAGACAACGCTGAAATGGCAACAGCTGTCAGACCTGCCACGATAACTAATGAAGCAACCAGTAGCTTTCCATCACCAGTTGCTAACTGATTCAAAAAGTCGAACACTGTGTTAGCTCCACCGAACAATGTGGTTCCGTGCTTAGGGTCAATCAGCAGAACAAGTCCAAGTACTGCTACGAACATGCCTAGGAACAACAGCCTCATCTTGCGACCGAATTTACGTGAAATGAACTCAACAACCCAGGAGACTAAAGCCGTAACGATTGTCATAAAGACCCAGATACCCCAAGCGAAAATGACAGCGTAGGAAGGGTAAGCCGAGTCGAAAGTTATCAATTGGGCAGCAATGGTCAACCCAGTGAGTTGAATAAGAGTGAAAGATGAAATCACCTGGAACAGAACACTGTCCCCAATTTTGTAAGTGTCACCATTTTTGACAATGACCATTTCACTATGGGACACCATACCGTGAATAACATACCCTGAGAACGGTACGAAGATAATGGAGCCTAACAGCAGAGCTACAGCTACCGTTACGAACACTTCCATGTTGCCTGTCGTATACATTTCCAAGTATACAGACAGGAACTGCTGTAACTCTCTGGCTGTCTCTGCTGTAGGATCATCTGGCAGAGTTGCTGTCATGATAGCTCTGATGAATGAAGTTGTCTGCAGTGACGCTGCAATAGCCCCGATTGCACCAAGCAAGAAAAGCAGACCTGCTATTTGCATCCATGGTTTTGCGCTAGCGAAACGGAAGGCAAGCAAAGTGAATGAGTCGTTCAACCCAGCAAAGAACAGTTTCATTTATGCATTCTTCTCTGTGTGGGTAGTCAGCATGGTTGTGTAACGGTTCACACCTTCAGGACCGATGAGCTCTGAAGCTGGGATAATCTGCAACAGTTCACCTTTAGACATGATGTTCACAGAGTCAGATACGTCAACAAGAAGGTTCTGAAGATGGGTTGAGACAATGACAGCGGTGCCTGCTTCACGAGCATCACTGATAGCTGCGTTGATGATGTCAACACCAAGAGGGTCTACACCGTCGAAAGGTTCGTCAAGAATGAGTAACTTGTCTGCTGAAATGTAAGCAAGGAGAACACTGAGTCGTCTCATCATTCCGTGGGAGAATCCCGAGACCGGAGTGTTTTTGAACTCAGCTAAGTTGAATCGTTCAATCTCAGCTTGACCTTTTTCATACAGAGATTTATCTCGGTGCAGTGAAGCTAAGAGTCGAACATGTTCCAGAGGAGTTGCTCCTGAGATGAGTCCACCTACGTCAGGACAATACCCTGTCAGCGTTCTTGCCTTGTTGGCGCCTTTGAAAGTTTTTGTACTCACTCCTCCAATGGTGATTTCGCCAGCAGTGGGTTTGATTACTCCACCCAAGACTCGAAGGGTTGTAGATTTACCTGCACCGTTTCCACCCAGAACGCCACGCACTTCACCAGCTTCCACGGAGAAAGAAACATCTTTCACTGCTGTGAACTCTTCATATTTCACTAACAGACTGTTGACACTAACCACATCATTCATAACCTCTATTATAGGCTGGTTATACGTGTAAGCCGATAAGTACGGAATCATGCTATACCGTGGAACTAAACTTATCTTGTCTGGCTTTCTGCTGGCAGGTGTTTCTATGCTTGCTTTTGGAGCGTTGAGTCAACCTTCAGCCAATCTTGAGCAGAACAGTGCTTATGGCAGTGTTAGCATTCCGCCAGCATCCAACGGTATCCTGACCCAGTGTGGTGACACTTTTGTGTTCAGTCCGAAGGCCGGCCAGTACGGAACCATTCCTGAAGACTACACGGAAGAAGTTCCTCGTCATCCCATGATTATTCCTGCTTACGGGTACATGTCACCCGCCCCATTTGATACTGACTCAATAGAAAGTATCGAACCGCGAGGCAACCCTTACAGCAATGAAGAAGTCCTTCGAGCTGAATGGGAAGGACACAAAGTTATTTGGACTTCCACTAACTATCCTGATGACGGTTATGAGTTTGTTCGAGATTTTGCTGACAAATGGAACGACACCCATGAAGACAAGCTACTTGTTCTGAGCTGGCCAGCTGATGCTGATATGCCTTCTGGTCGTTTGATTGCTTTCAGTCAATGGGGAGCAACTCAAACATGCATGGCTTTCTCCGAGCCAACCTTCCAAGACTTCATGGACAATGCTAATAAGTACTCTTCCGAACGGGATGAGCAGAACCCTCCAGTGGCACCAACTACTGATGGTTTGCTGAACCCTATCGCTGTACGTTCATAAGCCTTGTTCTTTTCTTCAAACATCTGTGATACACTTACGTCATGGAAGCTTTTGATATTGTTGGTGTAGCAGGCGATTGGCATGGTAATACTGGCTGGGCCGGTATCGCAATCGCACGTTTTGCTGAGCTTGGAATTAAGCACATTCTCCATCTGGGTGATTTCGGTTTCTGGCCAGGCAACAATGGACAAAAATATCTCTACAAGACCAACAAACGTCTCGCAGCAAATGGGCAAGTCCTGTATGTGACTTTGGGCAACCATGAGGACTATGTACAAATCAGCCGGCTGCAACCGTCACAGTTCCCTGGCTGGCGTTACAACCCTGAGTACCCTCACATTCTTGTAGCTGACCGTGGAGCAAGGTGGGAGTGGAATGGTCGTACCTTTGTCTCTCTTGGAGGAGCAAATAGCATCGACTTCACTGGTCGTACCGAGAATAGGACTTGGTGGAAAGCTGAGCAGATTACTCTGGATGATGTCTTCAAGACAGTGATGCATGGCCATGCTGACATCATGCTGGCCCATGATTGCCCTACAGGTGTGAACCTGTTCGGGTCCCACAGGGAAAGTCATGGGGTGTGGTCTCCAACAGAGATGCGTTACGCCAATCAATCACGTGCAATGATGCGTCAAGCTGTTGATGGAGTAAAACCTGACTTATTTCTTCATGGTCATTACCATTTCTTTGCAGACCATGAAACTGTGCTGAATGATGGACTGGATGAATACACTCTTCACAGCATCGGTTTGGATATGGATGGTTCCAAGAACAATCTTGCTCTGTTGGAACTATCGACTCTTGATATGGAAATCATTCCTATGTCTTGGAATGCTTTGAAAGAGCATTATGTTGGTCGTTAAATAGTTGAAGCCCTACTGAACTCAGTAGGGCTTCAACTATTTAATTTGTGTTACTTGAACTTAGGAAGTTCCGCCGCAACCAGTAGACCGTTCGTATTGAAACTGGAGTAACCTGTAACTTTCGCTACATTCCATCCACTCAGGTTTTGCTTAAAGGCTTTAGCCCCATCAAACATAGATGCCATACGAGTCACATTGACGGTGTTCCATCCACTGATGTCTTGGTTGAACGATGTCACTTTGTAGAACATTGCAAACATATCAGTCACTTTACTGGTGTCCCATGAACTAATGTTGCTATTGAAAGCATTAGCTAACCAGAACATACCAACCATATCTGTTACGTTACTGGTGTTCCACTTGCTCAAATCTTGGTTGAACACAGTATTTTCTCGGAAAGTGTTGTTCATCTTTGTTACGTTACTGGTGTCCCATTTGGATACGTTGGGACTGTTGAACTTAGTTGCCCCGTAAAAGGTGTTTGCTAAAGTAGTAATAAGCGGAGGTAATGTATCTGGAACTGATACTAAGTTAGTAGAACCGTAAAAACCGTTTGCGATGTTGTTGAACTTAGAAGTATCTCCCCATGAATCGACACTTACCAAGCAAGGGGCACTGGCTACACTAATACTGCTCATCTGACTGTAAGTACCAGTCATCTGAATAGTGTAAGTTTTGCCTGGGGTGACATCAAAAATTGGGTTAGAAGGAGACGTGTAAGTTTTTTCTACTCCATCGCTGAGAAGGGCTTTACCGACAAAATCAATTGTTGGGGTTGCATATTTATTGATATTTGCAGGGCAGTTGATGGTCAAAGCAAGAGGATTCACAGGAGCCGTAGGAGTTGTTCCTCCGCCAGTGCCACCAGAACCAGTGCCAGGTGCAGTTGTTCCGCCACCTGTTCCGCCAGTGCTTCCTGGAGTAACACCTACAGGGGAGGTTCCGTTGTCTACAGCTGGGTCGACACCCACAACACCAGTAGAGGCGTCAACGACACAGGGGAAAGCGCCTGTGAAAACTTGTGCTTGCTTGTTGCTGTTCAAAGCATAGAAAGTCTTACCTGAACCAGACTTTGAATAAGCGTGATAGTCTTTGCCATCAGCAGTAGGTACAACACAATAGTTAGGGTTTGATGTCAGGAGTGCGTTGGAAGCCAGTTCAGCTGAATCGGCAAATGTATTCCTGAGTTCGCGGGTGCTGTTTGTTTTATTTTTCAGCGTAGTCGACGCATCAGCACTAAAGCCGTAGAAAGCGTTCTCAGCTGTGTGAATTGATTCTAACTGCTGTTTTGCTGCTTTATCCTGGGACCAAGGGATAACAGCAAAAACTGTTGCTGAGATGACTCCACCGATCAAACCGATGATGATGACACCAACCATAATGGAAGCTAAGTCAATAGCAGCTTTGGAGGACTGCAAAACCTTACTGAGGGCACGCATGAATAGAAACTTTCGAGGGGGATAAAGGAAATTACTTATTCTTTATCGGTCAATTTATGCTCATGCATGGATAAGAGTCCTCATTTTGGAGGACCCTTATCCATTATAGTTAGCTTGCCAGGACAGACTCCATGATTTCCATAATGGAATCTTCCTCTTCATCCCCCGACAAGATGGTCATGTTTTCCATTTTGTTCAGCATGATATCCATAATTGTCTTCTCCACAGTACCCTCTGCATACAAGAAGTAAGCGTTAGCTAACTGACCATCACGGTGGGTACGACCAATAATTTGAGTCATTGACAATGCGGAGTAGCGCATGTCATGAATAAGAGTGGCTCGTGGGAACGGCGAAGCTAACGAACCGTCAGGGAGTTGCTCTTTCGCATGGAAAGAAACGGCTTCTTCAACTGTGAACAAGATGACTTTGTTGTCACCTTTCTGGAACAGAATTCTTTCATGTTCTTTGTTGATGAATTTACGTCCAGAGTATTCTGATACATCCACTCCCAGTTTGCTCAGTGAACTCTTAATTGCTTCCAGGCTCTCGATGAATCGAACCGAAACAGCAACCTGGTAGCCGTTTTCTAACAAGTCAACAATGTTGTCCACTGTTTGTGCAGTTCGTAACAGAGATGCTTTCTGCGAGAATCTGAGTTGCTCAGCAAGAACTGATGTAGGGTTTTTACCTTTCATCTTCAAGTTCATGGCTTTGCGGAACTCTGTCCACAATTTCTGGTATTCCTTCTCTGCTTCCATGCCAAGGGTAACAGGTAAAGCAATGCGGTTCACTGATGGCCAGCCGGCAATGTCTTCTGGCTTACGACGAATGGAAGGGGCTTTAGGATGGAACAAAGTTGCAGCAAGCCTTTCAACATCCTGCTTCTGCTGAGCTCTGGATACTGCATCTTCAGGGCTTGCTGGTTTCACCCAAGTCCAAGTGCCACTCTTTGATTTCTTCACATGGAAACCATTCGCATGCAGCCAAGCAGGGTAAGTTTCCATAGTCAGATTCTGCCCAGCGAACTGACCAATAAGAGGGGCTAAATAACCTAACTCCAAAGGTGTTTGCCCGATGGTGGCTGACATCCAAATCACGAAAGGTGCACGGGATGCGTCAGCACTGTATTGAGCAACCCGTTCAAATGCCTGTGTTCGCTGTGAAGTCTGATTTTTGATTTTGTGCGACTCATCACAGATGATGAAGTCCCACAGGATGTAAGGTTTCCCTGATTCAGCGATGTGCTTATTCTTCGTTTTTGTCTTCTTCACTGTCTCAGCAGATTTGGGAACGGTAAGTAGTTTCTTGTACTGCTCGTAGTTGATGACCAGGCATCGAAGGTTATCAACACCTGAGTGGCGGATGGTGTTCTTCCAGTGAGGAACAGCCCCGTTTGGGCAGATGATGAGCATTTTGGCTTTCTTCTGGGCTGTGAAACCTTTAGCTCTTGCAGCCTCTGACGCTCCTATAAGACCTGTGAGACTCTTACCTACCCCAGTGGCGTCAGCAACGATGAAACCTCGTCCACCGGTCGCTCCTGCCTTCTTGATAAGGTCTGCTCCTTCTTGTTGGTGGGGACGCAACTGGAACATTGCTCCTTGAGCTTTTTCTACAGGACGAATCTTGCCGTTGATCTGGTCTTCAACCCAGCGAGAGAATGAGTAGTCTTCTGTTCTGTACCATTTCAGTCTTTCAGGCAGAAGATTGCCTGCATAAACGTAAGCTCTGAGCCTTTCGACGTATTCAGCTCCGA
>Ga0308158_10000464_pt1 | contig 65616 bp, 72 predicted proteins | sample PhyBR2_FD_201038 | JGI IMG/M metagenome (GOLD analysis project Ga0308158, IMG submission 201038) | Phyllosphere microbial communities from UC Gill Tract Community Farm, Albany, California, United States - DLSLB.R2 | ecosystem: Host-associated > Plants > Phyllosphere > Unclassified | place: USA... | reverse complement strand
TGCGCTCGCCAAGAAATACGGCGCCCTGACCTATCTGGACGAGGTCCATGCGGTTGGCCTGTATGGCGAAACCGGCGCGGGCGTCGCCGAGCGCGACGGCGTGCTGGACCAGATTGACATCATCGAATGCACCCTGGGCAAGGCGATCGGCGTCATGGGTGGCTATATCGCCGCCGACGCCATGATCATCGATGCTGTGCGCAGCTGGGCCTCGGGTTTCATCTTCACCACTTCGCTGCCGCCGGCCCTGACCGCCGGCGCCTTGGCTTCCGTTCGTCACCTGAAGGCCCACCCCGAACTGCGCGTCCAGCATCAGGAACGCGCCGCGACGCTCAAGGCCCGCTTCGCCGCCGCCGGCATCCCGGTGATGGAAAGCGAGAGCCATATCGTGCCGGTGCACGTCGGCGATCCGATCCACTGCAAGATGATCTCTGACATGCTGCTGGACGAGTACGGCGTCTATGTTCAGCCGATCAACTATCCGACCGTGCCCAAGGGGACCGAGCGCCTGCGCTTCACCCCCTCGCCGAACCACACCGACGCCATGATGGATCATCTGGTCCAGGCGATGGACAAGCTGTTCGCCCACTGCAACGTGGCGCGCCGACCCGTCGCCGCATGACGACGGGCGACGACCTCGGAGAGGTCATCGTCGAGTTCACCCGCAACGGCCCCTACCTCAAATGCTCGGCCATCCATGTCGCGACAGGCCGGGAGGTCAGCGCCATGGGGCCAGTCAACGAACCCAAGTCCGTCGAACGGGTCGCGATCGCCAAGCTGAGGCGGGCACTGTCTCGCGAGCTTTGACACGGCGCGATTGAATCGACTCTGACGCTGGACGATGGTTCTCTCCGCGCAAGGAGGACGCCATGCTGTTACCGGATAGCCCGGCAATTCTTGGGTGGGGCGCGTTTTCGATCTTCGCTGTGCTGGCCGGTCTGGTTCTGTTGATCGGAGCTGACCATGCGGCGCCAGGTTGTACCGGGCCCGAAGTACAACGATGTGACTACGTTGAAACAGCGAAGGCGGCGCTGGATGACCGCAGCCACTTCCAGCCCGATCTAGGATTTGAGATCGTTGACGCAGGCTCGTCAGTTCGCGTGCAGCAAGTTCTGCCTCGAGGCTCTTCAGCACTGTTCGAAGGGCCTGCCGTTCTGATTGATAAGAAAAGTTGCCGCGCTTGCAGCGTCTCGGTGCGCGTTTCGACCGGAGGCGTGACGGACGTGCGTGCTCGCCGTATTCCGGCCAGTGGCGCTTAACGGTTGCTGCCACAAGATGTTGTGGTCACGCGCGGGTGGGGATAGATAGGCCAGCTTCTGATTTCCGGGGATTCCAGCGTGACGGCCTTCACCCACGACGCCTATTTCACCAAGACGCTCGCTGACGCCGATCCGGATGTCTTCAAGGGCATTCAGGGCGAGCTGGGCCGTCAGCGCGAACAGATCGAGCTGATCGCTTCCGAGAATATCGTCTCCCAGGCGGTGCTGGATGCGCAGGGTTCTGTCCTGACCAACAAATACGCGGAAGGCTATCCCGGTCGTCGCTATTATGGCGGCTGCGAGTTCGTCGACGTGACCGAGGACCTGGCGCGTGAGCGGGCCAAGCAACTCTTCGGCGCGGCCTTCGCCAACGTCCAGCCCCACTCGGGCGCCCAGGCGAACCAGGCGGTCTTCTTCACCCTGCTGCAGCCCGGCGACACCTTCCTGGGCATGGATCTCGCCTGCGGCGGACACCTGACGCACGGTTCGCCGGCGAACCAGTCGGGCAAGTGGTTCCGCCCCGTGACCTACAAGGTGCGCGAAGACACCCATCTGATCGACTACGACCACGTCGCCGAAATGGCCGAGCGTGAGAAGCCCAAGCTGATCCTGGCGGGCGCCTCGGCCTACAGCCGCCACATCGACTTCAAGCGCTTCCGCGAGATCGCCGACAGCGTCGGCGCCTATCTGATGGTGGACATGGCCCACTACGCCGGCCTGATCGCCGGCGGCGCCTATCCGGACCCGATCCCGCACGCCCACGTCGTCACCACGACCACGCACAAGACCTTGCGCGGCCCGCGCGGCGGCATGATCCTGTCCAACGACGTTGATCTGGGCAAGAAGATCAACTCCGCCGTCTTCCCCGGCCTGCAAGGCGGCCCGCTGGAACACGTCATCGCCGCCAAGGCCGTGGCTTTCGGCGAGGCGCTGAAGCCCGAGTTCAAGGGCTATGCCCAACAGGTCGTCAAAAACGCCCAGGCTCTGTCCGGCGTCTTGATCGAGCGCGGCCTGGCCATCGTCTCGGGCGGCACCGACAGCCACCTGGCCCTGGTCGACCTGCGGCCCAAGGGCGTGACCGGCAAGGCGACCGAGCATGAGCTCGAAAAGGCGCTGATGACCTGCAACAAGAACGGCGTGCCTTTCGACACCGCGCCGTTCACCGTCACCTCGGGCGTCCGCCTGGGGACGCCGGCCGGCACCACGCGCGGCTTCGGCGAGGAAGAGTTCAAGCAGATCGGTCACTGGATCGCCGATGTCGTCTCGTCGATGAACGGCGGCGACGAAGCCGATCCGGCCGTGGTCGCGGGCGTCGCGGCCCAGGTGCGAGAGTTGACGCACCGCTTCCCGATCTACGGATAAGCGCCTGATGAAGTGCCCTTTTTGCGGTCATCAGGATACTCAGGTGAAGGACAGCCGGCCGTCGGACGACGGCTCGGCCATTCGACGCCGCCGGTCCTGCCCGAACTGCAACGGGCGCTTCACGACGTTCGAACGCGTGCAACTGCGTGAGCTGGTCATTCTGAAACGCAACGGACGGCGCACGCCCTTCGATCGCGACAAGCTGGAACGCTCGCTGGGCGTGGCCCTGCGTAAACGCCCGGTCCAGGCCGATCAGGTCGAGCAGATGGTCAACCGGATCGTCCGCCAGCTGGAAAGCCTGGGCGAGACCGAAATCCCGTCCAGCACGGTCGGCGACTTCATCATGAAAGCGCTGAAGGGCGTGGATGAGGTGGCCTATGTCCGCTACGCCTCGGTCTACAAGGATTTCCGCCACACCGGCGACTTCGCCAAGTTCCTGGGCGACGAAGGGTTCGACGAACCGTCCGGCAAGGCCTGATGCGGGTCACGCTGAAACTGGCGACCTCCCTGGACGGGCGGATCGCCACGGCCTCGGGTGAAAGCCAGTGGATCACCGGCGAAGCGGCGCGGCTGGAGGGTCACCGCCTGCGCGCCGCCCACGACGCGATCCTGGTCGGTGTCGAGACGGTTCTGCACGACGATCCCGAACTGACCGCCCGCCTGCCGGAACGCAGCGTGGATCAGCCCTTGCGCGTCGTGCTGGACAGCCGGCTGCGCACGCCGCCGGCGGCGAAGGTCGCCGGCGAAAACACCCTGATCCTGACCGCTGCGGAGCCGCGCACGATCGGCGCCGCCAAGGTGGTGCAGGTCGCCGCCGAGAACGGTCGTCCGACCATCCCGGCCGTGCTGAAAGCCTTGGAAGCCGCCGGCGCAACCTCGCTGCTGATCGAAGGCGGCGGTCAGGTCGCGGCGTCTTTCCTGCGCGCCGATGCCGTCGATGTGCTGGAATGGTTCCGCGCCCCGATCCTGCTGGGCGGGGAGGGGCGGCCCTGCGTCGCCGCCCTCGCTCTTGCAAAGTTGGCCGACGCCCCCAAGTTCCGTCGCCTGGGCGTCGAGCCCGTCGGGGACGATCTGTGGGAACGCTACGCCCGTCTCTGACGCCGTCCAATCTAGACGATTAGACGAATTAGACGGTATTTTTCTCCCAAGGGGTCCAGAGTCCAAATGTTCACCGGCATCGTCACCGACATCGGCCGCGTCCGCGAGGTCCGCGAGACCGATCGCGACCGCCGTTACGAGATCGAGACCGCCTGGAACATCGACGGCATCGACCTGGGCGCTTCCATCAGCCACGCGGGCTGCTGCTTGACGGTGACCGAAAAGGGCCACGATGCACGGGGAGGCTGGTTAGCCGTCGAGGTGTCGAACGAGACCCTGTCCAAGACCACCCTGGGCGCCTGGAAGACGGGCGACGGCGTCAATCTGGAGCGGGCCGCCAAGCTGGGCGACGAGATGGGTGGCCATGTCGTGTCCGGCCACGTCGATGGTCTTGGACGGGTGGCTTCGATCACGCCCGAAGGCGGATCGCACCGGATCGAGGTCGAGGCCCCCGCGCCTCTGCATCGCTATATCGCCGCCAAGGGGTCGATCACGGTGGACGGCGTGTCTCTGACCGTAAACGCCGTCGAGGGTCAGGTCTTCTCGCTGAACATCATCCCCCACACTTGGGACATGACGACCCTGGGCCGCTTGAAAGTGGGCGATCCCGTCAATCTGGAGATCGACATGCTGGCGCGATACCTCGCGCGGTGGCAGGAGACCGCGTGATGCAAGCCCAGGCCGCGAACATGAACGACAGCCCCATCAGTCCCATCGAGGACATTCTGGAAGACGCCCGCAACGGCCGTCCCTACATTCTGGTGGACGCCGAGGATCGCGAGAACGAGGGGGACATCATCATCCCCGCACAGTTCGCGACGCCGGACCAGATCAACTTCATGATCCGCCAGGCGCGCGGCCTAGTGTGCCTGGCCCTGACTGCCGAGCGCGCCCAGCAACTGCGTTTGCCGCCGATGGCCGCAGACAACCGCGAGAGCATGAAGACCGCCTTCACCGTCTCGATCGAGGCCAAGGACGGCGTCACGACCGGCATCTCGGCCGCCGACCGCTCGCGCACCATTCATGTGGCGACCGACGCGTCCAAGGGCATGGACGACATCGTCTCGCCGGGACACATCTTCCCGCTGGTCGCGCGCGACGGCGGCGTTCTGGTCCGCGCCGGCCACACCGAGGCGGCGGTGGATATCAGCCGAATGGCCGGCCTGACCCCGGCCGGGGTGATCTGCGAGATCATCAAGGACGACGGCGAGATGGCGCGGATGCCCGATCTGGTCGCCTTCGCCCAGTTGCATGGACTGAAAATCGGCACCATCGCCGACCTGATCGCCTATCGCCGCCGCACCGAACGCTTCGTCGAGCGGATCATGGATACGCCGTTCGAGAGCGTTCACGGCGGCCCGTTCCGCCTGATGCTGTACAAGAACACTATCGAGGGCGCCGAGCACGTCGCCCTGGTCAAGGGCCGGATCGATCCGGCCAAGCCGACCTTGGTGCGGATGCACCAGGTGGACTTCGCATGCGACTTGCTGGGCCACGTCGAGGCGCGCCAGGACTATGTGCCCAGCGCCCTGAAACAGATCACCGACCATGACGGTCCCGGCGTCGTCGTCTTCCTGCGCGATCCGTCGCTGACCTCGCTGGCCGAACGGCTGGCGGGCGCGGACAAGCCGGCGGCGATGGATCGATCGCTGCGCGCTTATGGCGTGGGGGCCCAGATCCTGCTGGACCTGGGCGTCAGGGATATGATCGTGATGAGTTCGACGCGACCCGAACCGACGGCGCTGGAAGGCTATGGCCTGCGCATCGTCGGCTGGCGCGACATGGATGGAGAAACCAAGGCGTGACCGAAGCCCCCCGTATTCTGATCGTTGAGGCGCGCTTCTACGACGGCCTGGCCGACGCACTGCTTGAAGGGGCCAAGGAGACGCTGAAGGCGCGCGGCGCCGACTTCGACGTCATCACCGTGCCTGGCGCGCTGGAGGTGCCGCCGGCCATCGCCTTGGCCGAGGAGGCCGGCCGCTTCCCGACCGCCCCCCGCTATGACGGCTACGTCGCTCTGGGCACGGTCATCCGTGGCGAGACCTACCATTTCGAGATCGTCTCCGATCAGTCGGCGGCCGGCATCATGGCGCTGGGCGTCAAGGGCGTCATCATCGGCAACGGCATCCTGACGACCGAGGACGAAGATCAGGCCTGGTATCGGGCCCGTCTTTCGGAAGGGGATAAGGGCGGCGGCGCGGCCAAGGCGTGCCTGGACCTCATTGCATTGAAGAAGCGGTTGCGTCATGGCGTCGGCGCATGACTGAACCGAACAGCGTCAAAGCCGTCCTCGAACAACTCGCCGAAGCCGAAAAGCAGCGCGCCGAGCCCAATCTGAGCTCCAAACAGCGTCGCGCCCGCACCGTGTCGCGTCTCGCCGCCGTCCAGGCCCTGTATCAGATGGAACTGGCGGGCGAGGGCGTGGAGACGGTGATCACCGAATTCTCCAACTTCCGCTTCGACGCCGACATCGAGGGCGAGGCCCTGGCCGAGGCCGACGAGGCCTATTTCGCCGACATCGTGCGCGGCGTGATCGAAAGCCAGCGCGACATCGACACGGCCATTAAGGCCCGCCTGGCCTCCAACTGGAAGCTGGAGCGGATCGACGCCACCCTGCGCGCCCTGCTGCGGTCAGGCGCCTGGGAGCTGATCAAGCATCCCGAGACCCCGCGCGAGGTCGTGATCGACGAATATGTCGAACTGGCCAAGGCCTTCTTCGACGACGCCGAGGCGCGCTTCGTCAACGCGGCGCTGGACGGCGTGGCCAAAGACACCCGCAAATAATGCCGGCGCTCGACGTCGCGGGCGAGTTCGAGACGATCGAGCGGCTGTTCAAGCCCCTGGCCCATCCTGAGTGGGGCAGGGGGCTGGCCGACGATGTGGCGGCGCTGCCGTCACGCCCCGGCTGTGACCTCGTCCTGACCAAGGACGCCATCGTCGAGGGCGTGCATTTCCTGCCTGACGATCCGCTGGACACGGTCGCCAGGAAGCTGCTGCGGGTGAACCTGTCGGACCTTGCCGCCAAGGGCGCTGAGCCGTTCGGCTATCTGCTGGCCTGCTTCTGGTCGAAACGCTGCGGCTGGCCCGAGCGCGAAGCCTTCGCCGCCGGGCTGGCCGAGGATCAGGCTCGGTTCGGCGTTCATCTGCTCGGCGGCGACACGGTCAAGACGCCCGGCCCGCTGTCCTTCTCGCTGACGGCCCTGGGGTGGGCCCCAACGGGCAAAGCCGTTTCTCGCGCAGGCGCGCAGGTCGGCGACCTCGTCTTCGTCACCGGCGTGATCGGGGAAGGGCTTCTGGGGCTCAAGGCGGCGCAAGGAGAACTGGCTCTGGCGCCCGAGCGGATGGAAGCCTTGATCAGCCACTACCGGATGCCGACGCCACGCACGGACTTCGCCGACATTGTGCGCGAGTTCGCCACCGCATCCGTCGATGTGTCGGACGGCCTGGCCGCCGACCTGGCCCACGTTGCGCAAGCCAGCAGGGTCGGTGTGGCGCTTAACCTGAACGTCCTGCCCCTGTCGGCGGCGGCCCAGGCCTGGTTCGACGATCGCGTCGATCCACAGCTGTCTTTGGAAGATCTCGCCAGTGGCGGCGACGACTACGAGATCGCCTTCACCGCCCATCCGCGCCACGAAGACGCTCTGCGTCGCGAGGCCGAGCGCCGACTGATTCGTCTGACCCGCATCGGCGAGGTCACCGCTGGGCAGGGCCTGACTGTTCTTTACGACGCTCAGCCCGTGCCGATGGCCAGAAGCGGCTGGACCCACGGCTGAGGCGGCAAGGGAATCCTAACGCCCGTCCGTCAGGATGTCGCTATGGACCGTAGAACCCTGATCGCCACCGGAACCGCCGCCCTGACAGGCGCTGCCGCCAGTCGCGCCGCCGCCTCAGGCAGCGAGACGGAGTCTGCGCCTGCGGCGTTGAGCATCGCGGGCCTCGGCCTGCCCGTCATCGAGGGCGGGCGTTTGCGGAACTACGTGTTCGTCGCCCTCAGGCTCGAACTGGGCGCCGGCAAGACCGTCGAGCAGATGAAGCCCAAGGAAGCCTTCTTCCGCGACGCCGTCGTCCGCGCGGCCCACAAGACGCCCTTCACCGTGCCCGGCGACTGGACACGGCTGGACGAGCGGGCTCTGTCCGCCTCGCTGGTGGCGGCGTCTGCGGCGATCTCGGGTCGTGGCTCCGTGCGGCGCGTCGAGGTCGTCAGCCAGTCGCCGCGTCGCCGAACGGGCATGCAAACCGCCCGCTAAACAGGCTGACCGACCGCTGTTGCGTCACTCCGCCTGCCATGACAGGCTCCCTCTGCAAATCCCAAAGAACGCAATGACGCGTTCGCCGCGTGCGGGGGGACCGGAAGGCGGACAGAGGCGATAACGCCCGACCGCGCCAAGGCCTGCGCGCCTGTTTGCAAGGGCATGGAAACGCCAATGACGAACTCACTTACGCTGGTCTTCGCGGCCGGTGTGCTGGCGGTGCTGTATGGCGCTGCTCAGACCGCCGTGCTGATGAAGGCGAGCACCGGCAACGACAAGATGCGAGAGATCGCCGCCGCGATCCAAGAAGGCGCCTCGGCCTATCTGAAGCGGCAATATCTGACCATCGCCATCGTCGGGATCGTGATCCTGATCGCCGCCTACTTCTTGATCGGCTCTTACGCCGCCATCGGCTTTCTTATCGGGGCCGTCCTGTCCGGTGCGGCCGGTTACGCCGGGATGCTGATATCGGTGCGGGCTAATGTGCGCACGGCTCAGGCGGCGTCCGAAAGCCTGTCCAAAGGGTTGAACCTGGCGTTCCGCTCGGGCGCCATCACGGGCATGTTCGTAGCCGGCGGCGCCCTGATCGGGGTGTCAGGCTACTACATCGTGCTGACCCAGCATCTGGGATTGGCCTCAACGGGCCGAGAAGTGATCGACGGGCTGGTGGCGCTGGGCTTCGGCGCCTCGCTGATCTCGATCTTCGCGCGCCTGGGCGGCGGCATCTTCACCAAAGGCGCCGACGTCGGCGGCGACATGGTGGGCAAGGTCGAGGCGGGTATTCCCGAGGACGATCCTCGCAACGCCGCGACCATCGCCGACAATGTGGGCGACAACGTCGGCGACTGCGCCGGCATGGCGGCCGACCTGTTCGAGACCTATGCCGTAACCACCGTTGCGACCATGGTGCTGGCTGCGATCTTCTTTAGGGGGCAGCCCTATGTGGATCTGATGATGGTGCTGCCGCTGGCGATCTGCGCAGTGTGCATCGTGACCTCCATCATCGGCAGCTTCTTCGTGCGGCTGGGCAAGTCTAACAACATCATGGGCGCCCTCTATCAGGGGCTGATCGTCACCGGCGTTCTGTCCATCGGTGCGGTCTGGTGGGTGATCGACCAGATGGTCACAGGGCCGATCGTGACGGCCAGCGGTCTGGAAATCCAGCCGATGGCGCTGTTCTGGTCCGGTGTGGTCGGCTTGGCCGTTACGGCGGCGATCGTGGTCGTGACCGAATACTATACCGGATCCGGCTTCCGTCCGGTGCGATCGGTCGCCAACGCCTCGGTGTCCGGGCACGGCACCAACGTCATTCAGGGCCTGGCCGTCTCGCTAGAGGCGACGGCGCTGCCCGCGCTGACGATCATCGTCGGTATCGTGGCCAGCTTCCAGCTGGCGGGCCTGTTCGGCATCGCCATCGCCACCACGACCATGCTCGGCGTGGCGGGAATGATCGTGGCGCTAGACGCCTTTGGCCCTGTGACCGACAACGCCGGCGGCATCGCCGAGATGGCCGGTCTGCCCAGTGATGTGCGGCATTCGACGGATGCTTTGGACGCCGTGGGCAACACGACCAAGGCCGTGACCAAGGGCTACGCCATCGGTTCGGCGGGCCTCGGCGCGCTTGTGCTGTTCGCCGCCTATACGTCGGATCTGCAGTATTTCTCGGCCAACCCGGCGGACTACCCCTTCTTTGCGGGTATGGGAGAGATCGCCTTTGATCTGACCAATCCCTACGTCGTCGTCGGGCTGCTGTTCGGGGGGCTGCTGCCCTTCCTCTTCGGTGGGATGTCGATGATGGCGGTGGGACGGGCGGCCGAATCAGTCGTTGCGGAGGTTCGACGCCAATTCCGCGAGAACCCCGGCATCATGACCTATGAGGTGAAGCCGGAATACGGCCGGGCGGTCGACATCCTGACCAAGGCGGCTATCCGCGAGATGATCGTGCCGTCGCTGTTGCCGGTGCTGTCGCCGATCGCCCTGTTCGTCGCGGTGCTGGCCATTTCGGACAAGGCGAACGCCTTTGCCGCTCTCGGCGCCATGCTGATGGGCGTGATCGTCACCGGCCTGTTCGTCGCCATTTCGATGACATCAGGCGGCGGCGCCTGGGACAACGCCAAGAAGGTGATCGAGGAAGGCTTCACCGACAAGAACGGCGTCGTCCACGGCAAGGGCTCCGAAGCCCACAAGGCGGCCGTGACCGGCGATACGGTGGGCGATCCCTACAAGGACACGTCGGGTCCGGCGGTGAACCCGATGATCAAGATCACCAATATCGTCGCCCTGCTGCTGCTGGCGGTGCTGGCGAGCGGGACCATCGGCTAGGCTCAAATACCCAGCCCTTATGAAAACGCCCCGGAGAGCGATCTCCGGGGCGTCTTTGCTTTGGGGAGATGAGCCGCCTCAGTCGGGGCGGCGTTGGCCGGGCGTGTCATCCTCGGTGCGGGGCAGTTGGCCACGACCGACGTTGCCCAACAGTTGCTCCAGAACCGTCAGCTCACGACCGCGCGTCGGCGTCTCGTTGCGGTTCATGGCGATCTGCTCGCCATCCGTCAGGCCGAGAGTGCGCACCGACGCCACCTGATCGCCCTGCGGGACGAAGGTGATCTCGGTCACCGTGCGCGTCGAAACCTTGGGCAGGTTGTAGGTGTATTTCTCGGTCGTCTGGCTGATGTAGTACCAGACCTGATCCGGCTCGAAGGTCGAAGTGGTCGAAGGCGAACCCAGCTTGGCGAGGACGGTCTCCTTGGTGTCGGTGCCGGCGACCACGTCCTGGGGCTTGGCGTCGATGGCCTGGAAGCCGTTGGAGCCGATGGTCGGGGCGCAGGCGGCGGACAGGCCGGCCAGCGAAACAGCGACGAAAAGCGGGACGAAACGGGACATGGTCGGGCGCCTGCGAGAGAACAAGGTCTTTGACCTAGACGGACCTGCGTCCTAGTTCAACGGCGCGGCGGAAAAGGGGCCGTTGGAACCCATGCTGAAAAACCTGTTCAAACCCCGATCCGGCGTCCGTCTCGGCGACGATCTCTACGCCAAGGCCGTCAGTCAGGCCCGCAATCCGGCCTTCTACACGCGCCTGGCGGTCGACGACCGCATCGACGCGCGATTCGAGCTCTACACGCTGCATGTGCTGTTGCTCGTGCTGCGTCTGCGCGATGAGAACACGGCTCAGGGCCAGGATGCGGCTCAGGCGGTCTTCGACGTCTATGTCTCGGCGCTGGATCACGTCCTGCGCGAGGAAGGCGTGGGCGACGTCGCCGTCGGCAAGAAGATGCGCAAGCTGGGCGAAGCCCTCTACGGCCGGATGAACGCCTATGAGCAGCCGTTGCGCGCTGGCGATGCGGCGGCTCTGGCGGAGGCGATGGCGAAGAATGTCTATGCGGATCCGCAAGTGCCCCATGCGGACACATTGGCCCGCTATGCGCTGACGACACGCGCGGCCTTGGCGGCGCAGGATTTCAACAAGGTGCTGGCGACGCCGGCCTGGGCGGAAGTTTGAACGAGATGAGCGCGACGCTCCCCTACAGCGAAACGGTGCGGGTCAATCAGATCGGCGCGGGCCTGAGCCGCCGGCTGGAGCCGGATGCAGACACCCGCAAGCGAATCGCCCGCAGCCTCGATCTTCAGGGGCTGGACGATTTCGCCGTCAATCTGGAAATCAAGCCGACGCCATCGACCAGCGAATGGACGATGAAGGGCAGGGTGACCGCACATGCGGTGCAGACCTGCGGCCTGACGTTGGAGCCCTTGCCAGTCGATGTGGATCGCCGGTTCTCCATTCAGCTTGTCGAAGCCAAGCCCGAGGAAACCGACGAGATCGAGGTCACGCTGGATGAAGAAGACGCCGACGTGATCGAGGACGGCAAGATCGACTTGGGCCAGTACGCGGTCGAGCAGTTGGTGCTCTCGCTTGATCCGTTCCCGCGCAAGCCGGGCGCGGAGTTCGTGCAACCTGAAGAGCCGACGGAGATTTCACCGTTCGCGGCCCTGAAGGCGCTCAAGTCCAAAGACGACCAAGGCTGAGGTTGACGTAGGGGCCGGGTGGTTGCATCCCCCGGCGTCGGCGCTATCGTCCAGCGCATCCTGCCAAGCGTCGCGCGACAAGACGACGCGGCCACAAGAGGTCCATTTGCCAGCCCCAGTTACGATCTCGCTTGACGCCATGGGCGGCGATCACGGGCCATCCGTCGTCGTTCCCGGCATCCGCAGCTATATCCGCACCCATGACGGCGAGGGGGTTCGCTTCCTGCTGCATGGCGACGAGGCCAAGATCGCGCCGGAACTGGCGCGTTGCGGGCTGGCGGCGGACGTCTGCGAGATACGCCACACCGACAAGGTCGTGGCCATGGACGAAAAGCCGGCCCAGGCCATGCGCCGCGGGAAGGGCTCCAGCCTGTGGAACGCCATCGAGGCGGTGAAGACGGGTCAGGCCGGCGGCATCGTCTCGGCCGGCAACACCGGCGCCCTGATGGCGATCTCGAAATTGATCCTGCGGATGTCTGCGCCCGGGCTTGAGCGTCCGGCCATCGTCGCCAGTTGGCCCACCTTCAAGGGCCACACGGCGGTTCTGGACGTCGGGGCCAACATTGGCAGCGATGCGGAGCAACTGATCGAGTTCGCCATCATGGGCGAGGCGTTCCAATCCGCGGTGCGTGGCATCGCCCGCCCGACCATCGGCCTGTTGAACGTCGGTTCGGAAGACATGAAGGGCAACGAAGAGGTCAAGGAGGCGCACGCCATCCTGCGCGACGGGCCGTTCGACCTGAACTATCACGGCTTCGTCGAGGGCGACGATATCGCCAAGGGCACGGTGGACGTGGTGGTGACCGACGGTTTCACAGGCAATATCGCGTTGAAGACCGCCGAAGGCACGGCGCGCTATATTTCGGCCCTGTTGAAAGAGGCTTTGACCTCGAACCTGCAATCCAAGCTGGGCGCCGTCATCGCCATGCCGGCGTTGAAGAAGATGCGCCAGAAGATCGACCCCAGCGCCATCAACGGCGGCCCCCTGTTGGGCCTGAACGGTATTGTGGTGAAGAGCCATGGCGGCGCGGACGCCAAGGGATTCGGCAACGCCATCCGTATCGCTGTCGATCTGGCCCGCAGCGACTATATGAGCAAGGTGGGGGACAACCTGGGCAAGCTGGATGCGGTGTTCGACCATGCCGCCAAGCCCGCCGCAGCCGTGGGAGAACCCCTCCAGTGACCATCACCCGCAGCGCCGTGACCGGCGTCGGCTCGTATTTGCCGGACGAGATCGTCACCAATGCCGACCTCGCCAAGGTCGTCGATACGTCCGACGAATGGATCCAGGAGCGCACCGGCATCAAGCAGCGTCACAAGGCGCGCGACGACCAGCCGACCAGCGATCTGGCGGTCGAGGCCGCCAGGAAGGCACTCGCCGACGCGGGCAAGGCGGCGTCCGACGTCGACCTGATAATCGTGGCCACAACCACGCCTGACATGACCTTCCCGGCCGTCGCGTCGATCGTCCAGGCCAAGCTGGGCGCAGGCGTCGGCATAGCTTTCGACGTGCAAGCCGTTTGCTCCGGTTTCGTCTATGCGCTGAGCGTCGCCGACGGATTCGTGGCGCGCGGCCTGTCGAAATGCGCCTTGGTGATCGGGGCCGAGGAGATGACGCGGCTGATGGACTGGACCGACCGGACCACCTGCGTCCTGTTCGGCGACGGGGCCGGCGCCGTGGTGCTGGAACCGCGCGAAGGGCAGGGGACATCGGACGACCAAGGCATGCTGGGCTTCGCCTTGCGGGCCGACGGATCCAAGACCGATCTGCTCTATGTCGATGGCGGCCCGGCGACGACGGGGACCGTTGGCCATCTGCGCATGGCCGGAAACCAGGTCTTCCGTCATGCCGTCGTGAACATCGCAGAAGGCATCACCGCCGCCTGCGCTGCCGCCAACATCGAGATCGCGGATGTCGACTGGTTCGTGCCGCACCAGGCTAACCAGCGAATCATCAAGGGCGTCGGCGACCGGCTGGGTCTGGATGAGAACAAGGTGATCTCCACCGTCGCCACCCACGCCAACACCTCGGCCGCCTCGATCCCGCTGGCGCTGGATGCTGCGATCCAGGATGGGCGGATCAAGAAGGGCGATATGGTGCTGCTTGAAGCCATGGGCGGCGGCCTGACCTGGGGCGCCTGCGCGCTTCGGCTCTAATCGACATCGAGGCATTGATTTTTCGGGGGCTTTGCGCCCCTATGGATGCGAGCGGATCGCATGACAGCGGGGATACGATGGCAGGCCAACAGACCGTGACGCGCGCCGACTTGTGCGAAGCCGTGCATGAAGAGGTCGGCCTGTCGCGTCAGGAATGCTCCAGCCTGGTCGAGCGCACCCTGGAACTGATCGTCGAATCGCTTGAGCGCGGCGAGACGGTGAAGCTGTCCGGCTTCGGCGTCTTCCAAGTCCGTGAGAAGCGCGCGCGGATGGGCCGCAATCCCAAGACGGGCGAACCGGCGGCGATCAATCCGCGCCGGGTCATCAGCTTCCGTGCCTCACAGATCATGAAAAGCCGGGTTCACGACGCCGTCGTCGAGGCCTGATCGCGGTGGCCAAGAGCGCCGACGCCTTTCGAACCATTTCCGAAGCGGCCGACGAGGTCGGCGCGCCCCAGCATGTCCTGCGGTTTTGGGAGACGAAGTTCGATTTCGTCACGCCGGTCAAACGAGCCGGCGGTCGGCGCTTTTATCGGCCTCAGGACATCGCGGTGTTGAAGGCGGTCAAACGGCTGCTGCACGATGACGGGCTGACGATTCGCGGCGTCCAGCGTCTGCACAAGGAACAGGGGCTGAAAAAGCTGATCGGGGCGGAGGTCGCCGCACTGATCGACGACGGCGATGTCACGTTCGCTACGGCGACTTCCGATGTCGCGCGGGCTGAAACCTCCAAATTGCATCAGGTTCTGGCCGATCTGGAGCGGGCTAAAGCGCGTCTGGACGCCGTTCTTTCACGGTAGGTGGAAAAGTCGTTTTAGCGTTTGCGGACCGCGGTCCCCCCGTCTATAGGGAGCGCCTTCGGAGCGTGGCGCAGCCTGGTAGCGCACTTGACTGGGGGTCAAGGGGTCGCAGGTTCGAATCCTGTCGCTCCGACCATTCTTGAAAAAGAATGATGATGGTGGGGTCGTCCTTGCGGGCGGCCCCATCGCCGTATCTGGGGGCAGGTTCTGCGCTCAGCCGCGCTCGGCCCATCGCAGCAACGGGATGAGAGGCAGGCCCCAGGCGGTCCCGCCGATGCCGAAGAACAGGAAGTCGATCCACTGCGACGGCGGCAGCATTCCGCGCAGGGCGATCAGGCCCCAGACCCAGAAAACGAGAAAGAGCAGCACGCCGATCGCGGCGACGAAGCGACGCAGACGGGGCGGCATCAGCGCTTGTTCCGGAACAGGAAGAAGGCGACCAGACAGATGCCCGATCCCACGAGCGCCCACGGCACCCAGACCCAGCTGTCCATCGTGCTGACCGCGAAGACCCGGACCGCCAGGAACCATCCACAGGCCAGGCCGATCCCGGACACAAGGCTTGTGCCGCCGAAGCCGCGCCGGCCTGTCAGAAGGTCCGCGATCCAGGCCAGCAGCAGGCCGCCTGCGACGGCGGCGGCGATATCCGCGTATTGCAACCCTGATCTCCTGCGGCGACAGCGCCGTTAACTCAATCCGACTCGATCTTGTCGCTTGGGGCGGGCATACCGCACCGGTCGCGTCTGGTCTTCGTTCGACGCGACACCATATCCGGGTCAGTGTCAGGCGTCGAATGAACCGTTTCGGAAATCCAGATCGTAACCACGCTGTCGCCGTATGGCTGTTCGCCACGGCTGCTGTCGTCTTCCTGATGGTGGTGATCGGCGGCATCACGCGGCTGACGGGCTCTGGCCTGTCGATCACGGAGTGGAAGCCCATCATGGGCGCCATTCCGCCTCTGAACGACGCGCAGTGGGCCGAGGCCTTCGAGAAGTACAAGCAGATCCCGCAGTACGCGCAGGTCAACGCCGGCATGAGCCTGGGCGAGTTCCAGGGCATCTTCTGGTGGGAATGGCTGCACCGGCTGATGGGGCGTCTGGTGGGTATGGTGTTCGCCCTGCCGCTGATCGTCTTTTTGCTGTGCCGTCTGGCGCCGGCCCGGTCGGTATTCCATCAGTGGGCCATGCCCAACCGCCTGATCTGGCGTTGTGTCCTGCTCCTGGCCTTGGGCGGCCTTCAGGGTCTGATCGGTTGGTGGATGGTGTCCAGTGGCTTGTCGGAGCGGGTTAGCGTCGCGCCGGAGCGTCTGGCGACGCACCTGGGCTTGGCGTTCGTCCTGTTCGCCGCCCTGATCTGGACGGGGCTAGAGGCCTGGAACGGTGAGGATCACGGCCGGCCGCCGTCGGGTTGGGCGAGGGGCGCCGGAATGCTGCTGGTCGCGGTGTTTCTGCAATGTCTGCTGGGCGCGCTGGTTGCGGGCGGTCATGCGGGGCTGGTCTATACCGACTGGCCGCTGATGAACGGCGCCGTTCTGCCGCCTGCCGACTGGAGCCTGGGCGCGGCCGCCTTCCTGCATGATCAGGCGCTCACGCAGTTCAATCACCGACTGGTCGCCTATGGTCTGCTGATCGCCGTCAGCGTTTATGCTTTCCAGGCCTGGCGCTGGCGCGTAGCGGAGGGAATGGGGCTCGGCGCCTTCACGCTTGCGGGTGTGATCTGGTTCCAGGCTCTGCTGGGGATCGTGACCCTGGTGCACGCGGTTCCGGTGTGGCTTGGCGTATTGCACCAGGCGGGCGCCGCGATCGTGCTGGCGACGGCCACCGTAAACCTTTGGTTGGTGCTGCGGGCTCAGCCGCGCATCTTCATGTCCGGACCGAGGACCATGGGCCTCTGATCGCCAAGGTCATGCCGGGGTACATGATGTTTACGAACAGCACCTCGCCATCCGGCGAGAAGCAGGCGCCGGCAAACTCGGAGTTACCGGTGAAGACGTTGCGGCCGATCGTGTAAACCTTGCCCTCTGGCGTGACGCCTTTCAGGTGGTTGCGGACGTCCGAGGAGTAGTTGTCCTCGCACAGGATCAGGTGTCCCCAAGGCGCGACGGTGATGTTGTCGGCCATGTTCATGGTCTTCGGGTCCGTGCTTTCCACGAATAACTGCAGCCGGTCTGCCGTGCCGTTCAGGCCGGGAAGCAGCCGCATGACTTGACCGCGGCGGATCGGCCCGCCCGAAGTTGCGGTGAAATACAGCTCGTCGTCGCCCCACCAAACGCCTTCCCCTCGCGCAACCCAGGCCGCACCAGCCGCATGACCGCGCTTGGCCAGGTCGCCATTAGGAGATTCGACGTCGTCCAGATCGATCCATTCGATCTCCCTCCAGTCGCCGACAGCCCAGGTGCGACCGTCCTGATTGCGGGTGTCGGCCGAGGGCGCGCCTTTCCAGGCCATCGCCTGAAGGCGGCCGCCCTCAATCAGCTTGCCGGGCGCATTGGGAATGAAGCGATAGAAAAGGCCGGCGTTGTCGTCTTCGGTCAGATAGACGACGCCGGTGCGGGGATCGACGCAGACGGCCTCGTGATCGAACCGGCCCATGGCCTTGAGCGGCACGGGATCGACCAGGCCAGTCGCGGTCGCCGGCACTTCGAAGACCCACCCGTGGCTCTTGGTCACATCGGCGTCGGCCGGCGTCTCCAGCGTCTCCTCGCAGGTCAGCCAACTGCCCCAAGGCGTCGGGCCGCCGCAGCAGTTGGTCGAGGTGCCGGCCAGCGTCAGATGCCGGCTGACCATCTGGCGGGTCGCCAGATCATAGATGATGGTGGAACAGCCGCCGGGCAGGGGGCGGCCATTCTTGTAGGTGTCGTAGCCCTTGGTGGGGTCCAGCAGGTCAAGCCGTTCCTCACGAAGGCCGCCGGGACCGAGGTTGCGATGCAGGCCGCTGGAGCCCTTGAGCTCATGATTGACGACCAGGGCGACGCGAGACCCTTCTAGCGGGAAACAGGCCATGCCGTCGGGCTGCCCCGGAGCGAACAGGCCGTCGTCCATCGTGTCGCCGCTCTGGGCGACGACCTGATGGGAAAAGCCTTCGGGCAGATCGAGCACACGATTGGGATCGCGCAGCAGAGGTCCGTAGCCATGGACCTCGTTGACGTAGGTCTCTTCACCCGCCGTCTGAGCGGCGGCATGACGCGCCAGTCCTGAGAAGGCGGCGGCTGCGCCCGTGGCGATCAGACCGCGACGATGAAGGATCATGAAGGTCTCCAAAGCTGTCGCCGTTGCGATGCCCGCCTATAATCATGGTTTGATGACGTTTTATGTTACGCCGTAACGCTATTTCGCCTCTTCGCGTCGGGTATTTTAATACCGTATTTGAAAAATCGTTTATAGACAACGAGTTGTGGCAAATGCGGTGTCGTCGTGTGCGTTGACGCGACCAATCGTCTCCTGTATCAGCGCGCCTTCATTCGGTTCCCTCGGGGGCCGGACCCGATTTTCGTCTCCAGGAACCCCCTCATGCTGAAGAGCACTACGGCTTCGTTGAAGCCGGCCGAGGTCGAGAAGAAGTGGATCCACATCGACGCCGAAGGCGTCGTGGTGGGCCGCCTTGCGACCTTCATCGCCAACCGTCTGCGCGGCAAGCACCGCGGCGACTACACCCCGCACGTCGATTGCGGCGACTATGTCGTCGTCACCAACGTCGACAAGGTGGTGTTCACCGGCAAGAAGAACACCGACAAGATCTACTATCGCCACACCGGTCACCCGGGCGGCGTCAAGTCGACCACGCCTGAGAAGGTTCTGGGCGGCCGCTTCCCCGAGCGCGTGCTTGAAAAGGCCGTCGAGCGCATGCTGCCCAAGGAAAGCCCCTTGGCCCGCAAGCAGATGACGCACCTGCGCCTGTTCGCCGGCGCCGCGCACGACCACGAAGCCCAGCAACCGGAAACGATCGACTTCAAGTCGGCGTCGCCCAAGAACACCCGGAGCGTCTGAGCATGACCGACGTGACCAACACCGAAACCGCCACCGGCTTCGACGCCCTGAAGGGCCTGAGCTCTTCGGTCGAGAACGACGCGCCCGTCTATGTCCAGAAGCTGGACGCCCAGGGCCGCGCCTATTCGACCGGCAAGCGCAAGAACGCCATCGCTCGCGTCTGGGTGAAGCCCGGCACCGGCAAGATCACCATCAACGGCAAGGACCAGGAGCAGTATTTCGCTCGTCCCGTGCTGCGCATGATGATCGCTCAGCCGCTGACCGTCTCGGACCGCGCCACGCAGTATGACGTGATCTGCACCGTCGAAGGTTCGGGTCTGTCGGGCCAGGCCGGCGCCATCCGCCACGGCCTGTCGCACGCCCTGACGCACTTCGAACCGGAACTGCGCAAGGTCCTGAAGCCGCATGGCTTCCTGACCCGCGACAGCCGCGTTGTCGAGCGCAAGAAGTATGGCCGCGCCAAGGCTCGCCGCAGCTTCCAGTTCTCGAAGCGCTAATCGCGTTTACGCGGTTTGGATTTGGGGCGCTTCGGGGAGACCGGAGCGCCCTTTTTCTTGCGCCTTTGCTCCTTAAGCGGAGAAGGGACGGGAGAGACAAATGACCCATACCATCTTCATCGACGGCGAGGCCGGCACCACGGGGCTGGAAATCCGCGACCGGCTGGAAGCGCGCCCGGATCTGAACCTACTGTTGCTGGGCGACAGACGTCGGGACGCGGATGCACGGCGTGAGGCCCTGAACGGCGCCGATGCGGTTATCCTGTGTCTGCCTGACGATGCCGCGCGGGAAGCCGTGTCCATGATCGCCAACCCGTCGGTCAAGGTGATCGACGCCTCGACCGCCTACCGGGTCGCGCCGGGCTGGGCCTATGGCTTTCCTGAAATGGATGGAGAGCAGCGTGCGCTGATCGCGCGGTCTCAGTTCGTGTCGAACCCCGGCTGCTATCCCACGGGCTTCATCGCTCTGGTGCGGCCGCTGGTGAAGGCGGGTCTGGTTCCAGCCAACTATCCTGTCACGGTCAATGCGGTGTCGGGCTATTCCGGCGGCGGCAAGGCCATGATCGCCGAGTTCGAGGCGGCCCCAAAAGGCAGCGGGGGCGCTACGACCGCCTATCGCGCCTATGGCCTGACGCTGAGACACAAGCATGTGCCCGAAATGACCAAACACACAGGTCTGAGCCGAGACGTGCTGTTCACGCCGGCGGTCGGCAACTACCGCCAGGGCATGCTGGTGGAGGTTCCGCTGCATCTGGGGGCCCTGCCGGAAACCCCTTCTGTCGAACGGCTGCACGGCGCCCTGGTCGAGGCCTATGACGGCCAGCGTTTCGTCGAGGTCGCCGACCTGGAGGAGACCGAGGCCATGACCGGCATCGAGCCCGAAGGCCTGAACGGCACCAATCGCCTGCGTCTGCATGTCTTCGGCGATCGCAATGGCGAGCAGGCGCGGCTGGTCGCTTTGCTCGACAATCTGGGCAAAGGCGCGTCGGGCGCGGCGGTGCAGAACCTGAATATCATGCTGGGCCTGGATGAGGCGACCGGGCTGGTCTGAGCCCTGAAACCAATCGGCGCCGTTCGTCGTATCAAGGACATGACCCAGTCCCTGATCCTGCATCGCCGGGGCCTTCTAATGGGCGCCGGCGCGCTCGCCCTGTCCGCCTGTTCGCCTGAGACGTCCGAAGCCGGGGAGGGGCAGTACGCAGCCTCGCCCTATCGTCGGGTGTCCGATGCGGATTGGCGACGACGCTTGGGCGACGCCTCCTGGCGCGTGATGCGGCACGAGGGGACGGAGCGTCCCTATTCCAGCCCGCTCAACGATCAGCATGCGCGCGGGACGTTCGTCTGCAAGGGTTGCGATCTGCCGCTGTTCCGATCGCAGTGGAAGTTCGATTCCCACACCGGCTGGCCCAGCTTCTATGACGTGATCGCCGCCAATGTCGGCAAGAAGCGTGACCTGGCCATCGGCATTCCACGCACCGAATATCATTGCGTCCGCTGCCTGGGACACCAGGGGCATGTGTTCGACGATGGTCCGCGTCCGACGGGGCTGCGCTACTGCAACAACGGCGTGGCGCTGAAGTTCGTCTCGGCCTAGGCGCGACGGGCGCGCACGGCTGAATCGACGGTCAGGCCGAAGATGACCGAGGCGATGATCACCAGCAGCCCATAGTCGTGACCGGCGAAGAAAACGGGCGCGCAGGCCATGGCGATGACGATCAATGGAAACAGTCCGGCCCAGACCGCCGTACCCGGCGTACTGACGTGGATCAGCGGCTGAGCGACCGGTCGTTTCATCGCGCGCGCCATTCGTTCATTAAGCAGGACAAAGGCGGCCGCGCAGATGACGGCCGAGATCACATATTTGACCGTGTTGCCCGGTTCTCCGAACAGGCTGGCCGTCATGATCAGCAGGATCAAGGCGACGCCTGTGCTGAGGGCGAGCAAGGCGTTGGGTTCGAGACGGTTCAAGACTTCACTTTCACATAGCTGCCCGGCGCCGGCTCGATGGGCTTGAGCGGGCCCTTGGCGGGGTCGCGGGCGGGGATTTGCTTACCGGATCGCGCGCCGAGCCAGGCCGACCAATGCTCCCACCAGCTGCCGGGATGTTCGACCGCGTCAGCCTGCCATTCGGCCAAGGTCGCGGGCAGGGCAGAATTGGTCCAGTGCTGATACTTCTTTGCGCCGGGGGCGTTGATGACGCCGGCGATGTGACCTGACCCGGCCAGGGTGAAGGTCACATCCTTGCCGCCGAACAGTTTGGCGGACCGATAGACCGAGTTCATCGGCGCGATGTGATCCTCTCGGCTGGCCTGAAAATAGAGCGGGATCTCGACCTTCGACAGGTCCGCCGTCAGGCCGCCGATCTCGAACTGCCCCTTGGCCAGAGCGTTGGCTCCATACATCTGACGTAGATAATCGAGATGCAGCGTCTTGGGCATGCGGGTCTGATCGGCGTTCCAGAACAGCAGGTCGAAGGCGGGCGGATCCTTGCCCAGCAGATAGTTGCTGATGAAGAAGGACCAGATCAGATCGTTGGACCGCAGGGCGTTGAATGTTTCCGCCATGGCCGCGCCCGGCAGGACGCCGCCCGCCGCATCCATCTGACGCTCGATCTCGGCGATCCAGTGTTCGTCGGTGAACAGCAGCAGGTCGCCGGCCTCGGCGAAGTCGTGTTGAGCGGCGAAGAAAGTGGCGGCGGCGATGCGCTTGTCGCCCTTGGCCGCCATATGCGCCAGACCAGCGCCAAGCAGGGTGCCGCCGATGCAATATCCCACGGCGTTCAGTTGCTTGGTTCCCGCCTGCTCCAGCGTCTTCTCGACCGCGCGATAGATGCCCTTTTCCAGATAGTCGTCGAAGCCGAAGCCGGCCTTGTCCTTGTCCGGATTGACCCAGGAACAGACGAAGACAGTGAAGCCCTGAGCCGACAGCCAGCGGATCAGCGAGTTCGCCGGCTGCAGATCCATGATGTAGAATTTGTTGATCCAAGGCGGAAAGATCAGCAGCGGGATTTCGTGCTGGGTCTCGGTCGTCGGCGCGTATTGGATCAGTTCGAACAATTCATCGCGCCAGACGACCTGGCCCGGCGCCGTGGCGACGTTCTCGCCGACGACGAACTTGCCGTAGTCGGCCTGGCTGATGCGCAGCGATCCGCCGCCACGTTCAAGATCCGCGGCGAAGTTCTGCATGCCCTTCACCAGCGATTCGCCGCTGGTCTCCGCCAAGGCTTTCAGCGCGACGGGGTTAGAGGCCAAAAAGTTCGACGGCGAGAAGGCGTCTGTCAGCAGACGGGTGAAGAATTGCGCGCGACGTTTGAGCGTCGGATCGACGTCCTCGACCCCGGCGATCAGGCCGTTCATCCAGTCTGACGTCAGCAGATAGGATCGCCGCATCATGTCAAACATGGGGTTTTCGGACCAAGCCGGGTCCTTGAACCGCTTGTCGACCGGGGCGGGATCGGGCGCCTCGCCGGCCGCCTGACGCGCCGTCGATGACCAGAGCTGCATATAGCGGCCAAACAGGTCGGCCTGGGCCTGAATCATCTTGTCGGGCTGGGCGGCCAAGCTGGTCATGACTGACGTCATGGCTGGCGCGACGTTGAAGGGATCGGCGGAAAGGGCGGCCGGCCGATCGGCCTGGGTCAGCGCCGCCTCGGCGATCGCGCTCTGGGCCATCATGGCCGCCTTGGCCAGATTCATCGACAGGGTTTCGATCACCTCGGCCTGGTTGGGCGTCGCTGCGGTCGCCTCAGGCGTCGGTTCGGAATGGGCTTCGGCGGCCGCTTCCCGCGTTTCGGCAGGTTTCGATTTGGGCTGGCGAGGGGGGCGAGGTCTGGCGGACGTCGGACGTCCGGCCTTGCGTGCGGGGCGGTCGGGGGCGTCTGTCGGCGTTCTGGGAGTCTTGGCCATGATCGTACTTCGCGCATCCTGCGCCAGAGGGTGGTTCATCCACCCTTCCGCGTACCGCGATGATGGCATAAGACCATCAAGGAAATGAACGCGTCGCACTCGAAAAAGATGATCCTGATCGCCGCAGCCGCGATCGCGACGCTATTGAGCGGCTGTGTCGGCGCATCCGCCTCCAAGACGGAGGCTGTCTCGCCGCTTGCGCCACGTATTCAGGAACTGGTCGACGCCAATCGGCGCTATCCGCGCTGGGAGGACTTTCCGGCCGCGCCGACCGATCTGCCGCCGGTCACTCAGATCGCGTCGAATGTGCAGCGTCTCCAGGGCGACAGCGCGACGCTGACCAGCGAGATCGCACGCATCGACTGGACGCTCGGCGACGCCGAGGCGCTCGCCGCCGAAACACGCGCGGCCGTGAACGCCGTTCCGGTGTCGCCCGACGCCGTCCGAACCCAGGCAGATATCGAGGCCTTCGCCCAAAGCCTGCGTGACAGGGCCAAGGCTCCGCCGCCGCTCGACCGCCGCCCGACGCGATGACCGGTCGCGCGGGAGGCAGAATCCCGCGATAATGCGCTGATGGCAGACGACGGCGGCGCAAAGACACTGAACGCATTCCTCGGTGTGTCTCGGTCCCTGTCCGGGCGCGCCTGGCGTCAACGTCCGGCCGATGCCGCCACGACGCGCGCGCACATGCAGACCCTGAACCTGGAAGAACCGCTGGCCCGGGCCTTGGCCTCGCGGGGCGTACGCGCAGACCAGGGCCAAGATTTCCTTACCCCGACCCTGCGCGCCCTGTTTCCCGACCCCTCCAGCTTTATGGATATGGACGCAGCGGCCGATGCGATCCTGAACGCGTTACAGGCCAAGGCGAACATTCATGTGTTCGCCGACTACGACGTCGATGGCGCCTCAAGCGCGGCGCTGCTGGTGCGTTGGTTCCGGACGATGGGGCATCCGCTTTCGATCTATGTTCCAGACCGGATGACCGAAGGTTACGGCCCCAGCGCCAAGGCCTTCGATACGCTGAAGGCGTCGGGTGCGGACCTGGTCATTACGGTGGATTGCGGGGCGGCGGCGAACGAAGCCCTGGCCCATGCGGCCGCCATCTCCCTGAATGTCGTCGTTATCGATCATCACCTGATGCGCAGCGAGCCGCCGACGGCGTTGGCGGTCGTCAACCCAAACCGGCCGGGCTGCAACTCGGGTCAGGGAAATCTGGCGGCGGCGGGGGTCGTGTTCGTGCTTCTGGCGGCGCTGAACCGGGAGGGGCGGCGTCGGGGCCTATTCGCCGAGAGGCCCGAGCCGGACATTCGTCAGTGGCTGGATCTGGCGGCCCTGGGCGCCATCTGCGACGTGACCGGCCTCACGGGCTTCAATCGCGCCCTGACCGGCCTTGGTCTGAAGGTCATGAGCGACTGGCGCAATCCGGGTCTGCGCGCGCTGTTGGCGGCGGCCGGCGCCGAACCGGGACCGGCCAAGAGCAATCATGCCGGTTTCATCCTGGGACCGCGCATCAATGCGGGAGGACGCATCGGTCGCTCCGATCTGGGCGCACGGCTGTTGTCGACGGATGATCCGGCCGAGGCCGAAGCCCTGGCGATCGAACTCGATGCGCTGAATCTGTCACGGCGCGATGTCGAGCGAGCCGTCACCGACGCCGCCGTTCGTCGAGTCGAGGCGACCGGCGCCCATGCCGACGAGAGCGCCGTCGTCGTGGTCGCAGGCCGGGACTGGCATCCAGGTGTCGTCGGGATCGTCGCCGGCCGTTTGCGCGAGCGCTGGCGCAAGCCGGTGATCGTCATTGGCGTCGATCCCGTCACCGGTCTCGGGAAGGGCTCGGGCCGGTCACAGCCAGGCATGAACCTGGGACGCGCGATCCAGGCGGCATGGGAGAGCGGGATCCTGCTCGCTGGCGGCGGTCATGCCATGGCGGCAGGCCTGACGATGGACGGTGCGCGCGTGTCCGAGCTGACCGCCTTCCTGAACGAGAGCCTTGCTACCGAAAGGGTCGAAGCTGTCGCACAGGACGTGCTGGAGATCGACGCCCTGATCGACCCCGCGGCGGCGACGCGCGATCTGTTCGAATCGTTCGAGCGTCTGGCCCCATTCGGTCCCGCCAACCCCGAACCCAGCTTCGCCCTAAGCGGGGTTCAAGCCCGCGAACCCGTCGCCATGAATGGCGGTCATGTGCGGTGCCGGCTGGTCGGTCCAGATGGCGCGTCAGTCAAGGCCATCGCCTGGCGCTGCGCCGATCTGCCGACGGGCCAGGCCTTGCTTTCCGGGCAGGGCGGGCTGAGCATCGTGGGCCGGCTGAAGGCTGACGACTGGAATGGGCGCAAGGGCGTGCAGTTCGAGATCGAGGATGTCGCCGATCCTCGAATGATCTGACGGCGGCTCCAAAAAACTGAAAATCCACGCTTGCACCGCTCCGAGGGCGCGGCTATATCGCCGGCTCTCCCGCGCAGCGGTCCCTTCGTCTATCGGTTAGGACGTCAGGTTTTCAACCTGAAAAGAGGGGTTCGACTCCCCTAGGGACTGCCACGCGGGCAGTATTATGGTTGAGCCTTTGAGGCTCCCGGCAAGCAGCATAGCTCAGATAGCACGAGAGACTGGCGGTCATTCGCCAGCGCCTGCGATGCGCATCTGCACTCTCCCAAACGCAAGCTTCTGCATAGACGCGCATTTTCCGCTTTTCAAAATTTCGCGGAACGGTGTTAAATATAAAACGAGTCCGCTGGAGGCGCGGGCGGGGGTTTTTTAAGTGTCTGACTTTAGAGAGACGGAAACGGCGCAGACCGTTCGCGTCACTGGGCGCGTGAAGTGGTTCGACGCCGTCAAGGGCTACGGTTTCATCGTCCCTGACGATCCGACCCTGACCGAAACGAGAGATGTCCTGCTGCATATCAGCAGCCTGCGGGATCTCGGCCGTGATGCGGCCGACGAAGGTGCGACCATCACCTGCGACTGCGTCAAACGCGCCAAGGGTTGGCAGACGATCGAGATCCATGATCTGGGCGAGGGCGAAGCGACGCCCGCCGTGCGTCGATCCGTGACTTCGCCGCCGCCGCGGCCGGTCGCCGAAAGTGACGAACAGCTGGAGACCGCCCTGGTCAAATGGTTCAATCGGACCAAGGGCTACGGATTCGTCGTGCGTGATCGTGAGCCGGGCGATATCTTCGTCCACATCGAAACCCTGCGTCGCTGCGGCCTGGATGATCTGATTCCTGGCGATGCGGTGCGGGTGCGATTCGCCAACGGGCCCAAAGGTCTGGTGGTTGCAGACATCAGAACGGGCGACTGATCGAGCGCCCAGGAGAGGCGTATGATCAAGGCGACGAGACGTTTTGCAATGGCGGGCTTGGTTATGCTCGCTCTCGCCGGATGCGCGGCCAAGGCGCCGGTCGGCCCCAATGGCGAACCGCTGCAGGAGCTGGCCGTCGTGACCACGTCGGGCGAGCATCAGTTCTGGGTCGAAATCGCCGACGAAGAGCCCGAACGTCAACGCGGACTGATGTTCCGTCCGCCGCTCGAAGCCGACCGCGGCATGCTGTTCCAGTGGCCGGGCGAAGCGCCGCGCGAGCAAAGCTTCTGGATGCGCAACACGCCGAGCTCCCTGGATATTCTGTATATCGATCCGCAGGGCCGGATCGTCTCAATCGCTTCGCACGCCACGCCCTTCTCCGAGGCGCCGATCCCTTCCAACGGCGCCGCCAACGGCGTCTTGGAACTGCGGGCAGGGCGGGCGGCCGAAATCAACGCCAAGCCGGGTGACAAAGTTTTACATCCTTATTTCAAGCCTTGATTGCGGATCGCGTCACGAAGTGCCAATAGAGCGCTCCGTTCGGTCCGGGGTGTAGCGCAGCCTGGTAGCGCATCTGGTTTGGGACCAGAGGGTCGGAGGTTCGAATCCTCTCGCCCCGACCAACGGAAGGCCGCTGGATCATATGTCCGGCGCGCGTTATGGCAGGGTTAGAGACCCCGCCGTCACTGAGGATTTCGCCATGTTGGCTCGCATCTACCGCCCAGCCAAAACTGCGATGCAGTCGGGCAAGGCCAAGAGCCGCGACTGGCGGCTGGAATTCGAACCGGCGTCGGCGCGCACCATCGATCCGCTGATGGGCTGGACCAGTTCCACCGACATGAACGGCCAGGTCCGTCTGAGTTTCGAATCGAAGGAAGAGGCGATCGAATATGCCGAGCGTCACGGCATCGCCTTCCGTCTGCACGAGCCGAACGATCCGCCGGTGATCATCAAGGCCTATGCCGATAATTTCGCCACCAACCGCAAGCAGTCCTGGACGCACTGACGCCTGAGGTCTTGCCAGAGCGCCCATAGCTCAACCGGATAGAGCACCCGCCTTCTAAGCGGGATGTTGCAGGTTCGAGTCCTGCTGGGCGCGCCATCTCCGGCGCATTCTAGGGGCTGATCCATGACTGACCATCAGACCTCGTCCGATCAAGCCGTCCGTGTCGCCGCACTCTACCGGTTCGCGCCGGTGGCCAACCCGGAAGCCATGAGTCAGACGCTTCAGTCGGTCTGTGACGCCGGTCAGGTGAGGGGAACCCTGCTCGTCGCGCGGGAGGGTCTGAACGGCACTATCGCCGGATCGGAAATGGCCATCGCAGCGGTGCTGTCCACGATCCACGCCATGCCCGGATTCGAGACGCTGGAGCTCAAATACGCCTGGACAGACTCCCTGCCGTTCCACCGGATGAAGGTGCGCGTCAAACGCGAGATCGTTACCATGGGACAGCCGGATCTGGACCCTCCCAATCAGGCGGGCGTTTACGTCACGCCCACGGACTGGAACGCGCTGATCGCCGATCCCGAGACCTTGGTGATCGATACGCGCAACGACTACGAGGGCGAGATCGGCGCGTTCGAACGGGCCGTCCAACCCAATACCCGCAGCTTTCGCGATTTTCCCGACTGGTTCCGGAGCGAAGGTCGCGCCCTGATTGAGCAGACCGGCGCCAAGCGCGTGGCCATGTACTGCACCGGCGGCATTCGCTGCGAAAAATCGACCGCCTTCCTGAAGGCCGAAGGCGTGGAGAACGTCCACCATCTGGAGGGCGGCATCCTTCGCTATCTTGAGACGGTGGATGAGGATCAGAGCCTATGGCATGGAGCGTGTTTCGTCTTTGACGAACGCGTCTCGGTCGGGCACGGCCTAAGCCAAGGTCCCCACACCTTGTGCCGGGCATGTCGTCTGCCAGTGGACGAGGCGGGTCGGGCTTCGCCTCACTATGTCGAAGGCGTATGCTGCGAGCGCTGCCACGACGTCCGCGACGAGGTCCAGCGGCAGCGATATGCCGAGCGTCACAGGCAGATGGAGATGGCCCGCGAACGCGGCGCGACGCATCTGGGATCAGTTCAGAAAGGCTAAGATCGCCTCATCGCCGGGGCGGGCGAGGGAAGAAAGCGCTGGTGCGGGCGGCGTAGGCCTCGAACGCCTCGGGTCGCGACTGTCGCATATGTTCTTCCAGCAGGGGCACGCCGGAGACCTGGGTCAGAAGCCAGTACATATAGGCTGGTCCGGTCAGCGCCAGCCAACCCCAGGGCCATGCACCGCTCAGATCGATGGCGAACACAGGCCAAGCGCACCAACTCAACCATTCGAAGAAATAGTTCGGGTGGCGTGACCAGGCCCAAAGACCGACATCACAGATTCCACCCTTGTTGGCCGGGTTGCGTTTGAAGGCCGCCAGCTGGCGATCGGAAACGGCTTCTCCAACCAGGGCTCCGACAAAGATCAGTGTCGCTACAGCATCTTGGAGCGTCAGGCCCGGCGCCGGGTTGCGTGCCGCCGCCATCACGCTGAGCGCCAAGAAGGCGGCGGCTCCGGCTTGTAACATAAGGAAGCCGAACATCTTGACCTGAAAACCGGCGCCCCAGTCCTTTCGTAGACGCGCGTAGCGAGCGTCTTCTCGCTCCTCGTGGGCGGCGCGAACAGCGATGTGGGACCCTAGCCGCAAGCCCCAAAGGCCGATCAGAAGCGCCGCAAGATACTGGCGCAACGACGGAGCGGCGCCGTCGATGGGGAATAACGCGACGCCGACACCGGCCGCTCCCAGTCCAAGCGACCAGAAGGCGTCCGCCCAACCGCCTTGGCCCGTTCGTCTCTGAACCAGCCAGGCCGTAGACATGACGACAACGAGAAACAGGGCGGCGACACCCCAAATGGTCGCCAGCGCCGTCACAGGCGAACGAAGGGCTGGATCAGCTTGCCGACCCACCCATCCAGCTGAATCTGACCGTCAAGCGCGACGACGCACAGGCACGGCTCGTCCGACACCACACGGGGTTGGTGCAGCACATCCGGGTCCGCCTCTTCAAAGTCCCCCACATCGAACCGCTCGGTTTCGGTCGCATAGGCACCGGAGATGACGCAGGTCAACTCGACGCCGCCATGCGTGTGTTTTGGCGTCTCACGACCGGATTCGATCTTCAGAAGAATGACACGGCAATCCCCATCCCGCGGCGCATGGACGTCGCGCACACGCATGCCAGGCCCGACCCAGCGCCATGGACCCAACGCATAGCGTCGCAGCGGCTCGGGCAGCTCGGGCATGTCGTTCAACGGCGGGCTGTGTCTGGCCTTGCCGGCATCCGTCTCGATCCGCGCCATCGCCAAGGCGAGCGCATCATCCGACAAGGGGGAGGGGAGCGTCTCGTTCAAGAACTCGCCGCCGACGGATTGCAGGTCGCGCACCCAGGCGTCATTGGCCGGCCGCATCGCCAGATGCGCCGCCATCACCACAGCCTCGGGCGGGCTGAGCGTGCCGGCCGCATAGGCCAGCAAACGTTCCTCGGACGGATTGCGCTGAGGTTTCATCGCGCGGCCTCTTCAGACGGCGCGAGGATCAAACGAAGCTTGGTCATGGCGTTACGAATACGGGATTTGACGGTGCCGAGCGGCAGGCCGAGATGTTTGGCGATCTCGGAATGAGAGTTGTCCATGAAGAAGGCCAGACGCAGAACCTCGACATGGTCAGCGCTGAGCCGCGCCAGAGCGTCACGCACGCGATCCGCGTCTTGCGACATCGACAGCAGTTCATCCGGCCGGCGGACGTCGTCCCCCGCCAGCTCGATTTCGGGCGTCGGCAAGGGTCGCGCGTCACGACGAAGCATGTCCAGCCGACGGTTGCGAGCGATGGTGAAAATCCACGTGGCGGCGCGCGCCTTGGACGAATCAAACAGATCGGCCTTGCGCCACACGGTCAGCATGGCGTCCTGCGCGAAGTCCTCGGCCGCGCCGGGCGTCGCGCCCGACTTGATCAACCAAGCCTTCAACCGTGGTGCGAAGTAGGCGAAGAGCGCAGCGAACGCGTCACGATCGCGCCTCAGGGCGATCTGTTCGATCAGCCGATCATGCAGCAGCGGATCAGGCAAGCTGTCGAGCGCCTTCACGCGGTTTGACCGACATGGCGTTGATGCGAAGGATAACGGCTCGGCATGCATGAACACTAATACGCTCAGCGGAAATGTCTGGATCAATCGCGATCCGAACATGACGGCGACCCGTAATCCGTTCATGCCTTAGCGACTGCGCTGCGGCGTATCTTTCGGAGTTTTCATGCCTCTGTCGTCCGCGACGCCCTCTGCCGAACGTCAAAAGATCGCTGTGGTCGGATCTGGCGTCGCCGCGCTGTCTTCGGCCTGGCTTCTGTCGAAACGCCATGACGTGACGCTTTACGAAAAGGGCGACCGCCTGGGCGGGCATTCGAATACGGTGATGGCCAGCGTGCCTTCCGGCGACATTGCGGTCGACACTGGCTTCATCTGCTTCAATGACGCGACCTATCCCAATCTGATCGCCCTGTTCGAGCATTTGGGGATCCCGACACGCGCGACGGATATGTCGTTCGCTGTCTCACTGGATGACGGACGGTTCGAATATGCCGCGCCAGGCTTGTTTGCTCAGCGTCGCAATGCCCTGCGTCCTCGCTTCTGGTCGATGCTGAGCGAAATCCTGCGCTTTTATCGCGACGCGCCAAAGGATTTGGCTGCAATGTCCGATTCCTCGCTGACGCTCGGTGACTATCTAAAGCGGGAAGGCTTCAGCGAGGCGTTCCGCGACGATCACCTGTTGCCTATGGCCGCCGCGATCTGGTCATCGCCGGCGCACACGCTGATGGACTATCCGGCCGAATCCTTCATCCGTTTCTGCGGTAATCACGGCCTGCTGAAACTGGTGGGGCGGCCGCTGTGGCGCACCGTCGAGGGTGGCAGCCGCGTCTATGTCGAACATCTTGCTCGTGCCATCCAGGACATTCGGCTGGACCACAGCGTCACGTCCGTGCGGCGTAGCGACCATGGCGTCTTCGTTCACGACAGCCAAGGCGGGGTCGAGTGCTACGACCAGGTCGTGATCGGGTCCCATGCGGACCAGGCTCTGGCGATGCTGGCCGAACCAACGGCGCGCGAGAAGGCGCTGCTCGGCGCCTTCCGGTACAGCCGAAATCTGACCGTCCTGCATACCGACGCCGACCTGATGCCGCATCGTCGTCGCGCCTGGGCCAGCTGGAACTATATCGGCGCGGACGACGGCCTCTGCGTCACCTATTGGATGAACCGCTTGCAAGGTCTGCCGGGCAACGACCTTTTCGTGACGCTCAACCCGCCACGTCCGCCGCGGGCCGACACGATTTTACGCAGCGAACTGTACGAGCACCCCATCTTCGATCCCGCCGCCATAGAGGCTCAAAAGCAGTTGTGGAGCCTGCAAGGGCAGGGGGGCGTCTGGTTCTGCGGGGCCCACTTCGGCGCGGGCTTCCACGAGGATGGCCTGCAATCCGGCCTCGCCGTCGCCGAACAACTCGGCGGCGTGCGTCGCCCTTGGTCCGTCGCGAACGAAAGCGGGCGCATTCATTTGACGACGCCTATGCGCGCGCAGCTGGAACGTGCCGCGTGACACTCAGCTCGGCCCTTTATCGCGGCCGGGTCACGCACCGACGCCTTCGCCCCAAGATCCATAAGCTGAACTATCGCGTCTTCTGGCTCCTGCTCGACCTGTCGGAAATCGATGATGTACACGCGCGCCTGCGCCTGTTTTCGCGCAATCGATTCAATCTGTTGTCCTTTCATGACAAGGATTACGGAGACGGTTCTGGCGCGCTGCGTCCTCAGGTGGATGCGTGGATGGCTCAAGCCGGCATCGACTTAAAGGGCGGAACTGTCCGCCTGTTAACCATGCCACGCGTCCTCGGATACGTTTTCAACCCGATCAGCATCTACTATTGCCATTGGCCCGACGGACGGTTGGCCGCCATGGTGTACGAGGTGACCAGCACCTTCGGCATCCGCCACGCCTATGTCATTCCGATCCCGATCGAAGATCAGGCCGCAGGCGTCATTCGTCAGGGCGCGGCCAAGGCGCTCTATGTGTCGCCATTTATGGGCATGGAGATGGATTACCAGTTCCGTGGTCATACGCCGGGCGATCGCCTCGACATGACGATCGATGGGCTAGATGCCGAAGGCGTGCTGATCACGGCTGCTATGGCGGCAAAGCGAGAACGGTTGGAAGATCGCAGCATCGCCGCTGCGACAGCAGCGATCCCGCTGATGACGTTCAAGGTGGTCGCGGCGATCCACTGGGAGGCGCTGAAGCTGTGGGTCAAAGGCGTCGGTCTGACACGGCAGCCCAAACCGGCGGGCACGCCAGTGACCATTCAAAGCCAAGCTCAAGAGAGCCGTTTACGACCTTGAGCAAAGCATTCGCGTTATCGCCTAAGATATATTATGCGAAGGCCGCCCAAGTTCAAAAGTGTTGCAGAGCTAGCTCGCCCTGGAGCGCAAAGCCCCGCAGCGCAGCTATCAAAACGCGCAGCAGCGGGGCTTTAAGCGGTCCGCATCCACCGCTTTTCGCTTGATTCAAACTCTGCCTTACGGGACATGCCGGCTACCTTGCCAGCATGTCTTTTCCTTGATGCATCTCGATCTTCCCGCGACCCTCACGGGTCCATTCTGTGCCGATCATCGCGGATTACCTCGATACTGCTCGACGATATGGATCGACGTGCTGAACGGCCATCTCGCCCCAACAACTCGTAACCGATACGCCAGCGCTGCGAATAGTCTCTACCTGCAAGCGGCCGCGCTGGTACCGAGTGTTGATCTAGACGCCGCGTTGTTAGCGCCAGATTTCTCGGAGATTGAACGCGTCCTCTCAAGTAGTCTGCTGGCCCGACAAGCCGATCAGAATCTACGCCACTGGCAGCTGGCCTGCGGTTTCGCGTTTACCATTCTCGAAAACTTGGTTGGCGTCGATGACCTTGCAATGAAGCAACGTCTGAGGGTCATGCGCCAACGCTATGCCCAATTGCGGATTCGTCCCAGGCGCCCTTCTAACCCGGGCCGTTCACTGCCTTGGCTAGTAGTCGAAGATCTCTACGAAATATTTGATCCAACCTCTCACCGCAACCCTTTCCGAACCCCGTCCAATCGGTGGCGAAATTTCGTACTTTTTCTAGTTCTCACGCAACTCGGTCTGCGCCGCGGCGAGGTGTTGAATCTGACGGTAGATTCACTGAAGCAACAGTTCGATCCCAGCGTCGGGGAAGTCCGCCATTGGCTTGATGTCTGTCCAGCCGAACGAACGTCAGACATACGGTCCCGTAAACCTGCGCTAAAGAACCGACATGCTGTTCGCCAGTTGCCCGTTTCACAGACCTTAGCGGTCGCGATTGACACATATGCGAGCCAGTACCGAAGTGATGTGGATCACGCCTTTCTGTTCTCCTCAGCCGAAGGCCATCCACTCGCCCTTAGTTCGCTAGGCAGCCTTATAGACATCGCTTCGCGGCAAATGTCTCCGGAAGCGCGCGCGGCGCTTCGGTACGAGGGCATCGCCAAGGTTTCGCCGCACGATTTCAGGCACACCTCGGCGGTCATTCGGATTCAGCGCTTCATGGATGCCGGCATGGAGTTGGACGAGGCGCTACACAGGCTTCGACCGTTCTTTGGTTGGAAGCGGTCATCGGACATGCCGTTCCATTACGCTGGAGCTTATTTCGCTCCTCGTCACAGCAAGGTCTGGGACGAAACCTTTGAGAGGAGCTTGGCCGCTCTTCGCGCCGGATTCCGTAATGACTGAGCAACTGCCCCTATTCGAGAGCACGCCCCCTCCTCCGCAGCTGCCGCCTCTGCCTAGTATCATCCGATATTATGACGATTTCGATCGGGTTGATCGACGGTTGGAGAGCCCTCATTCCAATACGTGGCACGTTCATCAAGACGGTAGGGTAGAACGCTTCGAGTTTGCTGACATCCCGGAGCCTGTCCGCAGTGTCGTCAAGCGTGTGCTTTCTGAGACCCTCGTGGGAAACGCCACCACGACGGCCGCGAACTACTGGCGTTGCTGGGTCGCGGAACCCACAGACTGCCTCTACGAGGGGGTCTCCAACGCGCTCCAGCAAAGCCCTTTGGAGTTTCGGTCTTGGTGGACCATGCAGGCCGTTGAGAAACTTAGCCGTGGCCAGGCGCTTGCATTTCGGCACCTGTTGCATTGGCTTTGTCGCTGGGAAGTCGGACAGTGGCGAAGTGCTGACTCGACGCTTATTCGGGGTCTATGGGGCGGCTCGGCGGGCGACTGTGCTGTACCGTCCCGGGGACACGCCATGGACACGGCGGAACGCGGCCCCGAACGCGCTGTCCGACAGGAAGCCCAGCTCCTGCGCGACCTCCGAGACCGTACGGCGGCTCTCTCTTAGGCGACGGGCCGCGACCCGCATTCGCCAGGTCGCGGCGTACTCCACCGGAGGGCGGCCGACCCGAGCCCTGAAACGTTCCGCGAAAGCCGTCCGTGAGAGGCCCGCTTGGGCAGCAAGCTCAGACAGCCGCCACACGCGGGCCGGCTCTGCGTGGATCGCTCTCAGAGCCGCAGCCACCGGAGGATCATTCAGTCCGGCGAGCCAGCCGAGCGCGCCGGCGTCCGCCGTCGCCAGGTGCGCTCGAAGCGCGTGAACGAACATCAGCCGCAGCAGGTCGTCGCATGCCGCCCGGGCGCCCGGGCGGTCCTCCCGCCATTCCCGATCCAACTGATCCAAGAGCCAACCCATCGGCACGGCGCCATCCGCCTCGGTGCGGATCACCAGGGACGAGGGCAACAGGTCCAGAAGATAACCCGCGTCGGCCTCGGCGAAGGCGACGCTGCCTCCCAGCAGAGCCACATCCTCGCCCACCCCATAGGTCGCGGAGAAGGGCGAGCCGGCGAAGGCTGCAGCCGCGTCCACCGCCGGCACGCCAGGCGCGCTGGAAAGGACGAACGGCCGACCCGAGACGATGAAGCAGTCGCCCGCGTCCAATCTAATCGCGGCTTCGCCCTCCGGGGTGAGCCAGCAGCCGCCATGAAGCACCGCGTTGAACTTCAGCGCGATGGGGCGAAACCGGAGCGCCCAATCGCCGCCAGCCGTCAGCCGCACCGAACAGGCGGCGTTGAAACCGGCTCCGGTCAAAACATCGGAAAGCGGATCGGTCGGCGCATTCTGGATGATCACGACAGAAATCCGAACTCTGAAGTCTGTTTCATCCGGCGTTGATAGCAGAGTGTTCCGGTCGACCAAAGGAAGGATCTCCCATCATGACCACGCCCCAGCAGCCGATCGGGTCTCTGTTCACCGCCGCCAGCACGGCCGACGAGGTCATGCAGGGCGTAGACCTGACCGGTCGCGTGGCGGTGGTCACCGGCGGCTACTCCGGCATCGGGCTCGTAACGGCGAAGAGCCTCGCGGCCGCCGGCGCCAAAGTGATCGTGCCCGCGCGGGACCGAGAGCGAGCCGAAGCCGCACTTGCGGGCGTGGCCGGCGTCGAGGTCGAGGCGATGGATCTCACATCCCCCGCCTCCGTCGCCGCCTTCGCCGCCCGTCTGCGCGACCGAACAACCTCGATCTCCATCCTGATCAACAGCGCAGGCGTGATGGCCTCTCCGCTGTTCCGCGACGGGGACGGCCATGAAGGCCAGTTCGCCACCAATCACCTCGGCCATTACCGCCTCACGTGCGGCCTCTGGCCCCTGCTGAGGGCCGAAGGCGGGCGGGTCGTTTCCGTATCCTCGCGCGGGCATCAGATCGCCGGGATAGACTTCGACGACGTCGATTTCCGGCGACGTCCCTACGACAAATGGATTGCCTACGGGCAGTCCAAGACGGCCAATGCGCTGTTCGCGATCGCGCTGGATGCACGCGGCGCGGCGCATGGGGTGCGGGCGTTTTCGCTCCATCCCGGGCAGATCCTGACCCAGCTGGCGCGCCACCTCTCCGCGGAGGAGATCGCCGACTTCGACGCCCTCGACCCTGAAGGTCGCCCGATCATCGATCCGTCGCGAGGCATGAAGACGGTCGACCAGGGCGCCGCCACCAGCCTGTGGTGCGCGACCAGCGCCGCGCTGGAAGGACAAGGCGGGGTCTACTGCGAGGATTGCGATATCGCCCCGATCAACACCGGTGAACAAGGGCGCAAGGGTGTGGCGGCCTGGGCCTGCGATCCAGCCCTATCAGAACGGCTTTGGTCCCTCTCGGAGGACCTCACGGAACTTGAGATATAGGTTCGGATAAGGCCAAAGAGCGCCGGCCACCCAACGCGGCTTCAGCGCTCCGCGTTGACGGGGCGACAGCGCGGCGCCCCTTGCGGAGGCGCCGCACCGGCAATCAGGGTTGCGCCTTCACCGGCAGGCGGAAGGGCGCGCCCAGCCGGTTGAACGCGTTCATGGCGGCGATGGCGATCGTGAGATCCACCAAATCCTTCGGCTCGAAGACCGCGGCGGCCGCCGCATAGGCCTCGTCCGATGCATGGGTCTCGCTGACCCGGGTCACCTCTTCGGCCCAGGCCAGCGCCGCCCGATAGGTCTCGGGGAACAGGTGGGGGACCTCCTCCCACACGGGGATCAGGGTCACCTTGTCGATGGACATGGTCTTCAGAAGGTCGCGGGTGTGCAGGTCGATGCAATGCGCGCAGCCATTGATCTGCGACACCCGCAAGAAGACGAGATGAATGAGTTCTTCGGGCAGATTGGCGCCGGTCATAATGTAATGATGTACGCCGTAGAGGGCTTTCGCGCCTTCCGGAGCGACCGTATGCCAGGTCAGGCGGTTAGGGGTGGTCATGGGGAGATCTCCGTCTGCGTTCGCCGTGCATCGGCGCCGTACCGACATGACGAGGCGCCATGGCGGAATGTGACATCGGCCGATCTCACATCAGCCTGTCACATTGCGGACGGCTCCCTCGTCATCCATTCGATGTCCACCGGGATTGCTGTGCGATGACGCAAACAGACCTGAAAACGGAAGCCTTCGAGTCGGAGAGGCCCCGCCTGCTTCGACTCGCCTACCGAATGCTCGGCTCGTTCAGCGAGGCAGAAGACGTCGTCCAGGACGGATGGTTGCGATGGACGCGCGTCGACATCAGCGTCGATACGCCGGGCGCCTATCTCACCCGCATCGTCACCCGCCTGTGCCTCGACCGGCTGAAGTCCGCCAAGGCGCGACGGGAAACCTACGTGGGACCGTGGCTACCCGACCCTCTGGTCGGCGCCGCCGATCCGATAGAGACGATCGCCGATGACGTCACGGTGACCCTGATGCTGGCGATGGAACGCCTCTCGCCGCTCGAGCGCGCGGCCTTCCTCCTGCACGACATCTTCGAGGTGCCCCTAAAGGACGTCGCCGTGACGCTGGACCGCGAGCCGGCGGCCGTCCGGCAGTTGGCGTCCCGCGCCCGCAGAAACGTGAAATCGGAGCGGATCCGCTATGCACTCGACGCAGCCGAGGCCGATCGGATCGCCCGCGCCTTCTTCGAGGCCGCGCACGGCGGGGACACGACTGCCTTGGCGGGACTGCTGGCCCAGGACGTCGAGATCCACGCCGACGGCGGGGGAAAGGTTTCGGCGTTCCGCAACATCATACGCGGCGCCGAGCACGCCATTCGGCTGTTCGCGCACGTCTCCGGCAAGGACGCGCATCGGCCGATCCTCGTCCGAACCGCCATCATCGACGGCTTGCCGGGTTACATCAGCTACAATCCCGACGGCCGTCTCCAGACCACCGCGCTCGATGTCGAACAAGGACGGATTCGCGCTATCTACATCGTCCGCAATCCCGACAAACTCACGCACATTTCAGCGGCCTGACCTGCGAGAGCGGTTGGAACGCGCCACGAGCGGACATTCGTCCGATCGTCAAAAGGAGAAGTTCAACGTGTCACCTAGTTTTGACGGCTAGCCCATAGTTGGAATTACGAAGCTGGAGTCCGCGTGTTCCAGCTCCGAGTCCGACCAGCGGGCGGTGACGGTCTTGACCTTGGTCCAGAACTTCACGCCTTCCATGCCGTGCTGGTTGGTGTCGCCGAAGGCCGAGCGCTTCCAGCCGCCGAAGGTGTGATAGGCGACCGGCACCGGGATCGGGACGTTGATCCCGACCATGCCGACGTTGACGCGGGCGGCGAAGTCGCGGGCCGCCCGGCCGTTCTGGGTGAAGATGGCGACGCCGTTGCCGTACTGGTGCTTCGAGGGCAGCGACAGGGCCTCCTCGAAGCTGGCGGCGCGGATGATCTGCAGCACCGGACCGAAGATCTCCTCCTTGTAGGATTCCATCTCGGGCGTCACGTGGTCGAACAGCGACGGGCCGATGAAATAGCCGCGCTCCTGGCCCTGCAGGCTGAAGCCGCGGCCGTCGACCACCAGTTCGGCGCCGTCCCTTGACGCCCTGGTCGATCCAGCCTTCGACGCGGGCCTTGTGCTGGGCCGTGACGACGGGGCCGTAAGGGGCGGCGGCGTCGGTCGACACCCCGACCTGTAGCGTCTGCATCTCGGCGACCATCCGCTCGCGCAGTTCGTCGGCGGTCTTCTGGCCGACCGGCACCACGACCGGCAGGGCCATGCATCGTTCGCCCGCACTTCCGAACGCGGCGCCGGCCAGGTCTTTGATGACCTGGTCCATGTCGGCGTCGGGCAGGACGATGCCATGGTTCTTGGCCCCGCCCATGGCTTGGACCCGCTTATGATTGGCGGCCCCGACCTGATAGATATAGTGCGCGATGTCGGACGAGCCGACGAAGCTGACGGCGTGGACCAGCGGGTGTTCCAGGATCGAATCCACGGCCAGCTTGTCGCCGTGGACCACGTTGAGCACCCCGGCCGGGGCCCCCGCCTCCATCATCAGTTCGGCCAGACGCACTGGCACCGACGGATCGCGGTCGGAGGGCTTCAGGATGAAGGTGTTGCCCACCGCGACGGCCACGCCGAACATCCACATCGGAATCATGGCCGGGAAGTTGAACGGGGTGATGCCCGAGACGACGCCCAGCGGCTGGCGCATCGAGTAAACGTCGATGCCGGGACCCGCGCCCCAGGTGTATTCGCCCTTCAGCGCATGCGGGATGCCGCAGGCGAACTCGATGAGTTCCAGGCCGCGCTGGATGTCGCCCTTGGAGTCGGCGACGACCTTGCCGTGCTCGCTGGACAGCAGCTCGGCCAGCTCCGTCATGTTGGCCTCGACCAGCCGCTTGAACTCGAACATCACCCGCGCGCGGCGCTGGGGATTGGTCGAGGACCAGCCTTCGAAGGCGTTCTGGGCCGACTGCACGGCCCGGTCCATCTCCTCGACCGACGCCAGCTGCACCCGGGCCTGAACCTCGCCGGTGTTCGGGTTGAACACGTCGGCGAAGCGGCCCGAGGTCCCGGCGAGGGACGCGCCGTCGATGAAATGGTTGATGTCGCGCAAGCTGGTCCTCGGATGCCAGAGCTGGCACTGGCGATCGCGCCAGCGGGTTCCTGCCTGTCCTCGCCACACGCTCGCTCCGCATCAACACCATCGTTGACGACCGCGCACGGCCGTGGCAACTTTCCAGCAGGGAGACCCGCATGGTTGAAGACGTCCGCATCGACATCCTCGTGATCGGGGCAGGCCTGGCCGGATTGCGGGCGCTCCACACCTTCCGGACGCAGGGCTTTGGCGTCCAAGTCCTCGAGGCATCGGACGAAATCGGCGGCGTCTGGAACTTCAACCGCTATCCCGGCGCCCGCTGCGACGTTGAAAGCTTCGACTACTCCTACCGCTTCTCCGAAGAGCTGGAACAGGAATGGCGTTGGAGCGAGCGATACGCGAAGCAGCCGGAAATCCTGCGTTACATCAACCATGTCGCCGACCGGTTCGATCTGCGTCGCGACGTCAGCCTGAACACGCGCGTGCGCAGCGCCGTGCTCGATCCGGCGACCGGCCGCTGGCGGATCGAGGCGGAGGACGGCCGCGCATGGTCCGCCCAACGCTTCGTCATGGCCGTCGGCCAGCTGTCGACGCCGAAGGCCACGACCTATCCGGGACAGGACACCTTCGCCGGCCTGGTGCTGTACAGCGCGCGCTGGCCGCGCGAGCCCGTGGCGCTGGAGGGCAAGCGCGTCGCGATCATCGGCACCGGGTCGTCCGGCGTGCAGATGACACCGATCATCGCAGCCCAGGCCGAGCATCTGACGGTGTTCCAGAGGACGGCGAACTATTCGATCCCCGCCGCCAACGCCCCTGTCTCGGACGCGGAGGATGCGGCGGTAAAGGCCTACTACCGGGCCCGTCGCGAGGCGGCGCGAAACTCGCCCAGCGGCCTCGGTTTTGCGCCCGATCCCCGCTCCGCCGCCGAGGTCGATCCGGACGAGCGCGAACGCGCGTTCGAGGCCGCCTGGAACCGCCTGGGGTTCGGCTTCGCCCTGACTTTCAAGGACATCCTGCTGAACCAGGACGCCAACGACATCGCCTCGGCCTTCGTGCAGCGAAAGATCGGCGAGCAGATCGAGGATCCGGCGCTGCGCGACAAACTGGTCCCAAAGGGCTTTCCGTTCGGAACGCGCCGTCCCTCGGTCGACGGGGGTTATTTCGCCACCTTCAACCGATCCAATGTGTCGCTGGTCGACATCAGCGAGACGCCGATCGAGCGCTTCACCCCGACCGGCCTTCGCACCACGGCCGGAGACCTGCCGTTCGACGTGGTCATCTACGCCACCGGCTTCGATGTCTTCACCGGGTCGATCCTGAAGATCAACATCGTGGGCCGCGACGGCCAGACCCTGAGGGACGCCTGGGCCGGCGGTCCGGCCAGCTATCTGGGCATCGGCGTCCACGGCTTTCCCAACCTGTTCTTCGTCGGGGGACCCGGCAGCCCGTCGCTGCTGAGCAATGTCATCCTGTCGAGCGAGGAACAGATCGACTGGCTGGCGGCCCTGTTCGACAGCGCGCGACAGCAAGGCGTCGAAGAGATCGAGGCGACGGAAGCCGCCCAGTCCGACTGGGTGGCTCACGTCAATGCCCGCGCCCACGAGACCCTCTACATGAAGACGCCGTCCTACTACGTCGGGGCCGAGATGCCGGGTAAACCGCGCGTCTTCATGCCCTATTCCGGCGGCGTCCGTGGCTATCGTCGGATCCTCGAGAAGGCCGCAGCCAAAGGCTATGACGGGTTCACGCTGCGGGGCGGAGAGGCGATGCGTGCCGCCTCCTGATGGGCCGCTGGATCCGGATCTCGCCCGGTGGCTCCAGGATCCACGGGTGGCGCTCCGGGTGCCCGCGGATCTCGCGGCCTTCCGGAGCGGCGCGAACGGATATCTCGCCCGGGTGCCGAAACCGGAGATCCACACGGTCGAAGACCTGGAGATCGCCGGACCCGGCGACCTCCTGCCCCTGAGGCTCTATCGGTCGACCAGCGACGCGGACACCGCGATCATGGTCTTCCTCCATGGAGGAGCCTTCGTCTTTGGCAGCCTGGACACCCACGACGCCCTGTGTCGACGCCTGGCCCTGGGCAGCGGCCTGACCGTCGTCGCGGTCGATTACCGCCTAGCCCCCGAGCACCCCTACCCCGCCGGTCTCGACGACGCGCTCGCTGCCGTACGTTGGGTCCGGTCCCACTTTCCCGGTACATCCCTGGGACTAGCCGGCGACAGCGCCGGAGCCTGGCTGGCCCTCGCGGCCGCCGTTCGACTGGCGGACCGGGGGCAGTCCGTCGACGCCCTGGGCCTGCTCTATCCGGCGGTCGACCCGGGTTGCGCCAGCGCCTCGCAAATAGCCTTTGGCCACGACCATATGCTGACACGCGATTTCATGGCCTGGGCCTGGAGCGTGTTTGCGGGGGAGGACATGCCCGATCTGACGAAGGTCGACCTGTCCGGTCTGCCGCCGAGCGTGGTGATCACCGCCGGGTTCGATCCTCTTCGAGACGAGGGCCAAGCCCTGATCGACCGGGCACGAGCGTCGGGCGTGCAGGTCGTCGCCCACCACTATCCCGACATGATCCACGGGTTCGCTGGCCTGCCCCAGGGAAGCCGACGCGGTGACGAGGCGCTGAATCGTCTGTCGGAAGGGCTGGTCTCCGGCCTGACCTGAGGGGTGCTCAGAGGCTGCTGAAGTCCGCTGGGCGGCGGGCAACGAAGGCCGCGACCCCCTCCTGTCCCTCAGCCCCGGCGATGGCTTCGGAGATGCCTCGGGCCTCGCGTTCCAGCTGTGTCTCGAGCCCGTTCGTCAGGGACTGATGCAGCAGAGCCCGCGTGTGCGCAAAGGCGTGTCGCGGCCCGTCCGCGAGCGTCCTAGCCACGGCCAGCGAGTCGTCCCTCAAGGCCGCGTCGTCGACCACCCGGGATATGAGGCTGATCCGCTCGGCTTCCTGGGCATCGATGCGCTCGCCTGTCAGCGCCAGTCGCTGCGCCTGGCGAAGTCCGACGAGGCGAGGCAGGAGCCAGGTCGCGCCTCCATCCGGCGTCAGACCGATCGCGCCATAAGCCATGGCGAACTTCGCCGACCAGGCCGCGAGGGAGACATCGCCCAAGATGGCTAGGCCGAAGCCGGCCCCGGCCGCTGCGCCATTGATCGCCGTCACCAGCGGCTTGTCCATGCGAGCGAGCCGCGCAACCGCCGTGTGCAAGGACGCCGTGAGGCTATCGACGAGGGCGGACGCACCGGTCCCGGCCGCGGCGAAGGCTTTCACGTCGCCCCCAACGCAGAAGGCCCGCCCCTGCCCCGTCAGCAGAACCGCCCGCACAGCATCGTCTGTGGCAACGTGAAGGGTAGCTCTCAGAAAGCTGTCCGCCATCTCCTGATCGATGGCGTTACCATTGTCAGGGCGCGACAGGGTCAGGACCGCGACGTGATCGAGGATCTCGACCTGAACCGCTTCGGTCATCGCTTCAGCACAATGGAGGCCCCGTTGGCCCCAAGTCCCAGAACGGCCGACATCGCGATTCGGGCCCCCTCGACCTGGCGTTCGCCGGCCCGGCCCTGCAGCTGCCACGCCAGTTCGCAGACCTGCATTAGCGCCTGGGCCGTCGTGGCCTCGCCGAACGACAGGAAGCCCCCGCTGGGATTCACCGGCAAACGGCCGCCGAGGGTCAGCTCCCCGGACAGCAGCATTTCATCGGCGTGCCCCGGCTCGAAGAAGCCGAACAGCTCGGGCCAGGCCAGGATGTGCCAGGCGGTGTTGTCGGCGATCTCGACCAGATCGATGTCGTCAGCTCCGATACCGGCCAGGGCCCAGGCCCTGTGGACCGCCGAGACCACCTCGCTGGTGTGCGAAACGCCGGGACGCGGCGTCGCGCCGACGGTGGGGATGCGCGCGGCAGAGTCGCCGAAGCGGCCGGTGGCGATGGCGCTGGCGGCGACCTCGATCATCGGTCCTCCCGCGCGGCGCGCCTGGTCCTCCGACCCCAGGATCACGGCGGCTGCGCCATCACTAACCGCGCAGATCTCGAGCAGGTGCAAGGGGTCGCTGACCATGGGAGAGGCCATAACCTCGTCCACGGTCGAGAGTGTCCGGAACCGGGCGTATGGGTTCAGCGCCCCGTGGCGGCGCATCATGACCGAGGCGGCGGCGTAGGTTTCAGCGGCGGTTCCGTGATCGTGCATCCGGCGCCGGGCTTCCATCGCCCAATAGGCGGGATTGGTGGCCCCCATGGTCTTCCAGCGCAGGAAGTCATGATCGGCCGGATCGTCCGCAGAGCCGGGTGGGCGCGGGATGAACCCCTTCGGCATCCGTTCTGCCCCCATGGCCGCAACCGTGTCGTACTGGCCGCTGGCGATCAGCATATGGGCGGTGTGCAAGGCGACCGCCCCGGCCGCGCAGGCTCCGCCGACGTTGATGCAGGCGAGCCCATGTTCCGAAACGGCCTGCGTCAGTTCGTTGGCATGCAGGCCCCACCCCATCCCGCCCTCGAAGCGCGAACTGGCGGCGACCAGCCCCTGCAGGTCGCGCCACTCCAGCGCCGCCTCGCCTAGCGCGGCCTTCACGGCATGGATGGCCAGTTCGACCTGGGTCGTTTCCGGCCATTTGCCCCAGGGGTGCGCCCCGACACCCAGCACATAGACCGACCTCATGCGTCCGCTCCATCGTCGAGGACGAAGCTATGGGTCACGACGGCTGTCTCGGCATCGTCGTTCAAAACCAGCGTGGAAAGGCGGAGCGGCATGCCGATCCGAATATCGTCCGGCGGCGCATCCACGATGCCCATCACCCGCAGACCGTCCTCGACGTCCACGAGCCCCAGGGCATAGGGCCGCCACGGCTCAAGCGCGAACAGGGCCGGCGGTCGATAACGCTGGATCGTGAAACTGTAGAGCCTCCCGCGTCCGGTGATGCGCGCGGGTACGACGTGCTTGTCCTTGCACTCCGGATTCCGGCAGCTGACGACCCGGGGATGATAGAGCGACCCGCAATCCCCGCAGCGGGCGCCCAGCAAGGCTGGCGCCGCCTCGTCCAGTGCGAGCGACTCGGCGACGACGGCAGTGATGGCCGAGCCCGTCATGAACGGCCCCTCAAAGCGAAAGGATGTCGCGAGTTTCGCGGAAGTAGAGGAGACCGTTGTTCACGTCGGTGACCTCGACCGCATGGCGCACGTATCGCCGGCCGCGCTTCTCGAACTTCTCGGTCGCCCGGGTCGTGATCCGGACCGTCGCGCCGACGGGGATGGGCTCCAGGATCTCGGAGTCGTGATAGGTGTGGATCGAGCCGATCGAGAATGGCCGGGTGGCGTCGAACTGCACCGACAGGACGAAGTGGGAGACCAGCAAAGGCGGCACGATGGCGCCGCCGAAAGGCGATTCACCTTCGATGTGCCAGCTGTTCATCCGCCAGCCTTCGTACCAGGGATTGAAGTCCTCGACGCCGTCCGAATACAGGATCACCAGTTCGGCAGAAAGGTGAAGGTCGCGCGACAGTTGGTCTCCGATCTCGACCATATCCCAATAGGGTCGCGCTTCCGACGCCAGGCCGTCGATGAACGCGCGGGTCTGTCGCGCCTGAAGGGCGCTCATGGGCTTGAGCGCATCGGTGGCCGGGCGGTGAGGCGGGTTCTGGGGCGTCATAACGTCATTCCATTGCTCGAGGCGCGATTAGACGCCGACATCGACTTCGACCCAGCCGGCCGTTTTCTTCTCGCCCGCTTCGTTCTCGGCCCAGACATCGACGACAAAACGGAAGCCGCTGCCCTTGGGCTGCTTCTCGCGCACGATGCCTTGGGTTGAGATGACCTCGTCGGCGAAGGTTGAGGCGACATATTTGAGGACGACGCGCGAGCCCTGGAAGAAGGCCGCTCCGAAATGATTGACGCACATTTCGGCGATGTAGGCGGATGACATCTCACCCGTCTGGATCGGGGCCTTCAGACCCGTCTCTGCGGCGTAGACCGGGTCCCAATGGTTCGGATTGAACCGGCCCCAAAGACGCGAACCCATCAACTGGATCGCGGCCTTCTTGCGCAGGCTCTGCAGTTGATAGCCGACTGGCGTGGTCGGCGAAATCTCCAAGTCCTGCGGTAGCGATGCCCCAGCGCCATCCATGGCTCACTCCAGTCCCATCTCCACGACAGACACGGCCGTCGCGGGGGCGACGGTCACAATGCGCGACCGTCTGCAGCCCCTTCACCACACTATCAACGACCCCGTTGATTTTTGTCAACACTGGTATTGACAGATCGCTAGCCAGGGGTCTTCCTGAGTGGGTCGCAAGGTCTCGCACAAGACGAGCAGATGGCGGCAGGGATTGGAAAGTCAGGGGAGAGCCATGGCTGTATCTACGAAATCGCTGCTGATGGCGGGTGGCGCCGCAGCCTTGCTGCTGATCGCATCCAGACCGGCGTCTGCACAGTCAGCCGAGCCACAAAGCGCCGCGCCGCAGAATGAGGCGACGGCAGTAGACGACATTGTCGTCACCGCCCGGCGACGCTCAGAGACGCTGATCAGCGTTCCCGTCGTCGTAAACGTTGTGACGGCCGAAACCCTGGAGCGGAACCGCGCGGACGACCTGTCTCGTATCGGCGAGCTGACGCCCACGGTCGTCGTCGGAGCGTACAAATCCAATGGCGGCGGATCGATCGCCATTCGCGGCATCAGCTCGCCGGCCAACCAGACCGGCTTTGAACAAGCCGTGTCGGTCGCGATCGACGGCGTCCAGACCAGTGACGGCCGGATCACGCAGATGGGGTTCTTCGACCTCCAGCAGGTCGAAGTTTTGAAAGGACCGCAAGCGCTGTTCTTCGGAAAGAACAGTCCGGCAGGCGTCATCTCGATCAAATCCGCCGACCCGACCGACCAGTTCGAGGCGGGCTTGCGCGCCGGTTACGAGTTCGAGGGCGACGAGGCGACAATCGACGGCTACGTCTCCGGACCTCTAGCAGAAGGCCTCAACGCCCGTCTGGCCCTCCGCTATCGCAACCTTGACGGCTGGCTGACCAACACCGCCCAGCCGATCGCAAATCCGTTCTACACCGCCGCGCCCGGGGCTCCGGCCGGCGCCGCAATGCTTCCGGGCGTCTCTGACAGCCGTCCCGGCGACGAGGAGTTTCTCGGCCGCTTGACCCTTACGGCTAAAATTGCTCCGACCATCACCGGCCGACTGAAACTGTTCATGGGCCACAATGAGGATGCGGGGCCCGGCGTCGCCACCCAGAACATCGGATCCTGCACCGGCGGCTCAAATCCAAGGGTGTATGGCGTCGCCGACCCCTTCGCGGACTGCGTCGCGGACAATCGCACGACCAGCGGCGACCTGCCCGATGCGATCGCGCGCACCATGCGGGGGTATCGCGGCGACAACAAAGCTTATGGCGAGCTGGACGTCTTCACCGGCGTTGTGGACTTCGACTGGGCCTTGACCGACGCGCTGAATCTGTCTTCGACGACCGGCTACAATTCGACGCAATATGAGTTCTTGTCGGGTCTGGACCAGACGACCTATTCGCAGCTCGCCTTCTACAATCGACAGACCAACCAGGAGATCAGCCAGGAGTTCCGGCTGACCAGCGACTACGCCGGACCTCTGAACTTCATGCTGGGGGCGTTCTTTCAGGTCACCGATCTGTTCACGACGAACGACACCAAGCTGCGCGACAGCAACTATCAGGCAGCGTCCGGCCGGTTCTCGACCTACGAGGACTACGCCAAGCAGAGCGGCGAAACCCAGTCGGTCTTCGGCCAGCTGACTTATGATCTGACGGACACGATGGAGATCGCGGGCGGCGTGCGGTGGACACGCGAGCAGAAGGACTTCGCCAAGCGCAACCTCTACGGCATCGGCACCTTCGCCACCCAGAATACGACCTATGCCGGCTCCTCCACCATCGGCGAAATCCAAGGCCGCTTCGAGGACGAGAACATCTCGCCTGAGGCGACGATCACCTGGCGTCCCGACAGCAACCACACCGTCTTCCTCGCCTACAAGACGGGCTACAAATCCGGAGGGTTCGGGCTGACCAGCCCGTTCCAGACGACCACCGTGATCGGCGACATCGACTTCAGTCCGGAGTCGGCCAGCGGCTTTGAGGCCGGAGCCAAGGGACTCTTCGCCGACGGGCGCATCAGGGCCAATGTCGCTGCCTTCGCCTACCGGTTCGAAGACCTTCAGGTGAACACCTACGATCCGTCGCGCATCGCCTACACGATCAACAACGCCGGGGAGGTTCAACAGCGCGGGGTCGAGGCCGACGGAACATGGCAGGCGACAGACGGCCTGCAACTGAGGGGCGCGATCGCCTATGTCGATGCGCAGTTCAAGGACTTCGTGGGCCAGTGCTATTCCTACGCCTTCCCGACCGGGACGGTTCGGGCGACGGCCGTGGCCCCGGCCAACTGTTCGTTCGTCAACGCGACGGCGCTCACTCTGCAGCAGGACTTCGAAGGCCGAGCGCCTGCCCGCGCACCGCAGTGGTCGGGCAGCGCCGGCTTCACCTATGAGACTCAGATTGCGGGCTTCGGCGTGGCGGTGACCGGCGACGGCTTCTACAGCGATAGCTACTACGCCTCGGAGACCATGGCCCCGGCGACGCTCCAAGAGGCCTTTTGGCGCTACAATGCCGGCGTCACCGTGACCTCGCCGGACGGCCGCTATTCGGCACAACTGATCGGCCGCAACCTTTCCGATGAGAACTATATCCTTTACGCCGCAGACCGAACCGGCGGGAACAGCGTGCCCGGCGCAATCGGGGAGCAGCGCGGCGTTGTCGCGCGGGGCCGCGAGGTGGCCTTGCAGTTCTCGGCCAAGTTCTGATGGCGGACACCGCCCAAGCCGCCGGATCGAAGGATCCGGCGGCGTCCTCTTCGAGGATCCCGTCCGCGTCCGGCTACGCCTGGTACACGGTCGCCGTTCTGACCGTTTGCTACACCCTGTCCTTCATCGACCGGCAAATTCTCAGTCTGCTCGTCGGCCCGATCAAGGCTGAGTTCGCGGTGTCGGACACCCAGGTCGGCCTGCTGGGCGGCTTGGCCTTCTCGCTGTTCTATACCATCGTCAGCTTGCCGGCGGGACGTCTGGTCGACCGGCTGAACCGTCGCAACATCATCGCCGCAGGGGTCTTCTTCTGGAGCCTGATGACCGCGGCCTGTTCCGTCGCCATGGGGTATCCCGGTCTGTTTCTCGCCCGCATGGGTGTCGGTGTCGGCGAAGCGACCCTCGCCCCCGCCGCCGTCTCCATGATCTCCGACACCTTCCCCAATGAGAAGCTGGGCGCCGCCATGAGCCTGTATGGCGTCGGCATCTATCTGGGGTCGGGCCTGGCGTTGCTGGTCGGCGGGCTGGTCGTCCAACTGGTCACCCAGACAGCGACCCTGACGCTGCCCTTCTTCGGCGAGGTCGCCTCGTGGCGGGCGACTTTCCTGGTCACCGGCATTCCCGGCCTATTGGTCGCCCTCTGGGTCCTGACCCTGCGCGAGCCGACCCGCCGCAAGGCCATCGTGGCGGCCGACGGGGCGGTCGCCCGTCTGACGGTTCGCGAGACCGTCGCGGAAATTGCCAAGCGACGGGTCGCTGTGGCCTCGATCGCGCTCGGCCTGATGTTCCAGGCCGTCGCCCTCTACGCCTTCATGCTGTGGTCGCCAGGCGTGCTGCAGCGCTCCTTCGACTGGACGCCACAACAGACCGGTCTGGTGATGGGTCTGGTCGTGCTGATCGGCGGCAGCTTTGGCATGCTCATGGGAGGTCGCCTCAGCGACAGCGGCCTGGTCGCGGGTCGACGGGACGCCGCGCTGCGGATCGCGACCTTCAGCTCCACCCTTGGTACTCTCGCCTTCGGCGCGCTGATCTGGGCCCAGGGGTCGTCAGCCACCGCCACGGTCGCGGTATTCGCGGTCGGGGTCGTCCTTCTCGCGATGCCGGCGGGCAGCTGCTACGCGGCCTCGCAGATGGTCCTGCCCAACCAGGTCCGGGGCCAGGCCCTGGCGCTGATCCTCTTCGTCGCCAACCTGGGCGGACTGACCATGGGGCCCCTACTGCCCGGACTGCTCAACGACTACGTGTTCCATTCCGAAACCGCGCTCGGCCTGTCTCTCGGCATCACCCTGTCGATCTCCACGCTCCTGGCCGCGCTGGCCTTTGGTTGGGGACGGCGCGACTATCGCAAGCACCATGAGATCCTGAACCCCTGAACCATGGTATTCGAGAGCGTCCACGACCCGATCATGCCTGACAGCGAGTCCCTCCCCTCCGTCGCCGAACGTCAGGCCGCCACGGCTCGGAGCTTTGATCCGTGGACGCCGCGCACCCTTTATCAAATGCTCATCCACACAGCAGAGCGGTACCCGGATCGACCATATCTGATCACCGATGACCGGACCTGGACCTATCGCCAGATGGCAGATTGGGCCGCGTCGGTCGCCAGAGGCCTGGTCAAGGCCGGGGTCCTGCCTGGCGAACATGTGGCCCTGGTCATGGCCAACTATCCCGCCTTCGCCGCGCTCAAGTTCGCGATCGCGGCGGTCGGCGCCGTCGCCGTACCAGTGAATATCCTCAACCGTCGGGACGAACTGGCCTATGTGCTGCGTCAGTCGCGCGCCGTCATGGTGGTTGCCATGGATCGCTTCCGCGATCTCGACTACCTCGGCATGCTGGATGAGATCGCGCCCGGGTGGGAGACACGCGGGGGCGGCGCGGCTCTGCCCGACCTGCGCATGGTCGTCGTCTTCAAAGCCGAGGGCGAGGGGCGCGCCGGGGCGACCACGTTCCGCGCCCTTGAGGGCGACGCCGGCGCGTTGCCCCGGGTCGACCCGACCTCCCCTGCAGACATCATCTACACCTCGGGAACGACCGGCTCGCCCAAGGGCGTGGTCCTGACCCACGACATGCTGCTGCGCGCTGCCTTCGGCAGCGCCTATGCCCGAGCCTTCGAGGACGGGCGCCGCATCCACTTCAGCCTGCCGATGAACCACGTCTACGGCTATGTGGAAGGGCTTCTCTCGGTGCTGTTCGCAGGCGGCGCGATCGTCCCGGATTTGAAATTCGATCCGCGCGAGACGCTGCGGGCGGTCGAGCGTCATAAGGTCACCGATCTCCTGCTGATCCCAACGATGACCTTGGCCGTGCTCGACGCCCTCGTCGACACGCCGGTCGATACGACATCTCTGAGGGGCATGCTCTCGTCCGGGGGCCGCACGCCGCCGGGGTTGTGGGATCGTATTCTTGCGGCCTTCCGCGGCATCGAGATCACGACCGGCTACGGCATGAGCGAATGTACGGCCTCCACGACCGTGACTCGACCGGACGACCCGACCGACCGGCTCAGGACGACCAATGGCCGCCTGCGCGACGTCGGGCCGGCGGGCGATCCGGCCATCGGACATCGCCTTGTCGATTACCGTGTCGTCGATCCGCAGACAGGTGCGGTTCTGGCGCCCGGCGAAGTCGGTGAGCTGATGGCCAAGGGTCCCGGCGTAACCGCCGGCTATTATGACAAGCCCGAAGCCACGGCTGAGGCGTTCGATGCCCACGGCTGGCTGCACACCGGCGATCTAGGCCGCATCGATGCTGAGGGCTATCTGAGCCTGGTTGGACGCGTGAAGGAAAGCTATCGCTGCGGCGGTGAGCAGGTCACGCCCTCTGAAATTGAAGACGTCCTAATGATCCATCCGTCCGTGCTTCAAGCCCACGTCGCGCCGGCGCCGGACGACCGGATGGGCGAGATCGGCGTAGCCTTCGTTGTCGTCCGGGCCGGACATGCGCTGGACCCTCAGGCGCTGATCGAATGGTGCGCGGCGCGTCTAGCGCGCTTCAAGGTTCCCCGCCACATCCTGCCCATCGACGCGGCGGACGTCCCGCTCACGGCTTCGGGACGACCTCGCAAATTCCTCCTGTCGCGCATGGCGATCGAACGCCTGGACCTGTCATGACTCAAGCTGCACGCGTCGCCCTAGTCACCGGAGCCGCGCGCGGCATCGGCGCCGCGATCGCCGAACGGCTGGCCGCGGACGGTTGCGATATCGCGGTGATGGATCTGGACCCGGTGACGTGCGGGGACACTGTCGCGCGTATCGAGGCGCAGGGTCGCCGGGCCGTCGCGGTGGCCGTCGACGTCGCCGACGAGGCGTCGGTCCAGACCGCCGTCATGGCGGCAGAAGCCGCGCTGGGGCCGCCCGCCGTGCTCGTCAACAATGCGGGGGTCCTGCGTGAGAAGACCCTGCCCAAGATGACGCTCGACGATTGGCAGGTGGTTCAGGACGTGAACCTGAGAGGAGCCTTTCTGATGTGCCGCGCGGTCCAACCGGCGATGCGTCGCCTTGGACATGGCCGCATCGTCAACCTCGCTAGCATCGCTGCGCTAGGCGCCTATGGGCAGGCCAACTACGCTGCGGCCAAGGCGGGGCTGATCGGCCTGACCAAAACCCTCGCCCTGGAGATGGGCAAGTCGGGCATTACCGCGAATGTCGTCGCGCCCGGCTTCGTCGTAACGCCGATGACCGCCGCCGTCGCCGAGCGGCTCGGCGTGACCTTCGAGGCGATGATCGCAGATGTCGTGCGCGATATCCCAGTGGGCCGTCCGGGTCAGCCCGAGGACATCGCCAACGCCGTTGCTTTCTTCGCCGACGCCCGATCGGGCTTCATATCGGGTCAGGTCCTGTTCGCGGCCGGCGGACCGCGCGGCTGATCGAGTCTCTTGGTCTTTGGCCGCTTGCTCGCTAATCAGGTGCCACAATGAGCCCGACCAGCGACAAGACCAGCGGCATCGGCAAACGCCGCAAGGCGGCGAAGGAAGAGAGTTCCGGCGCCTACAAGCGACGCCGGCGCGAGATCGCCGAAGCCGCCGTCCGTGTGTTCGACCGTCTGGGCCTGCAGGGTGCCAGCATCAGCGCGGTGGCGGCCGAGCTCGGCATCGATCGCGCCTCCGTCTACTACTACATCTCGTCCAAGGAGGAGTTGTTTGACGAGGTGCTGCGCGCCGTGGCCGAACGCAACTCCCAGATCGCCATTGACATCGCCGCCAGCGCCCTGCCCGCGCCCGACAAGCTGTGGAACCTGATCGTATCGATCATGGAATCTTACGGGGAGCACTATCCGCTCCTCTTCATCTACATCCGCGAGAACCTCGGTCGTGTGTCCGGCACCCGTTCGAAATGGTCATCGGACATGCGCCAGGTGAACCGCATGATCGAAAACGCCTTCATCTCGATCATCGAGGAGGGCTACGCCGACGGCACACTGCGCGACGTCGGGCCCTCGCGCGTGGTCGCCTACGGCATGCTGGGCGTCGTAGGCTGGACACATCGCTGGTTCCGCCCCGAGACCTCGCCACAGAGCGCGCGCGAAATCGGCGAAACGTACGCCAACATGATGGTCTCCGGCATGCGATCTTGATTGCTGAAGAGCCCGATGCAGTCCTGACGCACACATCGGCAGCTTTCAATGCTCGACACCGCAGCCAACCGCGGGGTCCCATCGTCGAGCCGGTCTCAGAGTGGCGTCCCGAAAGCGGACGTTCCGAACGTCTCTGACGAGTCACAAGCAGCCATTATCGGCCGCCGATCGACCAACTGATCTGCGAGGGCATCGAAAGATCTCGACGTAAAGCAATAGCGCTTCAGCGAGGCCCGGGCGGCGTTCAAGCTCGCGACTCCACATTCGCCAGTCTAAGTGTCAGGGTACGGTGGAGAGGATTGACCGATGGCGACACGCAAGACCCTCATCAGATCACGCGCCGGCGTCCGGCTGCAGCGCATCGAGCATCCGGCGCGTCAGCAGGGGGTCCAGTCGTCCTGGCGGCTGTCGACGCTGCGCCAGACCCCGCCACGCGCATTTGCGGATGAGATGGAAGCGGAGGACGCTTTCGACATGGAGGTCATCGCTTCGCTGACCGACCCGTCATCATGAACCTACAACGTCGCGGACTGATCGACTGAGATGGCGGCCAGGCTGAAGGTCTTCACCTGGTCCGACGGTTTCCATGCCTTCACCGTCGCCACCACCTCGCGACCTAAGGCGCTGGAGGCCTGGGGCTCAAAGCAGGATCTGTTCGCAACCGGTTTGGCCAGCGAGCTTTCCGGCGGACCCGACCACGACGCCGCCCTGGCCTCTCCTGGCGAAGTGATCGAGCGCGGGCTCGCGATCGATGTCGGCAAGATCGGCAAGGCCAAACCCGCCAAACCTCCGGGACCGTCCAGGGCGAAGGCCGCCAAGATCGAAAAGCTGAAGACGGCGTTGGCCGATCTGGACGAACGCCGTCAGGCCGAGATGGCTGATTTCGAAGAACGACAGGCCGCGCTGAACCAGGCGCGTCAGGAGGCGGAGGCGACCTATGAGGCGGACCGTAAATCCCTGGCTGCCGATCTGAAAAAGGCCAGAGCTTGATGTGCAACCTCTACCGCCAGCGCTCTGGGCCCCAGGCCATACTGGACGCGGCGAACGCCATGCGATCGACCGTCGGCAACCTCGCGCCGGGCGATCTCTATCCTGACTATCCGGCGCCGATCGTGCGCTGGGAGGGCGCAGAGCGAATTCTGGCTTCGGCGCGCTGGGGCATGCCGTCATCCCAGAAGATGATCTTCGACAATGCGACGAAGCGGGCCGACAAGCTAAGGGCCAAGGGAGGTGCGGTCGATTTCCAGAAGATCCTCGAATTCGAACCCGACAGCGGCACGACCAACGTCCGCAACACCAGCTCCAGCCATTGGCGCCCACATCTGTCGCCGGCATCGCGATGTCTGGTGCCTTTCACCGCCTTCAGCGAACCGGGCCAGGACGCGGCCGGAAAATACCGACCCGTCTGGTTCAAGCTCGCGGGAGACGAGCCCGAGCCGCTCGCCTTCTTCGCCGGCATCCACCTCCAGGCCCACACGAGCGTCCGCAAGATCAAGACCGGCATGGAGACGATCGACGTCTTCGCCTTTCTGACGACCGAACCCAACGCCGAGGTCGGCGCGGTTCACCCCAAGGCCATGCCGGTGATCCTGACGGAGCCCAACGAGATCGAGGCCTGGATGACGGCGCCGTGGGAGACGGCTCAGACTCTGCAGCGGCCGCTGCCCGACGGCGCATTGGCGATCCTCGATGCCTGACCCTGAAGACCCCACGGAAAGCGAGGACCAGACGCATGCCCAACCCTATCGTCCGGAGGATTTCATCAAACTCCAGCCTGACAACCCGACGCCTCTCCAGAGGATGTGGAGCCGCCTGAAGATCGTCCTCCTCGGCATCCTCATCACCAGCGTGCTGGCGTTCTGCGGGCGTCTTGCAGGCGTCGGCTGATGGACGACAAAGACCTCCCAGTCCCGCAGGTCCGTGCGCAGTTCATCCGCTTGGCGCGCGAGAAGGTCGCGACTCGCCCTAGGAGCCTCGCCATGACGACTGATGAACTGAACGACGCGCTCGACGCGCGCCAGGCTGCGGCGGCAGACGACGAGACTCTTCGGCCCGGTTTGATCGAGGTCAGCGTCGATGACTGGATTCAACGCCTGGCCGAGATGCAGACTACAAGACCGAAAACCATTGTGGACGGCATTCGGATTCGCGACATCACCGTCGCCGTCAGCGTCAGAGCGGACACGCGCTTGCTGAGCCGCGGTGAGGCCGGGGAGCGGGGCCAGCCCTACCGCGATCTCGCGCCCCGCGGCTGACCCGCCGCCGACGACTGCGCGCGGCCGGGCGGTTCACGGCCCGGTCAAAGGTGATCCGGTCCAAGCCGGGCGGACGCCAGAAGGTCCAACGTCAAGGGATCGGGCGACAGGCCCCAACGTGCGAGCGCCGCGTCGAACACGGTCGGATCAACCGCCACGGCAGCGAACAGCGTCATCGATGAGCGGAACTTGAGATCGTCGGGCGATCCGAACAGCTGATGCACCGAAGCCGCCGGCGCCGTGGTCGCAGTGTGGGTGGCGCGAGCGAGCCGCGCCCCCAATACCGTATGAGCCAAGTAAGCTTGGGCCTCCTCGAGCGATCCAATGCCATAGAAGGCGGCCGTCGAAGACCGTCCCAGAGACCGGGCCTGGGGGAAGACGAACCACATCCAGTGGCTCGTCTTGCGACCCGTCGCGAGCTCGGCCATCGCCGTTTCGAACACGGGGTCTTGAGCCATGACGAAACGGTCAAGTGCTGTCGTCATTCGCCTGTCCCGCCCAGACCGGCGAACCAGTCCGCATAGGGGGTGTTTCGCGCCATGTGTCGATTGAGATCCGGCGAGCCGTCGGTCCACCACACCGGGCCTCGCTCCCTCAGTCCCACCTTGGCCTTGTCGACGCTGCGCCTCGCTGCGCCCAGTGCGTCCGTATCCTCAGACGCCAGCGCTGTCCTCACGGCCCGACGCGCCGACATGAGATCATGCACTAGTTCGTCCCTCGCCTCAGCCGACAACGCAGGATTGGAGCATCGCCAAAGCCGGCCTCGCACCACGAAATAGCGGCCGTCTGGAGTCGTGGGGTATCGGAGAGACTGCGTCATCGTCGGCTAACGCACAGCGGGCCCGATGGGCGCCGCCCACAGGGCGATCCACAGCGCCGTTGTGATCCGCCTTGACTCTGGCACGCTCGAATAAGAACAAATGCGGAACATTCAGCTCGCATCCGGTTTCAGGAGATCATGTCCGCCGCCTCTTCCTCCTTTCAGGCGCTCCGCACGGAGATCGCGCGCATCGAGGCGGGTCGACGTCGGCCCGTCGGCGTTCTGCCGTTCGGCCTGGCCGCGCTCGATCGCCGGCTGCCCGCCGGCGGCCTGGCGCTCGGCGCGCTGCATGAGGTGGCTGGCGGCGGCGACGGCGCCATCGACGGCGCTGTCGCCGCTCTGTTTGCGGCCGGCGTCGCGGCGCGCACTCAGGGACCCGTGCTCTGGTGCGTGACCCGCCCGGACCTGTTCGCGCCGGCGCTGGAGCAAGCGGGGCTGTCCTCGAACCGGGTCATCTATGTGGAGGCCGGCGATGAGGCCGGATTGCTGGCGGCCTTCGAGGACGGCCTGCGTCACGGCGGCTTCGGCGCGGTCGTGGGCGAAGTCGCCCGCCTATCCATGACGGCGTCGAGGCGGCTGCAGCTGGTCGCCGAGGACACGGGCTCTCTTGGTCTGGCCGTGCGACGATGGCGTCGTCAGGCCGAGGCGGCGGACTTCGGCCAACCGACCGCCGCCGCCACCCGCTGGCGGGTCACCGCCCTGCCCTCCGCCCCCCTGCCCGTGCCCGGCGTCGGCCGTCCGCGCTGGTTTGTCGAACTGATCCGCTGCCGCGCCGGAGCCTGCGCGGATTTTGAACTGGAAGCCTGCGATGAGACGGGTCGTCTCGCTCTACCTCCCCACCTGGCCGACCGATCGGCTGCGACGCCGGCTTGGACCCGACGCGCCGTCGCCTGAGACGCCCTTGGTTCTGGTCGGACGCCAGGGCCGCAAACGCGTGGTGCTGGCCGCCGACTCGGCCGCCCGCGTCCATCGCCTGCATCCCGGCATGGCCGCGACCCAGGCCCGGGCCGTGGTCGCCGATCTGGTCGTCCATCCCTTCGATCCGGCAGGCGACGCGGCCGCCCTGGACCAACTCGCCCTCTGGGCGCTGCGCCGCTATGCGCCGATCGTCGCCGCCGACCCGCCGGACGGACTGGTGGTCGACGTCACCGGGGCCGGTCACCGCTACGGCGGCGACGAGGGCCTGCTCGAGGATCTGATCGCCCAGACCGCCGCTGTCGGCTTGGGCGCCCACGCCGCCCTTGCCGACACCTGGGGCGCCGCCCACGCCTTGGCCCGCCACCTTGCCCAACCGACGATCGTCGTAGAACGCGGAGGACCTGCGATCGGTCGCCTGCCCTTGCGCGCCTTGCGCCTGCCCGCTGACATGGTCGATGGCCTGGGACGTCTGGGGATCGACGCCATAGGCGAGCTGGAGGCCAAGCCCCGCGCGCCTCTGGCCCTGCGCTTCGGACCGGAGCTGATCCGTCGCCTGGATCAGGCCTACGGCCGCGCCCAGGAGCCGATCACCCCGATCGATGCCCCGGAGCTAATCCAGGTCCGGCGGGTCTTCGCCGAGCCGATCGGCGCGCCCGAGACCCTGGCCCGCTACACGCTCAAACTGGTGGAAGCCCTGAGCGAGGCGCTCGAGGCTCAAGGGCTTGGCGCGTCGCGGCTCGACCTGCGGTTCGAACGGATCGACAACCGGACCGAGGCCATCCGCGTCGGCCTCGCTCGCCCGGTCCGCGATGTCGCGCGGCTCACACGCCTGCTGTGCGACAAGATCGAAACCGTCGATCCTGGCCTCGGCGTGGAGGCCATGGTCCTGGCGGCGCCGGTCGTGCTGCCGCTGGACTGGTCGCCGAGCGCCGGTGATCTGGGCGGCCCGGCGACCCCGGACATAGGCGATCTCGTCGATCTGCTCGCCAATCGTCTTGGCCTGCAGAACCTGTACCGGCTGGCCCCGGCGCAAAGCGACGTGCCCGAACGCTCAATCCGCAAACTGCCGCCGACCGCGCCGCCGGTGTCTGAAACCTGGACGCGTCGCTGGCCGCGCCCTTCCCGGTTGCTTGCCCAACCCGAAGCTATCAAGGCCGTCGCGCTCCTGCCCGATCAGCCGCCGGTCGCCTTTAGCTGGCGTGGCGTCCGTCATCGCGTCAGGCGCGCTGACGGCCCCGAGCGGATCTTCGGCGAATGGTGGCGGCGTGACGGCGAACGCGATGCGGTGCGCGACTATTTCCAGCTGGAGGACGAGGCCGGCGCGCGCTTCTGGGTCTATCGGCGCGGCGACGGCGAACAGTCACAGACTGGCGATCTCAGCTGGTGGATGCATGGGCTGTTCGGATGAGGGTCCGGCCGACGGGGGAACGCGAGAGGATCGGCGCGGCTTATGCGAGCACATGATGTCGAACCTGTTCCCCTGTCGCCCTCTCGATCCGGACGCCCGCCACCATGCCGGTGCGTTCGCTGAACTTCGAGGTACGCATGGCTGGCGATAAACGGGTCGTCACCCTCTTGGGCGACTCGCTTACCGCCGGCTATGGACTGAAAGCGGCCGAAAGCTTGCCGCGCCAACTGGCGGCGCGATTGGCAAGCGAAACCCCTCCGGTTCACGTTATCGGCGCCGGCGTGTCCGGCGACACGACAGCAGACGGCTTGCGACGGTTGGATCGGGACGTGCCGGCGCAAACGGATCTTTGCGTCGTCGCCCTGGGCGCCAACGACATGATGCAGTTGGTCCCGACCGACCACGTCAGGGATAATCTTCTGTCGATCATCGACAAACTCCAACAGCGCGACATCCCCGTTCTGGTGAGCGGCATGCGGGCTCCGCCCTGGTTCGGCGCCTACGCTTGGGCGTTCGACGAAGTCTATTCCGAGGTCGCTCGAAGGGCGAACGTGCCCCTGATGCCGTTCCTGATGGACGGTGTCGCGTTACACCCAGCCTATGTCTTACCGGACCGGATCCATCCCAACGCCGCTGGGGTGGGGAAGATGGCTGACGCCCTCGCACCGCCGGTGCGCGCCGCCTTGGCGGCCCTGCGGACACGGTGACCGGATGCGGCTGGCCACCTTCAACATCAACGGCGTCAATCGTCGCCTGCCCAATCTCCTCGCCTGGCTTGAACAGGCCCAGCCGGACGTGGTCTGCCTTCAGGAGCTGAAGGCGACCGACAGCCAGTTTCCAAGTGCCGAGATCAAGGCGGCCGGCTACGCGGCGGCCTGGGTCGGCGAACAGCGCTGGAACGGCGTCGCCATCCTGAGCCGCAGCGGCGAGCCAGTCGTCACCCGACGCCGGTTGCCGGGCCACGTCGTTGATCCCCAAGCCCGCTATATAGAGGCGGCGGTCAATGGCGTGTTGATCGGCTGCCTCTATCTGCCCAACGGCAATCCCAGGCCCGGGCCCAAGTTCGACTACAAGCTCGCCTGGGCCGACCGACTGATCGCCCATGCGGGGACCCTCTACGCCACTGCAGCGCCGGTCGTGCTCGCCGGCGACTACAATGTCGTGCCGACCGACGCCGACATCTACAACACCCGTTCGTGGAAGGCCGACGCCCTGCTTCAGCCCGAAAGCCGCGCCGCCTTCCAAAGCCTGCTGGACCAGGGCTGGACCGACGCCCTGCGCGAGCGTTTCCCGCACGATCCGCCGCCCTGGACCTTCTGGTCCTATTTCCGCGAGGCCTGGCCCCGCGACGCCGGGCTGAGGATCGACCATGTGCTGCTCAACGGTCTCGCGGCCGAACGGCTGACCGACGCCGGCGTCGATCGCGCAGCGCGCGACGCCGAGGGCGCCAGCGACCATGCCCCGGTCTGGATCGAGCTCGCCTGACCCAACCGATCCGGACCGCTGGACGTCAGTCGACCCAGCAATCGTCAGGCGGCCAGGGTCCGGAAGGTGATGGAATAGCGCAAGGCCGTCATCGGGGTGATCGAATGCTCCCAGGCGGCGCGCGCCTCTCCCGACAGGCGATAGACCGAGCCGCTTGCCAGCGCCGCATTTCTGCGCAGAAAGCCCGCCCCCTGACGACGGCGCAGCCGCATCACGCAGGGCGCGAGGAGGGACAGGCCCAGGATCTCGCCATAGACAGGGCGGTCGCGATGCCAGCCGATGCCGGCGCCCGGCGCATATTCATTGACCAGAACCTGGACAAAGGCCGCGCCGTCCAGATCGAGACGACCCGCCAAGCGCGCCATTAGGGTCGAGAGAAACGTTGGCCACCTCGGCCCGTCCCCCTCGCGGTCGAAGGCGGCGATCCGGCGATGGCCGAGATAGCCCAGATGCTCATAGGGTTTGAACGCCAGGGTCTGGAGCGCGGCGACAAGCGCAGCCTGTTCGGGCGCCGACAGGACGTCGGCCCAATAGTCAAAACCCGCCACCACGGGCGCGCGGGCGGGTGCGTCGCCGAACAGGTCGATCTGCGACAGCCCGGTCACGACAGGGCCAGTTGGTTCGCTGCGGCGACGGCCGTCTCCAGATTGGACAGGCTGACCCCGACCAGCCGCACGCCCCGGCTCGGCGGATAGAGGGATCGAACCAACAGCCGACTGACCTCGTGCAGGGCTTGGCGGGAGGCCAAAGGCTCGGATAGGGACCGGCTTCGCGTCGATTGCTGGAAGTCCGCCCATTTGACCTTGACGGTGACCGTCCGTCCCCGGCTTCCTGTCTTCTCGCACCAGGCCCAGACATCGTCAGCCATGGCGGCCACACCGGCTTCGATCGCGTCCGGATTGGTCAGGTCGGAAGCGAAGGTCGTTTCCGACCCACTCGATTTGCGCGTCCGGTCCGGATTGACCGCCCGGTCGTCCTGCCCGCGGGCGATGGCATAGTACCAAGGCCCGGATTTGCCGAAATGATGCTGGAGAAAGGCCAGGGACTGACGGCGCAGATCCGCTCCGGCGCGGATTCCTAGCCCTTCCATCTTGGCGGCCGTTACCGGTCCCACGCCGTGGAAGCGCCGGACCGGCAAATCCTCGACGAAGGCCTCGCCGCGGCCGGGCGCCACGACAAACTGGCCATTCGGCTTGTTCTGGTCCGACGCCAGCTTGGCCAGAAACTTGTTGTACGAAATGCCCGCCGAAGCCGTCAGGCCGGTCTCCTCGAGGATCCGCCGCCTGATTTCCTCCGCCGTCGCCGAGGCGGTCCCCAGGCCTCGTCTGTCCGCCGTCACATCGAGGTAGGCCTCGTCCAGCGACAGGGGTTCGATCAGGTCGGTGTAGTCCGAGAAGATCGCATGGATCTGCGCCGAGACCGCGCGATAAACCTCGAAGCGCGGCGGGACGAAGACGAGGTCCGGACATTTCCGCTGGGCGGTCGTCGAGGGCATGGCTGACCGCACCCCGAACCGCCGCGCCTCATAGCTAGCGGCGGCGACCACGCCGCGCGCCGCCGCATGACCGACCGCCACGGGCCGGCCGCGCAGGGCGGGATCGTCCCTCTGCTCGACCGAGGCGAAGAAGGCGTCCATGTCCACATGGACGATCTTGCGGGTGGCGACGCCGGACATGCAGCGTGCATATCAAGACGAGAACAAAAAGAAAACATTTGTCCAAGGCGACGCTTGCCATTCGGCTCGCCGGAGTGCTGTCGGGGAGGTCGAACAGCCGCTCAATCCCTATGTCTTACGTCGAGCTTCAAGCCACTTCGCACTTCTCCTTCCTGCGCGGCGCCAGCAGTTGCGAGCTGCTGTTCGAACAGGCCCGGCTGTGCGGGCTGGACGCCCTGGCCATCGTCGATCGCAACTCGCTGGCCGGAATCGTGCGCGCCCATGAGGCGGCCAGGGCCTCCGGCGTACGGCTGATCGTGGGCTGCCGGCTTGATCTGATCGATGGGACAGGCGTGCTTGTCTATCCGACCGATCGACCGGCCTATTCCCGACTGACGCGCCTGCTCTCCCTAGGCAAACGCCGCGCCGGCAAGGCGAAATGCCACCTCGACTGGTCGGACCTGAAAGACTGGTCGGAGGGCCTGATCGCCATCCTGGTTCCGGACGAGGCGGACGAGGCCTGCGCCGCCAATCTGCGACGGCTGAAGGCGACCTTTCCCGCAGGCGCCTATCTCGCCCTGACGCTGCGACGACGCCCAGGGGACGCATTGCGACTGCATGACCTGTCGAACCTCGCCGTCCAGGCGGGCGTGCCGACCGTCGTGACCAACGACGTCCTCTTTCATCATCCGGACCAACGCCTGCTGCAGGACGTGGTCACCTGCGTTCGGCACGGCTGCACGATCGACGAGCTAGGCTTTCGGCGCGAACGCCATGCAGACCGCTACCTGAAGCCGCCCCACGAGATGCACCGCCTGTTCAAGGCCTATCCCGAGGCGCTGGGCCGCTCGGTCGAGATCGCCAATCGCTGCCGGTTCTCGCTGGATGAGCTGGCCTATCAGTACCCCGACGAGGTTTCGATGCCGGGTATGACGCCGCAGCAGACGCTGGAACAGCTGACCTGGGCCGGAGCCGCCGAGCGCTATCCGGAAGGGCTGCCGGACAGCGTGCGTAAGACGCTTCGGCACGAACTCGATCTGATCGGCCAGCTCGACTACGCCCCCTATTTTCTGACGGTCCATTCGATCGTGCGCTTCGCTCGCAGCCAGGACATCCTGTGCCAGGGTCGTGGTTCGGCCGCCAACTCTGCCGTCTGCTACGTGCTGGGCATCACCTCGATCGATCCAGGCCGCAATGACCTTCTGTTCGAGCGCTTCGTCAGCCAGGAGCGCCGCGAGCCGCCGGACATCGATGTCGATTTCGAGCATGAGCGGCGCGAAGTCGTCATGCAGTGGATCTTCGAGACCTACGGCCGAAACCATGCGGCGCTCTGCTCCGTCGTCACCCGCTATCGCTCGCGCGGCGCCCTGCGAGACGTCGGCAAGGCGCTGGGGCTCAGCGAGGACCTGATCAAGACCCTGTCGTCCCAGGTCTGGAGCTATTCCAGCGAGGGCGTCGAGGACAAGCATGTCGCGGACCTCAACCTCAATCTGGAAGACCGGCGGCTTCGCCTGGCGCTAGAGCTGTCGCGTCAGCTGATCGGGGCCCCGCGCCACCTCAGCCAGCACCCGGGCGGCTTCGTCCTGACGCACGATCGCCTGGACGACCTGGTCCCGATCGAGCCGGCCGCGATGAAGGACCGCCAGGTCATCGAATGGGACAAGGACGACATCGACGTACTGAAGTTCATGAAGGTCGATGTGCTGGCGCTCGGCATGCTCAGCTGCATGAAGCGCGGCTTCGACCTGCTGGCCGAACACAAGGGAATCTCGCTCGACCTCGCCACCATCCCGGCCGAGGATCCCAGGACCTATGCGATGATCCGCAAGGCCGACACGCTCGGGGTCTTCCAGATCGAGAGCCGGGCCCAGATGGCCATGCTCCCGCGCATCAAGCCCCGCACCTTCTACGATCTGGTCATCGAGGTCGCCATCGTCCGGCCCGGCCCGATCCAGGGCGACATGGTCCATCCCTATCTGCGCCGCCGAGAAGGCAAGGAGGACGTGGTCTATCCCAAGCCCGAGCTCGAGAAGGTGTTGGGCAAGACCCTGGGCGTGCCCCTGTTCCAGGAACAGGCCATGCGCGTCGCGATCGAATGCGCGGGTTTCTCCGCTTCGGAAGCCGACCAGCTCCGCCGGGCCATGGCGACCTTCAAGTTCACCGGCGGGGTCAGCCATTTCAAGGACAAGCTGATCAGCGGCATGGTCGAGCGTGGCTATGACGCCGCCTTCGCCGAGAAGACCTTCAGCCAGCTTGAGGGCTTCGGCTCCTATGGTTTTCCGGAAAGCCACGCGGCCTCCTTCGCCCTGATCGCCTACGCCTCCTCCTGGCTCAAATGCCATCACCCGGATGTCTTCTGCGCCGCGCTGCTGAACGCCCAGCCCATGGGCTTCTATGCGCCGGCGCAGATCGTCCGTGACGCCCAGCAGCACGGCGTCGAGATCCGGCCCATCTGCGTCAACGCCAGCCGCTGGGACTGCACCCTGGAGCCAGCAGGCGACGATGGACGCTTCGCCGTCCGCCTGGGTCTTCGCATGGTGCGCGGCCTGGTGAACGGCGACGCCGCCCGCCTCCTGGCAGCGCGGACGGACGGCGCATTCCGCTCGGTCGACGACCTGTGGCGCCGCGCCGGCGCCCAGGTCGCCAGCCTTGTCCGTCTAGCGGAGGCGGACGCCTTCCGCCCAGGTCTTTCCCTCGACCGCCGCGATGCGCTGTGGGCCATCAAGGGGCTGCGGGACGACCCCCTTCCCCTGTTCGCCGCCGCCAACGCCCACGACCAGAAGCCGGAAATCTCCGAGCCCGATCCGGGCCTCAAGCCGATGACGCCCGGACGGGAAGTGGTCGAGGACTACAGCCACATCGGTCTGACCCTGCGCGATCATCCGCTGAGCTTCCTGCGCGGCGATCTGCAGTCACGCCACGTCATGACCTGCTCCGATGGGACCGCCATGCGCGACGGTCGGCTCACGCGTGTGGCGGGCCTCGTGCTGGTTCGTCAGAAGCCCGGCAGCGCCAAGGGCGTCATGTTCATCACCATCGAGGACGAGACCGGCGTGGCCAATCTGGTCATCTGGCCGAGCCTCTACGAACAGCAGCGCCGCATCGTGCTGTCGGCCTCCATGCTCGTCGTCGACGGCAAGGTTCAGCGCGAGGGCGACGTCGTCCACATCGTCGCGACCAGACTTCATGACGCATCGGCTCTGCTCGCCTCAGTCGGCGACCGCGGCGAGGCCTTCCCCCTGCCCCACGGGCGCGGCGACGAATTCCATCGCGGCGGGTCGCCAGATGCGCGAGACGCGCCCCCTCGCGCGATCAAGGTTCGGGACATCTACATTCCCGATCTTCATCTCGACACGATCAGGCCGAAGACGCGAGATTTTCGGTAGAGGACCAGAGGTGACGTCGGGCGCAGGAGGTTGCGGCCCGCCAGACATCCAAAACAGCTGTTGCGATCAGGCGGCTGTGAGCAGTTACTCCGACTTATGAGCGATTATGAAAAACGACTGGACATCGCGATAGGCAAGGCTATCGGCGACCGCCGTGAAGCTGTGGGTATGACGCAGCGTCGGCTGGGGACAGCGATTGGCGTCAGCTTTCAGCAGATCCAAAAATATGAAACCGGGGCAAACCGCATTGCAACATCGAAATCGGAAGAGCGTCGTGT